>Ga0256407_10000838_pt1 | contig 69538 bp, 57 predicted proteins | sample RumenRJG_04DNA_FD_193489 | JGI IMG/M metagenome (GOLD analysis project Ga0256407, IMG submission 193489) | Bovine rumen microbial communities from Lethbridge, Alberta, Canada - RJG_04 | ecosystem: Host-associated > Mammals > Digestive system > Stomach > Rumen | place: Canada: Alberta... | reverse complement strand
AGAAGCCAGGGTAAGTCGGTGCGCGTGATAGACAAGAGAAACCTGAAATAATTCACCCCAAAACCTAAAATCATGACAAAACAAATATCACTGTTCCTTGAGAACAAGAACGGCCGTATCAGCGAGGTGGCAAGAACACTTGGCGAGAACGGTATCAATATGAAAGCTTTCTCGATGACCGAGACACCCGACTTCGGCATTCTCCGCATCGTGGTGTCGGACCTGGAAAAAGCAGTGGTGGTGCTCAACGACGCCAACTTCGCCGTCTCCATCACTGACGTGGTGTGTATCGAATGCTCCGACCGACCCGGGGCTCTGGCCGACGTGCTCGAATGCCTCGCCTCAGAGGATATCGGCATCAACTACATGTATGCTTTCTCGGAGGGCAACTTGGCGAAATTCGTCATCAAACCCAATGACATCGAAAAGTGTGAGGCCGCGCTCAAGAAGGGCGGCTGCACGATTGTGTAAAGGATAGCGGCGCCTCACGGGGCGCCGTTTCATTTATAGTTCAAACAATAACTTGGTTTTCACCACGTTGAGTAAATGGTTGTTAGCTATGGTAATGTCTGAACTGCTGAAATTCTTTCAACTCGAGAAAGAAGAACCAACTATCTTATTAGATGGATTAGTAATAATCTCAATGGTGTTTTTGTTAGTTTTTTTAGATTATTCTCTTTCTTTTTTGCTTTTGTTTTTGTTTTTTGTTATTTTTGCCGTGCAACAGAGGAAAGGTATACATAACGTAGTTACCAACTTAACTATCAAAGATCCAACTTATTTAAAATAAAACCTTAAGAAAATGAAAAAAACTTTACTATGCTTACTGTCATGTTTATGGATTGCAGTATCAGCAGAAGCCTCTCCAATAGGAAAGCAAAAGGCACAAGCTATTGCCCATAGTTTCCTGACGGAAAAAGGCGTAAAAGTTGATTGCCTGAAATCCTCAGCTGAAGGATTGGCTACACCTGCAGCCGATGGCTCTCGGCCTTTCTATGTGTTCAACAATGGAAACAATAAAGGATTTGTCATCGTTTCAGGTGATGACAGAGCTCCCAAAATCCTAGGATACAGCTGCACAGGCAGTTTCCAGGAGCAAAACATCCCCGAGAATCTTTCAGCGTGGCTTGGGGGTTATGCGAGCGAGGTGCAGATGCTGAAACAGAACACCAGAATCCAGTCACGTCTCCGTAAGACAGAGACGCAACTGGCACGTAACAGCATCTCGCCATTAGTGACGACCCATTGGAATCAGTATGCTCCTTATTTTAATTTGACTCCCCAAAAAAATGGACAACAGTGTGTCACTGGTTGTGTGGCCACAGCTTTTGCCCAGGTGATGAAATACTACGAATGGCCTCAGGTGGAAACGACTGCTGTGGAAGATCTCCCTTCCATCGTTTTCGATTGGAGCCACATGCTCAATGATTATCAGGGCGGTCTCAATGCAAGTGATCCTTGCAGCGATGGTGAGGAGTATCAGTTGGCTGTTGCCCAATTGATGCTTTATTGTGGCAAATCCGTGCATGCCAGTTACGGTACGGGTGAGACAAGTGCCAGTTCATCCTTTATCCCTGGCGCCATGAAGAATTATTTCCGTTATCAAGGCAATATCGTTGAGGTAAATCGTTCTAATTACAGTTCTGCCGAGTGGGATGAAATGATTTACAATGAGCTCTATAACGGACGGCCTGTCATTTATAGTGGACGTAATGCGAGCAGTGGCCATGCCTTTGTATGCGATGGTTATGGTGAGGATGGCTATTTCCACATTAACTGGGGATGGGGCGGTATGTCGGATGGGTATTACCTATTATCGATTTTGGAACCTGGCGCTCAGGGGGCCGGCGGGTCGAACGCAGGTTATAATATGAACCAATCGGCAATCGTGGGCATTCAGCCTGGAGCATCAACCGAGGTGGAAGCCCCGAAGCCATGCCTGAGTATTATGTCTTTCGAAGTGGAGGATTATGAATCCTCAAACGGCCCTCAGGGATTTCGCATCAAACATTGGCTCCAGAGTCTTGTGGATGGAGATAAACAGTATAATGCCCAACTCCTGAAAAATGGTGAGGTAATATATGAGGGAAATCCAGAATCGATGCATCTGGATGCCGGGTATCATTACACCTCCCCAACAACATCTTCTTTCTTTACTAGTCAGACACTTGCCGACGGCACTTATGAGGCGCGTCTGGTTTGTCGCATGGTGGTAGAAGGCAAGGAAAACGAATGGCTTCCTTGCGACGGCTCGGAGAAATATCTTAATCAAATCACCATCGAAGGCAATAAAGTTATTAGCAGCAATACTATAGTCACTCCCGTTATTACCTGTAGCGGCTTTACCACCTCATCCACCATTTATGTTTCCAACAAAACAAGCGGAGTGGCCCATCTCTCCAATGACGGTGGCCTCTATTATCAGGGGAAAATCTATTTATGGTTAGATGGAACCTTAGTGGCCAATGACATGGCTTATATTGATGCAGGCAAGAACTATGACCTTAGTCTCACGTTTACCCCAACCCAAATAGGAACACTGCCTGTAAAGATTACGACCGACTCCAATGGTGAGAATGTTGTTTACAATGGCACCATCACGGTAGTCGAAGAAGATGAGAATGCTAACTACGAACTGAAGTTGACAGACTGGTCTATTGACAATCTCGACAAGGAGAGTGGTAAGATTTGTGGTGGTGCAGTGAGTGGAACCTTAACCATAACCAACACTGGCAACAAGACCTACAGTGGTAGAATCGGGGTTGGTTTCAGTTCTGGTGGTTCAATGAGTATGTCTACACCCTCTACCATATACACCCTTGCAGCTAGTGAGAGTGTGACTCTTGTATATAGTGTGGATGAGGAGGATATCACAATTAACAACTATTACTCACTTGATTGCTATGAGAATGGTTCATGGAGTGGTTATATTGGCAGTACAGAATCTTATCAATTGATAGCGGGTGGCTACACCTATTGGACTGCCGATGGAACCCCAAAAAGCAAGGCTGAGGAAAGCAATGATATTTCCATTGTGACAGATGCAGTTGCCGTGAAATTCTTCAGCACCCCAACAGGGAAAATCACTCCTAACAGCAATTCCAACACCCTCTATTATCTATCGGAGTCTTCTGCTCCCGAAAGTCTTTCCGGAAAAAATGTGATTCTTAATGGAAAAGCCAATGAGGTTACTTTTGCCGACGGCAGCAACTTCTACGTGCCCTTAGGCTTCACGGCCCAAAAAGCCACTTACACTCGTGTGCCTACACTTGGTGCCAACGGCTCTTCAGGTTGGGAGACTATCCTGCTGCCTTTCCCCGTGCAAAAGGTTATGAACCAAACCGACAACAAACAGATTTATTGGTTCGTCTCACGTGATGACGATGGCAAGGACTTCTGGCTGAAATCTTTCTCAGCCACCGATGGCGAAACCGTGTTTTTCGACTTTGTGGATGAGATACGCGCCAATGTTCCTTACATCATTGCCACACCAGGCAACAAATGGGGAGAAGAATATGACCTGCGCGGCAAAACCATGGCCTTCATCGCTGAGAATGTGAAAGTGCCGGAGTCTTCTAAATTCAAGGCAATGACCGATGATATCAAATTTGTGGGAGTAAGCTCACAGCAGAATGTAACAGGTTATGTGCTTGACGAGATTGGCAAATATTTCGTCATGAAGGAGGACGCTCCACTGAAAGCATTCAGGGCATTTTTCACTGTCGACGACACTGCTCCTGTAGCATCAGCTCCACGTTTGAAAATAGATTCCTATCAGACTGACGACATTACCGATATAACTGGAGTGGCTGATGGCGAGGCCGATGTCTATAGTCTGGATGGTATCAAGGTAGGCACTGTGAGTGTCAGTCAGGGTAAGGCTGTCATCAACCACCTGCCTCAAGGTGTTTATATCGTTAATGGTAAAAAAATACAGAGACAATGAAAAAAGTATATATCACACCAGAAACAGAAGTGGTTGATTGTTTGGTAGGCAGCATTATGATAGGTGCTGGCGAAATGAGCGACCCTTCATTTAATAGGTGCTTAAAGCGTGATGTCCTATACGACGATTTCGAAGAAGGAGTAGTTGACTTCCCCCAAAACAACCTATGGGATGGGAAAGCCGAAATAGACCATCTATAGGAATGCTACAGGTCATGTAAATACTTATGGAACTATCAAATAAGTATCAAACTTGAAACCAAACTAAAAACGACCCGCCACAAGGTGGGTCGTTTTTTGTTCACAGCAAGGGCTAAATCACTGCTTCTGATAACACTATACACAAACATTATGAATCTTGAGGCAAAGTTACGCACTTCGCTCCGTCTATGCAATACCTAAAAATAGGGTTTTGTGCCAATACCAAGAAATGAGGAGGGCATTTTTCTTCTTTTTTTTACAAATATCACGCACGTTTCAGAATTATTGTGTATTTTTGCTGATGATTCCCATAACCGATACCTGACCTCGGAAAGGGTAAGGAAAATAACAATTTAATCGATAAGAAACATGTCATATATCACAAAAAACCTGATGGAGGGCGAGCATGTGGTCTGCGAGGCCAAGTTCCACTATATGCTCTATTGGCTGCCCATGCTGTTGGTGCTGGTGGCTGTGGTGCTGCCCTTCCTTTCGATAGGCGAGGACACCTTGAAATATCGCCTTATCTTCAGTGCCGTATTCCTCGTGCTCGCCGCACTTTGGGCCATCGTCATCAACAATGGCAAGCGTTTCATCCTCACCAACAAGCGCATCATCCTCAAGACGGGCATCATACAGCGCGACTCCAACGAACTGATGCTGCGTAAGTGCGAGGGCATCAAGGTGACGCAGAGCATCATGGGGCGCCTGCTCAACTACGGCGATGTGATGGTGACCACTGGCGAGGTGATCGATACCTTCAAGTATATCTACAACCCCATGGCATTCAGCACCAAGGTGAACGAGCAGATCGACAAGATCAGTACTGCTGCCGCCACACTGGCTTCCGAAGAGAAACATCTAACCAAATAAACCATAAAATCATGAAAACAAGAAAATACTTGTTGCTGATGGTGGCCGCCCTTATCCTGGCCGCCTGTGGCACCTCCAGAATCGTGCCAGTGACAGGCCGAAAGCAGTCGGTCTACAGCAATAATGCTGAAATCCTCACGTCGAGTTTTTCTGAATACAAGAACTTCGTGAACACGGCCAAGCTATCTACCAATGCCAACAACACCGCCATGGTGAAGCGCGTGGGACAGAAACTGGCCACCGCCGTGGAGACCTACCTCCGCAACAATGGCTATGAGGCCGAGGTGCAGAATTACAACTGGGAGTTCAACCTTGTGCAAGACAAGCAGGTGAATGCCTTCTGCATGCCTGGCGGAAAAATCGTGGTCTACGAGGGACTGCTGCCCGTCACGCAGACCGAGGCGGCTCTTGCCATCGTGCTCGGACATGAGATTGCCCATGCCGTGGCCTACCACTCGTCGGAGCAATACCAGAAACAAATCAAGCAGCAGACCATCGGACAGGTGGCCGGCGCCGTGCTTACCAGTGCCGGAATGGGTTCCAACACTGCCTCAACGCTGTCTACCCTCTACGGACTGGGCTCGCAGATGGCCACGCTCAAGTATTCTCGCGACAATGAGACCGAGGCCGACCATATCGGACTCATCTTCGCTGCCATGGCTGGCTACGACCCCAACGAGGCCATTACCTTCTGGCAGCGCATGGCCGCATCGAGCAACAACTCCACCCCGGCCTTCCTCAGCACCCATCCTACCGATGCCCAGCGCATCGCCCACATCAAGAAAATCCTGCCCGAGGCACTGAAGTACTATAACAAGAGTGGCGTGTCTACGTCTACCAGTGGCAAGAAGAAGGCCACCACGCCGAAAACCACGAAAACCATCCGAATCAAATAAGCTGAAGACATGATTGACTATCTCACACAACACGTTTGGCTCATCTGGATCTTGGTTTCCGTGATTTGCCTGATACTGGAACTGGGGTCGGGCGACCTCTTCATCCTATGCTTTGCTATAGGTGCACTGGGCGCGTCTTTCACTGCCGCCCTCGGACTGGATCTGATTCCACAGCTCATCGTGCTGGCCATCTGCTCTCTGCTGAGCATCTATTTCATACGGCCTGTGGCGCTGCGCTACCTGCATCGCAACGATGAGAACCGGGTGAGCAATGCCGATGCCCTAATGGGCCGCATCGGACATGTGTCGCAGACCATCCCTGCTGGCGACTATGGCAGGGTGGCCATCGATGGCGACGACTGGAAGGCTGTGGCTGCCAATGGCGAACGCATCGAGAAAGGTGCAAAAGTGAAGGTGGTGGGCCGTGAAAGTATCATCATCACCGTAGAAAAAGTAGAAACCCCATAAATTATCACATCATGCCAACATCAATTATCGTATTGATAGCAATCATCGTGTTGCTCATCATCCTGGCCAAGAAAACGTTGGTCATCATCCCTCAGTCGGAAACGAAAATTATCGAGCGCCTTGGCAAATACCACGCCACGCTCAAACCTGGTATCAATATCATCATCCCGTTCATCGACAGCGCCAAGAACATCATCACCATGAACAGGGGAAGGTATGCTTACTCAAGCGTCATCGACCTCAGGGAGCAAGTCTACGACTTCGACAAGCAGAACGTGATTACGAAAGACAATATCCAGATGCAGATCAACGCACTGCTCTATTTCCAGATCGTCGACCCGTTCAAGGCGGTCTATGAGATCAACAACCTGCCCAACGCTATCGAGAAACTCACACAGACCACCTTGCGTAATATCATCGGCGAGATGGAGCTCGACCAGACGCTCACCTCACGCGACACGGTGAACACCAAACTGCGCGCCGTGCTCGATGATGCCACTAACAAATGGGGTATCAAGGTGAACCGCGTGGAGTTGCAGGATATCACGCCACCACAAAGTGTGCTTCAGGCCATGGAGAAGCAGATGCAGGCCGAACGAAACAAACGTGCCGTCATCCTTACCAGCGAGGGACAGAAACAGTCGCAGATCCTCCAGTCGGAGGGCGACAAGGCTGCCACCATCAACCGCGCCGAGGCCCAGAAGCAACAAGCCATCCTCGAAGCCGAGGGTCTGGCCCAGGCACGCATCCGCAAGGCCGAGGCTGAGGCCATCGCCATCCAGAAAATCACCGAGGCCGTGGGCGACTCCACCAATCCCGCCAACTACCTTCTTGCACAGAAGTATATCCAAATGATGGAGGAACTGGCAACCGGACAACAGGCTAAGACCGTGTACTTGCCCTACGAGGCCACCAACTTGCTGGGTAGCCTTGGTGGTATCAAGGACCTCTTCAAACAGTAAGACAAAGCATGAATATATGTGTGGTAGCGGGCGCACGCCCGAACTTCATCAAGGTGGCGCCCATACTCCGGGCCATCGACAACGCCAGGGCTCAGGGCAAGGACGTGCAGAGCACATTGGTCTATGCCGGCATCGACAGCGATGCCACTCTCGAGCCTTCGCTTTTCGATGACTTGCAGATGCGCCGGCCCGACGTGTTCCTGGGGGTTGACTGCCAGAGCCTGAACGAACTGACGGGAAGGGTGATGGCCGAGTTTGAGAATTACCTGCAAAGCCATCCCACCGATGTGGTGATTGTGGTCGACGACCTGGCCTCTACCATGGCGGCGGCTATCGTCACCAAGAAACAAGGGGTGATGCTGGCCCACCTCGTGGCGGGCACACGGTCGTTTGACATCAAGATGCCAAAGGAAATCAACCGCCTGGTCATCGATGGATTGTCCGACTTGCTCTTTACGGCAGGCGAGGGCGCCAGCCAGATTGTCTCGCGTGAAGGGGTTCAGCTCTCACAGGTCTATCAGGTGGGCAATATCCTGATGGATACGCTCAGGGCCAACTATAACCGTCTGCGCCGCCCCGCTGTGCTGGAACAACTGGCACTGGCCGACCAGCAATACCTGGTGTTTACCCTCAACCGTAAGGCACTCATCGCACAGGCTGAGAACTTGCGGGGCATGCTCAAGGCCATGCTCACTGCCGCCGCCGGCACACCTATAGTGGCTCCGCTGCGCGGATTGGCCCGCGAGGCGGTCTTGCGACAGTTGGCCACAATCAATGCACCGCTCGACACCTTCCACCTCATCGACCCATTGCCTTATCTGGAGTTTGGCTATCTCACGGCTCATGCAAAGGGCATCATTACCGACTCGGGCAACGTGGCCGAGGAGGCTACCTTCAATGGGGTGCCTTGTGCCACACTCAACAGTTATACCGAGCATATCGAGACCGTGCGCACGGGCACCAACGTGCTCGTGGGCGAGGATGCCGGCCGACTGGGCGAGGCCGTGGCCGATATGGTGGCTGGAAAATGGAAGAAAGGAAATATCCCCGATAGGTGGGACGGCCGCTCGGCAGAGCGCATCGTGCAAATCCTTTTAGGGCTGTAAAGCAAGTCGCTTTTCCGGCTCTTGGCAATGTGCCCTCTCCTGGACTTTTGACTTTGTGCCCTCCCTCGGACTTTTGACTTTGTGCCCTCCCCCGGACTTTTGACTTTGTGCCCTCCCCCGGACTTTTGACTTTGTGACCTCTCCCGGACTTTTGACTTTGTGACCTCCCCCGGACTTTTGACTTTGTGACCTCCCCCGGCCCCTCCTGTAGGAGGGGTGATTGATTAGCGATACTATCTTTCCCCCCTCCTACAGGAGGGGCTGGGGGAGGTCATAATCGTATCGGATAATACCAAGAAGACCAATTAGCAGGTCACAAAGAGTAAGGAATGGGGAAAAATCACTCTCCATTACCCCTATATGGGGGCTGGCTTTTTGTCCAAAGGTCGCGGTAAGGACGCTGGCCTCGCTCCACCGACATCTGGATGCTGAACGAAGGGTTGAAATTGTATTTCACAGCAGCACCAATCTTGTCGCCCACGGCTCCCATGTCGTAAAGGTAAAAAGGCATGTTGCGACTGCTCACCAACGACTTCTGTGCGTAGAGATAAGCCTCCCAGTGCTCATCGAACTGATAGCCGAGAACGGCAGTGAGACCGGCATCGTGCACCGTGTTGTGATTCCAATACACATTGTCGAGATAGCCGCCTACGGCCAGAGAGAGACGCTTGGTCAGGGGAACGGCGTAAAGAGCGGATATCGACTGAGCGAAACCGGCTCCGCCATGGGCGTGCTTGCCAAACTGGGCAAACACCGAGGCGCCAATGCTCACGTTCAGTCCTTGGTGCAGTGAACTCGCCGTCCAACCCTGTAGGCCGAAAGGCATATAGCCAAACGACATCACCCTGCCGCTGGCATCCATATAGGGCAGATGAAGGGGCAGACTGTCGACTTGTGTGGGGGTGTAGCCTAACCGATTGTCGGGCTGGGCTGAGGCCAGAGGGTCGGCAAAGACCGAGGTGGGCGAGGTATAGCCGCTCGTAGGCTCGATATCGTTGATGTCGAGCGGGGTGGCCTGGCGGTGTACGGACTCTTGGGCCATGGCGCCAAAACACCAGAGCAGGGCTGATATGAAGAGGAGTTTCCTTGTCGTCATGCTGCAAAATTAAGTCTTACAAGCCCAACGGCAAAATAATTAAAACTTTTTTGTGCTTCGTTAACGCACGCCAACTTATTGCAGCACGGAAACCAAGCCGAAGATGCCAAGGCCGGTGAGGCTGGCCACACCACCATACATCAGTATCGAACTGAGCAGGTTGCGCTTCTTGTGCGACAGTTGGTCGGAGAAGTGGTAGATGGTGTGCGAACGGTAGGTCTCGCCGGGATTTAGTGTGGTAGAAGGGAAGTCGGGCTGGTTCGGGCTGTCGGAGAAGTGCATCGTCTCCAGACAGATGGCGGAGCGTCTGGGGTAGGCAATGCCATTCTTGCCCACCAGAGTGCCGTTCAGACCATTGGCAGTGTAAACCTGCAGCGAGGGCTCGGTGGTGAACACCGTCAGGCGGCGACCGCTCTTGGCATCGTAGACTACGGCTGCCGGACGGGTGATGTCGCCGGCATGGCGCAGGGCGAAGCCATGGTCATAGCCTTTCGTGATGGCCATCTGCTCGTCGTAGATGTCGATGTCGCTGCCGATGGCCTTGGCGGAGGTGAAGTCGAACGGCGTGTTCTTCACTTTCATAAACCGTCCGTCCACATTCTTGTCCTTGTCGTAGGTGGCGATGTACTTGCTGTCTACATAGAGCGTATGGGTAAGAATGGTCGACGAGGGGTCGCCCGAGATGTTGAAGAAAGAGTGGTTGGTCAGGTTCACCACGGTCGACTTGTCGGTGGTGGCCTCATAGGCCACATCGAGGGCATGATCATAGGTAAGGGTGTAGGTCACCTTCACCGTGAGGGTGCCGGGAAAACCATTCTCGCCATCGGGAGAGACATATTTCAGGCACAACGAACTGTCGTTACGGGTCACCACGTCCCACACGCGGTCGGAAAATCCGGGACGTCCGCCATGCGAGATATTGCCTCCTCCAGTTTGTTGCAACACATAGGGCACACCGTTGAGAGCAAAGCGCGCACCTTTGATACGGCCCACATAACGGCCCACCACGCTGCCGAAGTTCTGCTTCTTGTTCACATAGTCATTGATGTTGTCGAAGCCCAGCACCACGTCGCCCAGATGGCCTTCCTGGTCGGGCACCATCATCGACACCACGCGGGCACCATAGTTGGTGATGCATGCTTCCAAGCCGTTGTTGGTCAGGGTGTAAAGGGCTGTCTGCTTGCCATCGATGGTGGCGACAAAGCGGTCGGGACGCAATCCCGATAGCGTGGACGAGCCTTGTGCTGCTTGGTCTGATGAATTCGTACCCAAGTCATCACCCCCGGCGCCCATGATGGTAAGGGGAAGTAGCAATAAAACGGCTGTTATCAGGTGCTTTGTCATGTCGTTCAGGTCTTAGTTGTGCTTGTTGTTGATGCGCTTAGCAAAGCAGAACCACGCGGTTCAGCATTCAAAATCCATTTTAACGTTGTAAAATTATAAATTTTATGCTTATTATCATTGATGATTTGCTTTTTTTAACATTTCAACAATGCTTGGGAGGCGTTTCTTACGATGACTATTCTGCCTGTTCGGAAGAAAGTGACGTTGGAAGTCATAAAAAACTGTAATCATTACTAAAATATTCCATTTTTATCGGGTCAGATTTTGCTTTTCGCCTCCTTAATGGTAATTTTGTCACAATAAATTCTTGCGGCATGGCCAACATGCCCCTGATGAATGGATAACAATTTCAGAATTCAAAACTTAAGGAAAGGAGCTTATGATGAGAAAAATGATGATTCTGATGCTGGCACTGACGATGTGCGGCATCTCGGCCAATGCCCAGATGACAAAGAAAGACACGGGCAACGGTCCGTTTAAGGAGCGCGTCTCCAAACTTTGGGACAAGACGAAGAAAACAGCCACCGATGTGGCTACGGCCATCGGAGACGAAATCTCCAACAGCACTAGTGGGCTGAGGCGCATAGAGGGCAAGTACTATATGAATGTCTACGACGTGAACCTCTATAAAGGCGATGACTGCGCCACTTTGCTTGACTTGTGTCGGAAGCAATTCACGGCCAAGTACCCCACCGTGCCCATCGCATCGTGCGTCATCCCGCAGACCGACTGGGAAACAACGACAGTGGAGAATGCCGGACAGGTGACGGGATATGTGCAAACCCTCTTCTGCTATATCATCGGCAAGGATGGCAATGAGGGATTCATCAACGCCAAGTTCGTCTTTGAGCGTAAAAAAGACGTGGGGAAACAGTTGGTGAACAATAACATGAAATGGCCCTTGTGGACACGCACCGACGTGATGACCAACCACGTCTACGACCGGCTCACAAGCAAGTGATGCCGACACATTCTCTCCGCCCTCCCCGCTAGGTGGAGAGCCGATGCAGAGTGTGTGACATTTTGACACGATAACCTTGGCCCTGGAAACAGGGCCTTCAATTATTTCTACCAAAATGGGATTTCTTAAATCATTGTTCGGCGGCAGCGACGAGAGCCCCGAAGAGAAGAAAAAAAGGGAGGCGGAGCGCGACTTCGACGTGCTGCGCACCGATGGCGTGCGTGCCCTGCGGATGGGTCAGGCCGAGTATGCGGTGAAATGTTTCGAGAGCGCGCTAGCACTGAAAGACGACCTTGAGACGCGCGACTACCTCTCGCAGGCGCTCATCAGGGCCGACCGCCTTGGTGAAGCACTCGAGCAGTTGCGCGTGCTCCACGAGGCCCAGCCCGAAAACGTGCATATCCTCTCGCTCATGGCCCGCGTGGCGTTCATGATGGAGGACTATGGACTGATGTCGGAACTTTGCGAAAAGGCGATGCTCCTCGACAAAGACAATGCCGAGATCGTGTTCCTCTATGGTCGCGCCGCTCTTGGCCAACACGACAAGGTGAATGCTGTGGCAATGTTCACCAAGGCCATCCTGCTCGATGAGAACCTCGCCGATGCTTACCTCAAACGGGGTGAGGTGCTGCTCGAGATGGGCGACGTGGAGGGGGCTGCCGAGGATGCCGACTGGCTCATGGAGCGGGTAGAGGGCGTCGACGATGTGCTACTGCTCAAGGCAGGTGTCCTTCAGGCACAGAACAATGATGTCGCTGCCATCGACGTGCTATCAAAGGCCATCGATGGAAATCCTTTCCTCACCGATGCTTACCGACTGAGAGGTGCTGCCCGTTTGAGACTGGGCGACAAGGATGGGGCTGCCGAAGACGCTCAGAAGGTGCTCGAACTCAATCCCGAGGAGATGTCCCATCTCAGTGGGAAATTTTAGGCTTGATGAGTGAGGGCTTTTTTTATAGCCGGGCTCCTGAAGATTGCTGCTTTTACAAATAATGAGGCATATAGGATACCATCTGTTGGCCATCACCACCATAGCGATATGGGGCGTGACGTTTGTCAACACGAAAGTGCTGCTGCAACATGGCTTGCAGCCCATGGAGATATTCCTGCTCCGTTTCATCGTGGCCTATCTCTGCATCTGGACCATCTCTCCACGAAAGGTTCTTTCCCTGTCGTGGAGAGATGAGGGCACTTTTTTCCTCCTTGGCCTCCTGGGCGGTACGGTGTATTTCGTGGCGGAGAATACAGCCATCGGACTGTCATACGTCAACAACGTGGCATTCATTGTTTGCACAGCACCTCTTCTTACCATGCTCCTTGCTATCCTTTTTGTGAAGGGAATGAAGGCAACGGTCTTGCTGGTGCTGGGGTCGGCCATGGCATTGGCAGGAGTGGGCATGGTCATTTATAATGGTCATTTCGTACTTCAACTGAATCCCTTGGGCGATGCTTTGGCCTTGGCCGCAGCTTTCAGTTGGGCGTTCTATAGTCTGGTAATCAAGAAAGTCTCCTCCCGTTACAGTGCCGCTTTCATCACTCGTAAGGTGTTTTTTTATGGCATCGTCACCGTTCTCCCGCTGTTTCTTTTCAAACCTTGGCAATTCCCTCTCAGAGGTCTTCTGCAGCCAATGGTATTTTTCAACTTGTTGTTCCTTTCTTTGGTGGCCTCCTTCCTTTGCTTCCTATGGTGGAGTGTTGCCGTCAAGAAGTTGGGCGCCATCTCCACCAGCAACTACATCTATCTGAATCCTGTCACCACGGTGCTGGCCAGTGCGTTGTTTCTGGATGAACCAATGACCTTTATGGCTTATGCGGGCAGTGCACTCATCCTCTTAGGAGTGTTTGTAGCCAATCACCAAACTCCAGATCCTGACCAATAATCCGCTTCGAACCACTTCGTGGCGAAGATAGACCTCGGAAAAGCGCTATAAAAATTTGGTTTTTCACTCACCTTGCACTATCTTTGCCGCTATCGCGGCGAAGATACTCCCGCTCGAAAGTGCAAAAAAAATTTTGCACTTTCCTCGCTTAATCGTATCTTTGCGACTTGGTCGCGAAGATAGGCTGCGCCTCGGCAGTGCAAAGCAAAAAACTTCGTATTTTGCTTTGCATTGCGCTCGGCTTTCACTATCTTTGCAGAAAATTTTTGAATATGAGGAAATTTTATATTCTTTTCTTTTTGTTGGCACTGACAATGGTTAGTACCAATGCAGATGCGCAAAACGCAGGTTATAACAGACTCCAGAATGTGACCACTGGACACGTGGCACAGCTCTCTGGCGGTTTGCGCTTCGCACCCGACGTCACCCTTGAGCAGGCCTATGCAAAGCCTGGGACCGTGGCCTATGCCGAATTCGACGGACAGAAGGTGACGCAGTTGCGTGCCCAAGGTGTGGATGTGGTCAATACCATCGTTCCGATGATGAAGGGTATGCTCCTCCAAATGATCGACCCGGAGACCTTCGCTGCACTCAAGGACTCCGCCTTGGTAAGGGTCGATGCCGTCTTGTCTGGTGCCATGGGCATTTTGCTCAAGAACTATATCAATAACTATTCGTATGAGAATTTCCAGGAGTATGTGGACAACTTCGACACCAACCTCTATTATACTGCCGTGGATGGTGGATACCAGCTGTATATCAACACTCCCCCAATCCCATTCAATGCCGGTGACTTCAATTCTTATTTCACCAGCAAAATGAACAGTTTCCTCACACTATACCGAGGAACTTTTATGGAGTATGCCAAGACCTATCTTGTGGGCCGAGAGTACCTTACGCCTGTGGTCAACAGCTTTATCAAGAATTTGCAGTTCAGCGACATCCTCTACCTGCGCGAGATGAATGATGAGACCTACGGCCCCTACTTCGGATTCTCCAATTCGGGCGATTTGAAGAATGCCACCGACGTGGTGTGGGATTTCATTCCGGTAGACGATACCAACTATCTGGGTATAGAGGGAACTGTCAAGGATGCCGATGGGAAATGGTGGACTTCACTCTCTGTGGATTTCGCCTTCCGGGTGCCCGAGGGCATGAAAGTGTATTATGTGGACAGCGAGGTAGACTATTCGAAGTCGCTCATCCATAGGGTGGAGGTGAAGGATGAGGTGATACCGGCACTCACACCGGTCATTCTCCAGCTCAATGGCGAGGATGCAGCCTCCAACAAACTGGCAATCGTCGATGAGTACCAAACGGGCAACTATGCCGACAATCAGCTGAGACTGCCCGTCGACGAGTTTGGATTCATGCTCGGCTTCACGCTTGAGGAACCCGACAGGCATTACTGCACGCTGGGCATCACCGATGGTAAGGTGGCTCTCAAAGTGACCGACCAGACAGAATTCGGTCCCAACCAACCTTATTATTATCTCTCCAACGACCTTATGACACTGCTCACATCGGGCAGTATGACCTTGGCCGACGATGTGAGCGGCATCGACCAGATGGTGGCCGGTACACCCCTCGACAACCAGGTCTACGATTTGCAGGGCCGGCGCGTGGAGAATCCCACCAAGGGCATATATATCGTCAACGGCAAGAAGGTGCTCTACAAGTAAGCACCACCATAATATAAGTTCTGCCCCCATTGAGCATGCTCAGTGGGGGCAGAACTTATATTGGGAAAGGATTATTTTGAAGCAGGCTTAGTTGGCCGACTCAAACTCCCTGAGGAAACGGGTGTCGTTCTCCGAGAACATGCGAAGGTCGCTCACACGATACTTCAGGTTGGTGATGCGCTCCACACCCACGCCGAAAGCGTAGCCGCTGTATACGGTGCTGTCGATGCCGCACTCCTCGAGCACGTTCGGGTCTACCATGCCGCATCCAAGTATCTCCACCCAACCAGTGTGCTTGCAGAAACCACAACCCACACCACCGCAGATGTGGCACGAGATGTCCATCTCGGCACTGGGCTCGGTGAACGGGAAGTAGCTGGGACGCAGGCGGATCTTCGTGTCGGCACCGAAAAGTTCCTGGGCGAACGTGAGAAGCACTTGCTTCAGGTCGGTGAACGACACGTTCTTGTCGATATACAGTCCCTCAATCTGGTGGAAGAAGCAGTGGGCACGGGCGGTGATGGCCTCGTTGCGATAGACACGACCCGGGCAAATCACACGGATGGGAGGCTGGGTGATATCCATCACGCGGGCTTGAACCGAACTGGTGTGGCTGCGGAGGATGATGTTCTTCGTCACGTCGTTGGGATTGGTCTCCACAAAGAAGGTGTCCTGCATGTCGCGGGCAGGGTGGTCGGCGGCGAAGTTCATCTTCGTGAACACGTGAAGGTCGTCTTCCACCTCAGGACCATCGGCCAGGGTGAATCCCATGCGTGAGAAAATGTCGATAATCTCGTTGGTCACAATCGAGATGGGGTGACGCGTGCCAAGGCCGATAGGGTAGGCCGTGCGGGTGAGGTCGATGTCCTCGTCGGTGGCATCGGCAGTGGCTATCTGCTCGCGAAGGGTATTGATGCGTTCGGTGGCCAACTGCTTCAGCTCATTGATCTTTATGCCAACACTGCGTTTCTGGTCGGCGGCAACATTGCGGAAGTCGGCCATCAAAGCGGCAATCTCGCCTTTCTTGCTCAGGTATTTCACCCTCAAGGCCTCAATCTCTTCGGCATTGGAGGCCTTCAGCTCCTTCACGTCTTTCAGGAGTGCGTCTATTTTCTCAAGTAGCATTTCTCTTTGGTTTAAATTTCGTGCAAAGGTAATATTTTTCCCTTAAATATTAAAATATATCGAAATAAAGTTGTATTTTTGCGCCATTATAAAGCATTCCTGACGCAAGTATGTTTTTATGAAAAAAAGTGCGTTGTTTTTTTTCTTCTTGTCGTGCTGGCTCATTAGTATGACTTTCGGCTGCAAAGACAAGAAACCAGAGGATATCGTGTCCAACGAACCTGAACCTATAGATACTGTGGCGCCCGCCGACACATTGGTGATAGCCGACACCGTGCCTGAAGACGCGATGGACAGCCTCATTTCTGCCACGCCAATGCCAAAGGCGGCCGACGAACTCTTCGATGATTTCCTCTTCAATTTCACGGCCAACAAAAAGTTGCAGTATGAGCGTGTGAAATTCCCCCTCAAGGTGGTGGAGGGCGACAAGGTGTCGGCCATCGACCGCAAGGAATGGCAGATGGAGAAATTCTTCATGAAGCAGGAGTTCTATACCCTTATCTTCGACGACGAGAGCCAGTTGGAACTGCCCAAGAAGACCAATCTCGACAGTGTGGTGGTGGAGAAGATCTACCTGGCACAACAGTCGGTGGAACAGCATATTTTCAACCGGGAGAACGGCCAGTGGATGCTCACCGAGATACACCGCAACACCACTTCGCAAAACCCCAACAAGTCGTTCCTGGCTTTCTATGAGAGGTTCGCGTCGGATTCCCTCTTCCAGGTGGAAAGTCTCGACAAGACGGTGGAGACCATCTTGCCCGACCCCGACGACGACTTCACGATGATAGAAGGTGAGTTCCATCCCGACCAGTGGGAGGAGTTCCGACCGCCAGTGCTGCCCCATGAGTTCATCTACAATATTATCTATGGCCAGAAATATACCCACAGCAAGCAGAAACTGTTTGTCGTGAGGGGTATTTCCAATGGTCTGGAGACGGAGATGACTTTCCGGCAGATCGACGGGAAATGGAAATTGGTGAAACTCGTCAACTGAGATTCCTATGAGAGATATCCTTCATTTCGACTTGTCAAAGCACAACACCTTTGGCATACATGCTTCTTGTAAAAGGTTCGTGGAGATCGACACTGCCGAGGAGGCGGCTGCCTTCTTCCCATCCCTTCACGATACCGACCTGCCTCTTCTTATTATCGGTGGTGGAAGCAACCTGCTGCTCACGGCCGACTTCCCTGGAACGGTGGTGCGCTCGGCCATCAAGGGCATCTCGGCCGAGGAACGGGATGGCAAGGTATGGCTCAGATGTGGGTCGGGAGAGACTTGGGACGACGTGGTGGCGCTCTGCGTGCAACGGGGATGGTATGGTGCCGAGAACCTGTCGCTCATTCCTGGCGACGTGGGGGCTTCGGCCGTACAGAACATCGGTGCTTATGGCACAGAGGTGAAGGATATTGTAGAACGCATCGAGGCGGTGGATATCAGTACTGGAGAACGGGTGCAGATTCCTGCCTCTGAGTGCCAGTATGGCTATCGCGACAGCAGGTTCAAGCACGAATGGCATCAGCGCTTCTTCATTACGGCAGTGACCTATCGTTTGTCGCTGTCGTTCGAGCCGCGGCTCGATTATGGGAATATCCGCGAGATGCTGTCGCAAGAAGGAATCACCCAGCCCACGGCTGCCCAACTGCGCCAGGTCATCATCGACATCCGCAACGCCAAGCTCCCCGACACGAAGGTGGAGGGAAACGCTGGCAGCTTCTTCGTCAATCCAGTGGTTCCCAGGGAGAAATACGAACAGTTGGCAGCCAAGTACCCGGGAATGCCTCACTATATGATAGACGATTGCCATGAGAAGATCCCGGCAGGATGGCTCATAGAGCAGTGTGGATGGAAAGGCCGCACGCTGGGGCGTGCCGGCGTGCACCACCGACAAGCCTTGGTGCTGGTCAACAAGGGTGGGGCTACAGGCGAGGAGGTGCTTCGCCTCTGCGAGACCGTGAAAGCCGACGTGAGACGGAAGTTCGGCATAGAAATCCATTCCGAGGTGAATATCATATAGCAACTACTCCGCCCATGCGACTCACTTTTCTTGGAACAGGCACGTCGGGGGGAGTCCCCAGTATCGGGTGTGATTGCGAGGTATGCCACAGCAGCGATCCCCGCGACCATAGGTTGCGCACCTCGGTGTTGCTCGACACCGACAGCACGAGGGTGCTCATCGATTGCGGACCCGACTTCAGACAGCAAATCCTGCCTTTCGACTTCAAACCCATCAATGGGGTGCTTCTCACGCATATCCATTACGACCATGTGGGGGGCATCGACGACATCAGGCCTTTCTGCAAGTTCGGGCCTGTGAATGTCTATGCCAATGGGGCAACGGCCGAAGGGGTGAGGCATAATTTCCCTTATTGTTTTGCCGACCATCTTTATCCGGGTGTGCCCTTGCTCTCGTTGCATGTCATAGAGCCCCATGTGCCCATCCATATTGGCGATCTGACTATAGTCCCCATTGTGGTGATGCATGGTAAAATGCCTATCCTGGGCTTCCGCATAGGAAAACTAGCCTATATCACCGACATGAAGACCATCGACGAGAGCGAGATGCCTTATATCGAAGGGGTGGATACACTGGTGGTCAACGCACTGAGAAAGCAGAAAGAGCATCATTCACACCAACTGCTCGACGATGCCATTGCCTTCGCACGCCAATTGGGTGCCAGGCAAACCTACATCATCCATACCACGCATCGGATGGGACTGCATGCCCAAACCAACGCGCAACTGCCCGAAGACATCCAGTTGGCCTACGATGGGTTGCAAATATTCATTGATTGAAGTTTCGCATTCGCTCAACTTTTTGTAGTTCAGAAATGCAGACAATAGCCCGAATTCACCTCTTTGGGCTCATTTCCTTTTCCCCTCATTTCTTTATGGCACAAAAAAATGGAGTACCGCCGTACTCCAACCTTTTGTTAACCTTAAATCTAATACTATGAAAAACACATGACAAAAGTATGACAATTTTTTTAATCCTCAAAATATTTTACGAAAAAACTTCGATTTGTAACTAATTTTAACGAATTTGTGATACTTTTTAAGAAAAATGGCTTGATTTCGGGTGATAATATGTTACTTTTCCCAATTCTGGCCGCCAAAAAAGTAAGGGCACCCCGGAAGGTGCCCTTGTCATTCTTTTCTATTCTATCCCATCTGGTTATAAGGAGAAAAGCGCAGATAGAATGTTTTTGCTCTTGCTCTTGCTCTTTGTCTTTACCTTGCGATGGTTGTTGCCATACTTGTTGTAGAGTTTCCATACCAAGATAAGACCGTCGAAAACCGAGACCCCTGTCGACATGATATTGGCGAAACGATGTGAGGGTAAGTTGCTCTCTTCTTTATGGAACAATGTGTTCCATTGTGTTTTCATAGATTGGTTCTCCGAACGAAGTTCTTTGCGCAACTGGTCTTTCCGTGCGCGTATGTCGTCGAGTGATTTATATTGTAACAAAGGCTGGTCGGGGGTCATGGGTCAGTTGTTTAGCAGCAGGTTGGCGAGAAATCTCACGAGGGGCTTCTCCACCCACTTGCGACGGTTGATGACAAAGAGGATAAGCAGAAAGAGGTAGATCCCAGCGACAATGCAAAATGCCCACACCGTCCCCGTGTGGGGAGCTAAGGCGTAGGCAAAGGCAAACGACAAGTAGATGAGCATCATCATCAGCGTGAGCACCACAACCAGTGTAATGGCGGTGAGTGTGAGCAGCCGCACCACCTTCTCGATGATGTCAAGCTTCACATACTCCGACTGCACACCGACATAGTGCTTCAACGATTCCGCCAACTGGGCTATCGTCTCAATGTTCTTGTCGCTCGAAATCATATGTCTGACAGCGTATGGAGATTAGTCGATGGCCTCGGCTGCTGCGTCCTTGATGTCGTCGACAAGGTCTTCCATGTCCTTGCGCGAGATGTTCAGGTTGTGCTTCTTGCAGAAATCAGAAACGGCGTCGGAAATCTTTGTACGGGTGTCGGTGCCCTTCTCGGGGGCCATGAGCAGACCGATTGCGGCTCCTGCAATAGCGCCACCAATGAAAGCGCCGATGTAGCTTAATTGTTTCATAATAATAAAAATTTTAGTTGTATAATACTATAGTTAATGATTGAGTCGTTCCTTGAAGAGAATGGCCAAGGGTGCATGCCATTCCCTGTTTCGGATAGCAAATATAGTAAATTTTTCGATAGGTGAACGTTTTGAAATATCATTTTTTGTTAAAAGTGTTGTATTTTGTTCATTTAACAAACTTTATAGACTTCTTGCCGCAGTTTTTGAGTGATTTTATGTAATTTCGCACACAAATAGAAATATGTGACTTTTATTTATTCAATCATCTATAATTTCAAAACACATGAAGAAATACTTGATCTTATGTGCAGGATTGTGCATGATCCTGGCACTTGGCAGTTGCAAATCCAAGGAAAGCGCTTACCGCAAGGCATATGATGCCGCAAATGCCAATGAAGGCAACACTACTACTACAACAACAGGCTACGACGACACACCAGTGGTGACTCCGTTCGTGGAGACTCCCGCCACCGCTCCAAGCGTGTCGGACAACTCCGACAATGTGGCCGTGCGCACAGAGCAAAACCTCCAGGTGGTGAGTGGCTCCGGACTCAAGGCCTACAGCGTGGTCGTTGGCTCTTTCTCCGTGAAGTCGAATGCCGAGAACCTGGTGCAGCGTCTCCGCGCATCTGGATATGACGCACAGTTGGCATACAACTCCAACCGCAACATGTACCGCGTCGTGGCTTCCACATTCTCCGACAAGGCGAGCGCCGTACAGAGCCGTACTCGTCTCAGAGACACCTATCCCGACGCTTGGCTCCTCTACTACGGTTATTAATAAGCCGTGGCAAGGATCCTTTCTATAGACTACGGAAAGAAACGTACAGGTTTGGCAGTCACCGATCCGCTGCAGATTATTGCTGGCGGATTGGCGACTGTTTCTACATATAAACTCTTCGAGTGGCTCGACGCTTATTTCAAGACCGAGCAGGTGGAGAAGATCGTCGTGGGAGAGCCCAAACAGCCCAATGGACTGCCCAGTGAGAACATGGGACGGGTGACGGCTTTCGTCAACAAGTTCCGGAAAACCTATCCCGACATTCCCGTCGTCATGGTCGACGAGCGTTTCACCTCTGTGCTGGCTCATCGGGCTATGATAGACGGCGGACTGAGGCAGAAAGCCCGTCGCGACAAAGCACTGGTCGATGAGATCAGTGCTACGATTATATTGCAAAGTTACTTGGAATCAATAAGAAAATGATTTTACCTATTTATATATATGGACAGCCGGTGCTGCGGAAGGTGGCCAAGGACATTCCTGAGGATTTCGAGCAGTTGCCCCAACTCATCAACGATATGTTTGTCACGCTCGATGAGTCGGAAGGTATCGGACTGGCCGCGCCCCAGGTGGGCAAGGATATCAGGGTGGTGGTCATCGACCTCAATGTGCTTGCCGAGGATATGCCCGAATACAAGGACTTCCGCAAGGCTTTCATCAACCCGCATATCGAGGAGTACGACGACAGCGAGACCGACACCATGGAGGAGGGATGCCTCAGCCTGCCGGGCATTCACGAGAAAGTGACTCGCCCCACGAGAATCAGGGTGACCTATGAGGATGCCGACCGCAACCACCACGACGAGTGGGTGGATGGCTATCTGGCTCGCGTGATGCAGCATGAGTTCGACCACCTCGACGGCAAGATGTTCATCGACCGTATCTCGGCTTTCCGCAAACAGATGATCAAGAGCAAACTCAAGGCTCTGCTACAAGGTAGATACCGCTGTGGTTACCGCACCAAGGCGGCTCCTCAGAAATAAGTCTTACTCCCTCAACCCCTTGTCGAATGGTATGATGAGGCGTGTAGTCATATTCATCCTCGCACTTCTTCCACTCATGGCCTCGGCCCAGTTCAATGTCGACAGGCTGATCATGAGTGGAAGAAGTGCGCTCTATTATGAGGACTACGTGCTTGCCATACAGCATTTCAACAGGGCCATCGACTCCAAACCCTACCTCTATGAACCATGGTTCTACAGGGGCGTGGCCAAATTCTATCTCGACGACTTCGCCGGGGCCGAGAAGGACTGTAGCGAGGCTATCGCGCTCAACCCGTATGTCTCAGGCATCTATGAACTGCGCGGACTCTGCCGCATCCGACTGAAGAAATTCGAGGGGGCCATCTCCGACTACGACAGGGCGCTCAAAGACAACCCCTCGGCACAGAACTATTGGTTCAACCGAATGTTGTGCCGGCTCGAACTCAAGGACTACGACCAGGTGCACCTCGACCTCGACACCATCATTGGCAAGTGGAGCAAATTCTCGCGTGCCTACTCGGTGAAGGCAGGGGTGTATCTTATGCAGAAAGACACTACGCAGGCAGCAGTATGGCTCGACAAGGCCCTCGAACTCGATCCTTACGATGTGGATATGTGGATGACCAGGGCGAGTATCAGCCTTTCGAAAGGCAACTGGAAGGAGGCCGACGAGCACCTCACCAGGGTGATTCACCTCAAACCCAAAATGGTGCACAACTACCTCAACCGGGCCATCGCCCGACTCAACACCAATAACCTGCGAGGGGCGATGAGCGACTACGACACCGCCATCGAACTCGATCCCGACAATTTCCTCGCCCACTATAACCGCGGATTGCTCAGGGTGCAGGTGGGCGACGACAACCGGGCCATCACCGACTTCGACTATGTCATACGCATGGAACCCAACAATGTGATGGCCATCTACAACAGGGCCGTGCTCTTGCACAAGATTGGTGACCTGCGTGGGGCCATTCGCGACTACTCCAGGGTTATCGAGCAGTATCCTAATTTCTGGATCGGGCTGCAGAACAGGGCCGAGTGCTACCGGCGGCTGGGCATGACCAACCAGGCCGAACTCGATGAGTTCCGCATCTTCAAGGCTCAGATGGACAAGCATATCGGCATCCAGCCACGATGGTCGCAAAGCCAGATCCGACAGACGCGAAAGAAGAGCGAGATCGACATGAGCAAGTACAACCAGATTGTGGTCGAGGACGAGGAGAAGGTGGAGCACGAGTATGAGTTGGAGTACGAGAGCGTATACCGTGGAAAGGTGCAGCACCGCAAGGTGGAGATCGAGGAGATGCCGATGTATCACCTCTCTTATCTCAGGTATGGGAATATCATCAAGTCGTATCAGGTCTTCGACCCTCTGGTAGAGGATTTCAACCAGAAAGAGCGGCCACGGCACAAGATTTACCTCACCTGCAACCCCAACTCGCTCAGTGAGCAACAGTTGAGGCTGGTGTTCGCTGTCATCGACACCCTCACGGCCGATTTGCAGAACATGCCGGATATGAAAGCCACAAGATCGCTGCTCTTGCAAAGGGCGGTGGCCTACTCTGTGGTGCAGAACTTCGACGAGGCTATCGATGACTTGAACACTTGCTTGAGTATCAACCCCAACGACCCGCTGGCCTTATGGCAGAGGGCTGTGTGCACGGCCCGGCTCAACGAATTGAGTTCGGTGAAGGCCACTGATACGCAGATCAAGAGTGCTGGTGCCATCGACGACCTCTCCAAGGTATTGGAAGTCGACTCCACCAATGCGTATGTTTACTACGACCGTGGCAATCTCTATTTGGCACAAGACGACTACGAACATGCTATTGCCGATTTCACCAAGGCCATCTCGCTCAATACAAACATGGCCGAGGCTTATTACAACCGGGGGCTCGCGCTTATCCAGACTGGAAAGAAGGCGGAAGGCATCGAGGACCTGAGCCAAGCTGGCGAATTGGGCCTCTACAGTGCCTATGGCATGATCAAGAAATATTCGCAATAGGTGAAAAACGAATCGCGTCGCGAAGCAGGGCTTCACCTCGGGCAAAGGAAACAAAAACTTTGTTTTTTGTTTCGTATTCCGCTCAGTTTGCACTATCTTTGCACCCAATTATCTTCATTCACAAATATTTGTTTAATTTGTTATGATAAAAATCACATTCCCCGATGGCACTGTGCGTGAGTTCGAACAGGGTGTCACCGGTCTTCAAATCGCAGAGAGCATCTCGCCGGCTCTCGCCCGCAACGTTGTATCTTGCGGTGTCAATGGTGAGACAGTGGAACTCAACCGCCCCATCCTCAGCGATGCCACCATCGCCCTCTATAAATTTGAGGACGAGGAGGGAAAACACACCTTCTGGCACACCAGCGCTCACTTGCTGGCCGAGGCATTGCAGGAGTTGTATCCTGGCATTCAGTTCGGATTCGGTCCGGCTGTCGAGAACGGATTCTTCTACGATGTGATGCCCAAAGAGGGTGATGTCATCTCGGAGAACGACTTCCCGAAGATTGAGGCGAAAATGATGGAACTGGCCAAGAAAAACGAGCCTGTAGTGCGCCATGATATCTCAAAGGCTGATGCCCTGCGTGAGTTCAAGGCTGCCGGACAGGAGTACAAGTGCGAGCACATCGACCTTGACCTCGAAGACGGTACCATCTCTACCTATACACAGGGTGCCTTCACCGACCTCTGCCGCGGACCGCACCTCATGTCGACAGGTGCCATCAAGGCCTTGAAAATCACCAGCGCCGCCGGTGCCTTCTGGCGTGGCGATGCCAAACGTGAGCAGATGACCCGCATCTATGGCATCTCGTTCCCCAAGAAGAAGATGCTCGACGAGTATCTCCTTATGCTCGAGGAGGCAAAGAAGCGCGACCACCGCAAGATTGGTAAGGAAATGGAACTCTTCATGTTCTCCGAGCGCGTGGGTAGGGGACTCCCCATTTGGCTGCCCAAAGGCACCGACCTGCGACTCCGCCTGCAGGACATGCTGCGCAAGATACAGAAGAAGTTTGGTTATCAGGAAGTGATCACACCGCATATCGGAAGCAAGAACCTCTATGTCACTTCGGGCCACTATGCCCATTATGGCAAAGACTCGTTCCAGCCTATCCATACACCCGAGGAGGACGAGGAGTATATGCTCAAACCCATGAACTGCCCGCACCACTGCGAGGTGTTCGCCATGAAACCACGGTCGTATAAGGACCTGCCCCTGCGCATCGCTGAGTTCGGTACCGTCTATCGCTATGAGAAGAGTGGCGAGTTGCACGGACTTACCCGTGTGCGCTCGTTCACCCAGGACGATGCCCATATCTTCTGCCGTCCCGACCAGGTGAAGGGTGAGTTCCTCCGCGTGATGGACATCATTCAGGCCGTGTTCAAGATTTTCAACTTCGACAACTTCGAGGCTCAGATCTCTCTCCGCGACCCCAAGGACACCGAGAAATATATCGGTAGCGACGAGGTGTGGCGCGAGAGCGAGCAGGCCATCATCGATGCTTGCAAGGAGAAGGGACTCGATGCCAAGATAGAGTATGGAGAGGCCGCTTTCTACGGACCGAAACTCGACTTCATGGTGAAGGACGCCATCGGCCGCCGCTGGCAGTTGGGCACCATTCAGGTAGACTACAATCTGCCGCAGCGTTTCAAACTCGAATATGTGGCTGAGGACAACTCCAAGCAGACGCCCGTGATGGTGCACCGCGCACCCTTCGGTTCGATGGAGCGCTTCACTGCCGTGCTCATCGAGCATACCGCCGGACACTTCCCATTGTGGCTTACCCCCGACCAGGTGGCCATACTGCCCATCTCAGAGAAATTCAACGACTACGCCCGCGAGGTGCTGCGCTATTTCGACGAGCAAGGCGTGCGTGCCGTCATCGACGACCGCAACGAGAAGATTGGACGCAAAATCCGCGACAATGAGCTCAAACGCGTGCCTTATATGGTCATCGTGGGAGAGAAGGAGTCGGCCGAAGGACTCGTTTCCATGCGCAAGCAGGGTGGCGGTGAGCAGGCTACCATGACGATGCAGGAGTTCGCTGCCCGTGTCAATGCCGAGGTGGCAGAGATGCTCGAGGCTACGAATATCCAGCCCAAAGACTGATGGCTGCTTAACCAGATACGATAAGGGAGGTGCCGGCAAGGTGCCTCCCTTGTTGCTTCTTTTTATCCCAGTCTTCCTTTTGTGTGCCCTGCCAATCCGTTCCCCAAAAGGGAAAAAAGAGCAAAAATAGCCAATAAAAAATTGGGAAATAATTTTGCTAATTACCTAATTTATCGTAACTTTGCAGCCGCTTATCATAAAAATGTTGAATGAAGAACGACAAAAAGAACAATCAGTACCGAGTTAATGAGCAAATACGCGTGAGAGAAGTGCGTGTCGTCGGCGACGATGGCGCCGTTGTCATGCCTACCCGTCAGGCCCTCGACCTGGCTCGCCAGAAAGGGGTCGACTTGGTGGAAATCTCACCCAATGCACAGCCACCGGTTTGTCGTCTCATCGACTACTCCAAGTTCCTCTACCAGCAGAAAAAGCGTGCTAAGGAGATGAAAGCCAAGCAAGTGAAGGTGGAGGTCAAGGAAATCCGTTTCGGTCCTCAGACTGGCGAGAACGACTACAACTTCAAGCTCAAGCACGCCAAGGAGTTCCTTCTCGATGGCAACAAGGTGCGCGCTTATGTGTTCTTCCGTGGCCGTTCCATCTTGTTCAAGGAGCAGGGAGAGGTTTTGCTGCTGAGGTTTGCCAACGACCTTGAGGAGTTTGGAAAGGTAGAGCAGATGCCACAGCTCGAGGGCAAGAAGATGGCCATCTTCATCGCACCAAAGAAAGCGGGCGTGGCAAAGAAGAGCCAGCAGAAGATGGACCGCGAGAAGCGGGAGGCAGAGGCCAAAGAGGCCGCACGCCAGGCCAAGGAGGCTGAGACAGCCAGTGAGGAGCCTGCAGGTGGCGGACTGCTTGCCAATGCGAGAATCAGCGAGGAGGCCCTTAAGAAGCTCACAGAAAACAATGACTAAAGTGCGTAACGCCGGGTATATGCGTTGCCACTGTATAATAAATAACTAAATACAATAAAAAAATGCCAAAAGTAAAGACAAACTCCGGTGCCAAGAAGAGATTCCGTTTCACCGGAACTGGTAAGATCAAGAGACATCACGCTTACCACAGTCACATTCTCACGAAGAAGACGAAGAAACAAAAACGTAACCTGGTTCATCAGGCAATTGTCGACCGCTCCAACCTCAAGCAGGTGCGCGACTTGCTCTGTCTGCGTTAATTGAAGTCAAACATTTTAAAGGAAAAAAACTATGCCAAGATCAGTAAACCACGTTGCTTCAAAAGCAAGAAGAACCAGAATCCTCAAGCTCACAAAGGGTTATTTTGGTGCCCGTAAAAATGTTTGGACCGTTGCCAAAAACACATGGGAGAAAGGTCTTACCTACGCCTATCGTGATCGTCGCAACAAGAAACGTACGTTCCGCTCACTGTGGATCCAGCGTATCAACGCTGCCGCTCGCCTCAATGGCATGAGCTATTCACAGTTGATGGGTGCGCTCAGCAAGGCTGGTATCGAGATCAACCGCAAGGTGCTCGCCGACCTCGCTGTCAACAATCCCGAGGCTTTCAAGGCTATCGTCGAAAAAGTGAAGTAAATCGCAGTATTCTGCAAACAATAAGTCGCCGTTGCTCTTCAGTGAGTAACGGCGACTTTTTTGTGGTCTTTCCAATAATTCCAGTTGTTCTGTTCGCTCCCGATTTAGTCATCGATATGCTTCATGCTCAATGCGATGCGGTTGCGGCGGTAGTCAATCTCTTTCACGCGCACCTTCACGTGTTGGTGCAGGTGCACCACGTCGTTAGGGTCTTTCACGTAGCGGTTGGCCAACTGTGAGATATGCACCAGTCCGTCTTGGTGCACGCCGATGTCGACGAAGGCGCCGAAGTTGGTGATGTTGGTCACGATGCCGGGAAGCACCATGCCCTCCACCAGGTCGTCGATACTCGTCACGTTGGGATCGAACTCAAACTCCTCGATTTGCTCTCGGGGGTCACGGCCGGGTTTCTCGAGCTCGCTCATGATGTCGGTAAGGGTGGGCATGCCCACGTCACCGCTCACGTAGCGACGGATGTCGATGGCCTGCCGTTTCTGCTTGTCGGCAATCAGTTCGTCCACAGTGCATTGGCAGTCTTTGGCCATCTGCGCCACGATGGGGTAACTCTCGGGATGTACGGCACTGTTGTCGAGCGGGTTCTTCGCTCCGGGGATGCGGAGGAAACCGGCGCATTGCTCATAGGCTGAGGGCCCCAGCCGTGGCACTTTCTTCAGTTGAGCCCTGCTGGTGAAGGCACCATGCTCACGGCGGTATTCCACGATGTTTTTCGCCAGGGTCGGACCCAGTCCGCTCACGTAGGTGAGCAGATGTTGGCTCGCGGTGTTCAGGTTCACGCCCACGGAGTTCACGCAACTCTCCACGGTCAGGTCGAGGCTGTGTTTCAGTTTGCCCTGGTCCACATCGTGCTGGTATTGTCCCACGCCGATGCTCTTCGGGTCGATTTTCACCAGTTCGGCCAGGGGGTCCATCAGTCGGCGCCCGATGCTCACCGCGCCACGCACTGTCACGTCCTCGTCGGGGAATTCCTCGCGGGCAGTCTTTGATGCCGAATAGACAGAGGCGCCATCCTCGCTCACCACGAAGGTTTGCACCTTGTGCTTGAAGTTGAGGTCCTTCACGAATTCAGAGGTCTCGCGGCTGGCTGTACCATTGCCGATGGCGATGGCCTCGATGCCGTAGTCCTCCACCATCTGCTCCACATGTACAGTGGCCTGCATGCGGTGGTTCACAGGAGGGTGGGGGAAGATGGCCTCATGGTGCAGCAGGTTGCCCTGTGCGTCGAGGCACACCACCTTGCAGCCGGTACGGAATCCAGGGTCGATGCCCATCACGCGTTTCTGTCCAAGGGGTGCGGCGAGAAGCAGTTGGCGCAGGTTCTCGGCGAACACCGTGATGGCCTCATCGTCGGCCTTCTCCTTGCTCAGGGCGGCAAACTCTGTCTCTATCGAGGGGCGCAGCAGACGCTTGTAGGCATCCTCCACGGCTTCTTCTACCAGGCGGCTGCATGGTCCATGTCCTCTTACATGCTGGCGTTTCAGTCGTGCCACGCAGTCGTCGTCATCGGCACCAATGCTCACGCGCAGTATGCCCTCGCTCTCTCCGCGCCGCATGGCCAGCAGGCGGTGCGACGAGCAGCGTCTGAGGGGTTCGCTGAAGTCGAAATAGTCGGAGTATTTGGCGGCCTCGTCGGTCTCGGCCTTGGCTTTCACCACGCGCGAGGTAATGACGGCCTCGCGACGGAAAGCCAGTCGCATTTGGTTGCGCGACTGCTCGTTCTCGCTCACCATCTCGGCAATGATGTCCTGGGCACCTTTCAGGGCGGCATCCACATCGGCCACACCGTCTTTCACAAACCTGCGGGCGGCTACTTGTGGCTGTGGTTCGCGTTGGAGCAGCAGGATGGTGGCCAGGGGTTCCAGACCTTGCTCACGGGCCACTTGGGCACGGGTGCGCCGCTTGGGCCTGTAGGGCAGGTAGAGGTCTTCGAGCACGGTGGGCTCCCAGCATTCCTTGATGCGTTTCTCCAAGTCGTCGGTCAGATTGCCTTGTTCGCTGATGGTCTTCAGGATGGTCTCCTTGCGTTTTTCCAGTTCCTTCAGTTTGTCGTAGGCATCAGCTATCTGGCCGATTTGCACTTCGTTCAGGTTGCCGGTGCGCTCCTTGCGGTAACGGGCGATGAAGGGAATGGTGCAACCCAGGTCGAGCAGGGCGATGGTGTTGTCTACTCCCTCTTCGGGCAGTTGCAGCCGTTGTGCGATTATTTTGGTGATGGAATTCATCGTCTTGGTTTGGATTGGTTTTGTTGATGCGAAGATAGCGATTTCCCGCCAAACGGCCAAATGTAGGCCACATGAAAATCATCTATGGCGGTCGCGGAGTTCCCAGAAAGCTACGGCTGCCGCTGCCGCCACGTTGAGTGAGTCGACACCATGCTGCATCGGGATGCGCACCACATGGTCGGCCTCGGTGATGGTTTGCTGTGGCAGTCCGTCGCCTTCTGTACCCATGATGATGGCTAGTCGGGGTATCTCGGCGAGGATGGGATGGTCGATGGGGATGGAGTCGTCGGTGAGTGCCATCGCTGCGATCTGGAATCCCATATCGTGCAGTTCACCAGGAAGTTGCGTTATCCATGTCCAAGGCACGAGAAACACCGACCCCATCGACACTCTTACAGCCCGCCGGTTGAGTGGGTCGCACGAGTTGGGGGTGAGCAGCACGGCGTCGATGCCTAGTGCCGCGGCCGACCGGAATATCGCTCCGATGTTGGTGGTGTCTACCACTCCGTCTATCACCACCACTCTTCTGGCATCCCGGCACACCTCCTCCACGGTGGGGGCCATGGGGCGCCGCATGGCGCAGAGCACGCCTCGTGTCAGGGTGTATCCTGTGAGAGAGGCGAGCAATTCTCTGCTGCCCGTGTAGACGGGCATATCGGGGTGAGCGCCGATGATGCTGGCGGCATCGCCGTCGATGTGTTTCTGTTCGCACAGCAGGGCCACGGGTTCATAGCCGGCTCCCAGTGCCACGTTGATCACTTTGGGACTTTCGGCGATGAAAATGCCTTTTGTGGGTTCGATGCGGTTGCGCAGTTGTGCCTCGGTCAGCGTACTGAAAATCTCCACCCCGGGATGTTGGAGTGATGTGATAGGGATAATGGGCATCTTTTTCTTTTTGGGAACAAAGATAGTGCAAGGCGAGCGGAATGCGAAACAAAACACAAAGTTTTTTGTTTCCATTCCTGAGCCGCGGCCTATCTTGGCCGCGAAGCGGCAGTGTAGTGCAAGAACCGCGGCCTATCTTGGCCGCGGTCTGAAGGCATGTTAGAAAAAAGAGCACTGTTATTTCCGCATCTTGTGGAACGACAGGCCTATGGCCGAAACAGCGACTGTCGTCAGTAAGGTACTGCCCTTGATCAACTCTGCGATACCCATCAGCGTTGCGATACCCGCAACCGATACAGCGAGCGCAATGGCAATGACGGTCAGAATGACTAAAATCCTGTACGAAATGTTGATTTTCTCCCTTTGATGCAATATGCCTAATAGGAATACGGCATTTGCCATGATAAATGCCACACCATTGAGGCCTTTCAGCAGACCGAGCCAGCCAATACCCGCACTGTTGATCACGTTCATGGCCGTTCCAACCAGGAAGAGGCTGCTTGCAATGCCAAAGAGAGTATAGCCAATGATGGAGGCCCATTTTCCTCCAACCTTGCGGGGCTTGCCGGTTGCAGGGTCGATGGCCTGGCCGTTATACTTGAACTTGATCACCAACCAGCGTACAAGAACGGGTATCATAAGGGTCAGGGTCAAGATGATAAATATGAATACCTCACTTCTTGTTCTCCCGATGAACATCTGCAGGAAGAATGCTGTCAGGAAAATGAGTGTTGCGATGCTTCCCCATTTGATGTTCTTCGAGTATTGCGACTCTCTTTCCACAAGGGTCTTCAGGTCATAGGAGCCGTAATCCTCCTTCTTTGTCCGCCTTAGGATGACGAACCTGAAAATCAGTGAGGCCACCCAATACACACTCAGCAATATGATGCCCAATAAAGTCAAGCGGTCATTTGCCCAGGCCCACCACGCCAATACGGGCACAAAGATGAGATTGCCCCAAATAATAGCCTCCTTGACATTCTTGCGTATATCGGCAAATTTGCGGTACATGGTCTCGCGAATCTGCTCATCCGACACAATCTCTTGGCCATCGAGCCTCTCGTCCATCAGGATGTATGTGGCTTTCAATTCCTCCAACTCATGGAGATCTTTCATATTTTCTGACATAGCTTTGCGGTTTTTAATGGTTTGACATTGATTTGAGTTGTTCCTTGATGCGGAACAGCCGGCTTGTGACAGCCGAGGTGGAGATGCCAACTATCGCGGCTATCTCATCATAACTCATGCTCTCCAGCCAAAGAAGAATGATGGCGCGGTCGAACAGTTCAAGGCGGTTGATTCTGTCGTACAGCATCTTGACCTGCCGCCCAACCTCATTGGATTCACTCAAAACATCCTTGTCGATAAGCAGCGGAACGGTTGGTACATTCCGTTTCTTGCCTCGCTCCACTTTGCAGCAGGTGTTCAGGCTGACGCGCCATATCCATGTCTTGGAACTGCTGTCGCCGCGGAACTTGGCATAGCCTTTCCAGAGGTTGACCAACACTTCCTGGAAAAGGTCATCCACATAGGTGGGATTGTCTGAGAAAAAGTAACATACCGTATAGATGGTCTTACGGTACTCTCTGACCAATTTGGTGAATTCTAATTCAATCTCATTCATCTTTTTTTGGAGTTAGTTCAAACAGTTAGTACCCCAAATCGAAAATTCCTTTCGAGAAAAATGATTTTTTTTCAGAAAAAATGTCACTCCATTAAAAATACTTCCATTTATGGCACTAATCCGTCACTACCTCTTTGAAATGCTCACCGCCCCACTCAACAAGTGCCATGATGGCCGGCATCAATGATTTGCCCGTTTCCGTCAGCGAGTATTCCACACGGGGTGGAACCTCAGGGAATACCTCACGATGGACGAGATGGCTCTGCTCCAACCGTTTCAATGTCTGCGAGAGCATCTTCTGGGAACAGTCAGTCATCAGACGGCGAATCTCATTGAAACGCAAGACACCCGTCTCGCTCCTGTGGAGCATGAAGAGCACCAACATCGACCACTTGTCACCGAAGCGACTCACCACTTGCCTGATGGGACAGGCCAAATACTCTGCTTTGATATCTGCCATAACCTTGAATTTATCAACAAAGGTAACCAATAGTTATCAAGTAACTGTTTTGTACTTTGTTAATCTTAGTTAAAGTCGTTTCCTGACAAGTCCGATGCCTTCACAATTCCTACTTTTTGGTAACTATCCCACCAAAAAGTGCCTTCTTGCAAAGTCGGTTTTTCCATATTACCTTTGCATCGTAAAAACAAACAAATAACATTTAAAACAATAGAATCATGAGACAGATTGAGACAATTGCAACAGGCAAGAATTTTAGCGCAGTGAGCGTGGGGTTGATGAACGAGATTATCGAGCATGTGCTGCCGATGGGTCCCGAAGTGACCATCCAGGGCAAGGTGTTTGTTGGACAGGCCGTGGGTGCCACGGGCAGCGAACTGTCATTCCAGACATTGGTTCCCGGTCAGGACAGCGGTTTCCTGCACACGCATAAGACGCACGAGGAACTGTATATTATCCTTAAAGGTGAAGGCCAGTATCAAGTAGATGGTGAGATCTTCCCCGTCGGCGAGGGCACCATCATCCGCGTGGCTCCCAATGGCAAGCGTGCGTTGAAGAACACCGGCACCGAGAACATGACGATGCTCTGCATCCAGTACAAGGCTAATGCCTTCACCGAGGCCGACAGCCCCATGACCGACGGCACAATCCTTCAGGAAGAACTGAAATGGTAAGGGACCGGCTGGAGAATCTCAAGGAAATCATTCAGTATCTGATGGCTGATTCACATATCAGTCATCAGATACCCCATACATTGGAAGAGCGGAAGACGATGATGCGGGCACTGATGAACGTTTGGATTCCCAAGCCTATCGATACGGCTTTTCTGACGGCACAAGATGCCGAGTTGCAGATGCAACGCGAGGAAAAAGGCGTGGCGACTCCTACCGGCGATGGCTTGCAAATATGGCAAGGCGACATCACCCGCCTGAAAGTGGATGCCATTGTGAACGCCGCCAACGCACAGGCCTTGGGCTGTTGGTCGCCACTGCACAACTGCATCGACAATTGCATCCACTCCGCTGCGGGCATCCAACTGCGCAAGGAGTGTGCCGACATCATGCAGGGGCGTCTTCTGGATACGGGCGATGCCATCATCACACAGGGCTATAACCTGCCCGCCAAGCACGTCATCCACACCGTCGGACCGATCATCGAGAGCGGATGGCCTACCGAACATCAAAAGCAACAGCTGGCCCAATGCTATCGCAGTTGCCTTGACCTGGCTGAGAAGCACCACCTTCAAAGCATCGCTTTCTGCTGCATCTCGACGGGTGTGTTCCATTTTCCTAATGAGCTTGCTGCAGAGATAGCCGTCAAAACCGTCAAGGAGTATCCTCTACAATCGCTCAAAACCATCGTATTCAATGTTTTCCTCGACAAAGACCGTGACATCTACCAACGACTGGTCTGAACGCATCGCAAAGACCCGCCAGCTGATTGCCGAAGCCGACCATGTTATCATCGGGGCGGGGGCAGGACTCTCGGCTGCCGCAGGACTGGAATATTCAGGAGAGGTATTCGAACATGAGTTCCGTGAATGGATTCTCCGATACGGCATCACCGACCTCTACAGCTCATCATTCTATCCCTTCGAAACGGAGGAGGAGCGCTGGGCATATTGGGCAAAACATATCTGGTTTGCCCGCTATCAGCCAGAGGCGAAGCCGCTCTACAAACAACTATTGTCGCTCGTCGAGGACAAAGACTACTTCGTCATCACCACCAATGTGGACGGGCAGTTCGAAAAGGCGGGGTTCAACCCTCACCGCATCTTTGCCACACAAGGCGACTATGCCTTTTTCCAACCCGCTGACGGCTCGCCCAAGGAAATATATTATAACAAACTATGGGTGGAACAGGCTCTGCCGGCCATCCACGACTGCCGCATACCCACACAGCTGATACCACGTACGCCCGATGGCAAGCCTGTAGCCATGAATCTCCGATGCGATGACACTTTCGTGGAGGACAAGCATTGGTATGAGCAGGCCGACCGCTACAGTCAGTTTATCGAAAAGTCCTATGACAAACGACTTCTGCTTCTGGAGTTCGGGGTGGGTTTCAACACGCCCGTTATCATCCGTTTCCCCTTCGAGCGCATGGCAGCACAGTTTCCCCAAACCTCACTGATACGCTTCAACCGCGACTATCCGCAACTGATGATGCCAGCCGCCACCAACCACTTCACGGCGTTCACGGAAAGCCTGACGGCAATTCTCCACGACATCCTGTAAATAAATTACGCCTGCATTCCCTACATCAATTGTTCTCCTAGGTTTTTCCCGCCTTTCCGTTAATAAATCCGAATAAATTTTGCTATGTTGCCGTTTTGCAGTATTTTTGCATCTTAAACATTCAAAACGACAGCCCCATTGGGGGTTACGCAACATATATGATTTCCGTAGAAGCACTCAAGGTTGAATTTGGGGTGAAGCCCCTCTTCCACGACGCCAGTTTCGTTATCAACGACCGCGACCGTATTGCCCTCGTTGGAAAGAATGGCGCCGGAAAGTCGACCCTTCTCAAAATCCTTTGCGGACAGCAGAAACCCACGTCAGGAACGGTGGCCATACCCTCCGACACCACCATCGGCTATCTGCCACAGGTGATGGTGCTGCAAGACGACACCACCGTGCGCGAGGAGGCACGCAAGGCGTTTGCCGGCAACCTACGGATGAAGGAGCGTATTGATGCCATGGAGCGCGAATTGGGCGAGCGCACCGACTATGAGAGCGAGGCCTACAATGCCCTTGTGGAGCGGTTCACCCAGGAGCACGACCGCTACCCGATGATGGGTGGAGGCAACTACGAGGCCGAGCTGGAGCGCACGCTCACCGGTCTGGGCTTCGTCCGCGACGACCTGGAGCGGCCCACCGCCGAGTTCAGTGGTGGGTGGCGTATGCGCATCGAGTTGGCGAAAATCCTCCTGCAGCGGCCCGACGTGCTCTTGCTCGATGAGCCCACCAACCACCTCGATATCGAGAGCATACAGTGGCTCGAGCAATTTCTCGCCACCTCGTCGAGTGCCGTGGTGCTGGTGAGCCACGACCGGGCGTTCATCAACAACGTCACCAACCGCACGATAGAGATTACCTGCGGACAGATTGTCGACTATAAGGTGAAATACGACCAGTATGTGGTGCTGCGTCAGGAACGGCGCGAGCAGCAACTGCGTGCCTATGAGAACCAGCAGAAGGAGATTGCCGATATCAAGGACTTCATCGAGCGGTTCCGCTATAAACCCACCAAGGCCGTGCAGGTGCAGAGCCGCATCAAGCAGTTGGCCAAAATCGTGCCCATAGAGATTGACGAGGTCGACCGGTCGGCCATGCACCTGAAGTTCCCGCCATGTCTGCGTAGTGGCGACTTCCCCGTCATTTGCGATGAGGTGCGCAAGGACTATGGCCACCACACCGTATTCGAGGGCGTGACGTTCACCATCCGCCGTGGCGAGAAGGTGGCCTTCGTGGGCAAAAACGGCGAGGGCAAGTCGACCCTTGTGAAATGCATCATGGGCGAGATACCATTCGACGGCAACCTGAAGATAGGGCATAACGTGCAGATTGGCTATTTCGCGCAGAACCAGGCCCAGTTGCTCGACGAGAGCAAGACAGTATACGACACCATCGACTATGTGGCCAAGGGCGATGTGCGGCTGCGCATCAACGATATCCTCGGCGCCTTCATGTTTGGTGGCGAGGCCTCGGAGAAGAAGGTGAAGGTGCTCAGCGGTGGCGAGCGCAGCAGGCTCGCCATGATCAGGCTTCTGCTCGAGCCCGTCAACCTCCTCATCCTCGACGAGCCCACCAACCATCTCGACATGCCTTCGAAAGACGTACTCAAGGAGGCTATCCGGGCTTTCGACGGCACGGCCATCATCGTCTCACACGACCGTGAGTTCCTCGACGGATTGGTAAGCAAGGTCTATGAGTTTGGCGGTGGGCAAGTGCGTGAGCATCTCGGTGGCATCTACGACTTCCTCAGGGGACGTAACATCGAATCACTCAACCAGTTGGGCTCTTCCTCGCCCGTGACTGAGAAGACCGAGAAACCTGAGCCACAACCTGTCTCCGAGAACAAGCAGAACTATGCCGAGCGGCGGGAACAGCAGAAACGCCTGCGCAAACTCGAGAAAGAGGTGAAGGCTTCGGAAAGCAAGATCGAGGAGATGGAGCAACGACTCAAACAACTCGATGCCACCCTGTGCACCCCGGAGGGCGCTTCAGACATGCAACTTGTCAGCGAATATACCTCTACCAAACGTGCCCTCGACGATGAGGTGACACGCTGGGAACAACTCGCCGAACTCCTGGAGGAAATGCAACAACCATAAAATAACCAAAACCCGAAATATCTTATGAAAATCAAGACAATCTTATCGATTATGGCAATAACAACAGCCTCTCTCCCTGCCTTCGGACAAGGTGCCCTCAAGTCGGGTATACCACTGAGCAACCTCGACCGCTCCGTCAGTCCTGGCGAGGATTTCTACCAGTTTGCCTGTGGTGGATGGGTGAAGAACAATCCCCTTCCTGCCGCCTATTCGCGTTTCGGCAGCTTCGACCGCTTGCAGCAAGACAACAACGAGCGCATCAACGGCATCCTCACCGAACTGGGCAACAAGCACTACGCCAAAGGCACCGTGGAGCAGAAACTCAGCGATTTCTACAAACTCGCCATGGACTCCGTCAGGCGCAACCGTGAGGGCGTGAAGCCCATCATGCCCGTCATCAAGGAGGTGGAGAAGGCCAAAACCAAGTATGCCCTGCAGCAGTTGCAGAAGAAGTATGCTGCCTTTGGATATGGCGTGACCTATGGCTCCTATTTCGGTGCCGATGAGAAGAACGCCAAGATGAATATCCTCAACGTCAGCCAAAGTGGACTCACACTCGGACAGAAAGAATACTATCTCGATACCGACTCGGCCACCACCGCTATCCGTGAGGCCTACAAGAAGCATATCGTCAAGATGTTCGAACTCTTTGGGTTCAGCCACAAGGCCGCATTGCTCAAGATGAACGACGTGCTCTCCATCGAGACCCGCCTGGCCAAGGTGTCGAAGTCGAGAACAGAGTTGCGCGATGTAGAGGCCAACTACAACAAGATGACCATCGACGAGTTTGAGTCGAAATATCCCCACCTGCGTCTGAGCGAGTTGATGGAGGCCGAGGGCGTGAAACCCGAGCACATCAAGGAACTTGTGGTGGGGCAGCCCGATTTCTTCGCAGGGGCCAGCCAACTGGCCAGCGAGTTGACCCCTGGTCAACTGAAGACATATATGGAATGGGATATCATCAACTCTTGTGCCAACTACCTGAGTGATGACGTCGAGGCCGAGCATTTCGACTTCTTTGGCAAAGTGATGTCGGGACGCAAGGAGAACCACCCACGTTGGAAACGCGCCACCAACCTGGTGCAAAGCATGATGGGTGAGTCGCTGGGAAAAATCTATGTGGAGAAGTTCTTCCCCGCTGCCGCCAAAGAGCGTATGGAACGGCTGGTAAGCAACCTGCAGGTGGCCCTCGCCGAGCGTATCCAGGCACAGGACTGGATGGACACCATCACCAAGCGCAACGCGCTCGATAAACTCAGCACCTTTTATGTGAAGGTGGGCTATCCCAACAAGTGGAAGGATATCAGCGGCATGGAGGTGGACCCCTCGAAATCGTTCTGTGAGAATGTGCTCAACTGTCGGAAGTTCTGGGACCAGTGGACCATCGACTACAAAGCCGGAAAACCCGTCGACCGCGACGAGTGGCACATGACTCCCCAGACCGTCAACGCCTACTACAACCCCACCACCAACGAGATTTGCTTCCCCGCGGGAATCCTCCAGGTGCCCTTCTTCGACATGACAGCCGACGATGCCTTCAACTATGGTGCCATTGGTGTGGTCATCGGTCATGAGATGACCCACGGCTTCGACGATCAGGGTCGTCACTACGACAAGGACGGCAACATGACCGACTGGTGGACTGAGGCCGACGGCAAGAACTTTGCCGAGCGGGCCAACAAATACGCCGACTTCTTCTCGGCCATCAAGGTGCTTCCCGACCTGAATGCCAATGGCAAACTCACACTGGGTGAGAACCTCGCCGACCATGGTGGACTGCAGGTGGCTTTCTACGCCCTGAAGAACGCCATGCGCGATAACCCCCTTGGCGAGATTGACGGCTTCACGCCCGAGCAGCGCTTCTTCCTGGCCTATGCCGGGGTCTGGGCCAACAACATCACCGAGGCCGAGATTCGCAGCCGCACGAAGAGCGACCCGCACTCGTTGGGCAAATATCGTGTCAACGGAGCCCTCTCGCATATCGATATGTGGTATGAGGCTTTCGGCATCCAGCCCACCGACAAGATGTTCGTGCCAAAGAGCGAGCGACTCAGCCTTTGGTAAACCGAATCAACCATGCCGCCATCCCATCAAGGGATGGTGGCTAAAAATAATTTGTAGCACATGCCTTTAAGAATTCCCGACCGGCTTCCTGCCATCGACTTGCTCAAGGAGGAGAATATCTTCGTGATGGACAACTCGCGTGCCACCACGCAGGATATCCGACCATTGCGCATCGTGATACTCAACCTCATGCCGTTGAAAATCACTACCGAGACCGACTTGTTGCGCCTGCTCTCCAACACACCGCTGCAGTTGGAGATCATGTTCATGAAACTCAAGAGCCACACTCCGAAGAATACACCCGTAGAGCACATGATGATGTTCTACAAGGACTTCGAGATACTCAAGACGCAGAAGTTTGATGGCATGATTGTCACTGGTGCGCCTGTAGAGCAACTCGAATACGAGCAGGTAAGTTATTGGGACGAGATTTCGGCCATCTTCGAATGGGCCAAGACCAACGTCACCAGCACCATCTATATCTGTTGGGCGGCCCAGGCCGGACTCTACTACCACTACAACATTCCCAAGTACACGCTCGAGCGGAAACTGTTCGGCATCTTCAAACACCGGCCTCAGAGCACCCGTCTGCCCATCTTCCGGGGATTCGACGATGTGTTCTGCATGCCGCACAGCTGCCATGCCGAGGTGAGGCGCGAGGATATCGAACGCAACCCCCAACTGCAGATTATCGCCGAGTCGCCAGAGGGAGGCGTGGGTATCGTGATGGCACGCGGAGGACGTGAGTTCTTCATTACCGGCCATTTGGAATATTCGCCCAATACGCTCGACAATGAATACCGCCGCGACCGCGACATCCGCGACGATGTCGACCTGCCCCGCAACTACTACACCGACGACGACCCCGAAAAGCCACCTTTGGTGACATGGAGGGCACACGCCAACCTGCTCTACAACAACTGGATCAACTATTACGTCTACCAGACCACTCCCTATAACATCAACGATATCCGATGATTCCGCTCGAACTCCTCGCACCCGCCAAGAACCTGGAATGTGGCATCGCCGCCATCGACCATGGGGCCGATGCCGTGTATATCGGTGCGGGGAAGTTTGGGGCCAGGGCTGCCGCCACCAACAACATCGACGACATCCGTTCACTGTGCCTGTATGCCCACCGCTTCGGTGCCCGCGTCTATGTCACGGTCAATACTATCGTATACGAACATGAGTTGGAGGAGGCCAGAAGGTTGGTGGGCGAGTTGTGCGATGCAGGTGCCGATGCGCTGCTCGTGCAGGACATGGCGCTCGTTGGCATCGCCGTCGAGGAGGCCTCGCGCCGTGGGGTGGCGCTGTCGCTCCATGCCAGTACGCAGACCGACAACCGCTCGGCCGAGAAAGTGGAATGGCTTGCGGCAAATGGTTTTAGCCGAGTGGTGCTCGCACGCGAGTTGTCGCTCGACGAGATAGCCCATATCCACCGCAGGGTGCCGGACATGCAACTCGAGGCGTTTGTCCATGGAGCGCTCTGTGTGAGTTACTCCGGACAGTGCTATGCCTCACAGTATTGTTTTGGCCGTAGTGCCAATCGTGGCGAGTGTGCGCAGTTCTGCCGGTTAAGTTTCGACCTGGTGGATGCCAATGGTGTCTCAGTCGACCGGCCACGTCATTGGCTATCGCTGAAGGATATGTGCCGCATCGACCGCCTGGGGCAGATGGCAGAGGCCGGTGTCTGTTCGTTCAAGATCGAGGGGCGTCTCAAAGACCTCTCGTATGTGAAGAATGTGGTGGCAGCCTATAGCCAGGCGCTCGACAAGGTGGTGGCACAGAGCGGAGGCAGGTATCGCAGGGCATCGCTCGGACGTGTGCAGTATACGTTCACCCCCGACCTGCGCAAGACGTTCAACCGGGGATTCACACGATATTTCATCGATGGCGCCGACGATGGCATCGCCTCGCCCGACACGCCCAAGGCACTGGGCGAGTTTGTGGGCAAGGTGAAGGAGGCACGGCGCGACTCGTTCAATGTGGCCGGTCTGGCCACCTTCGCCAATGGCGACGGACTGTGCTTCTTCGACCGCGACCGGCAGTTGCGTGGCTTCCGCGTGAACCGGGTGGAGGGCAACCGCATATTCCCGCAGCAGATGCCGCAGCAGTTGCGCCCAGGTATGGGGCTGTACCGGAATGCTGACGCCGCGATGGACAGGTTGTTGGGCAAAACCAGTGCCACACGCAGCATCGCTGTCTTGCTGCACCTTGCCCTGACAGAAAAAGGGCTGCGGCTCACTGCCCAGGTGCCTCAAAGCGACATTGAGGCAAGGGCTGAGATGGAGATGGCACCCGAGGTGGCGCGGCAGTCGCAGGCAGAGAATATCCGCCGGCAGTTGTCTCGATTGGGCAACACGGTGTATGTGGCCGAGGAGGTGACCATGGATGCCGATGCCGCCAACTTGTTTGTGCCGTCGAGCATGCTCGCCGAACTGCGCAGGCAAATGGTAGCGGCACTCGACCTAAAGATTCTTCACCATTTCAGAAATCGTGAGAATCCAGAGGTACTTGATTCCCAGAATGGTCGTTCTCCAAGTTTCCCCGACGAAGATGCCTATCGGCAATACCCTTATCTGCTCAATGTGGCTAACTCCTCTGCCCGTGAGTTCTATGCCCGGCAGGGTATGGAGAGGGTAGGCGAGGCATTCGAGTGTATGCCACATGAAGCGGGACAACCCCATTTGCTCATGCGTTGTAGGCATTGTCTGCGCCGCACCATGGGGTGCTGCACGCGTGAGAGCCGGCAACGGCCCGGTTGGCACGAGCCTCTCTACTTGGTACTGCCCGACAAACGGCGCTTCCGGTTGAAATTCGACTGTCGGAATTGTGAAATGTTAGTGTTTTCGTCATGAGAGAGAAATATATATTGCCACTGCTGCGGTCGTTGCTCTTGCTGTCGGCTTGCTACCATAGGCCAGTCCGCCAGCAGGTGCCGCAAGCCGTGCTTACCGAGCAGCAGCTCGACTCCATTGCCTTTGCACGCACTCACCACTACACCATTAACTACAACTTTATGGTGAGTGACGACTCGCTCATGCTTACCCGCCAGATGCCCGAGGAGGCCGTGAGTAACCTGCCTACCGACTCGTTTGCCATCGGCCCCGACCAGCGGTTGGTGGTGGCCGATATCCGCATCCTTCCCGCCGACTCCGTCGACTCAGTATGGGTGCAGTTGGCTCAGGAGGATGGCACTTTCGGATGGGTGCACGAGAGCGAGATGCTCAAAACCGTGGAGCCCGACGACCCCATTTCTCAGTTCATCTCCTTCTTCTCCGACGAGCACCTGCTCATCTTTCTGCTTGTGTTCGTACTCATTATCACCGCCTATGGCATGTACAAACTGCTCAGGCGTAAGGCACATATCGTGCATTTCAACGACATCGCCACGTTCTATCCCACACTTTTCGCACTCGTTGTGGCCGTTTCGGCCACTCTCTATGCCAGCATCCAGTTGTTTGCTCCCGATGCTTGGCAGGAGTTCTATTTCCATCCCTCGCTCAATCCGTTCTCGCAGCCGGCATTGCTGGCGTTGTTCCTCTCCTCGGTATGGGCTATCCTCATCGTGGGCATTGCCGTGGTCGATGATACTTTCCGGCACCTTAACTTGAGCGATGGCGTGCTCTACCTGCTCGGACTGGCAGGCGTGTGCGCTGTCAACTACATCGTGTTCACCCTCACCACGATGTACTATATCGGATACCTGTTACTCGTGGCTTATGTGGCTTTCGCGCTGTGGCGCTATTTCACCCATACGCGAAGCAAGTATATCTGTGGCAACTGCGGACTGCAAATCAAGAAGAAAGGCCGCTGCCCGCATTGCGGTGCGCTCAATGTTTAGATTTGAAATAATTCCAGCTAATTCAATCCACGCATCAACCATAATGACCAAATAAGGATGAGTACTGGTGCCCAAAAACGCACCAGTACTATCTTTTTGATTATAACCACTTCATCAAACCTCAACAAAGCCTTGCTGTGGCAAAGAAAAGCGGATTTTTTCTTTGTGTTGTCTTGGGTTTTCGTTAATTTTGCAGTTGATTAGCCAGGGAATGCCTTTCCTTGGCTTAGATTGATATGGAGCAACCATTTCAGATGGGTCCCGTAATTTAGCTTTGTCAGATTTCAAAACATCATAACATGAGAAAACTTTTGGCCATCTTGCTGGTGGTGGCTTTGGCTGTAGTGGGAATTCTTATCGGGAGACAATCCTCCCGAGTTGATGATAATGGCCATTTCCTTCCACCAGATACCGCCACGTTGAAGACGGCCAAGCCCGTGGTGCGCATTTATATGGAGAACTCTGGCAGTATGAACGGATATGTGACCACCAACTCGCAGTTCAAGAACGCACTCGGACACCTCATCACCAAGGCCGATGGCTTCTATAGCGGCACGCGGCTCGACTTCATCAACCAGGGCATCTTCCACACCCCGATGTGCGACGACCTCGACAACTTCGTGCTCAACCTGAATCCCGCTTCGATGCAGGTGGGTAACACCAGCTCTACCGATATCAACAAGATATTCAAGATGATTCTCGACCATACCTCGCGCGACACCATATCGGTGCTCGTGAGCGACTGCATGTATGATGTCGACAACGTGGGCAACCTGCTCTCCGCCGCCGCCACCAGCACCACTGGCACCTTCATGAAGGCCATCCGTCGTGCGCGCGACGACAAGCATGAGTTCGCCACCGTCATTATGCAGTGTATGTCGGAATTCAGCGGCAACTACTATGAGGGCAACCAGGCCATCGCCTGCAATGGGCAACGACCCTATTATGTTATCGTGATGGGCAACCTTGAACAGGTGACTGACTTCTGCCATCATATGGAATTGGAGGACACTGCCACGGGTCTGCCAGGCCTCACCCACAAATACATGATATCATCGGAGCCTACATGGCAGCTCGACAACATGACCGCCCGCATCTTCGCCAGCGACTTCACCAATGCCGTTCGCATTCAGGCCAATCACGACGGACTGAACGTGCGCAAGGTAACCATCGACCAGGAGCAGAGCAACTTCAACTTCGCGCTCGGACTGGGCGTGAGCCATCTCTTCACTGATCTCTCCTACCTGCTCGACAAAGACAATTATGAGGTGGAACCCTCGCAGTATAAAATCACCGACGTCAACGACGAGGCCAAGTTCACCGAATGCGACTTCTTCCGTCATCCTATCTGCGTGCAGATGGTGGTGCTCGGACAGAACTATGCCCCGCAACTCACCCTGCGGCTCAAGAACAAGGTGCCGGCTTGGGTGAGTGAGTGCAGTTACAAAAAGCGGTTGGGTACGCTCCCCGAGAGCCACCAGTCGTATGCCATCTACGAGATGGTGGAGGGCATCTACAGCGCTTTCTACAACTCGATGGACACCAACAGCCGCGACCTCTTCCAGCTTCAGGTGAAGTTTGAAGGGTATGAATAACCACGAAATCAAGAAGAAACTATGGATATAATATCAGAAATTCTCGAATTGTTCGGAGCCGCCTACCTCGGTGACTTCTCCAAGTACATGTTCCAGGCCGGAGCCTATGGCACTGTGTTCTACGTGATGCTTCTGCTGCCCCTCTTGGTGGCTTTTGTCTATTACATCGTGCTCGACCATATCCTGCTCGCACAGTTGCGCAAGTGGTTGATTATCGGCGTATCCACCAGTGCTGTGGCCGCCCTCGTGGCGATGTTCATCGCACACCAGCAGATCGATGGGTTCACCTTCTCGCAGAACATCCTCAATGCCAACATCGGGTCGGCCGACTATCTCTCCTTCGGTTTCATCGTGTTCTTCTACAGCGCGCTGCTTTATTTCGTCTTCTCTCTCCTCCTCAAGTCGTTCAGCAGCAGGTCGAGGAACATCCCGTTCTAATGAGTAAATTCCCAATATGAGCAAACTATATATCTATGGCATCGGAGGTACGGGGGCAAGGGTCTTGCGCTCACTCACGATGCTCCTCGCCTCGGGCGTGACGCTGGGCGACAAGATCGACACCATCGTGCCCGTCATCATCGACCCCGACACCAGCAATGGCGACCTCACACGCACCATCTCGCTGATGCAACTCTACAAGAAAGTGCGCCAGCACCTCTCCTTTGACAACCGTCCAGAGAAGAAGGGCTATTTCAAGGTCGACATTGACGATATGAACACCAACTTCAGGCTGCATCTCAACAATGTGGCCAATATGAAGTTTTCCGACTATATCGCCTACAACCGCTTCGCCAACCAAGGACAGGCCGACAGCAACCAAGCGCTCCTCAGCCTGCTCTTCTCCGACAAGAACCTGGCCTGTCCGCTCGACGTGGGCTTCAAGGGCAACCCCAACATGGGCAGCATCGTGCTCAACGACCCGAAGAACACCGAGTCGCTGGTGTCGCTCCTGCAGCATTTCCAGAGCGAAGACCAGATTTTCGTCATCAGCAGCATCTTTGGCGGCACGGGCGCCGCAGGCTTCCCCTTGCTCCAGAAAACCTTCCGTGAGGCTGAGCGGCTCAATATGCCCAACTCATCGGCTATCGCCAACGCTGCCATCGGGGCCGTCACCGTTTTGCCTTATTTTGGCTTGAAAGAGAATTCGGAGAGCGAGATCAATATGGAGACCTTCATTGCGAAGACCAAGGCCGCACTCAAGTACTATATTGGCAACCTCGATGTAGACAACCTCTACTACATCAGCGACAATATCAAAAACCGCTACGAGAATGTGGAAGGAGCCACAGAGCAGCGCAACAAGGCCCACTTCGTGGAACTGGCCGCGGCGCTGGCCATCGTCGATTTCGCCAATTCCAACGTGGTGCACAACCAGGTACACACCAGTACGTCGTACCGTGAGTTCGCCGTGAAGGCCGACGAGAACCCCATCTCGCTCAATGAGCTGTGCTCCTCTACCTTTGGTGCCGTGGGCCGCGAGATGATCAGTTTCTATCTCTTCTCGCGTTTCCTCATGGAGCATTTCCACCTCACACACGACTACGCTTGGGCCAAGACTCCGCAGATGAAGAACGTGAGTTACAACGACGCCTTCTTCGCCGACCTGCGGCAGTTTGCCGACCTTTACAAGAACAATTGGCTGAAGGAACTCTCCGACAACCAGCGTAGTTTCCAACCCTTCGACCTCTTCGCCAATACCGACGACGTGTTCGACACCATCATGCATATCGAACCCAAGAAGACCAGCATGCTGGGCCGTATGCTCGGCAAGAACCTCAAGGGCTATCCCGCCATCGACTCCGAGGTGTCGGACGTGTCGATGAAGAAACTGCGTGGGCTCGATGCCTACAATTATTTCATGACCGTGCACGAGCAGGCCATCAACAACGTGATTAAAAAGAAATACAATATTTGATTTATGGCATACGTTTTCAGATTCCATAAAGGGAGTGAGACTATCGAGGGATGGCAAGAGACCACCCAACTGGGCACGAAGGACATCGAGACTATCGAGGACCCCAATGGTGCCAAGGCTTCGCTACCCATCACCTCTATCCCCACACCGTTCGCCGGATTCGAACTGGCAAAGGCGGCTTTCGCCTATTGTGCCGAGATGGGGGTGAGGGGTTCTACCATCTACCACAAGATGGCAGCCAATGCGCTCGACGTGCTTGAGATCTTCTTCTGCTTCAAGAGCAAGTATGCCAAACTGTTCCAGATCGTGACATGGGACAAGACCAACGACCTGCAGCGGTTAGCCTCCGACGGTGTGCCTGAGCATGCTGCCGTGGCGGCCACCTTGGGACTTTTCCTCTCGCAGGATGCGCAGAGCTTCAACTTCGCCCGCATGCAGTATATCTATATGCTCAACTACATCGGACCGGGAGCCGTAGGCCAAATCAATATCGTGGGCGGCACCTCGCCCACCTCTGTATGCATGGCTTCGGCCAACGACCTGTCGTATGTGAAGGGGGTATATCTGAGCAACTACCACGAGGCGTTCCATCCCGATGAGGATGGCACCTTCCGCTCGCTCGTCGACCGCGACCGCGAGTTCCGCGAGTATGTCTACCTGCTTTCCAAGCAGCAGGGGTTCAACGCACTCTTCAACGAGTTCAATGCTTATGTCGACGCTTGTTTCAAGGCCGACACCGATACCGAGTTCAAGAACCGCATGAACCTCGCGCAGCCCAGCCTCTATGGCAGCATCTATCAGCCTCTGCTGGCTGGCAGCTCGCAGATGATGCTGGCCGGCGACATACCGGTGATGTGTACCGCTGGTGACAGAATCGCCGAGGAGAGCGACTTCCGTATCCTATCCGAGGGCGAGCAGCAGCGCCTGCCGCTTGTGCTGCCCTCTGAGCCTTACTTCGAGTCGGGCATGCGCTACACTACTTCGGAGTGGAAACCCAATCTAATGGTGCCCTTGGCCGACCGCCGTCCTATCGATGAGCGCACGTTGCCATTCGACACCACGCAGTATCCATATCTCACCACCGACGATGTGTTTGAGCCTTATCTCATCCGCACCGTATTCCCTGTCAACGAGTCGGCGTTCTTCACCAACATGTTCAGGGGCAACAACCGTACGGCCGATGAGTGCCAGTATCTTTTGCCGCTGAAGCCAGAGGTGTTCCGCTATCTCTCGGTGAAGACCATAACAGGGTATGCAGGCAACTCGTCGAAGCCTGTTTTCCAACTCAACGAGATGCCCGACGGACGTATGCAGGCGGTCATCAACATTCCTGTGCAGAAAGGACGCTATGTTACCTTGCACCGTGAGTATACCACCGTGCAGGTAGACCCCGACCCCGAGCGCCTCATCTGGCCCATTATGGAATGTCGTTTCGACCTCTTCCTCTTCCCCAGCTACCACATCGAGGATCCCGACTTGGAGAAGCCACAGCGTGTCTACCTGGTCGATGAGGATACCTCGGGTTACAAGAAAGACCAGTTCCGCTATTCGGTCTATGCCTATCGTGGGCACGACAGAGAGCCCTTGCACCACACCTTGGTGGAACGTGCCGACAAACGCCAGCAGTTCCTCACGTCGAAGTATTTCTGCCTCGGCGAGGAGTTCGACTACCTGGTACTCACCAACACCATCGCCAGTGGCATTCTCATACCGCTCTACCGCACGGTGAAGCAAGGCAGCAAGGTGTTCGACTTCGCCATCGACTTCGGTACCACCAACACCCATGTGGAGTACAAGACCGATACCGATCCCGAACCACAACCCCTCACCATCGGCACCGATGAGGTGCAGGTGCTCACCCTCAACTCTCACTCGCGCAAGGCCGTGCAGATGATCGACCAGGAAGGCCTGGAGTCGTTCTACGGTGGTCCGGCGCAGGCATTCATGCAGGAGTTCTTGCCCGTGGTCATCGGCGAGGGTGAGATTGCGCGTTTCCCCATGCGCACCAACCTTTGTTACCGCTCGGGCCATAGCGTGGAAGGCCGTGAGATTTTCCCGCTGGCCGACTACAACATCGGCTTCCACTATGAGAAGGAAGACACCTACGACTACAATGAGACCCGTCCCGACCTGAAGTGGGACAGCAGCCGTGGCAACAATCTGCTCGTGGAGGCTTATTTCGAGGAGTTGCTCATGCTCATTCGCAACAAGGTGTTGCTTTCGGGCGGATACCTGGCACGCACAAGCATCACATGGTTCTACCCGGTGTGTATGCAACCCTACCAGATTTCCAATCTCGAGAACTCTTGGAACAAGTTATGCCGCCGTCTCATCTCGCCACAAGGCTATAAGTTGCAGAAAGTGGCCGAGTCGTTGGCTCCATACTATTATTACACGAAGAAGGAGGATGTGGATGCTGAGAGCCGCCCCGTCGTGTCGATGGACATTGGTGGTGGCACCACCGACTTTGTGGTCTACCATAGTGGCAACCAGGCTACGCTCATCTCATCGGTGCGCTTCGCCGGTAACAACATCTATGGTGACTTCCTGGGACGTGGACCCGAGTATAATGGTTTCGTGAAAGCGTTCGCTCCCGATTTCGACGTGAAACTGAGGGATATCAGCGGCGTGAGCGATGTCTATGCCAAGTCGAAGCGCAGCAGCGCCGAGTTCATCTCGTTCCTCTACTCGCTCGACAGCAATCCGCGTATGGCCGGGCGGGGCATCTCGTTCTCCGAGGAATTGCGTGCCAACCAGGAAATGAGGGTGGTGCTGATGATGTTCTTTGCCGCCGAGGTCTACTATGCCGCCAAACTCCTGGAGATGCAGAAACTGAAGACACCGGCTTATATCACAGTGAGTGGAACGGCCTCGAAGGTGCTCACGCTCATCGGCAGCATCGATGCCTTGCAGTCGCTGGCTACCCATATCTTCAACGATGTGCTGGGCGACACTGGTCGTGTGGAACTCAAATTGGTGGAGAATCCCAAGGAGATTACCTGCAAGGGTGGCCTGAACATGAAGCAGCGCTATGTGGTGGAGGATGTGGAACAGATTACGCATTTCCGCTCAGGGTCGGCCACGCTCGACAATATTGCCATTCCACGCTACAAGGACATCACACCTCAGGTGCGCAGCGAGGTATTGGCATCCTATGAGCGCTTTGTCGACTATTTCTTCGAACTCAACCAGCGCTACAGCTTCGCCAAGTATTTTGGTGTGTCGAACGAACGGGAATTCGCCAAGTTCCGTACGGTGCTCACCGAGAAGGCCGAGCAGGACTTCAACAAGGCTATCGAGGCCCGCAACGACAGCATGACCGATGAGGAGAATCCCGAACTCAAAGACTCGCTCTTCTTTATCCCCCTCACGGGAGGTATCAGCCGCCTGGCTCTTCATATTGCCCAAAACCCATAAACCCTTGCCATCATGCAGACAGTGCTTTCCATCTTTCTTTTCGCATTGGCTATCGCCTATGTGGAATACCGACTGAAGTCTATCCGTAAGGACGACAGCGACGACAAAAAGGATGCCTTCGACTTTTTCGCTACCAAGGAAGAACTGAAGAAGGCGGTGAAGCGGATTGAGGAGCAGGGCGAGGCCTATCGCCAGACCATCGACGAGAAACTCGCATCGGTGGAACAGAAGGCCTTCTTCGCACCTCAGGAAGAAAAGACGGTGGAGGAAGTGGTGGAAGAGGAACCCGATCCTTCGGTCATCTTCTTCCGTTGGCCAGGTGATGACGGTTCGTTCGACGACAGTCAGCGGCTTACCGCACAAACGGAAGATACTTATTATATGTTCCGCCTCGACGATACGCGCACCCATGCCGAGTTCATTTTCGTCACCATGAGCGACACCCAATTGAGCAAGGCCAACAACAGTTCGAAGAAATACATCGAGCGGGCCTGCTCGTTTGTCAATGCCAAGTCGGCCCAGTATGCCTGCACGCCAGGAAAGGCTCATCTCGAGCGCGGAAAATGGCTCATCGACCTGAAGGCCCGCATCGAGTATCGCTGAACTCCTGAATTCCTTGTAGTTGAGCCATAGCAAAACTAAATAAAGCCCAGCGACAGATAGGTAAAGCTGTTGCTGGGCTATTTTTGTGCATTTATCATTTATCCGAGTGAAGGCTACAATAGCCTCACGACGGTGTTCATGCCTGTCGCTGTTTGTGGGTGGAGTAGCCATAGAGGGCCACTACCACGAAGCAGATGAGCGGGAGGATGAACGAGATGTTGACAGCGGGGAAGCCGGCGATGGTGCCCATGTCGATGATGGCAGCCTGCAACGGAGGGAGCACCGAACCGCCCAAAATGGCCATGATGAGGCCGGCGGCACCAAACTTCGCATCGTCGCCCAGACCATCGAGGGCAATGCCGTAGATGGTGGGGAACATCAGCGACATGCAACCGCTCACGCACACCAGACAGTAGATACCCATGCGGTTCTGGAAGATAATTACGCCCAGGGTGAACACCATGGCCAGACAGCCGAAGATGGTGAGCAGCTTGGCGGGCTTGAGCCACTTCATGAGATAGGTGGCGATGAAGCGTGAGCAGATGAAGAAGAACATGGCGTAGATGTTGAACTGCTGCGACAGCACCTCGGCGTCGCGCTCAGCCATACCCTCGTTCATGAACACCCTTGTGCCATATTGGATGATGAACGTCCAACACATGATTTGCGCCCCCACATAGAAGAACTGGGCAATCACTCCCTCACGGTAATATTTCAGCGAGAAGATGCGCTTGAGCGTGGGCAGGAAATGGATGTCGTGACTCTGGTCACCATTCTTTGGCATCTTGGTGAAGTAGATGATAAGGAACATCACCACAATCACCAGACCGATGGCGAGGTAGGGCGAGACGAGTACGCTCAGGTCCGACTCTTTCATCGCCGCAAAGTCGGCATCGTTAAGCAGCGCGCGCTCTTCAGTGCTCATGGGGTTGAGTCTCGCCTGAATGAAGTTCATCGCCACGAACATGCCGATAATCGACCCGCATGGGTTGAAGCACTGAGCCATATTGAGACGCCGGGTGGCGGTTTCATCACTGCCCATGGTAAGGATATATGGGTTGCAACTCGTCTCCAAAAACGACAGACCGCAGGTCATCACGAAATAGGCGATGAGGAAACAGCCATATACACCCACCATCTTGGCTGGGAAGAACAGCAGTGCGCCAGTGGCATAGAGTCCCAAACCCATGAGCACACCCGCCTTGTAGGAGAACTTGCGGATGAAGATGGCGGCTGGGAAAGCCATGGCGAAATAGCCGCCATAGAAGGCCACTTGCACCAGCGCACCCTCGGTGACGTTCATGCGGAAGATTTTGGAGAAAGCCTTCACCATGGGGTTGGTGATGTCGTTGGCAAAGCCCCATAGGGCGAAGCAGAACGTGACGAGGATGAATGGGATGAGAAAACTCACACCGTCTTTGGAGAGAATGGAATCGCGTTTCATGAGTTGGGTTTTGATGTGTTAACTATTTTTTTTACCTCCCCGGCCTCTCCTATAAGGAGATTCTGGTGACCTTTCCCTCACTAATGAGGAGATTCTGGTTATCTTTCCCCCCCTCCTATAAGGAGAGGCCGGGGGAGGTGACAGATTTTGGCTTATTGATACAGTGGCCCGTAGTTGGCGCAGGCACGGTAGTCGGCACCCTCCTTGTCCATACCGAAGGAGTTCCATACGGCAGGACGGAAAATCTGCTCGTCGGCGATATTGTGCATACAAACGGGGATTCGGAGGATGGAGCATAGCGTGATGATGTCGGCACCAATATGGCCGTAGGCGATGGCTCCGTGGTTGGCGCCCCAGTTGTTCATCACCGAGTAGACATCCTTGAAGGCGTCCTTCTTGGGGTCGAGACGGGGCACGAACCAGGTGGTGGGCCAAGTGGGGTCAGTGCGCTTGTCGAGGATGTCGTTCACCTCGGGGTCGAGGTCCACCGTCCATCCCTCTGCCAGTTGCAGCACAGGACCGAGACCTTTCACGATGTTGATGCGTAGCATCGTCATGGGCATGCCTCCACGGGTGAGGAAATGCGACGAGTAGCCACCACCACGGAAGTAGTCGCGGTCGGCAGGCATCCAACTGGTGGCTTTCAGGCAGGCCTCAGCGTCGGCGTCGGTCATCTCCCAATGGGGTTTCATGATGGGCTCGCCCTTGGCGTCGCTCATGGCACCAGTGGCGTCGAGCGTGGTGGCTCCTGAGTTGATGAGGTGGATGAATCCGTTGGCCGCACAGCCTTCTGGGGCCTTCCCGGTGACACGTTTCACTGCCTCCGGACTCCAGTAGGTGCGGATGTCGGAGAACATTACGCCACGGTTGGAGAGCAGGTGACCGAAGAGCATCGAGATGCCATTGAGCGAGTCGTTCTCCGTGGCCAGCACATCGGCCTCGCGGATGCCGTTCCAGTCGAACGAGGTGCACATCAGTGCCTCGGGGAAGTCGAAATTGGGCTTGTAGTCGGTCCATTGGCGCTGGCCTTGCACGCCACCGGCAATGGCATTGTGGCCAAGGGCCTCTTCCTTGTAGCCCATCTCGAGCAGACGCGGGTTGCCGTGCATCAGGTCACGGATCACCATCATGCACTTCACGGTGAATGCCCAGTCGAGGTCTTTCTCCTCGCGGGTCTTCCCTTTTCCCTTGCCGTTGAAGGTGGTCATAGGCGTACCGGGGAATAGCGGGCGGTCTTCATTATAGTCGTGGCCCTCGTTGGGCTTGCAGTATTTCTCTATCCATGCCATGGCCTTCTCAAACTCTTCCTTGTCGTAGATGCCAAGGTCGATACGGCGCAGGATCTCCACCAGGTCGACACTCTCGCTGCGCAGCCCCAGATAGCTCTCTAGGAAGTTGGGGTCTACGATGCTGCCGGCAATGCCCATACACACACCGCCGAGGGCGAGGTACGACTTGCCACGCATGGTGGCCACGGCCTGGGCGGCACGGGCAAAACGAAGAATCTTCTCTGCCACGTCGGTGGGGATGGTGTTGTCGCCAAGGTCTTGCACATCGTGACCGTAGATGCCGAAGGCGGGAAGTCCTTTCTGGGCATGGGCGGCCAGCACGGCTGCCAGATAAACGGCACCGGGGCGCTCCGTACCATTGAATCCCCATACAGCCTTGGGGTAGTAGGGATTCATGTCCATCGTCTCCGAACCATAGCACCAGCACGAAGTCACGGTGATGGTGCTGCCCACACCCTCGCGTTCGAATTTATCTGCACAGGCGGCCGACTCGGCCACCCGGCCGATGGTGGTGTCGGCAACGACACATTCCACAGCACTGCCGTCGCCATTGTGCAGGTTGCTGCTGATCAGGTCGGCCACAGCATGGGCCAGGTTCATGGTCTTCTCTTCCAGACTCTCGCGGATACCGCCCTGACGACCATCGATGACGGGGCGGATGCCAATTTTTGGATATTTGCTCATAGTAGTTTTTGTTGATAGTAGTTTTCTTGTAATTTGTCTTGTTGGGAAAGGAGAGACGATGGTCCCTCCAACTGAAAAAATCCCCTCCTAATGCCGTGGGAGGGGATAGGGTTGCTTGTGTGGGGTGAACACAAACACTCTATGAAGAGTTGTGGGTTAATATTCCATCATCGGTTCAAGTTCCTTGGCCTGGGCAATCATTTTCTCCACTTCCTTCAGGCTGGGAACACGCTTGCAGAGGTTCTTCTCGGCATTCACTTCCTCAAGTTTGGGCTGCAGGTTCTCGGGCTTGCGGTTGCGGAACTCCTTCACAGTGTCCACACCAGCGGCCTCAAGCAGTTCGGAGAACTGTGGTCCTACACCATTGATGCGCATCAGGTCGCAGTGGTTGGCCCAGGTGAGTATCAGTTTCGGTGAAATGCCGGTCTCCTCGGCAAGGGCTTTGCGGCCAGCGGGTTTGCAACATTTCTCAAGCATTTCTTTGTCGGTGTTGATGCCTGCGGCAATCAGCTTCTCGGCATACACGGGGCCTATACCCTCGATGTCTACAATTTTGTATATCATAACTATATTGTTTAGGTGAATAATAGATGCTTTTCAATGCATTCACAAATATAGTCATTATACTTGATATGGCAATCCCGCAAGTCGTTTTTATAATATATTTTAACAAAACGGCCTTGCGGGATTGCCTATGGTCCGTCCCCCTACCGGCAGACGCTTTTCGATATCATCGAACCGTCGGCCGAGTAGCAGACGAGAATTTGCATACCCGGGGGTAGAGTGTCGAGTGGCACCTCTACAGTGCGGGCACTTGCCGGATGCAGGGTGCGCAGACGGGTTCCTGCGGCATTCACCACGTCGACCCTGACCAGTGGTCGGGGCGAAGTGACAATGGCCGAACGGTTGCCTACTTGCAGGTCAACGTCATAGTACTGCAAGTGGGGCAGGCTGCTCTCCACATTCTCGCCCGGGAGGTTCTGGTCGAGGAAGGCGAGACGCTGACGGAACCAGTTTTTCACCATGGCAATCTCCTCGGCATACGACGATACGCGGTAGGCGGCGAAGAAACTGGTGGGACCCCAGTCCCATGGGTTGTTCGACTTCAGCACCTCCTTGTATTTCTTCAATTGGCGGTCCTTCGCCTCATCGAGCAGGGCGGCATAGTGGTCGAGGAACAGGTCGATGGAGTCTTCGCTCAGAATGCCCTGGCGCAGTTCCATATAGCGGCTCTTCACCGCATTGCAGAAGGCGGGGTCCTCGAGCAGGCGGCGCCACATCTTGGGTGTGGGGTTGGTCTCACAGCCCTTATACACCCACGACTGCACGTTGTTGGCATTGCAGAAGTTGCAGTTGCCATAAGCCAGGTTGAAGTCCCAAACGGGTCCGGCGAACAACAGTCCGCGGCTGCCGTCTTTCTTGTCTTTCTCCTTGTAGTAGTAGGCACTGCGCTTGAACCCATCGGCATTCAGACTCACCTCGGTATGGATGAAGTAGTCGACAAACGAACTCACGTCGATGAGTTGGGCATAGCCTTTCTCGGGGTCGGCGAATTCGTCGCTCTGGATGCAGAGTTCGGCGCTGTCTACATAGCTTTGGATATAGGCCTTCTGCTGGGGTTGCAGGTCGGCTTTCTTCGGATAGTATATGGTCCAGGTGACATTGGCCTCCACTGTGGTCACGCCACCCATCCAGTTGCGCTGCTGCTGGATGCCTTTCACTTTCGAGACAAAGGTCTCATCGTTGCTGTCGAAGGCATCGATGCGCACGATATATCCTCCGGTGACATCACGGCCCTCGATGTCCTCGGGCTTCAGCTTGCTGATGTCCACACGGTTCTTGTCGCGCTTGATGCGCTCGCAGAAGGCATATACGCCCATATACTCGCCGTTGACCATTACCTCGCACATCTGCGTGCGTGGGCCCCAATGACCCATTTCGGTCCACATATAGTAGGCGAACACGTCGCGAACCATCGACACGTCGTTGTAGGGGGCTAGCAGCACCCAGTCCGATTCCTCGGGCATACCGAGCAACGACACGGTGGTGTCGTTGCCCAGTGCGTCCCAAGTTTCAATGGTATACTTCTTCTGGTTGAAGTTCAGCGAACTCTCTCCACGCAACTTGATGCCCACATGGCCGTCGTAGTCGTTGGGGGTGTCGGTCACATGGTTGATCTGCCCCTCGCCGTTGTTGATGATTTTCATCGTGCCCATCACTTTCTCGTCGGCGTTGATGGCTTGCTGCGTCTGGATAATCACGATAGGCAGGTTCGAACTGGTGAAAGTCACATTGTCGGCCTTGCCTGTGAGGGTGAGAAGGAGAAATGCCAGCGTAAGAATAGTCTTGGTCATGGTAGTTTTTGTTTATTTTGGCATTGGAGATTATCTTACCACGACTTTCCGGGTGCGTGAGGTGCCGTCGCCGAAGGTCTCGCGGACGATGTTCACGCCTTTCATCAGACGGTCGATGGGTTGGCCCGACATGTTGTAGAGGCGGGTCGATACTACATCGGCTACGCTTCGCTCATGCTCGTTGATGGGGGTGGGGTCAATCTCGAGCACTTCGCGCGTGATGCGGTCGAAATGGATGGAGGCTGATGTCGTGCCTGTGTATTGCAAAGCCAGGAACGAGTAGTTGTCGAACACATCGAAGGCATAGGTGTTGTCTATGGCCTCGACGGGAGTGGTCTGCACGTCCTCTCCGATGACAGTGACCATCTGGAACTCTCCGGGGATGGTTTCCGTGGTGTGGAAGGTATAGTGGTGGTAGGTGCCAACGGCTACGTCGCCTGAGTAGGGACCTACGTAGGCATACTGCTGGGTGAAGTCGACCGTTCCCTGATAGACGGGCTCCGAACCGAATGGAGTAATGGTGGCGGGGTTCCAACCGTTGGCCACCAGTCCGCTGGTGTGCACGGCGGTGTTGTCGGGGGTGTAGAGCACCACGTCGTTGACGATGGTCTTAACGGTCTCACCGGTCATGTTCTGTAGGGCAAACTGTGTGACCACGGGGTCGTCTTCGAGGTCGGCGGGATTGAAGGTGCCCTCAAGCACGGTCTGGTCGGCGGCAAAGGGATAGTAGTGGCCGCCATAGACGTCGGCCTGAGCCTTGTTGCGGACAAACATCTGCAGACGGCCTTCGGCACCGGGGGCCTCGCCCAACTCAATGCGGTAGCGGGGATAGTCGTTGATGCTGAAAGGCTCGCCCCATAACTTCACGTCACCCCAGTTGCCCGGCAGCGAGACGGTGGCGGGCAGACCATTCGGACTGGTCTGGTGGCCTTCAATCTCTGCTCCGTAGTCAACCTTGATCTCCAGGTCCTCGCTCGATGGAGTGAACTCGGTGAGGTAGACATCGCGGGTCACCGAGGTAATCTCCAGTGGGTCGATGCCTTCCGACGACTTGCGCTGTACGGCCAAGTACCAGTAACTCTGGGTAAGGGTGATGGTGATATTGTTGCCAGAGGTCTCAATCTGCGGATAGGTCTCGCCGATGGGCTCGCCATACTCGTCCTTGTAGCCCAGTTTCCACTGCAGGCCTTCGGGTATTGGCTTCGAGGTGTGTACCGTAATCACATGCTTGGTGCCTTCGGTCACGTCGGCACCCCAGTCGCGGCCGCCAACCTCGCCCCATTGGCCCCTGAAATTCACGGTGCCGCTGTAGATCTTGCCATCTTCGGCAGCCTCGCCAGTGACGCTGCTTGCCCAGTTGCTCACCAAGGGGAGGAATTCCTCGGTGCCAGGGTCGGGACCTTGGTAGACCACAAGGTCGGCACCGAACTCATCGGGCTCGCGGACGCCCCACCAACCTGTCCACCAGTCAAGGTCGATGCTGGAGTAGCTCTGTGGTGCGATACGCACATGGGTGTCAACATCGTCCTTGCCCAGGAGATACTTGTCGATAAAGGCTTCTACCTCGGGGTATTGCACCTGGGGCAACTGACAGTGACCATGGCCGGGAACAATGGAGTAGCCCACACGGTCTTCGATGCCAAACTGCTCCCATACCTTCAAGGCACCATTCATCGAGACATAGGCCGAGGGGTCGGCCAACCAAGTGTAGTCGGGGTTGCCGAGCATCAGCAGCGCACGCGGACAGACCATCGCTGCCAGTTCGTGGTGGTCGTGAGGCAGATAGGAGACGTTCTTGCCATTATAGATGTCGCGCAGACTCTGCTTGAACCAGTTGTAGTCGGTATTGTCGAGACCCTCCACCGACTCGGCGTTGGGCTGGGCGTTCATCCAGCGTGAGTAACGCCATGCGGCAGCACCGCCGCCACCAGGCTCTTGGGCGATGGTGAGGGCCACGCGCTCGTCGAAGGCACCGCAGAAGAGGGCCATCTTGCCTGCATATGAGCAGCCGGTCACACCGATGTGCTCGGTGTCGATTTTCGTGACATCCGGACCCAGTTGCTGCAGACCGTCAATCAGGCGGCTCAGACCCCATGCCCACTCGCTGTAGGCCCCGTTCTGGGTGAGGTCGGGATAAAGACGGTCGAATTCGTAGTTGCCGCGGCCTGCCGGACTGCCAAACTGTGAGTAGTTGTTTACCTGACTCTCGCTGAAGGTCATGGTGGCGATGGGACGGCCGCTGAACACAGCCGATGGCAGTGAGATGCCGCTCGTCCCGATCATTAGCGCATAGGGGGGCTGACCTACCGAGGGATAAGTGATGGCAGCGCTCAGATGAAGGGTCTGACCGTTCACGGTCACATCCACCTTCAGGGTGTTGCCGTCCATCGAGGCACTTACTGCCGATGGGTCGACCACGGGTTTCGTTCCAATCTCATAGTGCTGGATTTCCTTGGCTATCTCGCCACGGCGCACCGACCAGTCGGCGAAGTCGGTCACACGGCCACTGCCGTCCGACCATTCCAATGGGTCGGGTAGGGGGTCTATCTTGCGGGCCTCGTCTTTGGAGGGCAGCACGGGCATGACATCGGCGCCTGTGTTCTCTACATTATATACTAAAGGGATACTGCCGCTTACATCCTTGCGTACGGTGAGATTGTAGGATGCCGAACCGGCTTTATATTCATCGTTGCCGGCGAAAGAGGCGGTGACGGTGGCACGGCCCTCTCCCTCGCCAATGGTTACCTCGCCTGTCGACGAAACGCTGATGAAACCTTCGGGCGTGGAGATGGCCGAGTAGGTCACGGGCACGTTGTAGGGATTGTTGAGCACGGGCGGCTGGAATACCTCACCGGGCTGTATGCGCACGTTGGAGGGTGAGAACGAGAGTTGGGGGTCGACGAGTTGCGGTCCCTCGCCCTCGCGGGTGCGGGTCACCTTCTCCACGTGGATGGTCACCGCGTCGGTCTTGGTCCATTGCAGCGAGAGGAAGGTGTAGGTCTGGTCGAAGACGAACGAGAACTCAGTCTGCCCGGCATCGAAAGGCACATACTGGGCATTGTCGTCGGAGGTGTCGATGTAGTTCACCTTCCACTGAAATCCCTCGGGCAGCGGGTCTGAGATCTTGATGGTGATGGTGTGCTTGCCACCACTTCCTACCTCGCTGCCCCAGGCAGCACCACCCATGTCGCCCCATTGTCCGGCGAAAGTCACGTCGCCGGAGTAGACCTGTCCGTCCGACGATGCCGTGCCAGTGGTGGAGAAGCGCCAATTGCCCACCAAAGGCAACAATTCCTCTGCTTGAAGATGTGTGGCTACACACAATACTACAAGCATGAAAGTAAACAATTTTTTCATAGTGATAATGTTTGAATAGTTGATGAAATGTTAGGTTTTCGTTTGCGTAAGAGGGTGAAGGAACCATGTTCCGGATGCAAAATTAAAAATTTATTTATTTCGGCATATGAAATGACGTTCCATTGATTTTTATTTTTGTTTCATGTCCTAAAAAATTTATCTTGCCAGTTGGCCATGAAGACAAGTGCGCCAGTGTCGTTTTTCAAATTTGGTTTTAAAAATAATCTCACTTTTTTTATGTTTCGTTCAATTCCGCAAAAATGTCGGTTATACATTATTATACAAATTCCTTTTTTTCTTATTTTTGCATACAAACAATCCATATAGTTATGAAGAACTATCGCTTATTCCAACTCCTGTTGTTGTGCCTCTTCTCTACAGTGGCATCAGCAGCACCATGCTTCGTGAGCTTTGATAGTGGCGACCTGCTGCTCAACACGAACAACCTGAGGATTTATGTCGATGACAATGACTGCAAGGGCGTGGCTATCGCCGCACGCAGTTTGGCTGCCGATTTCCGCAGGGTGTGTGGGCAGGAACCTATGGTGACTAACGACCCTGCTGCCCGCATCGTGGCGGGCACCATTGGGCATTCGGCTGCCATCGACCGGTTGGTGAAGGCAAAGCACATTAATAAAAAAGCACTGAAAGACAAATGCGAGAAGTATATCATCACTACGGTCGATGACCAGTTGGTTATTGCTGGGTCCGACAGGCGTGGAACCATTTATGGCATCTACGAGTTGTCGAGGCAGATAGGGGTGTCGCCTTGGTACTACTGGGCCGATGTGCCCGTGGAACATCACGACAAAATATATGTGGCCCGGGGCTCTTATACCGATGGCGAGCCCAGGGTGCGCTACCGTGGCATCTTCCTCAACGACGAGGCGCCTTGTCTCACCACATGGGTAAAGAATACTTTCGGCACTGATTTCGGCGACCACCGTTTCTATGAGAAGGTGTTCGAACTCATCCTCCGACTGAAAGGCAATTTCCTCTGGCCTGCCATGTGGTCGTGGGCTTTCTATGCCGACGACCCGCTCAACAGCAAGACGGCCGACGAGATGGGGGTGGTCATCGGCACGAGCCATCATGAGCCGATGGCGCGCAATCATCAGGAATGGGCTCGTAACCGATCCAAATATGGGGTGTGGAACTACCAGTCCAACCAGGCTGTCATCGACCAGTTCTTCACCGAGGGTATCGAGCGGGCCAAGAACACCGAGGACGTTGTCACCATCGGTATGCGTGGCGATGGCGACGAGGCGATGAGCAAGGATGCCGACACACGACTGCTCGAGCGCATCGTGGCCAACCAGCGCGATATCATCAAAAAGGTGACGCGAAAGCCTGCCGAGAAGACACCCCAGGTGTGGGCGCTTTATAAAGAGGTACTCGAATACTATGATAAGGGCATGCGTGTACCCGATGACGTATGTATCCTGCTTTGTGATGACAACTGGGGCAACCTGCGGCGTGTGCCCAACCTGCAGGAGCGCAAGCATCCTGGAGGATGGGGACTCTACTATCATGTTGACTACGTAGGGGCTCCACGCAACTCGAAATGGCTCAACGTCACACCATCGCAGAACATGTGGGAACAACTCACACTGGCTGCCAAGAACGGAATGGAGAAGCTTTGGGTCCTCAACGTGGGTGACCTGAAACCTATGGAGTATCCCATCACGCTCTTCCTCGACATGGCATGGAATCCTGACGCGGTGACCGTCGATGTGGTGCAGTCGCATACACTGGGTTTCTGCGAGCAATTCTTCGGCAAGGAGCAGGCTGCCGAGGCAGCGAGAATCCTCAACCGTTGCTGTCAGCTCAACGGACGTATCACCGCCGAGATGCTCGACCGCCATACCTATAACCTTGCTACGGGTGAGTGGCGACAGGTGGCCGACGAGTATATGAGGCTCGAGGCAGAGGCCCTGAGGCAGTTTGTGCGCCTGCCCGAAAACTTCCGCGACACTTACCGGCAAATCATCCTCTTCCCCGTGCAGGCGATGAGCAACATCTATCAGATGTACTATGCGCAGGCCATGAACCATAGCCTCTATAGGGCCAACGACCCCGACTGCAACCTCTGGGCCGACCGCGTGGAGCAGGCCTTCGCACGCGATGCCGAACTCTGCCGTGAGTACAATAAAGACATCGCCGGAGGCAAATGGGACGGCATGATGATACAGAAGCACATCGGATACACCATTTGGAACGACAACTTCCCAGCCGATAAGTTGCCAAAGATTTATCGTATGGAACCTTCACAAGGTGGCTATTTGTTCACCGAGAAAAATGGAGTGGTGGTGATGGAGGCCGAGCATTACAATGCGGCCTCGTGCGCCGAACCCCTTTCATGGACCGTTATCCCTGGCATGGGACGCACAAGAAGCGGCGTGGCGCTGATGCCTTACGACCAGCCCGTGGGCGACGCAAGGCTCGACTATGTATTCGATGCCACCCTCACCGACTCGGTGGAGGTGCGTGTGGTGGTGAAGTCGACACTCGACTACCTGAACAAGGGAAGCCTGGAATACAATGTAGTGCTCGACGGGGGAACACCAGTGACCGTGCGGTTCAATGAGCTGCTCAACGAGCAGCCGCAGAACATCCACTCAATCTATTATCCCACTGTGGCGCGACGTGTGGTGGAGAGTGTGGTGAAATTGCCCGTCGTGCAGCGCACGGCGAGCCATACGCTCACACTGCGACCGCTCGACCCCGCCATCGTGTTCGAGAAAATCGTGGTCAATAATGGCGGATACCAACCTTCATACCTGTTCATGGACGAGTCGCCCCATCACCGAAACCCGTGACATGTATCAATTATTTTCCATACAAGCACCGATGAAATAGTTTTTGCTGTGCTTTTTAATTGTTTGGTGGGCAACCTTTCCAAAATGGTTGCCCACCAGACTCTTTTTTGTCGGACATGTTCTTCTTCCCTTCAACATAGTGTCAGATTTTGCCAAACTCGTTAGGGGACCATGAATTAGAGCTAAATACAAAACACTTTATTTATTTGCTTTTCTGCTTGGCTTTGCTTATCTTTGCATATTCGTCATCTGCATCTGGTAGTAATGGCGAACCTTCTTACATGAATGTATATCGTTTTACAAAAATAATTATCCTATGAAAAAATTATCAACCGTATTGATGTTGTTGTTTGTCATGATGACCGTGAATGCCCAACACAAAGGCTTTGTATGTACAGGGAATAATGTGAATGTACGGACAGGCCCAGGAAAGAATTACTCAGTCTATGACAATAATACTGACCACAAACGTCAATTGTCAAAAGGAGATGTCGTCATCAACTGTGGGAAGAAAAAAAACGGGTTCTATCTGATCCAAGGGCCACTGGAGTGGGGTGGTGATGAAAGAGATGGATGGGTGTCGGCCCAATATCTCCGTCCTGTTACCCTTTGTCCCAAATGCAAAGGATATAAAGACATCAATATTGCTGAAATCGACATCGAGTTGGCGACATGTGATAAATGTAACGGCAAGGGGTATGTGAAATAATCTAAGGCCCTTCAATACCATGGGTTGCAGCGGTTTTTCTCTTCATCATTGAAAAATGTCGGCCAAAAGCCATGTATGACAAAAAAAATGTTTATCTTCGTGCCGTATAACACCAACCTTGTAAAACTACATTAGAATAATGAGTATCGTAATAGGTATCGATGTGGGCATCAGCACCACCAAGATTGTGGGTATCGACGACATGAAGGTGGTCTCGCCCATGCGCATCACCGCCGCCGACCCTGTGACGTCGCTCTATGGCGCATTCGGCAAGTATTTGTATGAGAATCATATCGAACTGGGAGATGTGGAGCATGTGGTGCTTACCGGTGTGGGCAGCGCGTACATCGAGAAACCCGTCTACGGACTGCCCACCAGCAAGGCCGACGAGTTCACTGCCGATGGACTGGGCGCGCGCCTGGAGTCACAACTCGACCACATCATCGTGGTGAGCATGGGAACAGGTACCTCGCTGGTGCTTTGCAATGGCGAGGATATCCACCACATCGGAGGTATCAGCATCGGAGGAGGTACGCTCGCCGGACTCTCGCGCATCATGCTCCAGACCTCCGACATCAGGCAGGTGTCGGAGATGGCCAAGCATGGCGACATCACGCATGTGAGCCTTATGATAGGCGATATCAGCGCACATCCCCTGCCTGGATTGCCCATGAACGTGACGGCCTCGCTCTTCGCCAACGCACAGACCGACTCGACCAAGGAAGACATCGCCGTGGGCCTCATCCATACCGTGCTCCAGTCTGTGGGAAGTGCTGCGGTGCTCTCAGCGCTCAACACCGACATCAAGGACTTCGTGCTCATCGGAAACCTCTCACTTCTGCCTCAGTGCAAGGATGTGTTCCCCATGATGGAGCAACTCTACAACGTGCGGTTCCACATCCCGAAATATTCGGAGTTCTGCACAGCTATTGGGGCCGCTCTCGACTATCTCTACAAAAAATAATAAAGCATCTATTACTATTCTTAATACCTACTGATTATGGGAAGATTTTTGGAAGAAATCATCAAGGGCGGACTGGGCAACGTGCTCGGCTCCGTGTTAGGCGGCGGCTCGTCGGGTAACGATGGTGGCGGTCTGGAGGATATCATCAACTCAATGAGGAAGAAAATGGAGGGTGGCTCGGAAAAGGGCGGCTCCAGCGACGACATCGTGGAAGACTTGCAGAAGAAAATGGGCAGTGGAAAGTCGCAGAACAGTTCGGGCGGCCTGAGCGACGTGGCGAAGGACATCCGGCAGAAAATGGGAATGGACACCACTACCGTGAGTAAGAAATCGCAAGGCGGATTCAGCGACGTGGCCAAGGAATTGAAAAGAAAGGCCGGGTTCCCCGTTGACGATGAGCCTGAGACCAAGACTTCGAAAACGAAGAAGACCAAAAAGGCTGCTGAGGAAGAGGCCGATGATAATGGCGGACTCGGTGGCGTGTTCGGTAAAATGGGTATCGACCTTGGTAATCTGGGCGGCTTGGCCGAGAGTGTGTTGAAAACAATAGGTTTGGCAGGTAAATCCGTGAAGTGATGGAAAAGATTATCGATACAATCAAATTAATGGCCAAGACTGGCCTGTTCTTCGCCAATAGTGATGGAAACTTTGCTGAGCGCGAGCGCGATTTCCTCGAGAATTTCGTGGGTGGCATAGAGTCTGTGGGCGACATCAGCGATGAGCTGAAGGCTGAGGTGAAAGACACGCTCAACCATTCCTACGACCTCGACGGCATCGTGAAGGAGACCCTCCAACTGGTGGAAGGTTTCAACGACGATGAGCGCAAAGCCATCCTCGTCACCACCAGCCTTTTCATCCGCAAGGTGATACTCTCCGACACCCGCGTGGAGTCGAAAGAGAGGGAGAACTACGAATTGTGGAAGAAGGCTGTAGGACTGGCCTGACGATACACTGCCATTCATTGGCAACCAAACGACAGTCGCGCCTTGACCCGAAGAAAAAGGGTTAAGGCGCGACTGCTTTTTATGTTACTGGGAAGACAGACTTATTCTCCCAGCGACTTGGCCACCTTTCCCATCTGGTCACCCAGACCGATGGTGTAGCCCTGCGACTGGAACACCACCCGGTTGAAGGTGTCGGCGATAAGGAAGATGGGCAGCTGGCCGCTTTGTTCCATCTTCATCGCCTTGGCCATCTGCTGGCGGATACGGCCATCCTTGTCGATGCCGTAAATCACGGTCGAGGGCATCTTGCCGTAGTCGCTCTCGTGGAATTTCAACATGGCGTCGGCATTCTCGAAGAGTAGCAGTAACGGACGGCCCCAGGTCTCGAACTGCTCGCGGGCACGTGAAATGTCGCGCAGGGCGTGGTTGGTGGGTTCCTGGCCCATGCCTATCACGCCAATGGCGTAATAGCCACGGCCGGTCTGCGAGAGGATGCTTGTCTCGCGTCCGTCGGGCGTAGTGTATTTCGACTCCGAGTCGAAACTGCCTATCACGCTCACCTCATCGTCACTATAGCGAAGAGCCATGTCGAGCGTGGTGGTGGCTCCGGCACGGATGGTGAAAATCTGCGATGACGACAGCACGCTGCCACTGGCCAGACGGGTGCCGGTGACCAACTCATAGGTGCCCACATCGAGTGGGGTGCCTTGCTTGAAGGTGGACGACCAGTTCACGCCTTCACCCATGTCCACCTGCCCCTCCTCGAAGTTGAGCAACTGCGTCTTGCCCTCGTCGATGTGGGTGATGGTGAAATGGGTAAAGTATTTGGGATCGTCGACGATGGGGTTGGACTGGTAACGGATGATGAGGGTGCCCGTGGGTGTGGTCTGTGGTGGGGTGGTACCAAACTCCACGTCGGTCCATGTACTGTCGGCCGACTGGTATTGAACCTTGCCTGTGACGTGGTCTTTGCGGGCGGCAATGCCGAGCGAGCGGGCCAGGTCGACGAAGAAGATGTCGCGTGAGCGGCTGTCGCTCACCCGTGAGCGCCATACGCCTAAAGGGGTTTGCGCGATGCGCAGCGAACGGCTGTCGGGGTTCATACGGATGTTTTCGCGCACCCAGCGCACCAGTAGCGATGGGTCGTGGCGCATCTGCTGCACAGTGGTGGCGTCGAAGGCATGCTGCAGCTCTTGCTTGAAGGGCAGGATGATCATCTCGTTCTCCACACGCGGACAGAGTTGGTCGCTTGTGGCACCAAAATGGTCTTCGAGAATGGCGGTGGGCATGTCGCGCAGGTCTTTGTCGCGCAGCGAGCGCAGGAGGGCGAGGGCACGGTCGGGTTGGTCGCGGTGGCGCACGAGGAACTGCAGGATGGTGGGGTGATTGCCGCGCGACTTCACCAGCAGTGAGGCCACGCTGTCGGCCTCAAGGCCGTGGCTCTGGGCCAGGGAGCGGGCACGGACGTCGTCGAGGAAGGTCGACATGTAGTGGTGGCGGATGGAGTCCTCATAGGCCAGCCGCTGGGTGTTGCGGGCACGCTGCTCGGTGCTCACTTCGGGCATCCTGACATGCTGGGCAGGGGGCACGATGTCGTAGTTCTCCACAGGGAAGACACCTTGTTGCAGGTCGCTGGCAGCGTGATGGCTGAGGGTGATGGTCACTTGGCAGTCTGTGCCAAACGAGGCTTTGGCATAGCCATAGTGGCCTTCGTGCGAGGCCCAAACCATCATGTCGCCATTGCCTGCGGTAAGGAAGGTGCGGCCGCTTGCATCGGTGTATTTGGTGGCAACGGTGCAGTATTCGGCATAGTTGTAGATCTTGAAGTCTACTTGTGCGTTCTCCACTGGACGGCCATCGGCATCGGTCACCAGGAAGTCGATACGGGAGGTGTTGGCATAGTTGTCGATGAGGTTGATCTCGGTGAAGTTGCTGGTGCGGAGCATCACTTCCTCAGGTCCGTCATAGTCACCGAAGACGCGGGTGTGCATGAGCATCGCACGCGAGGCGGGGGCATTGAACCATCCCAGGTCGAGCACGGGTTCGGGCTCACAGGCTCCGAGGAAATGCCATTTGCCGTCGGCCCATGCCTCCACCCAAGCGTGGTTGTCGTCGGTATGTGCCCACCGGGGTGTGTAGACTTGGCGGGCGGGGATGCCTACGGCGCGGAGGGCGGTCACGGTAAGGGTGCTCTCCTCCCCACAACGGCCATAGGCAGAGCGGATGGTGGCAAGGGGCGACGAGGTGCGGCCGTCGGAGGGTTGGTAGGTGACGCGCTCATGGCACCAGTGATTCACCTCGAGGATGGCGTCGGCCATCGACATCCCGGCCACTCTTTGGCGCAGGTCGGCATAGCAGGTGGTGCGGAAGGTGTCAAGTGCCTCGTTGTTCACGCGCAGCGGAAGCACGAAATGGAGAAACAGCAGTTCGGGCACACGTTTGCCCCAGGTGGTCTCCTCGCGCGCGCGTAGCGCGCTGCGCACGTTGTCGAGATAGAAGGTAGTGGGGTAGTCGGTGACGTCGGCCAAGGGCATATAGGCATATAGAAACTCGAGTGCCTCTTCTTCTTCGATGCTTGTGGTGCGGCCCTGTAGGTCGTAGAATTGCTGTCCGGTGAGTTGAAGTTTGGCCTTGAAGGCTTCCTCCACCTTATGGCGCTTCGCAGTGTTGCCAATGAGATGTTGTCCTTGGGCCAACACGGCAGAAGACAGGGCAAGGAGTATGCCTCCAAGAAAAATGGTATAAAGGGGTTGGCGATGCTTCATGCTGCGAATTTAATGAAAGTAGCGTGAAACACAAAATAAAAATGGGCTTTTATTATTCCATCCATTCAATCCTGAAATGCTGTTGGGACGCAACATGTTGCGTCGGCCAGCGGAATGTCTGCCAGATGAGTGTCCATTATCAGAATGCCTATATTCGCATTGCCGTGTAAATTCACCTGAGCGGAATTCCTTTTCCCTAACCATCTATAGGGAATTTCCTTTTCCGTTTTAGGCAAATACCCTTGCGGGACTCAATGATCTGAACTATCTTTGCGGTAGAAATCAACATCAAGTATCACACTATAAAACCTACCATTATGAAAAAGATGATAATCATGGCAATGATGATGACGATAGCCATCTCTGCCTCGGCAATGACATACAGCAAGGCCCGTACAGAGGCATTGTTCCTCTCCGACAAAATGGCCTATGAACTTGGTCTCACGAAGAGCCAGTATGAGGCGGTGTATGAGATCAATCTCGACTACCTGATGTGCGTCAGCCGCCAAGCCGATGTCTTCGGCTCCTATTGGACTCGCCGCAACAACGACCTGCGCTATGTGCTCTCCGCCTACCAGTTCCGCCTCTACCAGAAGGCTGATTACTTCTACCGTCCACTGAAATGGCAGAACAAGAACCTTACCATGACGGTCTACACCCGCTACTCTAACAAGAGCAAGATGTATCGCGGACGTCCCTCGGCCTATACGTCATATAAGGGTGGAAACAACAGGGGTGGTACCTCTTACTACAAGAACAAGGGTGTCCAGAAACCCAGCTCTCACGCTTCGGGCAACAAGGGCCGCACTTCCACAAACGGTAAGAATGGCTCCACCAACTCCTTTGACCACAACAACACCAAGGGTAGCCACAACACAGGAATTGTGGGCAATGGCAACCAGGGCAGAAGTGGCAATGGCAACAGTGGCAACTCCAACCAAGGCAACCGCCCGCAAAGGGTTTTCAGATAACATCAAGTCTCCTTAAGTACGAGAGGGCGCGGAACAGTTTCCGCGCCCTTTACTTATCACAAGAATCTACATTGTTTTATTGGTGTCCGCTAAAAATGAATAACTGCCAGAACACGTGTCCGCAGTGCCGATAAACAGGCATTGCGGATTCGTTTTTCAAAAAGTAAGCCCCTTAGTCAAAAAACGAGCGTTCCGGTGGTAT
>Ga0256407_10000836_pt1 | contig 69558 bp, 117 predicted proteins | sample RumenRJG_04DNA_FD_193489 | JGI IMG/M metagenome (GOLD analysis project Ga0256407, IMG submission 193489) | Bovine rumen microbial communities from Lethbridge, Alberta, Canada - RJG_04 | ecosystem: Host-associated > Mammals > Digestive system > Stomach > Rumen | place: Canada: Alberta... | reverse complement strand
AAGTTAATATGAAGGCGCGCGGTACAACTAAGGCATATTTATTAGGCACTACAACTGCGCCAACGTCTAGCAATCAGGCGGTTGAATCTGTAGCTGAAACTGGTGTATATTTTGACACTACTGCAGCGAAATTAGTAGCAACTACATTTAGTGGTGCCTTAACTGGTAATGCCTCTAGTGCAACCGAGTTTAGTTCTAATGCTACTGTAACACTTACTGGTGATACTACAGGTACAAGCGCAGGAAGTAAAAAATCGTGGAGTGTTGCTACCACTACTAAATATATAACTTCATTAGGTCGAGCAGCTAATGCTGATTATTTAACACCAAGTTATTTATCTAAAGTTCATTTTACTTTAGCTAGTAGTTCAATGACGACACATAAACCTCCCGCTGGTGATGGATATATTACTACTTATCATTGGGATAATGGTGGTTGGGCTGCCCAATTTTACTTAAGACACAATAAAGATGACCCATCTCCAATGGTTAGGGGAGCAACTAATAATAGTGATAATACCTCAGAATGGGGTGAATGGAAACGTATTTTAACTGAAGTTAACTATACAGATTATACAGTTACAAAAACTGGCAGTGGAGCGAGTGGCACTTGGGGCATTAATATCAGTGGTAGTGCAGGAAGTGTAGCTTGGTCCGGTATTTCTAGTAATCCAATTACTTTCAATAGTACAGCCTATGGTACTACAGGATGGTCTCAACTCGGAGGCAGAACTAATCCTTTAAACTCCATTAGAGTATGGAAACCAACTGATACAGTTGCTTGGGGTACAATTGCACATTCTGCAGTTATAGCTTTTGGCTGTGGTGACACTAAGGGTATGATAGATTGTGCGTATAGTGCTCCTGTAGTTAGTATAGCAGGTGGTAATACGGGTGGTTCTACAGATGCTGCTCCAAAATGGTATTTTAAATTTGCCGCAACTTCAGGAGCAACTTATACATTACCAACAGCTTCTAAAACATTGGCTGCAACAGATGGTACTGGAGCATCTGGAACTTGGGGAATTTCAATTAGTGGTACCGCGGCGAAAGCTACGGCAGATAAAAATGGAAATGATATTACCACTAAATATGTAACAATTGATACAAATCAAACAATAACTGCTTCACAAAAAACTTTCAATGGAGCTATTCGTTGGGGTACAGCTTCAAAATATGGAGCAGCGCATTATGATTCAACACTAGAAGCTATTGTATTTAGTTTTGCATAGATATATAAATAAAGAGTCGATTTATCGGCTCTTTTTATTTAGTAAAGACCTATATATAAAATTTGACTTATATATAGGTTTATGATATAATTAAATTAAGTGAAATATGTACACTGCGCGGGCCCCGCATACGTCGAAACACATGAGGTATGCGGTCGCCGCGAGTGTACGGATTGAAATATAGGAGGGATTGTTCGATGAGCCTTAGAGTTTGGCTTCCCTTAACAAAAGATTTAAGAAATCAAGGATTAGCTTCGGTGACTTCTTCTGGAACGCCTGTGTTTAAAAATAGCGGAGGGAAGTTAGGAGCCAAGTGTTTAGATTTAAATACAAGAGTTAATTTTAATTGTAGCGCTTTGGCTAATTTAGAGAATTTTTCAATTGCATTCTGGGCGAAAGTTAATTCAGATACTACTCAAAGCACTAACTGGGTTGATGTAATTGGATTTACTGATGTTAATCGTAATAGTGGTAATACTGGACAATTACGTTGGGAAACTTGCTATGCTTCTGGATATGAAAGTAGAGGTATTAGTAGTCATAATAATGCTAATGATTCAATTGGTACTGGTTTTGGCGCAATGATTGGAGCTAATAAGAATACGTGGTATCATATTGCTCTTGTTGTTGATTATACGAATGGAACGATTAAACAATATTGTGATGGTATTGTTGTTAGTACTCCTACTCCGACTGGCGGTCATCTCAATGGAGCATTTTGGTTAGGTGAGAGTGGAAAGATTAATGGAGAAATTCAAGACGTCAGAATCTACGACCATTGTCTTTCTCCAATGGAAGTTAAAGAACTTGCAAAAGGACTTGTATTACACTATCCTTTGAATAGACAAGGTTGGGGGCAAGAAAATTTAATTACAGGATATGACACTTCTTTTTCAAGCTATCCTGATGGTGCAGTAACATTATTTAGTAATCAAATGAATGGAGGCGCGCAAGAGATAGTATCAAATATTGGAGGAGCTACCAAATGTTTACACTTACATAGTAATGGTGGTAATAATCGACAGTATGGTATGCTGAGTGCTACTTCTGGAAAAAGTTATGTAATATCTTGTGATTATTATTCTACTTCTTCTCAAGCAGTTCCTTTTCGAGGAGAATTAAATGGTGGAAATTATAGTTGGGCAGGTTCTAATGCTGCTGCTTATACAACACCAAATAAATGGGTTAGGTTGTTTTTTAGTTATCTTAATTTAACTTCTGATGCTACCATATATTATTTTATGCAATGTTCACAAAATACAGATTGTTATATTAAGAATCTTAAAATAGAAGAAGGTTCTATTGCAACCCCATGGTGTCCAAATTCATCTGATGCGTTAGCCACAACAATGGGTCTTAATTCTACAATTGAATATGATACGTCTGGTTATTGCAACAATGGTGTAAAAAATAATTTACCGACATATTCTTCTGATACTGCTAAATATACAGTATCTACTCATGTAAATGGAGTTAATCAAACAATTCAATTACCAAATTTATTAACTTTAATTCCAGATAGTATATTTACTTTTAATATTTGGTTTAAACGATTAGCATCTGAACCAAGCTCTAAAGCGTGGGAGACTATTCTAGGCGGACCTAGCGGTTTTGAAATCGAAACCTGCTCGGCTAATAATGTGCATGATAATAAAATTAAAGCATATAGTTGGGGTGGCGGTATGTTTGAATTTGAATTAGATAAATGGAATATGTTAACTATGGTATCAAATGGAACAAATGCGTTATTTTATCTAAATGGAGAATTAAAACTTACTGGTACATATAAAACTTTAGTCAGTGGAAATTATTTTTTAGGAAGTTGGAGAGATACATCTACTCAAAATTATAAGGGGTATTTATCTGATGCTCGTATCTATGCAACCGCCCTATCTGCCGATGACGTTAAAAGCTTATACCAGAATAGCGCATATATTGATTCATCCGGTAATGTCTACGGCGCAGTTCATAGCGAGGTATAATGTACATGTTAAACGTACACGGTCTCTCGTGGTTACTCCTGTGGATGGGGCTTCGCCCATCCCACAGTCATAACCACAAGAGACAAATACGTATACGATGGGCGGCTCCGCCTTCGGCTTCGCCGTTGAGCTTCGCTCAATGCGGCTGCACGGATAGTGTGCGTTCAACATCTGCGGCTGGTGTACGAATTTAGCGGACCGGCGCTGAATACATAGGACAAGTAAGGAGAACAGATAAATGTCTCAAGTTCAAATAACAAAACAATCAGAAATCAAAGCAGATGGCGTGGATGTAACTTCAACCTCTAAAATTTATACCCGCGCGCGATCATCATCTGCATTAAATATAGATTATACTTTAGGCTTCGTTGAAATTGGTAATACCGCTCAAATTTCTAAAAGTTCAATTGAAGCCAATCAATTTTATGAAATCTAAAGGAGAAATCAAATGGCACAATACTATGCAATAATCAATTCAAACGACCGTATCCCTCTTTTCTCATGGGATGCAAACGCTTTTCGCGGAACTCCACAACTTCGCCTTGCTACAGACGATCTTGTTAATATTCGCAATATATTTGAAAATTTAAAAACAATTCAAATTGTAGATGAAACAGATGCAGAAGTTGCTTTCTTTACAGAATACGATGGATATACATCAATTTCATATCTTGGTCGAAACTTTTCTTCGCAACTGGAAGGTTTTGCAAATGAACTAGTAGTATTTCTTCAAAAAACTTCTCTTGTGGAACAAGTTAAGCGTCTTGATGAACAAGTAAATAAAGTTATTGACATTGAAGGAATGACTCTCGAAGAATATAAAGAATGGAAAATAAATAAATTTTCTGAAATGGGCGAGCAACTTATCTTCGCAGGCACAGATGTAACTCTTCTTAATGGAGTTATAAAGAATTTTACATATGATCTTGAAGATCAATCCAATTTGCTCAATGCAATTTTCATAATTCAAGCCCTTGGTGACCTTTCGATTTCAATTCCATACCATGGACATGGTGAGCCTTGTGAACTTTATAATGCACGTGATGTGCTTGCAGTTTATTTTACGCTTCAATTTTTTAGCACTCGTATTCAAACTGAAGTTAATATGAAAATTAATTGGGTGCGTTCGTGTGAAACCAAAGAAGAAGCTATGGCAATTAATTTTGAAGATGAACTTCCAGAAGAATGGGCCGCACGTGCTCAAGCAATTATGGGACCAGCCCTTGAACTTGCAGCTCAATTACAGGCACAATATTTTCGAGATGTTGAACCAGTTGTAGATGAAGAAACTACTGAAGAAGGAGAGGGAGAAGAATAATGGAAAATGGAATTGATTATAGAGAAATTGAACAAGAACTTATTGATGCATATGCTGAAACAGATTCAAAAGTAGGTTCTTGGCAAAAGAAAATTCTTCTTTTAATACTTAAAACACTTATTACTTTAGTAAGTGAGAAAGGAAAGGATAATTAAACGTATACGGCGGCCGCACACCAACGGCCGCCTTCTACGGAGGTTTATTAATGAAACAGAAAATAATTCCTTATGGTAGTATTTTTGTCATAAGTGGTTTAATATATACAATGCTTGAACTAATATGGCGAGGACGTACACATTGGACCATGTTTTTGTGCGCCGGCTTGTGCGGATTAGTTATGGCAAATATAAATAATAATCTTCTTGAATTTGATACTGATTTTTTAAAACAAGTAGTAATTTCGGCTTTATGCTGTACTACATTTGAATTTTTATTTGGTATAATGTTTAATGGAGATTTTTCTATATGGGATTACCGTAATACATGGGGGACAATCCACATACTTGGTGATCAAGTAAATATTTTATTTTTTGGAATTTGGATTATAATATCGGTTTTTAGTTTACCATTCCTTGATTGGCTTCAGTGGAAATTGGGATTAGCAGAGAAGCCATATTATAGAATAGGACAGAAATATTTCTATCCTTGGGGGAGAAAGGAGTAATGGCAGTTTTAAAAGATTTAATTGTCCACGGGGCAAGTAGATTTATAAATATTGCACAGTTTAATTCTTTAAGCGCTGATAAGATTAGTGCTGAAGAAGGAATTTTTAATAAACTTATTGCTACGAATTTAAGTGCAACAGAAGCTTCTATTACAGATTTAACGGCAACTAATGCGAAGGTAATGGGTTTATTAGATGTAAAAGGTGAATTACATACTAATAAATGGACTAATTCAAATATTTCTAATATAGGTGGTAGTTTTTATATATCACCAACTGTTAGTACTACTATTACCTCTGGTAATACACCAATGTCAGTTACAATTACCGGAACCGCAAAAGATAGAAGTTTTCAAGTTAGTGGTGGTAATTTTACTACTGATGCGGTAAAAATTTATGAAAATGATACTACTCATTCAGTATATGCCACTGGTACAACTCCAGGTTGGCCTGTAGGCTCACATGTAATGGTAACTGGTAATATACGATTAACTTCTACTGGAGTAGATTATCCACTTGGTACATTAACTGGTTATTTAACAGCCTATTTATCTCAAGGGGGCTTCACCGTAGGTGGAATCAGTTCTCCTGCTTTAGAAACTATTATAACTGAGTTAGGTACTTCTAACCTAAAAAGCTATGATATTTCAATTTCAATGTTTGAAATTGGCCCACGCGGAAGTAATACTTTAAAACCTGTTGGTATTATGATGACATCATATGGAGTTGATAAATCAACTTATATAGATATATATGGTGGAGTAAATACAAAAACAACCGATAGTGCAACTGGTTTTACAATACCAAATGTACGTATAGGTTATCTTGGGGGATTACCAGCATATACTGATTCTAATAATAATTCTCATCAGCCAGTAGGTTGGGGTATTTATACAGATAATGGTTATTTTAAAGGAGTTGTTGTAGCTGATTCTGGATTGGTTGGTAATTTTACAATCGCAGAAGATTTACATAGTGGTACAACTGGTATTGGAATAGATGCAAATGTTTATGTATCACCTGGTACTGAGGCCCCAGAGGGAATAACTATTGCTGGTTCTCCAGAAGAATTAACTTGGGCTTTTGCTGCTGGTCAAAATTTTGGAGTTACTACTACTGGTGCATTATATGCTACTGATGCGAGCATTAGTGGATTAATTAAAGCCACTGATGGCTTACAAGTTTTTGATGGTACGAGTGGACAAGCGCTTGCTGAGATTATAGCAGATGGATTAGATATATATGGTAATATTACTCCATATTATCGAGGTGGAGCTCAAACTGCAGATCACTGGGGAAAAGTAGCTCATTTTGGACAATCTGTACAAATAGGTGGAGATGATGCTGTTCATACCATAATTAATAATGATGCAATTAGTTTTTTAGGAGATGATTTACCATTTGGGCAAATAGATTTTGGAGAAAAAATAAATAATGCCGTTGATATTTTTAAGTGGAATTGGTCAAATTATGCAGTAGATGAGGATTCTTATAATTTTATTATTACTAATTTTAATAATATTCCTATAATAGAAGTACAATTTACTTTTCGAGCTCCAGCGACAGTTGCATTAGTAACACATGGGGACAGTGTATCACTAGAGGTTTTAAAATGGCAAGATTATGTAGAAATTTTTTCCCTTAGTTCTACTAATGTTTCACATACTTTTAGTGCTTCTAAAGATGGAAATGATTTATATAATTTTACGCTTGATGCTGTATCAACAGCAAATGAATCACGTATTAACTGGTCTTTTACCGTAACAGATAATATGTATGGAACATATGAATCTAATAAAACAAATTTTGAAAATTTCCAGACTCAAATAACTTGTACATATGATCAAATAAATTATGGGCCACATTATAATTTTGGTTTAAATGCACAAGCTATTGGTACTTATGCTTTTGCTACAGGAAATAATACCATAGCAAAAAAAGCCTGTCAATTGGCTATAGGTAGATATAATATACCTTCAGATGATGCTTTATTAGTTGTTGGAAATGGAACAGGTAATAATAATCGTTCCAATCTAATGGAAGTTGGAGATAATTCTATTATAATTGGTTCAACTAATGAAAAACATTTATTAATTAATGATGCTGGAGTAAACTTACGTAAAGGAGATAAAACAGTTGCTTCTTTTGGAGACGATATTTGTATTGGCAATGTTAATGATTTCCATGTTCAAGTAACAGATCAACGATTAAGTTTTTATGATGGAGCAAATGAGGTTGCTTATGTTAGTGATGACCAATTATATATAACAAAATCTGTTGTATTACAACAAATGGAAGTTGGTACTCCATTAGTTAATGACCAGTTTGGTAAATGGGGTTGGAAAGTTAGACAAAATGTAAACGGAAAAAATAATTTGCAATTAAAATGGTTAGGATAAATTTATAGGAGAAATATATGGCAACTTTACAATTTTCTTGTTCTGCAAGGGTTACTGAGAGTAGTGGTGGTGGAACTACAAGAGCTGCAACTGCTTCATGTACAGTAACTCTTAATTATAGCACAAGTTATACTAATACTACATATACAATGGCCACTACAACAGTTGTTGTTGGAACAGTAAGTATTAGTGGAACCTCTTCGTTAGGTGGACGGGCTTTAAGTGCATTACGAAGTAAACTTAATACAACTGGAATTAGATGTGGTTATAATGGATCTTCAGTATTTACTTTATCAAGTGTAGCTTTTGATACAACATATACTGTTAGTTATTCAAAACCTATCACTAGAACAACAACCACCCAAACTCCAAGTCTTACTATTTCTGGAGGAGGATATAGTAATAGTGTTACTATAACAATACCAGCAAGAACTAGCTGGAATGTAACATATAATGCAAACGGTGGAACTGGAGCACCCACTACACAAAAAAAATATTATGATTTAGCCTTAACTCTTTCTTCTACTAAACCAACTAGAGAAGGATATACTTTTTTAGGATGGAGTGGTAGTAATAGTGTTAATTATTCTGCTGGAGGTACAATTGCTGCAGGAGTTAATCAAGCCGTAACACTTACTGCGCGATGGCATCAAAATCCTAGCGGAACTTATACAGTTCCAGATTTTACTCCATATTATAATGGTAAAGCAAAATATACAATAAATGTTACTGGAGTGACTATATATGATAGTGCTAATTTATCTAAATTACGTTTAGACTTGGGTTCACAGAATGTTGAATCTACTTCTTCTACAATGCCAACTACTAGTTCTCCAAGAGTATTAGAAATTACTCCTAGTGCTGTGGGAACTTTTACTCCTACATTAACAATAACAGATAGTTTGGGAGGTACTACAACTATAGTTTTACCGAGTATAATAGTAAAGCAATATGTATCTCCATCTATTAATTTAGATATTGAAAGAGTTAATGTAAGCGGAGTGCCTTCAGAAGAAACGGGTTTAGCAACCTATGCTTTAGTAACAGTTACTTGGAATATACCAAGTCAAGACGGTTATCCATTAAATGGAGCACCAAATATAACTTGTTCAGATGGAGTTACTCATTCCGTCACTTGGTACTCAACAAGAAATTCTACTACAAAACAAGTAAGCGGTAATGTTACATGGAGTTCTATTCAAACTGGTGATAGTGTTTATGCATTAATTAGTGGTTGTAATGAAGATTTAGCTTATACTTTTTATATAACTCCACATGATAATAGAAGCAATGGAGCAGAAAAAAGTGTAACTGTACCCCAAATATTTTATACCATGGATTTTCTCGCAGGAGGGCATGGTATTGCTTTTGGTGGGCCATCTCTTCAACAAGGTTTTTATTGTTATATGAATGCTTTATTTAAAGATAAAACTGGAACAATGAGGGCTTTACTTGACTTTTTTTATCCGAAAGGTTCATATTATGAAACTAGTGATGCTTCTTTTGATCCAAACACCATATGGGTTGGAACTTGGGTTTTAGAAAACCCAGGATATGTTCATGTTTCATCTGGTACAGGATATTTAGTTAGTGGTGCAGATGGAGACGATGGTAAAGGTACTAAAGATGGCGGCGAATCAACGCATACCTTAACTACTACAGAAATGCCAAGCCATACTCATACACAAAATGGACACTCACATACTCCAGTATCGCCGGCAACTACTGATGCAATGTTCCCAGCGCTTAGAAATCTGTCCAATAGATCTGGTTTACTCGGAATGGAAAGTGGTACTAATCGCTATGGTTTTGCTACGAATAGTGGTTATGGAGATCTTGGTATATCAAGAACAACTGGTTCTACTACGGCAACTAACCAAAATACTGGTGGTGGAGGAGCTCATAATAATATGCAACCATATATTAATGTATATCGTTGGCATAGAACCGCATAATAAATAAATCAGACCCTTAGGGGTCTTTTTTATTGCAAAAAAATTTCAACTTTTAACTCAAAAAATTATAACCCCTCAACTCAATTCTTACTTAACTAATGAGTAAGGAAGTTCAACTTCTTAACTCAAATCCGTTGATAGGCGCAAGACTTACTAAATTGAGCCTAGGAATAAACTACTTTAAATAACTTTTCTAGGCTCAACCCTACACAGGAGGTTTACTATGTCTTACGTTTATTATAATCCAAACCCACTCGGCTTATCTGTCGGTGATTGCACAATCCGCGCTATATCACGTGCTTTAAATTACACATGGGAACAAACTTACAACGCACTCGCGCGGCAAGGCTTTGAAATGTGCGATATGCCATCAGCAAATAGAGTATGGGGAACTTTTTTAAAACAACAAGGATTTAAGAAGCATCAAATGCCAGATTTATGTCCTGACTGTTATACAGTTAGAGATTTCTGTTATAATAGTCCATATGGCACATTCATTCTCGGAACAGGAGAACATGTAGTATGTGTCATAGATGGAAACTATTATGACTCATGGGATTCTGGTAATGAGATACCGTTATATTATTTTCAAAGGAGTTGATATATATGGCTTATAATAATTATTTTCCGCAAACTTATACGTCTCCGTCCTATGTTTACAGCGGCGGTGCCACTCCTGCACAGACATGGACTACGCCCGCGCCTACGACGTCCCAGCAGATAAATGCAATCAATTGGGTTCAAGGCGAGGCTGGCGCAAAAGCTGTGCCGGTGGCGCCAGGCCAGAAGGCACTACTTATGGACAGTGAAACAAATGTATTCTATGTCAAATCATCAGATGTTTCTGGTATGCCATTACCTCTTCGCATTTTCGAATACAAAGAGGTATCTAAGGTCGCGACCGATGAGGCGAACGCTGGGCCGCAGAATACGTATGTCACACACGAAGAACTTGAACGTATACTCGCGGATTTAAAACCAAAAGAGCAACCTAAAGAGAAAAAGGAGGTAAAGAAAAATGAGTTCATTATTTAACGATTTTAATCAGCCAACTAATAATATGGCTAATCTTCTTTCTCAATTTAATCAGTTTCGTTCTACTTTCTCTGGCAATCCAGAGCAACAAGTAAAACAACTTTTACAATCTGGTCGTATGAGCCAAGAGCAATTTAATCAATTTGCTCAAACGGCAAATCAGTTACGACAATTATTAAAGTAATCTAGTCTTGTGTCTATCTCACTTATATTTAATTTTAAAGGAGGTAGACTAAATGTCACTTACAGATGGTAGTTTAAGTGCAGCAGATATCGCTGCTGTAACAGGAAGTAATGGAGGCTTCGGCAACTGGGGCGGAGACGGCGCTTGGTGGTTAATTATCCTTTTCCTCTTTATCTTTAATGGTAATTGGGGTAACTGGGGTGGTGGCTACGGCAATGGCGGCACTTATAGTGAAGTTCAGCGTGGCTTTGACCAGAGCGCAGTAATGGGCGGACTCAGCGGAATTCAATCCAGCGTTACAAATGGCTTCGTAGATACTGCGGCCGCTCTGTGCAATGGTTTTGCTGGCGTTAATGCTTCAATTGCTAATGGTTTTGCTCAGGCTGAAATTGCTAACAATGCTCGTCAGATTGCTGATATGCAAACTAACTTCGGTCTTCAATCTCAACTTGCACAATGCTGCTGCGACAATAGATTAGCTTCAGCTGACCTTAAGTATACAATCGCAACAGAGAACTGTGCAGATAGAACCGCTCTTGCTGATGGTTTAAGAGATGTTCTTGAATCGCAGAGTGCAGGTGTTCAGAGAATCCTTGACCAGATGTGCAACGACAAAATTGATGCGAAGAATGAAAGAATCGCTGACCTTGAGAGACAGCTTACAATGGCTAATCTCGCTGCTTCACAGAGCGCACAAACAGCTCAGATTCTTGCAAACAACGATGCACAAACTAATGCTCTCGAACAATATCTTGCACCAGTTCCACGTCCAGCATATATCGTTCAGAACCCTAATGGATGCGGATGCAACAGCATAAATAGCTGTGGATGCGGTTGTGCATTCTAGGAGGTAGTGTCATGGCAGAATATTTAGCAAATGCAACGCAGTTGGTTGAACTTAATCAGCCAGTTGTATTCAGTGCTTCTATTCCGTGTCAGAATGGATATGTAATCCACGAAGATGAAACTGGAATTTTTATTCTCAGAGGTGCTACACCGAATTGCTTCGCAAGATACCAAGTTACTTTTAACGGAAATATCGCTGTGCCAGAGGGTGGAACAGTTGGACCAATTGCTGTGTCTGTCGCAGTAAATGGTGAGGCTAGACCGACTTCACGCGCGATTGTAACGCCGGCCGCGGTAGAAGAGTATAACAATGTCACAAGCACTGCAATTATAACTGTACCACGTGGTTGTTGCTTCTCTGTTAGCGTCCGCGCCGTAAGCGGATTGGTAGACGATGCAGCAGGAACACCTGCTCCGTCAATTAACGTAACTAATTCTAACTTGGTAATCAATAGAATCGCATAGGAGGTATATGTATGGAAAAGAAAACAATGGATGCTCTCCGCGCGATGCTTTGTGGAGAGATTGAAGAGATTGCAAAGAAGGGCAATTTAACTCATGAGTCATTAGATATACTTAAAGACTTAATTGAGACCGAGAAAAATTTAGGTAAAATTGAGCATTACGACAAAGAAAAGGAAGAGTCTCAAGCACTAATGCTTCCAGGTTATAGTCAGAGAAAATACTACATAGATGCTGACTATCAACCGGGTGGACATATGTCATATGCTGGACCGACTAATTCATACGGATACGGCGGCCGTACCGTATATGATGTAGATAGAAACTCTTATATGTATATGACTCCGCAGCATGACCAATCAATGATGAGAGGATATAGTAGAACAGGGTCGAAAGCAGAGATGGTGGAAGAGCTTAAGCAAATGATGAATGAGACATCTGATCAGACGGTTAAAACTGCAATTCAAGATGCAATAGCAAAAATGAATAAGTAATTTTTAAAGCGGGTACATAAGTACCCGTTTTATTTCTAAAAATTTGACATAGATACCAACTTATGATATACTATATATAGAAGGTACCTTCTTTGTTAGATTTATATTTCATTTATAGGAGAACAAAGCAATGGAAATTAAAACTTTTGAAGCAAGGTACGAACTCGTTGAATTTTGTCATTATATTGACTCTAATCAAATTAATATATTAGAGTTAACTGTCAATACTAATGACATAGATTTTCTTGAAGATGAATTATCCACTATTTTTGCTATTGAAACTGATAAGCAAACGTATGTATTTTCTGGATATGAAGTTTCTGAATATTATGAGGAAGATAATGGCTTAACTAAAGTAGTTTGTATCAAGTGAAAATTAATTTTCAACATGAAAGGACGGTGAAATTCCGTCCTTTTTGTTTATAAATGAAAAAGGTATAGTAGTTAATTAAAATTGTGACTTATATAAGAGAAAAATTTGAGTGAGGTAAGATGGTAATAGATATTTAAATATAATATTAAAGACTACATAGTAGTCTTTTTTATTGTCTAAAATCTATACTCAACCTCCCAAAAACCCACTTATAAATGGAAATATCTATATCTATCTTAAAGGAGGTAACACAAATGACATTAGAATTTTGGAAAGCTGCAGCAATTCGTGCAATCAAAACTTTCGCTCAAGCTATGGTAGCTCAAATCGGAGCTGGCTCTGTAGGCATCGTAGCCTTTGATTGGGTTGGCGCACTCTCTGTATCAGCTATGGCTGCAATTCTTTCTCTTTTCACATCACTCGCTGGTCTGCCAGAGGTCGCACTCATGCAAACTGTTGAGTCATATGATAACGACCCAGACGAAGATGATGTAGAAGAATATGAAGAAGATGAGTTTGACGAAACCGAGGAAGTAGAGGAAACGGAAGAAAACGCAGAAAAGGAGGCATAATATGGCACTTCTTACAAAAGAACAAAGAATCGTGCGTTTTAAATACCTTGGATATAAGTATAATAAAGAAGGTATTAAGGCACTTCAAAAAAAGTATATGCGTAAGAAAGACGTAGACGGTATATATGGGGAAGATACAGATAAAGTTCTTCGCCACGTATATAACGTAAAAAAATATACTAAGAATTTCTCACCAGAGGAGTTCAAATGTGAATGCGGCGGTAGATACTGCACAGGCTATCCTTCCTATATGAAGAAAGTCCAGTTACAAAATCTACAAGCTATTCGCGATCACTATAAAAAACCAATGACCATTACATGTGGACTTCGTTGTAAACCATATAACAATAAGTTACGTGGTTCAATTCAGAACTCAAGACACCTCAATGGTCATGCAACTGACTTCTATATGCCAGGAGTCACCGATAGTCTTGCCAATAGAAAGAAATCTATCAAGTGGATTAGAACACTTCCAAACCACGGCTATACCTATGGTAATGGATATAATTCCTATGGCGCAAGAATATCTGCTGGCTATATGGGCAATGCTTTACACACAGATACAAAGTGAGGTATAAACTATGGGATTATTAGATAATATAGTGCAAGCCGTTAATGGCGCGCAAGTTGCTAGTGCGGCATACCACCCTACCTCACCATATACAGGTAAGCTTCCTTCTAAAACTGTTAAAAAGGGAAGCTCTGGCGCGAGTGTAAAGGCGGTACAGCGTTTTTTAAACTGGTGCATTAAGGCTGGTTTAAAGGTTGATGGCAGTTGCGGCAAGAAAACGGTATCTGCAATTAAGAAGTACCAAAAGCAATATAAGCTAAAGGTTGATGGTGTATTCGGCGGTGAGTCAAAAAGAAAGGCTGTAAAGATTATTAATAAATATAAAGCTAAACCTGCTTCAACTCCGGCTGCAAAACCTGCTCCGGCGCCAGTTGCGAATCCAAAGGTTACAGACTACTTAACTCAAGCTGAACTTGACAAATGGTTTGCGGCACTTAAAAAGCAATACAAAAATGCAAAGAAATCAAAATATGTATGGGTTGAAGGTCCTACTTATGCCAATAGTAAAAAGAAATCAACTTGCATTGCAGAACATTCAGTAGCTTTACAGTTACTTGGTCTGCTTCCAAAGGGTGGTTATTTCTACTATCACCCAACAAAAAAGAAAATCAGTGGTAATCGCGCCAGCTACGTAAAGAAACATACGGAGCTATTCAAGATAATATATCCGAATAAGAAGCTTACCACTCTTATCAAGCTTGGTATCTTACAACCTGGCGACATTGTTGGTTTTGGTAATCCAGGCTATCATTCAATGGTATATCTTGGTTTAAATAGCAAGGGCAAGCCAATATTTGCTACTCTTGGACATACAAAGGGCTATGCAATTACTTATCCTTCCTATGCAAAACGTAAGGTTAATATGATTGTAAGACTCAAAAAGGTTTCAAAATAGAGCAATAAAAAACGACTACTTATATGTAGTCGTTTTTTTATTGGAAAAAAGTAGGTAGATATTCTAATGCAATTAATACAATTATTAATACACATATAAGAATTGGAATTTCATTATCGTCCATTGATTCCTCCTTTGAAGCGCCGCGCGTATACATATATCATTTATGTTTTAACTTATAAAGCAACTCTGCTGCTACTGTTATTATAAGCAACATCAACCACAAAGCAAATGGTATCCAAAATGGACTTAATACCCACCACCAAGACCAGTTAATTACTTTACATAGTTTAAGAACTACAAATACGATGAGTAACACATCACAAAATTTCATTCCAGTATTGACGGTTGTATTATTTTTTCTATTATATTCTTTATACATATCGTATTCAAACTTTGTCATTGGTTCTCCTTTCTAATTAAAATCCTCAAGTTCTACCTGTTCTTTATCATTGAAAGCATCGCTTATTGTAACTGCTACTATACGGTCTTCAACTGGCATGTCTGGATTGCCGGCATAGACGCAAAGTGCTTTTTGAATTACAAAAAATTCAGTGACACTGACGTTTAATTCGATATTTTTGACCATGTCTTCTTTTGTATATACATTTATTTTCATTTTATTCTCCCATTACTTTCATGGCCTGTTCTTTTATTGTAGTGGCATGGCCGCGTTGTATGTCAATATATTCAGGTTTCTTTGCTATTTCATCTGGATACATTTTACCAGATAGATATGATTCTAAATATGAAGCTCGTTCTTTGATTAGATAGAAAGCATGAGCTTGTGTTTCAAACTGTGTATTAAATACTGCACCAATAGTTGTGGCAAGCTCTGGTAATACCTGTGGGTAGTTCATAGCAATGCGGCCGACCATATCGACAAATATTTGTTCTGCGCTCATATAAGGTGGATACATATCTATCATTGATTTAATTGTTTCAGTGGTTAGTTTCATCGTCTGCTCCTTTCATTTCTTTCAATTCTTCAGGTGATAGAGGTTTAAATTCCAACACTCTTTTTGGAACAGATATAAATGAATTATCTTCTAACTGAAATAGATACAATTCGATGCCGTTAGAATCGGTAGCTTCAAGACATTGCAATTTCATCGTCTGCTCCTTTCATTCTTGCTCCGCACGATGGGCAGAAGTTATAGTCCGCAGTTCTCCATTGCGTTTCTTCAAAGCCACAATTACTGCAATAATCTGTGTGATGGTTTTTGGGCTTCCACTCGCCTTGTGGTTTGTCGGCCTTGAGTTCTTTGAGTTCTTTTAACCACTCTGCAATTTGCTCGTGTTCTTTTCTAATTCTTAAATCAATACGGTCATCTTCCGCCCAAGATTCATACCGTTTTATTGCATCTTCAATTTTCATCGTCTGCTCCTTTCCGATTCTGCATCTGCCTTTTCAAGAACATAGATAGCCAAGTTTAAGGCTTCTTTTACTGGTACGAGCGATTCTCCACACATAGAAAGTAAATACTTTAGCCAATAAACAGCGTCTTTATAACTCATCATCTGCTCCTTTCACATATGCTCTTCGTTCGTCTTTTTCCGTTTTCCGGTCCCCCACATAACAGAAACCAAGATCATCCATAAGTGCGTGAAAAATAGTGCAATAGCAAGAATCATTATCAAAATGGTAACATTCACAGCATCTGACTATATCTATGCTCGGTGCATCAATCATCAGTTTTGTGACTTTGTTTATAAAGTCGGCATCGCCATTGCTTGCAACTATATATGCCAGCGCATCTGCATCTATGTATCTATTCATCGTCTGCTCCTTTCATCATTGCACCGCAGTTAGGACAAAAACGTGTTGATGCGACTTCCTTTTCTCCACAAGTAGAGCATTTATAAGTCCTCATCGGGACAATGCGTCCTTCAATATGCTCGTTCCACTCAATACGTATCCACTCCCCTTGCGGTCTGTCTGCGGATGGTATATCTTCCATATCATTTAGCATTTCTCGCAAGTCTCTATCAGCACAACTGCATGAACCATCATCATCGGGGCAATATCTATAAGCAACCTTGAGTGCATCACTTCTCTTTATTAAATCGTCATTCATCATCTGCTCCTTTCATATCTATTCTATGATACATATACACAGGTTTGCCCGTATATCTTCCCCACTCATCTAGCTCACAAAACTTCACAGGTTCGCTGCCTGGCTTCTCTGACCACATACCATCGCGCAAGACTTTAAAGTGAAAATCTACATCTATGTTATAATCATCATCACATATACAGAACCCATTGAATGCGATTAGTTCTTTGTCTGACGTAGTTGGCGGCCGTCCGTCGCAGAGTTCAAGTTCTCCATCGAATTCCTGCAGCATACCATCGACAAGTATATCTATATAATAGTTGGTTATCTCATCGTTATCATATCCATTCATCGCCATACATTCTATCCATTCATCGACGTATGAGCCTTCAATGGATTCTAAAAAGGTTTCTGGGTCATACCATTCGCGCAAGCGTAAAGCATAACTGCCGCAGTTGGCGCGAGCGCGATTTTTATTGTAATATTCTGGGTCTGAATTGCGTGTGTATTCCATTAAAATCTCCTTTCTATTCTTAATTTAATTATATAAAAATTTTGAGAAAATTTCAATTTTAATTTTGTTTCATGCCGTCATTCTATGGCGCCGGCGCGAGTGTAAGGGTAAAAAATCAGATTTCTACTAATTATATATACGCGCGCGGGCGCGCACATGCGGGCGCGCGATTTTATCAGAAATTTTTTATTAAATCAAATTTTGAAAAATCCGCAAAATACTGATATAATTATAATATATGAAAAAAGGAGAAATAAAATGGACGACAAAGAAAAGTTTGGACGTTATGACGAAATCGTCAATACAATTTTAAAAAATATACTCGTAGAGCGCGAGCGTTGTGGCAAAATTCTTCTATGGGATTTTAATCCAGTAGATCATGGAGATAGACTCTATTTTAATATTGCCGCAATAGTAGCTGATTTAAATAAAGAACCAATTTATTTAAATATGCACTTAATTGATTATCTTCTATTTAAATGGAAGAGGAGAAAGTCAAGAAAAAACTTGCGATACTTCGGACTGAACCATGCGGCTGAATTAGACGATGAACACAAAACAAGTATTTATTTAATCATGGATTTCATTCGTGAACAAATGGATTTTGATTACTCGTTATATAAAGATATAAATGATGAATATTACGGGTGGTATTAAATGGCTGGGCGTGGACGAGCGGCGATTGATTTAACAGGTCAACGTTTTGGAAGATTAGAAGTATTATACAGAAATGGTAGTACCAAACATAAAAAAGCAGTTTGGCATTGTAAATGCGATTGTGGTAATGAAAAAGATATAATTGGTAGTGAATTACGAAATGGCCGAATCGTATCTTGTGGATGTTATCACAAAGAACAATTTAGACAAATGGCACATAGTCGTAGGCAATATAGTATCAATCCAGGAGATAAAATTGGTTCTCTTACTATTTTAGAAGAAATACAAATGGGTCAATATAAGTGTTTATGCGATTGTGGACGAGAGTTTATTACTACTGGAAAAATATTATCTGTTGGAGATGCCACCACTTGTGGATGCGGTATTAATAGAATAAATCATACTTTTATTGATGAAACTGGAAATAAATATGGTAAATTAACTGTATTAGAATATATTGGTACCGATAAAAATCATCAAGCATTATGGAAATGTAGATGTGATTGTGGAAATGAAAAAATTACTACAGGACATTTATTAAGAAATGGTGATGTTATTTCTTGTGGATGTCTAAAACGTTCTTATGGAGAAGAAAAAATACATCAGATTTTAACAGAACAAAAAGTTAATTTTCAAGAAGAATATAGTTTTGAAGATTGTCGCTCACGACAGGGAGTAAAATTAAGATTTGATTTTGCTATTTTTAAAAAACAAACATTATATTGTTTAATTGAGTTCCAGGGAGAACAGCATACTAAAGCTGTTAATTATTTTGGAGGCGAGGAAGCTTTAAAATTAACACAAGAACGTGATAATATAAAAAAAGAGTATTGTAAAAAACATAATATTAGATTAATAGAAATACCATATAGCGATAGAGATAAATTAAATTGGAAATATTTGAAGGAGAAATGTAATTTATGAACTGTATAATAGACGGAATTGATTTTTATAATCTCGAAGCTCAAAAGTATTACTCAACACCTAACAATTGGAGCTCTGAAAAGAAAAAAGAAAATGCAATGAATAAAATCTTCTCATCACAGTGGTATGGGGCAAGGAAGGTTGATGGGGTGTTCGGCATGATAGGTCGCAACCTCGATGGTGAAATCTTTTGGCGGCCGCGCGCGAAAAATACGAAAGGGGAGTTCGTAAATAAAATCGAATGGCTTCCGCAGATTCGTGATTTCTTAAATCAAATAGACCCAGGAACTGTATTTCTTTGTGAGACATACATACCTTCCCATGAATCAGCCAAGGATACAACCTCTGTATTAAATTGTCTACTTCCAAAGTCTTTAAAGCGTCAGGAAAACGAAGAATATAAACTCCACATTTATATCTTTGACATACTTGCAGACGGTGGTGAGTCATATCTCAATATGAAAGCTATTGATAGGTTTCTTCGAGTAGAAGACTATAGCACTATATATAATAATTCATATGTAGAATGGGCTAAGTATTATAACGGTAAAGAATTGTGGGATATGTTACAACACTTACTTGCTAATGGATATGAAGGAATGGTAATCACTCGCGAAGATGCTCCATATACTCCGGGCAGTCGTAAACAAACCAATACTCTTAAAATTAAAAAGGAAATTCAAGAGACTATTGATTGTGTAATTATAGGAGCAAACAGTCCGACTAAACTTTCTGGCACATCTATGCCAGAGGAGTGGGAATGGTGGTTTAATGAGACTACCAATGAAAAAATTTTAGCTTCTGAATATTTTGCGAAAAATCATGAATCAATTTATAATTCCTACGTAGATGGCGCGCCAGTAGTGCCGGTAACCAAGGCATGGTTTTATGGCTGGGCGGGTTCATTGAAACTCGGACTATATGATAAAGGGCAAGAAATTATTTATGTGGGTGATTTGAGTGGTATAACTGAAGAACAAAAAGAAAATTGGAAGCAGCTTGTAGGTGCAGTTGTTGAAATTAGCTGCATGGAGATAACAACTAATCAGAATGGTGGTTGGGGCTTCAGGCATCCACGTATGCTACGTATCAGAAATGACAAGCCCGCGCGCGAGTGTACGGTAGACCAGGTGAAATAAAATGGACGATAACAGAGGTAATATGAAAATATGTGATGTGCTTACAGTAGTATTTATTGTACTTAAATTAGTGGGTGTAATTAATTGGTCATGGATATGGGTTCTTGCTCCGTTTTGGATACCATTTCTTCTATATATACTTTTAAGTGTAGCTGAAACATTAATTGAAAGGAGAAATCTATGATATTCTCAATTATAGTAGCTAGTGTATTTGTTATTGGCGGCCTCGTCTGTTATGCAAGTTGTTGGGCAGCCGGCCGTGCGGATGAACGAAGTGAACGATATTACTATCGTAAAATGCTAGAAAAAGAAGTAGAAAAACAAAAAGAAGATTCAAATAAGCTTACTTATAATGATATAAGAGCTTTATATGATTTGGACCCAATTGATGAAAATTTGAAAAACGAATAAATTTCCTATATAATATATATAGAAAGTTAAGAAAGGAATTAAAATGAATAATACACGAAGACAAAAAGAACTTATTACTAAATTAATTCAAATGTTTGATTTAGTATTAAATGATAGTCAAGATATGTGGATTTTAAATTATTGTAAAACTGAAGAAGATAAGCGTCAACGTATTCTTGATGATGAAAAATTTCGTAATGAATTCCTTTCTTTTCTTAAAGAATTAGTAAAATGAAAATTTGACGAAATTAAAAAATTCTGCTATAATTATATTACAAAGTGAGATGAGAATTAATTTTCTGATTTGGGAAATATATTCACAGGGTGGTGGTCTCTTACTTTCTTTCCTTTCTACCACCACCCTTCCTTACAAGCGTAATCGCGCCAAGTATATTGCACTACTTGAGAGTCACAAGCCTCTATAAAGCGAGAGTGAGTTAGTAAAAATCTATACGGTAAGGAGCAATGCAAAAAAGCATTATTGGATAAGCGATAGCGGCGGGTGCAATCGCGCGTGACAGGTTTTATTGAGGAGAAGATACAGCATGTAAATAATATCCTCACTATTCGTTAAGAATTGCCAGGAAGTTCCTTTTTAAAAAGTCTGTTGAACGATAGGTTTAAGCTAACACATAGTCCGGCGGACCGACTTTAAACCTCCGCATTTAGGAAGCTTGTGGACTTGTGCAGATACCCAACGTTAACAAAGGCAAACAGAAACTAGCGCCACATCTTCCGTTTAAGGGTATTTTAGCGGATTGTTGATAATAGAACCGCAGTTAATAAACTTTTAACAAAACTATAATCACAGACTAGCAAATAGATACTGTATAAAACTGATGTGCGGTTAACTGACCTTAAAGTCCCTTTTATGACACCATGTAAGTGCCTCCCCGTGGCGGTGTTGGAGATATGGGTTTTACTCCGTGGAGACTACCCTTGAGCTAAACTTACAAACTGAATAATAAGAACTCAGTGCAGATACGTTGAACCAACGTGCTGAGGCGCGCTAAAAAGGTCAGGTCGAACGAACTACGGATACGTAGGGATAGTCTCTGTGGCAATAATCGTGAGGTTATTGTTGTAGCGGGTGAACCCCCAAACCTAAGGTGTGGCGCCTTTGCTATCGCAGGTAAAGGTAGTATGCGAGTCGGGAGAACAATAGAAGCGGTTGTGAAGAGCTTCCGCTGAATCGGAGTTAGGGCAGCGACAGGTGGTGCTGTGGTCACTCCTCCGAAATACCAATAATCTCCTCTGTCGTGAAGCGAAGAAATTCGTGTATAAGGCTTGTATGCAAACTCCGAGTAGCTCAAGACAAAGCATTGTATTACAGAAAAGCAAGTATAGTTTGGCACTTGTATGTATTTAACCGTAAGGTGGGTGAAAGGTACAGATAATCAACTCTGTATGGGACTCTGGCAATTATGCTGGGGCATATTAGGTCAAGGTCGCTCCTTGGTCTTCGGATGTGTCTCCCCATTGACCGAATATATCTGAAGATAGTTGAGGGTAGGGTGAAAACTCCTTTTTATTCATTAATATCTATTTGCGGTGGCGGGCCGCAGATAATTTCCCGTCATATCTGCGGTGGCGGAATAGGTAGACGCATCTGTGTATAAAACAAAATTATTAGAGTTGCAAATCTAGTAATATTGGGAGATGGGCTCCTGCATAGACCGAGAGTGTACATTATCATGCAAGGTGACAAATCCTTGCCCGCAGCTATGACATCATTAGGGTTGCCTTCTCGTGGCGGTGTCGTTTAAAACCAAAACCCTTTATTTTGATAACCGTTTAAGGAAATCGCTTGAGCTTTGACTCAAGCGGTTACTTTTTAAAGAAAAGGAGAGTTATAGGCGATGATAATTTCGAGTGAGATTACAGGAAAAACATACAAGACAGTAGATGAGTGCCTTGCAGCAGAAAAGAAATTTGTAGAAGAAAAAGAAGCAAAAGAGAAAGCAGCAAAAGAACTTGAAGCAAAGAAAGATGAGGCTTATAAGAAGGCTATCGCAGCTTGTGATGAGTTTTTGAAGCTATGCGGTGTTGAAGTTGAATTTGGCGACCACGGTTATACTATGAAATATCATAGTGATGGTAGTCTGGCTGATGCAATTTTTGAGGATATTCTTAATACAATGCTGAAGTAGAAAGGAGTGAGAGAGTGGTTAATATTAAGACGAATAAGCTGTTGGCTTTGGAAATTAGACTTCATAATTTGAAGAATAATGGAAGAAATAGCGACTCTCCCGGAGTTATAAGAAAGATTGAACGAGAAATAAGACAGATTAAAGCACACGGAGAGGTTTGATACCTCTCCTTTTCTTTTGGAGGATATATATGGGATTTAAATCAAATGGAATAAGGTGGACTTGGAGCGATAAGTCTACAACACCATGTCCGAATTATCATACTACAACCACTAATATTGATGACTCGGAATTGGAAGAGATAACAAAAAAACTTAAAGAGAGTCAACTTACAATAAACACTGCCCCTCCAGCTGACCCACCAATACAGTATGGTTGGGTTTGTCCTAAGTGCGGCCGCAGTAATTCACCATGGATGAGCACTTGTTGGTGCTGGGCGTTGGGTCCAAATGGAATACCAATTATAAAATGTTAAAATTTTCTTTTTTATTATATTTTTGATATAATAAATTATAAAGTAAGAAAGGAGATTTATAATGAAAAAAGTAGAAAAGGTAGGCGAATTAAGGTTTTGTCTTGATGATTATAGAGATAGTATCTATAATGAAAGTATTGATTTAACTTATAGCCTATATGGCGAGGAACATGATGAAATTCTTTCTCTTGACATATTCCGCGGTTATTGTAGGCAGTTTGCCGCAGCTATGGGTTATGGCGAAAAGATTATTGATGAAGTATTTGGAGAATGGTAATGGCAACAGTATTAAAAGTAGACGAATGGAAAACACCTTCCGGCCACTACTATGTAGCCGATGTTCATACATGGACGGGGTGGCGCGAGTGTGCGGATATTCTTGGAGCAGACACGCTCGAAGATTATATTCATTTGCTTGAAACAAAGTATAAGGCTACTGTCCATGGTACAATTGGAGTTAAAAATGAAGAGCCTGCTAATGTACTTTTTAATTGGCCCGTCTCCGATTATACCCATGCTCATCAGTTTAAACTTGATGTTAATAGAATCGCCCGTAAGAAAAACTACTTAATATAGGAGAGTTTATCTATGAGTAGAAGCTACAAGAAAAATCCATTCGTAACCGATGGTTATGGTAAAAATAGAAAACGTGGTAAACGAACTGCTAATCATGTGGTTCGTCGCCGTCTTAAACAAGATGAAGATATGCCAACACGCATTAACCATAAAAAAATGACAGAGACATGGATGATATGCGACTATAGGTGGCGTATGACGCGTGAAGAAGCTATTCAGTGGTATAAAGAACAACTCGAATGGCAGAAAAATAAAGGTAGTCTAGAATACTTTTTAAGACGTTATCCAACTCTTGAAGCTTGGCTCAAATACTGGGATAAATGCTATAGGAGAAAGTGAGACATAAGAATTTTTATTTTAATGATATATATTTAGGTACATTATATGAGAATGGCAGATTTGACTATATGGTTAATTCTAATCATAGTCAAGATATGAATGTAGAATCTGTTGTTCACGTATTAGAAAGGATTAGGTTAGTAGGATTACAAGATGATTTTGATTTTGACAGGTATATTTTAAGTTATGACCAGTCGATGTTCAAAGACGGATTTGAGTTTAAATAAGCGTGGGCTGGAGTTAAGTCATCCGAACACAAGCGGTCCTACCACTCGATACGCGTGAGAGTCAAAAGTCGAGGAACTCCATGGGAAGTCCCATGCCAGTGCGGGTTGGGCCGCACATAAGACCCCGTATGAGCATACGCAGTAGGCGCCCGCGCTGGTCTGCGGCAATAGGACGGGGCATATTTTTTGAAAGGAACGTGTACGGCGACGGGATAACCGGCTGAGGGCGCACGTTGAAGTTGGAAGGGCGGGGCGCCAACTTATTTTGGAGGTAATAATGGATATAGAGATTAAAGATACTCCTTACAATGACCGCTATTGTGGAAATTGTAAGCATTGTGTAAAAACTGAATTACGATACTGTTTGAAAAATCATGCGTTTGTTGCTAAGAATAAATGGTGTACTGAATGGTGCGCTGAAGAACGCTTCAACAAATTTGAAAATTAGTAAAATTTTTGCTATAATATATATAGAAAGTTAAGAGAGGTATGAATTATGGGTTCAAATTTTTGGAGATTTGCTTCGACACTTGAAAAAGAGTTTCATGTACCTTATGATAGGGATAGAGAGATTGTCCTATGCCCTGAATGTCATAAAATAATTCAAGGAGAGAAACAAGATTTCAAAGATTATACCTCCTTCACTGAAGATAACTATGTAGTATATAGTTGTCCTCATTGCAAACGAGTTCTCATTTGTAGAGCCGTTGAAGCTTAGTCTATGGCGGCCGTGCCACCCACTACTGCATAGCGGAGGGCGCAGCACGGCGTCGCTTATGGGATTGTATCTGCGGAGAAAGGATTAGTGTCAGCTAGTTTAGGGAGTTCGAACCTTCCCAATCCCGTCCATTTAGTGGGAGTCTTGAACAGGCTATTAGACTTAATATTCAGCCGTGGAGCGCGCGCTACAAATCCCACTATATATCCCTTGTCGGATGGCCACCGACGTTAAATAAGGCACAGCGTTATCATTGATTTGGTAGTTACACTACAGCGAAGGCCGGTTACATGGGAGAATAAGGAAACGGCAATGTGCTGCTTAGGAGCAAACGCTATATTAAAGAGGTCAAGAAAACTACCCTCCCTATTTATTTCGTAGGTAGAGAAGCATTAAAACTCGCTTAAGACAATAATGTGAGACTCAACATTGGAACGTCTGTGGGGTGAACACAGCGCCGCGAGGTGATAAATCAATAAAGTCTACGCAATCCATAGAGTCCAATCGCGTGATTGAAACTGCACGCCCTACGAATATTTTGTTAATGCAGGACATAAGGGCCTGAGGTTGGCGGGCAACGATAAAATCCGAAAGAAGGTTTGGCTTAACCTTAAGTAAGCAATCGTAACTTTTTTCCAGTTTCATAGCGATTTTAAAAACGGTGTAAACTGGTTTTAATTGTGGTGGCGTGTTTGAAGAAACCACGCTAGCAAAAAGCACGCACGCTTCCTGGTTTGCGTAAATTAAGGGGTATTCCGACTATCCAAAGTACCAGGCTAAATTACGCTCGGATTTATAAGTTGTACGTATTCTGCGGCCGGTCGTCCTTGTACGTCCATGAGCCGCAGATATTGTACGTACATGAGCGACTGCGCGCACGTATACGAAAGGCAAAGACATGAATTGGAATCGAATAGCACATGCTCCAATATGGGTATGGGGTGAAATTATATGGTATCTTAAATGGTGGGTTTGCGTTATTATAATGTTTTTTCATAAACTCTATGACTTTGGGGAATGGATTTTAGATATAAATGTTAAACTTATCAATGCACATGACCAATTTTGGGAAGAAATAGAACAGAAAATAGACCATTAGGGTGATTGGAATGAGTTGGATTAAAACACAGGAAGGATATATACGACAAGACGCAATTATTGACGTGCATATTTCACGTTATTATCCACAAACAGTATTTTTTCGTTTAAGTTGTGGAGATGTGGTAAAGTTTTATGATTTTAAAACTCCTGAAGCTGCACAAACAGCTTTAGAAAAAGTTATAGATGAGTTAGATGAGTTAGATAGCGAGTAATGGCGTAATGGTATCGCACCGCACTGCTAATGCGGCCAACCGAGAGGTTGTCTGAGTTCGATTCTCAGTTACTCGGCCAAGCTAGTTATATTAAAGGGATTAAAGGAGAAAAGTTTTTATGGCAATTTTAAAGCTGTCTGCTCCATGGCAGATTTACTACAAGGAACTGTGTGAGTTATTTAAGCATGATAGTGAAGTTCGTATTGTATATGATACCGATGAACAAATCATTAACATCTATGTAGAGAACACTGCAAAGGCTGATGCAATGGCCGCAGTATTACCAACAGAAAAGGAGTTTGGTGGTGTAATTGTTCAAATTAATGTAATTCCAGCGAACCCTACGTTTAAGAAAGCAAAGAGTACGAGAGCATCAATTTATGAAGACTTATTCCGCGGCAATCCAATTGTTGATGAAATTGTGACAATTGAAGGAGTAATGACTAATCCAATTACTTATGTAATTTTTAAGAAAGAAGTTGTTCAATACTACAATGATAGTCTTTCTGATGCCCATGGTATGTGTTCTACTTTGTACCAAGATATTGCAAGTAGAGTACTTGATGCGGGTGAAGGTATTTTCTTCTGTACTAATAATACTATGAACATACTTTATACAACACCTAGCTATACATTAACTACTGCTAATAACATTTCATATTCTACTATGTAAGAGGTAGTCAATGGAACAGAAAATAATTCAGATATAAGAGAGTGTTACTCTATTAGATAAGTTTTGACTTATTAACTAATAATTTGAAATTTTTTAAAAATTCTTTTATAATATATATAGAAAGTTAAAGAGAGGATATTAAAAAAATCCACTTAAAAATACAAGCAAATACAAAGGAGAAAAAATAATGTTTAAGTCGTTCGCATGGAATCTGAATAGAGTCGAAGAGGTTATCATAGATAGCCTGGTTTCATGCGCCCCTATTACAGGAAAATTTTATGGTAGGGATAAAAGGGTAATACCGATTTAGCATTATTTTCTATAAAGGTAGTGTATAAGCGGTATTACTCAAAGTGGGTAATACCGCTTTTTAAATGTGGTGGTATAGTGGAATTGGCTAACACGTCGGCCCTTCACGCCGAAGAGTCTGGGTTCAAACCCCAGTACCATCACCAATATGGTCGCATCGTCTAATGGTTAGGACAATAGATTCTCAGTCTATAAATCAGAGTTCGACTCTCTGTGCGATTACCAAATATAGGGATATAATTCAGCGGTAGAATGGCTGACTCTTAATCAGTTCACTTGGGTTCGATTCCCAGTATCCCTACCACATGGTCTATTAGTATAACGGTTATTATATTCGGTTGTCAGCCGAGAGACAAGGGTTCAACTCCCTTATAGACCGCCATTTATGCCGGAGTAGCCCAACGGCAGGAGGCGATAGTCTTAGGAACTATTCAGTGTCAGTTCGAATCTGACCTCCGGTACCAATTATGTGGGTGTAAGCTAGCGGTAAACGGCGTGGTTTGGGACCACGCATTGGGGGTTCGACTCCCCCTTCCCGCACCAATGCAGTAGTAGTTCAGTAGGTAGAACGCCACCTTGCCAAGGTGGAGGCCATGGGTTCGAGACCCATTTACTGCTCCATGTATCGTTAGTGTAGCGGCAACATCACGGTCTTCCAAACCGTGGTCATGGGTTCAAATCCCATACGATACTCCAATCGAGCGTACCCGAATGGTTAGGAACGGGTCTTGAAAACCCGGATGGCGTGACAGCCTACAGAGTTCGATTCTCTGGCGCTCGGCCATATATGGGACCATAGTTTAAGGGTAGAACAGTAAACTTTTAATTTACTTATGGCCGTTCAACTCGGCCTGGTCTCACCATTTTTGAACCAAACTTACATACTTTATTATTTAAAATGTTACTTATATATAGAACAAAGATAATAAAGGAGAAAGGTATGATAGGAATTTATAAAGTTACTAACTTAATCAATAATAAAGTTTATATAGGACAATCTGATAATATTGCTCAAAGATGGCGAATACATCGTAGTCATTCTTTAAACAATTGTGGACAGGATTATAATTGTGTATTTTATAAAGCAATTCGGAAATATGGTTTAGAAAACTTTAAATTTGAAATTATTGAAGAATGTTCTAAAAATGAGTTAAATAATCGAGAAAAATATTGGATTAAACACTATAAGAGTTATTTGGGTTTTAAAGATTGTCAGGGTTATAATATGACATTAGGCGGTCAAAATACTTATCCGCACTATCTTTCTTATACAGATGTAGAAGAAATTCAACAATTGTTATTAAATACTACTTTGTCACAGACTGAGATTGGAGATAAATATGGCGTATCTCAAGTTACTATTAGTCAGATTAATCGTGGTTTAATATGGGTAATGGAAGATTTAGAATATCCACTACGTTCTCGTACATATATAACTGGTAATGTTTGTGCTGGCAAAAAAGCTTGTCCTATATGTGGAAAATTAATAGGTGTACGTAATGAATATTGCCAAGCATGTTATAATCAACAACGTAAAATAAATTTTATAAAAACTTTACCAGTTACCAGAGATGAATTAAAAGAAATGATTCGTACCAGAACCTTTACAGATATAGGTAAACAATTTAATCTTACTGATAATGCGATTCGTAAATGGTGCGATAATCTTAATTTACCTCGTAGACGTTCAGAAATTAAAAAATACACAGATGAAGAATGGGCAGATTTATAGTTCAGTTTGCACCAAATTGATGCACGTCCAGTATTAGATGGAAAGTCAAATGACTTCTGAAAGTATATAAGCCTAGGCTACTTATATATTAGTAGGTAATATAAAAATAGAGGGGCAGTACCTCAGCGTGCACTATATATCCCATTAGGCTAGTGAATAAACCGCGCGGCTACGGACCGCGAATCGAGGGTTTGAATCCTTCATGGGATGCCATTTATTGGCGAGTAGTCCAATTGGTAGAGACTAGGGTCGCTCCCGAATAGTAACAAGTTCGAATCTTGTTCTCGCCAGCCATAAGGGTTACTATTCCAATTTGGTAGAGAAACATGGCTAAGAACCATGACAGTCTGGGTTCAAATCCCAGGTGACCCACCATCTGCATATATTAGTAGCTGAGAGGAGTGAAACCATATGCTGGTTAGCGCTAGCGGGTTTTGAAAGTGACGCTACCAAGGTAGATAACTTTCGGTGTTTCCCGAAATAACACGAAAGACTTAATTTGCGCCAACAAGTTAGGTTTAATTTCCAGATTGGCGTCTGGAAATTTATGGGTTACTATCCCAATCGGTAGAGGAAGTAGGCTCAAACCCTATAAAGTTTCGGTTCGAATCCGAAGTGACCCACCAATATGCACCCTTAGCTCATTAGGTTAGAGCACTGTGCTGATAACGCAGAGGTGCTTGGTTCAAATCCAAGAGGGTGTACCATATGCACGATTAGTTCAGTTAGGAGAACGCTAGTCTTACAAACTAGAGGTCACAGGGGCGGAGCCTGTATCGTGTACCATTTAAGAGGGATGAAGTATAAGAACTGCATGTCATTAGAACGCGACGGTGTATTATATATTTGATGTATACTATATAATATATAATCCATGCCGACCCTCTTATTTATGTGCTGGTAGCTTAATTTGGGAAAGCGTCTGCCTTGCAAGCAGAAAGATGAGGGTTCAAGTCCCTTCTGGTACACCATATGTCCTGTTAGTTCAACGGATAGAATAATGGTCTTCTAAACCATTAATCGCAGTTCGATTCTGCGGCGGGATACCATTTGGGTAGATTCCGGATACCCCGTAGCTGAAAAATCCGGCGTAGGACGTGACACGATAGTACCAGTCTTTATGTTGATAGTAGTTTTCTGTATAAAGAACTATCCGTATTTAACAGTATGCGTAAGGGTAGCTGCCTAACTGTTTATCGGAAGGTCACCTAGCGGCGAGGGTAGGGGTCTGTAAAACCCTGACACAGAAACATCGTTGGTTCGAGTCCAACCCTTCCGACCATGTGCTTAGATAGCTCAGCTGGTAGAGCGCTCGGTTGAAGCCCGAGTGGTCGTTAGTTCAACTCTAACTCTAAGCACCATATGGACCAATAGCACAATGGTTAGTGCATCGGTCTCATAAACCGACGGTTCAAGGTTCAAGTCCTTGTTGGTCCACCATTATACGCCCTTAGTTTAATTAGAAGAATCCGCGCCTCCAAAGCGTTGAGACGAGCGTGCAATTCGTTCAGGGCGCGCCATTGAAACTTAAAATTTGAAAAAGTTTTAAAATTTATATATAATTAATATAGAAAGTTGAGAGAGAAATCTAAAAACTTTTCGGCTGGTTTCGGGTCGATAGATAAGCGTAGTAATACGGATAAAGTAATCGCAAGTCAATGCGGTTGCGACTTCGAAAGGAGTTCATCAGAAAACCAATAGATAATGCTTATGCTCTACTAAGGGTCGAGGGCAACTGCTGAGACCTATGATGAGTAAATATCACGCGGGCGGCGTGGTGTTCAGCGGAGAAATCTGGGGATAGCACTATTGGTTCTTCGATGCGAGTGTTGGGAGACACAAGTGTTGGGTTCATCGAACAAAGTAGCGTCTTAAATCGAAAGATAGGTGTGAAAGGGAGAAGTAGTTCTTTCCAAAGAACGAGCAGGGCGGTGGCGAATGGGCCGTATTCAAAAGATACGGATGTTCAAACGCATACCCCATCGTCCAAAAGCATATACTTAGCTTAGTTTGGGAAAGCAATAGCCAGAGGGACTATAGAGCGTAGGTTCAAATCCTATAGTATAAATTAAAGCAAAAGTGTATGCGACTCTATGTTGAAAACTGACTTATCGTTCTGAAATATGGACGCGCGCCGAGTTCGCAAGACGAAGTGTGAGAGAGTATTGAGTAGTTGCAACGCTAAGAGACCGCAATCTCCTAACGCCGCAAGCGAGCATGTGATGAAAAGAAATCTATAAAAACATAGAGTAAGAGTTTGCCAGTAGCCACTGAAACTGGTGTCAGTCGTACCTACAGATTAATCGTCTGTGTGACAACTTGTGTCCAACCACAAGAGAAGGTATGTAAAAGAGTCAAATGTCTCAGCTCTAGTCTCTTCGGAGACTTTTTTATTTATGAGTAGATACCCAAGTCTGGCTAAGGGAGCAGGCTGCAACCCTGTTATACGGCGGTTCGAATCCGTCTCTACTCTCCATTATGTCCAACGTGGTGGAATTGTTAGACACGCTGGATTGTGATTCCAGTAATTGCAGGTTAGAGTCCTGTCGTTGGACCCATATAATTTGAATTTTCTGAAAAATTATTATATAATTATAGTATAAGATAAGAAAGGAAAATTATCTATGTTTACAGAGCAAGAACTTTATGAACATTTATATCATGGTGCATCGGGTCATCTTCAATTATCCTATGAAGATGCATCTACTATTCAGAAAATACTCATATCCAATGGATATGTTGTTTTGATGAGCGGTGGAGATATCGGTGATACCTATAAAATTGAATGGGTATATGGTGGAGATGTAAGTAATCTCAAGTTTGCCGACTCAAATAACGTAGTTTTTGGTCATAGAGATTATCTTGATATGCTCTATTGGAAAGACTATGAAGAGAAGAGTGAGGAAAATACTTATGAAGAATGAACTTGCTTTTACAGATTATGAAAGAGGATTTGATGTAGCTAAAGCCTTACTTGATGAAGGCTATATAGTTATGTTATCTTATGAGGAAAAATTTCTTATTCTTAATTATGAGTTTTCTGAACATTACGCAGACCGTAATGATGTGGTGTTTATGCGACGTGATGAATATGAAGAAAGATTTGACGAGCAGTATGAAGATATAATAAATGATGTAGCTAAAGATTATTTAAGTGGTAATCTTGGCAATGTCTTGGCTCCAAGAATTGCTAAATTTAAAGATGATATTACATCTATTAGAAAATAGATGTTATATAAATTCTTTCAATACCAGACAGATGAGGCAAGTATATAACTGCAGAATGTATACCGCGCCGATAGGTCATACTGTGAGGAAAGTTGACGCTTTGCTGGTGACGAGGCGATTTATCAAGAGGAGAAATCGGATAAACCTGTCGTAGTTGTAGGGACACTTAATGTCATAGAGTAATATCTATCCTACTAAGTTCGCAACTTTGATAGCGCGGCCGCCGAGTACGTATAGACGGCTGAGTCCAGGTCAGCTCCAGACTTTAAAAGGAAAAAAATAAGGCTCTTTGGCTGAACGAGGGCCGAACTGGAATACGTCCATGGGCGAGAAATCGCCCGCTTATGCGAGTGTGGTGGAATTGGTATACACACAGGTCCTAAAAACCTGTGCCCAGTGTGGGATTGAGGGATCGTGGCCCTCCACTCGCACCAATGGTTGTGACCTATGTACTCTGCGGGCGGTCGCATATGTTTCGACATACACAGACTATATGTCGCGACATATGCGACCCGCCGCAGAATACGTAGGACGTATACATAGGAGGATTGTATTATGATTGATGTTCTTATCTGTGTAGGGTTCGCCGGTGTGTTAATTGCTAAATGGCGTTATTTCAATAAACACTACAAAAAATAATTTGAAAAATTCTAAAATGCTTGCTATAATATATATGTAAGGTAAGAAGAGAGAATAAAAGAGTGGTAAATACGTCATCTCTCATAGCGAATCACCACCACCTTACATACTTACTCCGTTCGACAGACAATTCAATGAATGGCTGCACATATACGTCTACAAGTACATTGAAGACGCAAGTGTTGGCCGTCACCTAAGAGACCTGTACGAACAAGGCGTCATAAAGGATGAGGAATCTTTCAGAAAGGAGATGCAGAAATGTGCTACTTAATAGCAAAGAAATTTGACGAACGTGGCTGCTTGGCAATCGAAGCCGAGAGAGACAAGACTCTTTCTGCGCTCGTTTCCTATCTGGGAAGAAAGACGCTGGACAGAGGAGTGCAGATCCTCACGGTTTCAGACATGGAAGCATACGGCGAATACAGCCCGTATAACCTTATTCAAGATGAAAGCGATTTCATCACAAGAGTTTTAGCCATGTAGTGGTCTGTCAAAAGCGGACAAATGAACGTGGACGCATCGTAAGGCGTGTGGGTTCGACTCCCACTTTGTCCAAAGTCGGGATGATACAGCGACAAGTCGACTATAATATCTATGTCAACTGAACCGCCAAGGCAAGGGCGGGATAGTAAGTAAAACCAGGAAGTACGTCCGTAGCTACCACGGGAACGCCGGCACTTCAGTCCAAATTAAATGAGAGTAGTATATAGTCGTGGAGAGTGGCTCGACTTTAAAAAACGAAACTCGGCTAGGATGGAAAACCTAGCGGCTAATTTAAAAACCCTGCACCCGCCACAGGGGCCGCATTTCAACCCGACCCAGGTAGCACCTGGCACGATGCGTTGAAAGAAATGTGGCACAGAACATACTGTATAAAAGAAGCGTGCTTTGCAGGTTTGTTGGCGTTAAATGAATCTGTCGTTCTGCGGCGGCACCGTAGAAAGCGGAGAGTATGGTAAGCCGCGATATAAATGCCTACCCCATGTGAATGGGAGAACTTCACCGATGGCACCTGCGATAAATCCTCCAGTTTGCATAGAAGTCTGGGTTATCAAAATATGCCTCTGCGGAGAGCCAAGTCCGCACAAACAACGGTTGGCGAATGCAGAGACCCAAGTCTGCACTAACAACGGTTGGGCCTTTTAGACTTCGAAGTAGGGTGAAGTAAAGCTCTACGGTGGGAAGTCCGTTGTGGCAGATTCAGCGAATCCTAGGTAACAAATCTCTGCTGCTTGTGAGTAGCACGCTCAAACTCTCACGCGTTAACACGGAATAGTTTATGTAGTAAAACACACTCCGCAAGAGTTGTAAGGTGAAATACCTAGAGAAGTTTGTGCAAGTCAAACTTCCGTGTCCATATAATTTTGTTGACGGGGATTGGTAGCAGAGGTAGCTCGTCAGGCTCATAACCTGAAGGTCACGGGTTCAAATCCCGTATCCCCAACCATTTATCTATAGCAATGCAACATAGAACGTACTAGTCAACTTCTATGAGACCACCGCCTGAAGTCCCAGGTCACGAGCAGCAGTCAGTGGCTGTGATACAACAATATCAATGTGAGAAGGCCGCTCACGATAATTTCGGAAAGATGTAAAGAGTACCGTAGAATGGGTGGAAAGCTATAGAATATATTGGCTCATGGAGTAGCGGTAACTCAACGGACTTTGACTCCGTTATCCCTAGTTCGAATCTAGGTGAGCCAGCCATATGCTTTTACTGCTGAGGGCAAATCAGCGGCAGACGCATACATCTGTCATATATATGTCCTGCGACGCGGCAGGAACCCGCGTCATACCCATGGTTCGTTAGCTCAGCTGGTAGAGCAAGTGGCTGTTAACCACTAGGTCCTTGGTTCGAGTCCAAGACGAATCGCCAGTATATAATTGCAATTATTATATCAAGTCATAACCCCACTTGTAAAATATAGGGTTAGTGGAGGTCCGGAATAACTCCACTTTATGCTTCGATAGCCGAATGGTAAGGCAATTCACTTGTAATGAATAGATTGCGGGTTCGACTCCTGCTCGAAGCTCCATATAGTTCATGGTACACCTCCTTTCATGGGCGGCCGCGAGAGTTCATAGAACAATGCGACCGCCTTAAAATTTGACGAATTTTGGGATTTTGGGTATAATATAAATAGAAAGATGAGAAGTCTTTCGATTGTTCTCTTATTTGATAATATAAATTTTAACAACAACTGTCACTACTTTGTAGTGACTTTTGTTTTACTGAATTTATTAAAGACTTTTAATAAAAAAATGACTTATATATGATAATAAAATAATTCAGACATCTCATTAATAGAGATGGCTTTTATATATATCTCTTGGGCGGTCGATAGGCTTGCCCATTTTTCATATGGAGGATATTATGGCTATAACTTCACAAAATTGGACTTTACCGGGTGTAGAAGCTATTTTGGGACAAAGTGCGATAGCAATAAATGAATTTACTCAAAGTGCATTAAATGGTACTCATGTTTTAACAGAATTAGCAGCAGATGCAAAAGCATTACAGGCAAAAGAACAAAATTTATTGGCTAAATTTGGCGGATTAAATGAATTAAAAAATCGTATCGCTCAATTTAAAGCTGATGCAAATAATTTTGCGGGTAAAGGTTTGCGATTAAATTTTACCATTCCTTATGAAACTGCTATGGATAATCAATTACAAAAGGCACAAAAAGAGTTTGAAATCTATATAGTAAATTATTTAAAAGAACATTTAGCAGAAGATATTTTTAATAATTTAAATGCACAAGATTTATTTAAATATTTAAATTTGCAAGATTTAGGTTTATCTAATCTTATTACAGTAATAGTTTCAGAAAAAGGTGCTACTGTTAAAGGATTAAAACGAAGCGGAGGTCAGGTAGGAGGAAGAAAAGATGATCGTGCTTTATCTGAATTTTTATTAAAAGATTCTTCTTCTGCAGTAGTTGCTAGAATTGGTAAAGCAGTTGCTAGAATTAAAAAAGATTTAGCAAAACAAGGTATTGATTTAGAGGCTCATGCAGAAATTAACCAAAATCGTATTAAAATTTATTCTGGAACAAAATGGGCGCAATTGACTTCACAGGGTGGTGTTCCTTTATCAGAAAAAACCGCGAGAAAAAACCCTGAAATAATAAAAAATATAAATAATATTAATAGACAGATTAAAGATGAAATTAGAACACAATTAGGAATTAATTCATACAATTCAAGAGCTTTTGATTTAGTAATGAATCATATGTTAAATAAAAATCCGTATATGTTTTTTGTGGGTAGAAATGCAAATCAAATTACAGGATTAATAGGTGAAATTACCGCTATGATTTTGTTTTATGACTTAATTCATGCTTATCCTTCAATTGAATGGGCTGCACAACATACGGGTTTATCTGGAACACAAGCTAGTGCTGATATTATTATTGATGCTGGTTATGGTATACAAGTTAAAAACAGTACTACTGATTTTGGAATGATAGAAAATACTGCACAAGAATTAACTATTGGTTTCTCTAATATATCTTTTGATCGTTTAGGAGATATGTTACACTTTAATTCAGAAGCAATAGAAGATTTATATGATACTCAATCATATAATATTTCTTATACTTGGGGTAATGGTTCTGGTACTTTTACAGAAGGCTCTAATAAAAATTTTAATTCAGTTGATAATTATATAGATACACTAATAAAACAATTTGAACTTTTAATGTCTATGTATTCTTCAAGTTTATTATACATGGATGATGCGCGCAATAAAGGTTTAAATGTATATTCAGGAGATATTGGTAATGTACTATATATGGTTAATTTAGTGCCTTATTTAGCATCTGATATGCTTCAAAAAATTATAGGAGCTATAGAAGGACGAAATAGTAATCCATTAATTTTTACTGTGGAACAACATAAAGATTTAATTAGCGGAACTATTGTAGACGATATTAATCCTAATCCTCATGCCTTTTTTTCTGGAGCAGGAAGTGAATATACTTTTGGACCACGACGTAAAAATAGTCGTTATTTAAAAACTTCTTATAATTTTACTTAACAACTAGACCGCATTACTGCGGTCTTTTAAATTTGAAAAATTTTCAAATTTCTTATATAATTATATATATAAGAAGGGAGAAAATTATATGAATCTCAAAATATTTACAAACAACATCGAGCCACAGGCTCTTTCTCAAATATATACCCTCATGTCTCAGCCAGCATTTACCGACTGCAAAGTCCGCATCATGCCAGACGTTCATGCCGGCGCAGGCTGTGTCATCGGATTTACTGCTGACCTTGGCGAGAAAGTTATCCCTAATATCGTCGGAGTTGACATCGGCTGCGGCATGTTGACAGTTGAACTTGGACAGATTGACATTGACTATGCAAAGTTGGATTCAGTTATTCGTATGTACGTACCAAGTGGCCGCAACGTACATGGTGGTGCAACTTATCCAGTTAAAACAATGAAGCAATTATATTGCTATGACCATTTAAAAAATAGAGATTGGATTAGATGTTCACTTGGTACACTTGGTGGTGGTAATCACTTCATCGAAATTGATGAGGATACAGCAGGATATAAATATCTTGTTATTCACTCGGGTTCGCGTAACCTCGGAAAACAAGTAGCGGACTACTATCAGAAAGTCGCTATTGAAAATCTCAGTGGCGTCAACGACATAGGCCGCGCGCAGAAAGAGTTAATTAAATCACTTAAAGCTCAAGGTAGAGAGAAAGAGATTTCAGGAGCAATTGAGGAATTGCATAAGACTTTTAAACCAAAAGCAAAAGGTATTCCAAAAGAATTGAGCTATCTTGAGGGCGAAGATAGACTTAACTATCTTCATGATATGAAAATATGCCAGGAGTTTGCCGTAGCCAATCGTGCAATGATGGCAGATATAATTTGTCGTCATATGCAATGGGTGCCGGTGTCATCGTTTGAAACAATTCATAACTATATTGAACATGATACAAATATGGTGCGTAAAGGTGCTATATCTGCAAAGTATGGCGAGCGTGTACTAATTCCAATCAACATGCGCGATGGTTGTATTATTGGCATTGGTAAAGGTAATGAAGATTGGAATTGTTCTGCTCCACATGGCGCCGGCCGCCTTATGAGCAGAGCAAAGGCAAAAGAGAACATATCACTTGAAGACTTTGAAGCCTCAATGGAAGGTATCTATACTACTTCGGTTAATCGTTCTACACTTGATGAGTCTCCAATGGCTTATAAATCAATGAACGAGATATTGGAGAATATCGGAGATACAGTAGAGGTTGAACGTATTATTAAGCCAGTTTATAATTTCAAAGCATCTGAATAGAGGGTAGAAATACCCTCTTTTTAATTTGAAAATTTTTAAAATTTTTGGTATAATTATAATATAAGGTAAGAAAAGAAGTAGAAAGGAAAGTGTCTATGAGCAGATATATAAATCCAAAGAACTTCCATGAACTCGTTGTCGAGATGAACGCAATGGACTTCGGTGACTGGGTTGAGAACGAAGATAGTGGATGCTATGTAGAAATTGGTAATTTACGTGAGGGCAAATATGAACTTTATGAAAGAGGGATATTTATCGGTTGCACTCACGATGTAGTCGCGGCCGCTCAGTTCGTAGCAAAAGGTTGGAACTATCAGGAGTCAGCCGAAGAGGCGGCAAGGCGAAGGATTAGAGAAGACTTTGAAGAATCTATAAGGAATGGTTGGATTTACGGATAGAAAGGAAAGTAATATGGCTTGTAATTGTGGATATTGGTGGGCAGACCTTGACGAAAATGGAACTCCAATTTCAGTTGAATATTGTCACTATGACGGTCCAGACGAGTGGGCGCCATGTGAGCAGGACGAAGAATCTGATGGCTACTGGGATGAGGAACCTGATGGCTATTGGGATTGGCTTTTGTCTGGAGACTATGATGAAATAAGTGATGAAACTCTTGAAGCTATTAATAATATTGAACGAGAATTTTAAAAGGAGGCATCAAATGGGTGATATAGTTACATTTTATTTTGGGTCGCAGATTTTAGAAGTATATGTCGATTATGCAGAAGATGATGTACCTTTAGATGCAACACCTACTGATATTCGCGATATAGCTCTTGATAAGTTTGAAATGGGTATGACCTATAAAATAAGGGAGGCTTAAATGGGAACGAACTATTATGTAGTGCCAAATAGACCATCAATAGCGGAACCTATTCATATAGGTAAATCTTCTTATGGTTGGCTTTTTTTATTCCATGAAGTCAATGAACCATATAGAGATATTCCAATTATATGGTGGTCTTATGAAGGTGTAATGAATTGGCTTGAAGTTCATACGGTTGATAAACAAGAATATGTGATTATAAATGAATATGATGTAATAGTTAGTTTTGATGATTTTAAAAAACTCGTAGACACAAAACAGGAGCAGTTTAAAGACAATCCAGATAATTTTACATATTGTCGTAATGTAAATGGATATAGATTTACAGAAGGAGAGTTTTGTTAATGGAAGAGATAAATGAAAGAATAGTACAAATTTGGATTGATGATTCATTCATGGAAATTGAACTCAATCAGCCGAAAGATTGGAGCGAAGATAAATTTTATCAAGAAGCTGTAAATTATGTGCTTAGTAATATATCAATTGATATACTATAAGAAAGGAGATATATATGGTAGTTAAAGTTGTTTTTGGAAGTGGCTGTAAAATTTATGCTTACAATACAAATCTTAATCTTCTGCTAGGTGGAACATATGATATTGTTTCTAGTGGTAGCAGTGGTGGTTTTAAAGGTTATGATTCATATATTACTGTAGTTCATATCGAACCTGGTAATAACTCAACGTTGAGGACAATTACCGAGGCGCATCTTATCAAAGGACCTCGTAAGCCAGAGAAACCTTATAAGCAGGTTGTAGTTAATAAATCTAAGCGTACCATTTGTGTAGTATGGAAAGACGGCACGCGCACAGTAATGAAATGCCACCCAGATGATGAGTGGGATGAAGAAAAAGGTATTGCTATGTGCTTTATGAAAAAGATGTTTGATAATAGAGGTTGTTATTATGACACCTTTAAAGACATCACATATATGGGGGAATAATGGAAAGTTATAGAGATATATATAATCGTTTTGTTAAAAATTATAGAACCGATACTGGGGGTATAAATATATACCCTCAGTTTGATAGTGATTTAGATACTCTTTTAGAGTGGTTAGAAAACGATGACGCAATGGGTGACTGGTTACCAGATGGAACATATACTCCGGACTTGGGATTTGATTGTACGTGGCGGCCAGCCGAAGGAGAGTGTGAATGAGAACTATATGTGATGTAGCATTTTCAGTTATGGTGCTAATTGTAATAACTTTTAATTTTGTAACAGACCGTTTAACCATGGGTGAGTTTTTAATTGCTATAATGGTTAATTATGTAGGCACAAGATATTTGCTGATGTCTGATTTAGATTTGCGGTTGACTGAACTAGAAATTGAAGCTGCACTTGAACAACAGGAACAAGAGGAAAAAGAATGAATATATTAATGTTTATTTTTACTGCTGTATATTTAGTTGGAATTATAATAGGACATCATTTAAATGTGATAAGTGATAATGCTTATTATATTTGTATGGGATTGTGGGCTATTATGTTTATTTTAAATACGAATGGAGAACATAATGAGCGATGGTAAATATATATGTATGAAATGTAAGTGCGCGGGTGCTAAATCACTCGTGCCTTTTAAAATTATCGAAGATAGAAATGGTGAATCGGTGAAGTTCAGAGGACAGTTATGTGAGAAATGTTTCAATGAATTGATGGCATCGGCGCAGAATACGAAGGAGGAAGACAATGAGAGTAGTAAAGTTTGAAGATGTTGTTAGTGTTTTAGAAGACCACCTTGATACTCCTGAGGCGGCGGGTATAGTATATGATTTACTTGACTATATGTTTATCATAGCAGATAAATAAAAATTGAAAATTTCTTAAATTTCTTATATAATTATAATATAAGAAAGGAAAGGAAATTTTATGGATAGACTTCTTAACAGAATCAATGAGGCAGCTATAGCGGCAGACCGCATTATTAATATGGTTGAGTGTGCAGGTTTTGATGTGACTGACCCAACTTCAATTATTAATAGCTGGGATTATTGCTCTATGCCAGAGGGTATGCAGTATGCTTATGGCGCTTCTCGTATTGTCCTTTGGGACGAGGACTATTGCGACTATGTAATCAAGATTGCTCTTGATGAAAAATATGAAAAGTTCTGTCAGCATGAAGTTGAGGTTTATGAGGCTGCAGTAAAGGAAGGACTTGCTGATAACTTTGCTTGGTGTATGTGCTATGCTGAGCCGCAGTATGATGATGAGGGTAAGTATGAAACACCTGGTATCTATGTTATGGAATACATGGATTGCAACGAAGATGCAGTTGCTGATGCTACATATAAACATGGATATGAGGAATACTGTGAATCACATGGACTTGATAGTTCAAACTGGGATTCAATAGATGAGTATGATAACTGGTGGGAAGGCGACTCTGAAGATAGGGTTTTAGACTATATGGAATCACTGATGTCTTCAGAATATAAAAGAATGTTTGAAGTGTTTATGTGTAAGTGGTGGATAACAGATATTCACGAACAGAATGTCGCCCTGAAACCAGATGGAAGTATGGTAATAATTGATTATGCAGGGTGGAACTGGTAATGGGAAGGCCGCAGTGTAAGTATACACTACGGTCTTTTTTAATTTGAAAAATTTTAAAATTTTTGATATAATTAATTATAAGATAAGGAAAGGAAAGGTTTTACTATGACCAAGAGACAGTTAATAAATGTACTCGATGAATTCGATATGGACGAAGAACTTGATATGAATGAGATTGAGTTTGTTCTTCATTTCAGAGAACAGGAACAGATACCAAGAACTTACGCAGAAATTGAATATGATGACTTCGATGACCCAGAAGCAATCATGGGTGCGAAGTTTGACGATATGAATTATTTGAGATACCGTGAGAGATAGGAGGGATAGATGCAGATGTGGTTTGAAAGTGATATAACTTGGTGCAGCGATAGCATTAAATGTACTAATACAGAGTGCTTTAGACATCTTGCAAATAAGAATGATGAAGAGAAAATCTTTACCTGTGGCGCGCTCATGGGTACAGAATATTGCCCAATGAGTGAGGAAGGAGAAGAGTAATGAGTACATATACACAGTTCTTTATAAGACATGAGAATACATTTCTTCCAATAGGTTCTTTTGTTGGAGGTAATTACATCTGTCAGTTATTTAATAATTTTGCTCCGTGGGAAAAGATTAGACCTATAACAATATCAGACCTTGAGAGAATACGTAATGAAATGGTATTCGATATAGACAAGGCTGAGGAGAAGTTGAAAGAGATTGATAAGCGCAGAGCATTAATTGCTACTTTTAATAACTCAATTGAAGAAAAACTTGAAGCTATCTCTGGATGTGACGAGTATGAAGCGGAAATTAAAGATGATTTGAAGATGGCTGAGTATACAAAGGGATATTTAAATACTCTTTCAGACATACTTGATGATGTTCAATTTAATGAAAGGTATGATAGTGATACCTATCTTTACGTAGGTGTTGAAGTTGGTAATCCTACAGTTGATGACATAGTTTAGGAGGATATATGAAGGTTCTTATAAGTAGAGGTTATGGCGCAGGTTGGTCCACATGGAATGACTCGAGAATGGCGTTCGATGAGCGTTTGATTAGAGCGTTTGAGTGCGGCATTTCATTGGAAGATATGAAGGAGCTGTGTGTGGCTTGTGGCTACACCGACATCTACGGCGGCCCGCCGTATATGGGGGGTTTTAAGAACCTTATGGTGGTTGAGGTGCCAAGTGGTACTATGTTTCGTATTCATGAATATGATGGTTATGAATCAGTTGAAATGCTTGACATGGATGATTGGTATGTAGCTGAAGGTGAATATTATCCTGTATAAGGAAAAGACCTAACTATGTTAGGTCTTTTTTATTGTCCTACGTATTTAGCGGCGCTTCAACCTCTAATGTCATAAGTTGAGATAGTGTCGCGACATAGGCGACCGGCCGCAGTCTACATAGGTCGTAGACGTATAACTTCAAATTTGAAAAATTGAAAAAATAATGATATAATTATATTATAAAGTGAAGAAAGGAATATAATTATGGAACTTACAATAAATAATACATACTTTAATTGGGATTTAGATTTACTGAAGGACGTTTTTCCCACACATAAAATACACCAGCTTGTTAAGGACTTTGTCCATTCTATTGACCCAGAAATAAAGGTTCATATGTCTGGTGATGAGTTTTATTGTATTATAAGTGAGAAAATAATTAATGTTCCTTTTGTTTCTGATCCAGAGGGAGACAGATTATTCCATGATTTTGTTTTAGATAAATTTGGAAAATCAATAAATCCTTATATTATGGGGGTATTACATGAGGTATTTCATATAGTTACTTACGATGAGAACCTTGATAAAGATAGGGATATTCTTTATTTTATGCTTCAACTTGATTTTAATGAAGAGCGTTATGAAGAATTTACTCGTATGTATTTCTCTATTCCAAGTGAGTTCGCGGCGACAGAAGGCGCCGTTAACTATTATTTATCCCATAAAGAACAGTGTGATAATCTTATAAAGGAGATTGGTTATGAAGCTTGATAAGAGACAGTTCTGCATAGCAGTTGAAACTTACAAGACGATGTTAGAGGAAGAGAACCAGATGATTGATGCTCTTGATATTAGTCCAGAGTGGAAAGGCTCAGATTGGATTGCAAATTATTATGATTTACTTTCTGACCTGTGCGAATTAGAAAAGGACCCATATGTAGGCACCGACCTTGATTGGTTCTGTTTTGAAACGAATTTTGGTCAGAAGGAAGATATGAATAAGGTGTATGATACTGAAACAGGTCGCACTTGGACAATTCAAAGTCCAGACATCTTATATGATTTTATTACAAGAAACGATTAATTTATGGGACGGCCGCGCTTCTACGTATAGGAGTGCGGTCTTTTAAATTTGAATTTTTTAGGAATTTTTGATATAATTAAGTATAAGATAAGAAAGGAAAAATTATTATGATAGTAAGTGCTGCAATAAAATATCAATTATATCCACATGATGATACTGGTGGAGAAGTAATTCTTCCACTTCATCGACACGGTGATGGTGGAATTATATTAAAGGCTTTAGGTTTTGAACCAGGCGATTTTAAAATTATTGAACAGGGTTTTCTTACTGAGAAAGGTGAGTTTCTTGGCCGCTTTGATGCACTATGTGAAGCTGTTGAGTGTGGTCAGCTTAGTGATTTGAGTGATGAGCAGTTTGAAATGATTATAGCAAGTGATAAGTTAATGAGTGAGGACCTGTGGTAGAAAGGAATAACTTATGGCAATGGTAGACTATGGCGCGATTGCGTGGAAAGATGGAAAGCTTATCTCAACTGATATGTTTACTCCAATGGAAGATATGGTTGGTTGGAGTGATATAAATGAAAGTAAATCAGTTGGTTCCAACTTGACGCTAGCTGGTAACTGTTTTGGCTACATAGGTGATAAGGATTTTACTATTGGTTTTTATAAAAATGTAATGCGTATATATAGCTCAGTTGATGAAAATTATAATGAAACAATATATTTTGGTAGCGAACCTTTTAAAAAGTGGAGTTATTGGAAGAAATGGTATTTTTTCACTTCAGTATATGATGACGCCGAAGTTATAGTGCGGCCGCGAAAATTCCATGACTATTACATATGTAAAATGGATTATCGTGGACATAAATATAAAGTTGCTTTTGGTTATGGGGTAGATTTAAAATACTACAAGAAAACCCACATTATCGACTACTATGGAACACCATGGTTTAAGATTGGTAGCCTGTGTAGAGATATAAAATATAAATTTGAAGATTGGAAATGGAGTAAAGGATTATGATATACAGTGTATATGTAAGTTATTACAACGAGTTCGCAAAAGAAGAATACAAGAATGCCGATGGAATGGTTGAAGCTAATTGCTTTGTATGGGGCGATACTATCAATGAAGTAGTTAATTATGTGACTGATTATTTCGGTGAAAAAGAAATTGACGAAATTCATTGTAAGCCAATTTCACCAGATAACCTTATCGAGTTTCGCGGTACGGATAGAGTTTTGTTTATGAAAACTGAATCTGACATTATAGAAAACGTGGTATGGTAATAAGGAGAAGTATCAATGGCGCGCAAAGTAAATAAAGACTATGTAAGTCAATACAAGAAAATAATAATGACCCAGCCTCTGGTTCATGGAAAGTATATACAGCTTACCTATGAGAAAGATATAGATGGTAGATGGAAAGCAAGATATTCAACTAACTCTGCCTACCATATCTGTCAATACGATGGTAATTTTAGGAACTGTAAGGACTGCGGCGCATTAGACGAAGACTTCGATGTAGAATTTTGCTTAAATAAAGAGCAGATTCTTAGCGCCGGCGCAGTTAGCATAAGGGTAAATGAATGTTTGGCTTCAGGTTTAGAAGTGCAGTTTATTGATTAGAGATATAAGGAGATTATAATGGAAGTAATTTGTAAAGAGAAACTGAATACTATTTTTTGGAGACATGAACATGATGGAGATTGGAGTTGGGCAGACCTTGATGAGGTAATTTCAACCTATGAGGATGAGCCGTATACCGAACTTTCTTATTGGCAGCCGGTGCGGCGCGAGGGTTCAGAGGAAATTCTGTATCATGTGTTCTTTTGTAAAAGCTGTGATAAGCCAATACTCGCGGTTGATGTAAATCATGATTATAAGTTTTGTCCACACTGCGGCAGAGCTATTTGGAGGGATTAATGAGCTGGATTAAAGAAATCATAATATGGGGTTTAGGTTTAATTGGTGCCTGTGCTTGTATGGTGATAGGTATAAATCTGGGCGTATGGATTTGTAATTTAATATGGTAGGAGTAATATATGGAAGAAGTGAATTGCCCTGTTGATAATTGTGAAGATTGTGAATTTAATAGGTCTCAATCATGGTGCGCGCGAGCTCTTCCAGATTATAAAGGACATACTGAATTAGAAAAAATTCGTATGGAAGGATTTTGGGAAGCAGTAGACTGGTGCGAAGAACACTATCAGTGGCTGGAAAAACATTATGAGAAACATAACGACTATATCGCAGTAATGGAAAAGTTAATTGATTTGTGCTATTCTGACGGACGGCCGCCTACTGCGGAAGAAGTAGCTGAAATAGATAATTATTGGAATGGTGAAGAATAGTGGAAAAATGGGATTGTTATTGGGCTTGGGATGGAGATGTAGAAGTCGATGGCGAATATTTTCCAGAAAATCTCTGTCGACTTAACGGCTATTCCAAATGTGAGCCTTGTAAAATTTGTCGCAGATATGTGCGATATGATAAGATTGATGAGTATATAAGACATCTATTAGAAGAAATTGAACTATTGGAGAAGTTGCCTTGAAAGAATATATAGTAAAGGAATGGTATGATGATATAGGTATATTACAACAGCAACGAGTGTGTGAATTGGTTCGATGTGGTGATTGTATTCATACTCGCGGTGAACGGCTGCGCCGGCTGCGCATCGTCGGATTGGTTTATTGCGAAGAACATAGAATGGTTAAGAACGAAACTGACTATTGTTCTTACGGGAAAAGATTGGAAGGGTGAATTAACCCTTCTTTTTTATTGGGAATTATTTTGTAGAAAGTTCTACGCATACTCGCGGCGGGTCATAAATTTTCTAGAAAACCGTCCATTCGGTCAGTCTATGGGACGGCCGCGAGTATACGTATAACAGGAACATAGAGTCGTAATTAATTTTGTAGGAATTTCAACGAGCATTTATTTTGTAGGAATCTGCGAGGCTATTTATTTTCCAAAAATTCGTGTCTCAAAAAAATAGTAGGAATTAAAACTAAAATCTACTTATAATCAAAATAGAAAAACTTATACATATATGTATACGTATTACGTATACGTATATATATACATATACTTATACGTAAAAAAGCCAATGTAGTGAGCTCCGCGTGTCGGTCCTGACAAGGGGCGCAGTCCCCGCAGCTCAGGAACGTACCGCGGAACTACTACGGACAACCGCAACGGCTAGTATACATATATACAACGGCCAGCCGCGACAAAACAACGTACCTCCGGTTTCACCCCGGAGGCCCACAACAATTAGTATACGTAGTTCGTATAAGTATATATATACGTATATAAGGGTCCAGCTTCTGCGGAACAACGTACCTCGGGTCTCACCCCGGAGGTAGAGTGCGGCAAGTATACGATAAACGTAAACGGATAGGAGGTAAGAGGGTAGGTATAGGAGGACATATAACGGTAAACGTATGGAGCAGCAGATACGATAAACGTAGTTGGGTAACCTCAATAATAAACGTATAAGTATATAGGTAAGTAGGTCGTATACGTATACGTATAAGTAGTTGCCGTAGTCGTAAAAAAGTGTGCGGCGATTGTGCAGCTACGTATACGAAGAGGTTGTCTACTTGTTGGGAGGGTGACTTGCCTACGGGAACGTCGTGTAGGGGTCAGGAGATAGGTAGTAAAAGCTATAAAAAATGGCAGCCCCACACACCATCAAAAGTCAAATTTTGTGTTCAAAAAACAAAAAAATAATGCGAAAATTTGTAATTTTTTGTCAAATTTCCACAAAAAAACAGAACAAAAGAGAAAGCACAGGTGTAAAACCTGTGCTTTTACGTATAAGTATTACGTATACTACACGAGAATGTAGCCCTTGACCTTTCCAGACTTGCCCTTGACCTCTGTCTGAACAGCGCGTCCAGCTGCAACCAGTCTCTTGGCGATTACAGTCGCCTTCTGCGAAGTCTCGATGCCCTCGACAGCGTCTCTGATGTCGGAAGCAGTCATAGCGTCCTCACCGAGCACTGCAAGCACTCCATCCTCAAGCACCTTCTCCGAAGCCAGCTTCTCAGCTCTCTTCTCAGCTGCTCTGTTGCGTCTCTTCTCACCCTCAGCCTCGTGAGCCGCGAGCATTTCTGTGAACTTTTCCTTTACTTCCTCAGTTACTTCACCTGCGATAACTGCCTTGTAAGCTTCAACCTTTGTCATTTTGTCCTACTTTCTCTCACACTAGGTAGTGAGCACCAGTTACGTTGAATGTTGTTTTATAGTGGTGGAGAAGTTACTTTTCTCTCTCACTTTCTATATATATTATAGCAAAATTTTCAGAACTTTTCAAATTATTTATTTCTGAATCCTGCGGGAAAGTGAGAAAGAACGTTCGGCGGAAAGCCTTTTATTTTACTTTATTGTCTCTCTCACTTTCTATATATATTATAAAGCTATTTTGAAACTTTTTCAAATTTCAATTTGTGGGAACGCAGCCGCCATCGAAGTCACAGCTCGTGGGATGCGCGCTGAAAATTTGACAAAATTTTTCAAATTTTGACGACGACACAGCTCCAAAGAAATTTGATTTTAAAAGTCAAATTTTTAGGCGGCACCCCGCAGCTCTTAGTCGCAGCTCCTTTTCGTCGCACAGGCGCAGCTCCGTCGCGCGGGCCAGCTGCAGCTCCTTCACAGCTCCCTAATGCAGCTCCTCCACGGCCGACATCGGCGGCGCGTGGCCGCGGCACACGAACATTTGTTCGGAACATATGTTCGAGTTAGACACGACTAACTAAGTTAGAGACCTCTAATTGTTAATAAATTATTAACAAACTCGCTCCCAAAATTTGACTTTGTTAAAAATTTGACAATCAGCCCGGGCAATGTCCGGACCAGATCGGCCCGGATCCGCGCGACGATAACTATTTATCTGCCACCGAACATATGTTCGATAGTTGACCAATAAAAAAGGGTGGTTTACTTACCACCCTTTTCCGCAATCTCTGCGCGCTTGCGTCTGAGTTCTGCATCGCGTGCAATCTTGCGCGCCTTCTCGGCTTTGCGCTCTTCGGCTTTGCGTTCCTTCTCTGCGAGATTGTGAACGTAATCCTCTGCGAGAGCATAACCATCGTATGGTTCTGTTCCCTTATTCGCGCCAGTTGGCACCTTGAAGTTGATAACGATGAAGTCCTCGTTGCCTTCGCAACCTACGCAAGGAATTGCGATTTCATTGGACTTGACGCGAAGAACCTCTTCGCCACCTTCAAAGAGAAACTTCGACACTCTGTCGAGAAAATCTGCTCTGATGAGTTCACGTTCTGCTTTTCTTGATACTGCCATAGGACACCTAACCTTTCACTTCAAATCTTTATCTTATATTATAATTATACTGATATTTTCAGAGATTGCAAGTTTTTTAAAAAGTGCAAGATTTGGGAAAGTTTGTCTTGACTAACTTGCGCGGCGGCCCGGGCAGAAAAAGATTGTTGTTATTTTATTAACAAGTGACCGGCCGCCGAATACGAACGTTTGTTCGTTTTCAGATAAATAAAAAGAGGTATTATACCTCTTTAAATTCGATATATGGTAAATCTGATTCTTGGCTAACCTCTTTGATTATTATGCGTGGTGTATAATCTTCTTTAAGCAGAAAGAAATCAATTTCTTCATCGACTTCATAATTAAGTAATATATTTATAAGTTCTCTAACTGTCATTATTTTAATCTCCTTTCTTTATCTAATATAATTATACTCTTTTATTTCTGTTTGTCAACACCTTTTTAAAAAGTTAATTTATTAACAAGTGACCGGCCGCGGTGTGTGAAAATTTTAACAAAGAGCATAAAAATAAAATGTGGTAGTTACCACATTTTACAATCATAGTTAAGTCCGTCTAACTCGATACATTTCATTAAGATTTTATACTCGATTTCACTATCTAAAAGTGCTGTGTGTTCTTCTACAAAATCATTATCAAAGAAATAACGAGCGACTATTTCTGCGGTATATCTATTTGCATTTCTTGCGGTGAGATAACCATTATCAATGCAGAATTGACGATAATTTTTATCTGTTTTCAAAACCTCTCTTGAATATGCGAGTATATCACAAAACGAAGTCGCATAAGGGAAGAAAAAACGATACTTCGATTTAGTTAAATATCTCTGTGTTGTTGCGAGTGCGCAATAATCAAATCTGCAATTATACGCATAAACTTTTGTGATGTTGTTCTCTTTCATTATGTGGCGAAGTGTCCACATTATGTTTCTGAAAGAAGTTAGAGTTCTCAAACCACTTTTAATCTCTTTCCAATATGTTGGGATTTTCTCTGCGAAGTATGCCGAAGCCATAAGTTCCTTATCGCAGAAAACGTCTGCGTTTACGAACGAATGTTTAGAATAGATTGTTCCATTGTAATCTGCTACGATGAAACCGCAATCATAAACCAAACTATCTGTCAAATCATTGGTCGTTTCAGTGTCTATAATGAGTATTTTTTCCATTGTGTTTTATTTCCTTTCTTTATTGTATCTACATTATAGCAAAATAAAAAAGGTGTGTCAATACCTTTTTTAAAATTTTTTAAAAGTTATTTTTTTAACAAGGCGGCCCGGGCGAACGAGTGCGAACACTCGTTCGCACCCTTATACATTCATTACTGCATCAGTAAGAGTTTTAAGCATTACATTCTGATACCATTCAAAATTGTGTATCTGTCTATATACTTTTACTGTAGTAGGAATGTCAACCTCAACATATCCAATGCATCTATCTACATAAATTTCTTTTTTAAAAGAACTTGGACATTCTCCAACTTTTTTAATAAGTCCTCTACGCTGAAGTGCTTTCATTGAAGCACCACTAATCATATAACCGCCCTTTTTATTGCGTAAGTCTTTTACTGTGAAATCTTTTCCGTTTACTTCTGTTTCGATAACTTCAAGAGTTCTTTTTACCATTCTCATTTCATTCTTAATATCATAGATTGCTTTCATTGTATTACTTCCTTTCTTTTTTCTTTTATCTTACAATGTAATTATAAGCGATTTATTATGGGAAGTCAATACCTTTTTTATGTTTTTTTATGTTTTTTACCTGTGAATTTTTTCACAAGGCGGCCCGGGCAAAAGCGAACGTATGTTCGCTAATTGACATTATAAGATTTTACGAATGAGAGTTTAAAAAATTCTCTGATAATATAATGATGATGACATTCTGTGCATTCTACCTTATTAGTTTCTACCATCATATCATCAGTAAAATCTCTATCTAATGTAGCAATAGGATAATAATTTTCCCAACCTTTAACACCACACTTTGGACATTTAACCATTGCATTTCTCCTTTCCAAGATAGTGTATTTCTATCAATCTAATTGCTTTCTTTTTATTCTGTTCTGAATGATAACCACTTCTTATCCATTCAATTGCTTCTGTTTTTGTCATTGTACCATTATCTATTTGACGTATTGCACTTTCATAAATTTTATGATACATTTTCAATCCTCCTCTTCTGACAACTCTTCGATAGAATCATAATATGAATCTGTTTCGTAAGAATAATCAATCATATCCAATGCTTCATCTACTGTATTCGCTTCAATGATATATTCAGTTGTCATTGTAATACGATAAGTTTTCATTTATCTATCTCCTTTAATCTTCAAAAAGGTTGCTTCGGCTTCAAACCAATTGCGTAAATAAATAATAGTTTTTCCATAATCTTCATCAGAAAAATTATTTCTCATTACTTCATTTATCAAAAAAGTTTTTACTTTTTCTGCTACTTCTATTGTTTTGTCCATTTCTAATCTCCTTTCTTTTGATACCTAATTATAACAATAATTTAAAAATTTGTCAAGTAGAAAGTTTGTCGTTAATTTTTTTAACAATCGGCGCCCGGGCGAAAGCGAACGTGTGTTCGCTTTATTCTTTAATTTCTTCTCCAAGTTCAAAGTGCGAAAATTTGTAATATGTATTTATTATATATTCTGACCCACACTGTTTACAATAGCAAGTGCCTATATCTATATAAGTATCGTTAAAAATATCACTATCGTTATATTCATCTTCAAGTATCAATTCGCCCTTACACTTGGGACATCTGATATTTATTACTTCCATTTTATTCCCCTTTCTAATTTATAATCTTTTCAATCCATTTTTTAAGTTCTATTAATACTTCTGTGTCATTTTCGATGTCATATTCTTCCATAATGTCAATAATTGACATTTTACACTTGAGTATACATCTTATAGTTTTATCTTCCATTCTATTTTCTCCTTTTTAATTTATAATCTTTTCAATTGTAAAAATAATCGTAAACTATATTATATAATAGTGATAGAAATTTATCTTTGTATGATTTTTTAGAGTTTTCAAATTCAAACTCAACCACATTATCTTCGTTTTCTACGATTGTCTCAACCTTAATTGGATTATTTTTATAGTCATAAAATAAACTACAACCAAAGTTTAAACCTGCTTCATCTGTACCATACCATTTTTTAGAATTGTAAGGTATTTCCTTAATAACTCCATTACGAACTAATTTTTTTAACACAACAGATGCTTTCTGTGTAGTTATATCATTATCATAAGCAATATCTGAAGCAAGCATCAGTTTTTTACGAGCAACAAGATACCAATAGATGTCTCTCTCTAATTCGAAAGTATCAGTCATTTTTATTTCCTCCTTTGATACTCTAATTATAAAGCAATTATTTTGAAAAGTCAACACTTTTCTTTGTATTAAAATCCATACAATCGCGCCCGGTCGTGCCCGGGCCGGCGCGAACATATGTTCGTTTTCTACGAACGAAAAAACGCACTTTGCGTGCGTTTCTTCTTGAAAGGAGGTGAAAGAAATGAAAACCATTTAAGTGGGGTGGGACTTATGCGTGCCCACTATACGCTTTAAGGTTAGGCGAGAAAGTATCCTTTCTGCGTTCCCTTTCCCTTAACCTTTACATCGACTGACTGAACGCCCTCGACTTTCTTAACGAGTGCCGATGCTTTCTGCGTTGAAATCTCGCAGAGTTCCGCAATCTTCGATGCGAGCATTGGCTCATCTGTGAGAACTCTCGAAATTGCTTCGATGATTGGCTCGTTAGCAATCTGTGTCTTTGACTTGGTGTTTGCTCTCTTTGCGTTGCGAGCATCAAGTTTTGCGATTGCTTCGCTTGCGAATGAGGTCATTTCCTCGTTGATGTTAGCGTTGATAACTGCGTTGTAGAAATCTCTCTGTGTCATAATTTTGTTTCCTTTCTTTTTTTAACTTTTTAACTTGTGTCTTTATTATAACTGATTTGTTTGGGTTTGTCAAGACTTTTTTAGAACTTTTTTAATTTTTTTTATTTTGTTCTTTTCTATTCCTCTTGACAATTATATTGTAGCACACTTTTTAGTTTGTGTCAATATCTTTTTTATGTTTTTTTATGTTTTTATCAAGGGGAGTGTTTCTTAAAGTTGTTTCCTAATACTGAACCCTAGATTTTTTCGGAGGGTTGCCTCGGCACTTCCCGTGGGCATCTCTCCCCTTGACAATTATAGTATAGCAAAAATTTCTAAATCTGTCAACACTTTTTCCATTAGTTATTTTTTTAACAATCGCGCCCGGGCCACGTCGAACACACGTTCGACCGGCCGCAGTGTATATAAATACATAAAAATGAGAACCTTTACAGAAAGGCTCTCATTTTCTTTATCAAATCTTTTTCATCAAATGCTATTCCATTCCATTCGTTTCTGTTGTGTTCTTCATCATCAAACAGAATACCTTTTGCAAGTGATGTTTTTGGTGTTCCGTAGTCTACGATATAAACATTATCGAACTTTACGCTTGGGATATGAGTTTCAAACCATTCAAGTTTAGTCTGTTTAACTCTTGCATTGTATTCTTTTGTGCCATTTTTTGAAGTCCACGAAATGATATTTACTTTCCAACCTTTATTCTGCAATTCGTGGATTGTTCTTGCGAACCATACGAGATTTACAAGTGGTTTTGCTTCTCTGTATGGTCTAACATCTTCATTGATAAGGTCATCGAGCCAACCATTCACGCCATAGAGATTGATGAATGTTCCGTCGCAATCGAGATTGATAATTTTTATCATTTCTGTTTTCCTCTCTTTCTTTCTTTGTATCTATATTATAGACTATTTATGAGAGTTTGTCAATAGTTTATTTTGTATTTTCTTGTTTTTCTTTGACGATAGAAATTGCTATTTCAATTGCTTCAATCGTTTCAGGCGAATAAGTGCAATTATTAATTCTTAACTTTGCAAATTCAAGTCTATCAATTATTTCTTCGTATGTCATTGTCTTAATCTCCTTTCCTTTTGTACCTTTATTATAAAGGATAAGTTTAAGGAAGTCAACCCCTTTTTATGTTTTTCTTTGTTTTTTCCGTCGTGAAAAAATTCACAATCGCGCCCGGTCGACTTTGTTGTTAATTTATTAACAATCTATGTACAAGTTCGCGCGATGTAAAGTTTCCTTGACATCGCGCGAGTATACGTAATTTTTAAAATTTTATTGTGGAGTATAAAATTTTTCATATGGATTCCATTCAATATCAATATGACATTTTGTAGAAGTTTCAATTTTATTAGTAATTATCATTCCATAGTTTGTTATATTATTTATAATATTATAATATGTTTCTTTATCTATAATTTGTATACCTCTTTTACATACGTTAATCTCATATATCATTATTTTATTCTCCTTTCTTATTACACTTATATTATAATCAAATTATTTCAATTTGTCAACACTTTTTTAAAAGTTATTTTTTTAACAATCGACCGGACCAATGGACCGGCCCGCGCGAACATATGTTCGATATGTTCGCAATAAAAAAGGGTTAGCGAGTGCTAACCCCCTTTAGGCTATGCGAAGAAGTATCCCTTCTGTGTGCCTTTGCCCTTTACCTTGACATCGCACACGCTGACACCCTCAACTTTCTTGACAAGTGCGCTTGCCTTCTGTGTGGAGATTTCCATTTCCGAAGCAAGTTCGCTTGCGAGTTTCGGCTCAGATGTGAGAAGCGAAGCAATCTTCTCGATGAGCGGTGCGTTTTCCTTCTGTGTCTTGGAAGGTGTAGACGCTCTCTTTGCGTTGCGTGCATCAAGTTTTGCGATTGCGTCTGTGGCGAAAGCCTTGAGTTCTTCCCACTGTGTTTCAGTTGGCTCAATATCATAAGCATTAACGATTGCTGTGTAAAATTCTCTGTTAGTCATTGTGTTTTTCCTTTCTACTGACTTGGGTTTTGTTTTTTCTTTGTGATTATATTGTAGCAAACTTTTGAGTGTTTGTCAATACCTTTTTTAAATTTTATTTTAGTGGACGAGCCTAGGAAGTTCCACTGCCGACTACTCACTCACCGTCAGCACTCTTTGTTGTGATTATATTGTATCAGATTTTTTTCAATCTGTCAATACCTTATTTAGAATTTCTTGTGAAAACTTTGAAGTTTTCGCATACCTTTGAAGCGAGTTCGTTTGCTTCTTCAAGTGTTGACGCTTCGATTGTGAAAAGTTCGAATGTATCGAGATTTGCGAATGTGTAAATGCTCATTGACTTTTCTCCTTTCTTTATTGTATCTATATTATATCATAGATTTTTTATTTTGTCAACACTTTATTTTGTTTTTTTATGTTTTTCTGTCAAGGGGAACTTGTCAATCGAATTACCTTCCGCGCGCGTTGAAGTTTCTACCTTATCCCCTTGACAATTATATTGTATCACATTTCTGTGATAGTGTCAAGGGGTTTTGAAAAGTTTTTCATTTTTTTTCGATGTCCTCTCCGTATGAAATTCCTCTAGGCTCATCATACGCGTGTGGATTTCCACTCCGAAGAGATTTCTCTTGATGGTCGTCATCTCCCCTTGACAATTATATTGTATCACATTTCTGTGATATTGTCAAGAGGTAATTTCTACTTTTCTCAAAATCTTTTTGAGAACCAACCTCCTACCTCGATTTCCCTCTTGACAATATAAGTATAGCAAATCTATATAGGAAAGTCAACATCTTTTTTGTATTTGTTGACATACAATCGTGTTAATTTTTTCACAAAGTCGCGCCCGGGTCAACCTGGACCGGAACGACACCCGGATCGCGGCCCGGGCGCGACCGAACATATGTTTGATGAAGAGGGAATAAAAAAATCGGTTTCTGTTGCCAAGTACCGAGGAACTCCGAACTTATTCAGTGGCGAGGTCTGCATCCGTAGCAATCCTTGTAGAGGTCAGAGTAGATTGACCAATCCATTGGGTCATTACTCTCGCAAGCGATAAGATACATTCTATGCATATCTTCCCACGCTCTGCGCTCGTCTTCGATTGCTCTCTGTTCCTCTTCGAAAGCCTGAATGGTTTCTTCGGAGAGGTAGCATACACACCCGCGAATGGTGTATTCTCGAAGCATTTAATTGTCTCCTTTCCTTTACTGTATCTATATTATAACACGGTTTCGGTGTTTTGTCAATACCTTTTTAAAAAAATTTTTTTATTTTTTCGCACCATACACGCGCCCGTGCGTTTCCTGCGCCGGACCGGTCCGGTCATACCGGCGCGCGAGTATACGTCTAGAAGGCCGTATTTTGCCCTATAACGAAAGAAATCGCCCTTAGGCGACCCTTTCATCGAGCCATACTCTCATTTTGTTTGTGGTCTTAATTCTGACCTTTGCGCAGTGTTTATCCCACTTTGCGAACTCGTTTGTAAACTCTTTAAACTCGTTCATATCCATATTGTAGATTATAACTTCATCGTTCTGAATGTCTACATAATCAACATTTGTTGAGTGAGTTCTGCGGAAGTATTCTGCGAGAAAGTCCTCTCTGTTGTCTGCGAGTTTCTCGTCTGTAAGTCCGCAACCGTGCGACTTAATTGATGTTTTGGTTTCCTCAATGTCTGAACCCTTATCAAATTTTGTGTTTGCGTCTTTAATGGCTTCAAAACCTCTGATTGCCTTGCAAACGATTTCTGCGAACTCGCCACCGTTTACATAGTTTGTGCGACCGTCTACGAGGTAGTGCGCACCTTTTCTCTCTGCGTTGTATGTGTAGTTAATTGGCATTGTTGCGATTGTCTTTGTCATTGTTCTGTTTCCTTTCTTTATCTCTTTCCTTTGACAATTATATGATACCACTTTGCGACTGCCCTGTCAATACCTTTTTTAAACTTTTTTAAATTTTTTTCGCGCGGGCGCGGTTGCGAAAACGATTTCGCAACTTTTCAACTATTCCGATATAACTAATTTTCGGAATAGTTGAAGTAACGAAATTTCAACGGTTTAAAGGCTCAAAATCGCCAACTATTCCCTAAAAACTAATTTTCGGAATAGTTGGACCGGCCGCGAGCGAAATCGTTTTCGCTATGGGCAATAAAAAAACGGACTTGCGTCCGTTTAAATCATATTGTATCCGAGAGACTGATGTTTTCTTGCTATCTCGATAACTTTCTTATCTTCAATGCCATATCTTTTAATCTGATTTGGTCTTGCGATTAACTTCGTTATCATTTTGTTTGTTCTTTCGTTTCTTATAATGATAATTCCGTTTGTTGTGATTGTGTGGAGTTCTGCACCATTTGGGTGTCCTTTGTCAACCCTTACTGTTTTGATTTCTTTGCCTACACCGATTTCTCTGATGAGTTTTTCTCTGATGATGCGGTCTCTGTTGTAATGTCTGCTTGTCATTGTTTCGATCTCCTTTCCTTTTCTATCTATATTATAAATATTAGGAAAGAATATGTCAATAGTTTTAGGAAAATTTTTAAATAAATATTTTTTTAACAATCTTTTTCGGAGAATTTTCGGACCGGCGCGATTCTATGAACATATGTTCGTTTTAATTCCAAAAAAAATAAAGGGTGATTACTCACCCTTTTCGGAAATTGCTTTCTTTTTTTCTCTAATCTCTTTATCTTTGCGGATTTTTTCCGCTTTCTTTTTTTCGGTTTCGATTTTCTTGCGTTCTTTTTCTGCGATTTTCATCTCATAATCTTCCGCAAGTTCGTAACCGTCGTATGGTTCAGTACCTTTGTTTGCTCCCGTTGGAACTTTTACGGTTACGACGATAAAATCTTCATTACCCTCGCACCCCACAACGGGAATTGCTATCTCATTAGATTTTACTCGTAAAACTTGTTCATCTTTTTCCAAGAAATTTAGGATAATTGCCTCAAGATATTCGTTGCGTAATATTTCTCTTTCTACTTTTCTAGAAACTGCCATAATTTTTTCTCCTTTCTTATTTTCTATAATTATTATATCATATTTTAATAAAAAAGTCAAGTTTTTATTTTAAAACAATCCAACTATAAACGGCACATAGAACATAAGAGGAAGTGACAGCAAGAACAAAAAACCAAAGAACTCATGTTCGTAAACCTCAATAAGAATGGCACAAACCAAAGCGAATATAGCCCAAAGCACAAATATAATCATTAACATTTCATTTTCTCCTTTCTTATCTTTTGTAATTACATTATAACAGAAATGAAGAGGAAATGCAACTATCTTAACATTTATTAATAAAACAGAACATATGTTCGTCGTTGCGCCCGGTCGACTCGGCGCGAACATACGTTCGACTTATAAGTAAATAAAAACGTTGCACTATACGAGTGCAACGCAATCTCTTATTTTGGCTTCCCAACCATATGATTCAGACTTACCATAATACTTATTTGTTTCCACTATATCTATATCTGTTATATAACCATAATCCTCACTAAACACCACTACATCAAGTTCTTTATTTTCTATTCGCTCAAGTTCCGCAATAAGTTCTTTAATTTTCATTTTCTTTCTCCTTTCCTTTATCTATCTATATTATAGACTATCTACAACCATTTGTCAAGTCTATTTTTATTAATTTTTTCTCTTTTCTTTCTTTTATCTGTATAAACGCCTGTTCTAAAAGGTATATCCTGCATTGGTTTAGTCTGTCTTACTATATCAATCCCCTTTATTGTTCCTACTGATATGTTCTTCTTCTTTGCCATCTCTATGCCCTCCCAAGATGTTCGAGTCTGCGTGGCACTGCTACAATGTACCATCTCATCACATCGGCTTTTGTCTTGTGCATCCATCTGTTGCGGTCTACTTCTTTGATACATCCGAGAATTATCATTCTGTTTACCATTTCCATCTTTGTCATTTTTCTTTCCTCCCTTTCTTTATCTACCTATAGTATAAAGGTTTTACAATTAAAAGTCAAGTATTTATTTTGTTTTTCTTTGTTTTTTTGTCGGCGGCCCGGTCAAAAAAAATAAGCCTTTTGGCTTATTCCTCTCCATTTAATTCACATATCAATATTTTTTCACTGTGAGAGTTAGTCCACTCTTTTACACTTATTGATTCAATATCATAGGCTCCGCCATCGGCTAACATCGTTATTTCGATATTTTTATTTTCGATTTTTTCGAGTTCTGCGATTAATTCCTTAACTGTCATTGTTCTATCTCCTTTCAATCTCTTAGCTTGTCTATATTATACTCTCTTCAGCTTAGCTTATCAATACCTATCTTGTACTTCTTTGTTCTTCTTTATCTCCAGTCGGAGAGGGCTTAAGCCCTCTCCATTCTCATCATCTGTGCTTCAGTGATGAATGTTGCCTTTTCAAACTTGAGCTGATAAGCAACTCCGTCAACTGTGAGGTCTCCGTCCTCTGTGAATGGTACGTTGTCCTTAACCCAGGTCTGTCCATTCATCTCGGTTACGAGCTTCTCGAACAGCTCACCGAAGTTGTATTTGCTCATTGTCTTGAGTTCATCGAAGAACTCTTCAGAGCAGAGCACTTCAGCGCCGAGGCTCATAAGGTAGTTCTTCTGAGCCTTGTTTGGCTTAAATCTAAGGCTGTAGCCCGCCCCGCGACTTGCCTTATCGAGCTTTGTTACGAAGTCGAGTTCCTTAGCGTCAACGATTACATAGTAGATGTTGCCATTCATTCTGAAACCCAGAATGTAGTTGTGAGTAAAAGCGTGTTTGTTGTAGAACTGAATTAGTGTTCTTTTAATCTCATTGTTTTTCATTGTCTTAACCTCCTGTCTTTATCTAATACCATTATACTCATATAAAACCGGAAGTCAATACCTTTTTTTAAAAAAGATAAAAAATTTTTTATTCATAGTAATGTATATTTATACATCATTTTTAGGAAAATGTACCCCACCTTTTAAAACCTACCACCTTAATAGGTAATTAAGTTTTTCTAAAAGAAGGTTCCAAAAAGTTAAGCCAAACTAAATGCAAAAAGTTAGACCTCTCTAACTCCTACTGGCGGGGTAGGAATTTGGGACTTTAGCACTTTAGCGCGCTAAAGCGCCCGGTGCCTAGTAAAAAATCTCCATGAAATAAAAAATCAAAAAAAGAGGGCGTCAACCCTCTATATAGTATGCTTTCCTTTTCCCTTTCTTCGTCTTCACATCACAGCTATATATACGCCCCTCTCGTATGAGGTTCGTACAAATCGCCGTCAGACGCTGCCGCGCAAACGTACAGCCAATCAACTCTCCCAACTCATCAATTTGAACCGGTCCCTCAACCCGCGAGAGAACATCAATAATTTTCTCTTCCATTTCACGGTTTTCCTGTCCATTCGCGTTCTCCCGTGCATGGGTGCGGTGGACGTCTAACTTTTCCAACTCCCTTTTACAATCGGCAATTAATTCTTCATTAATTTCCCCTCGAATAACCATTTCTAATCTTTCTCGTTTAGTCATTATTTTCCTCCATAAGTTGATTTTTCGTTTGTTGTTTTATTTTTTGTCTATCACTAGATGTATAGAAATCAACTCGTTTAGTACCTCTGCCTTTTGATTTAAGTCCAAAATGCCAGAGATATGAATTGATACCCTTTTTCCACTTTGCTTTACTTGCCATTAGTAGATTCCTCCAATTCCACATATTTGTTTAAGTACCATATGGCTTTCTTTATATCTTCGATTCCATTTTTAAAACGATGGCGGTATAGGTATTTAAATGCATTACAGATGCAAAAGTTTTTAACTGCATCGGCACCCTGTGTTTCAACCATGACGTCGATTGACTCATACTTTCCTGTGTTATAGTGCGCCGGGTGGTTTACATTATCATATTCCATTACCATATCCTCCTATCTAAGTAAATCAAAAAGTATAAGCACCGGCGCGATTATACATAGAACATAACCAAAAACCACTACATAGAAGAATAGAGGGTTTAAAAAGGTTAGTGCTGCACCAACACTTAAACTTATTAATCCAACTAACAATAATATTATACCTATTATATCTAAATTATCCATTAATTCTCCTTTAATAATTCATCATACATTAAATCTAATATTAATGTTATGATTTCATTGGTATAATTTTCAATTTCATGGTAGTCAATGGTTTTACGACAAACGCGTTTATTTGAACTAGTATACATTGTAAATTCGATATTCATGTCATACCATGAAATAGTTAATTCAACTTCACTTCCATGGGTTAATATCCATTGTACTATTTCCATTTAACTTCCTCCATTTAAGTTTAACCTTTTTATATTTTAATTATAACCGATTTACGCAAAAATTTCAAATTTCACCCCTCATGCTCACGAAATTTGACTTCTGCACGAACCTGTGATATACTTGAAATGTAGGAGGAAACGTAAATGGCAAAACAAAGACTTAAACTGAACTTTGAACTGGAAACTGCATACGAGCGCGCCCAGTTCATTGAGACTTATATAGTACAGTTTCCCGATTTGACTAGTGCCGAAGCCTCCACTATTGCGGACTATTTGTTATGGGGTAAGGATGAGCAGGGAGTTCCGATTGGAAAAGGAACGGGTTTGGAAACGAAATGGACGAAGCCGAACGAAGCAGAATCGTTAGATGCGGTCCTGGAAAATCCTGCCCTATCCAATGCGCAATTGTATACGCTAAACGATGCGGTTGTTCTAAAGAAAGGCCGCGACGTTTTTAACAGAGACGAGGCGCGCAAAGAAGCACCAGAGTTTCTGCGCCAAACCTTCGAAGATTTATGGAAGACGATTGATGAGATTGAATTGGAAATTAACTTCTACGAGGAAGCTACAGGAAAAAGAGATAAACCACCAAGAGATGAACTAATTAAACGATTTAACGATGAAGAGATTGAACGTATACGCGCGCGAAGCCAAAAATTGAATCCATATGGGTATTTGAAGTTGCGTGGCCGCATAAGAGAGTTGAGAACGGAACAATTTACCATTCGAGATTCTTATAGGTCGACTTTCAATATAACCCAGTCTGTATATAGTCCGAAAGATAGAAGTTTTGTTTTCGATTGCGACGTTGAGGTGCTGCCGCTGGGCTTGAAGGAAGGAAAGATTGGGGACATTGTTTTTGACCCAAACTTTGACCCCGCCGCACTCGACGAAGAACAACTACGTTTAATTAGTGGATTGGTTTGGAGAAAGAAAAGTTATTTGGGAGACAACGTATTTGATTTTAGAGATTTAGATGCGGTTTATCAGCTTTACTTATTTAGGGAAGAATTTGACGACAGACTAGAACAGGTTAAGTATGATCATGTGGTAGAGAACAACTTGGAAAAGTTACTTGATACTTTAAAGTTCTACGAAGAAATTGCCGACCTGACCGATGTACAGCGTGAGATACTGCGGCTGAAGGAAAAGAAAGAGAAAAACGCAGATATAGCGGGGTATATTAATAAGAAATATGGAAAAAGCTATACCGCTAATTATATAAGTACTATATTCAAACAAAAAATTATTGTTAAGATAAATGAAGCGGTGAAACTCCATCAAGACACAATTGAAAATTGTTTCTTTCCAGAGAACTTTAAACGATGTATTGATTGTGGTAGAATTTTACTTCTCGATGGAAGAAACTGGGTTAAGAAAACTAGAAGTAAAGATGGCTTCCAGAACAAATGTAAAAGATGTGAACGCGAAATAAGAAAGAAGAAAAGGGGGACATCTAGAAGTGAAAAGTAAGAATAGTCCGGAGAACTTAATTATGAAGGTTCTAGAGTTAGACCCAATTGAGTTTTTAGGAATTTGTAAAATTTGTGGTGTGGATGTATACGAAGACGTAGAGTGCGGCCAAGTGAATGACGATGCGAACGCGACATCGCAGCCGCGCGAGTTTACGGACATCTGGTCAGATTTATGTGATACGATTGAATCAATGAACCGAGTCAGAAGACGCAACTTAGGACGCCTTATATACGCTGCTACTAAAAAGGAAAAGGAGAAATAGATATGGCTTTAAATCCGCATTTTGATATAGATTTTAGCTCAAAGAAATGCGTGTGTTGCGGCCAGATGAAGGATTCTTTTTCTTATTTGAGAACCAAGTCGTTCATGTATCCGACTGGATATGTGGATGTATGTATTGACTGTCTAGGGGATAGATTGGAGAAATCGGATTTTGATTGGAATGTGATGGATAAGATTTGTCAATATCTGGACATTCCTTTTGAATTGGACAAGTTTGAAGAGCTACGTCAAACGCACTCTGCGGCCGACCTATTGAAAGCCTATAACTTGATTTATTTCTCTGATGAATATGATGAGTTGGATTGGTCTTCCTACCAGGAGGCTTATCGCGAACTCAATGCGGCCGGCGCACTCGACGAGGTCGTCCCTGGACTCACAGATGAAAAACGTAGGAAGCTACAAGAGAAATGGGGCTACAACTATGATGAGGAAGCATTACACTACTTAGAAAATCTCTATGATGGTTTATTGCTTACTCAAAATATCAATGGCGCACTACAAGGCGACCAGGCTCTAAAAATCTGTAAAATTTCCTATGAGATAGATTGTAGAATTAGAGAGGGTGCAGATTTTGATAAGTTGCTTGCTTCATATGATAAGCTAGTTAAAACTGGTGAGTTTACTCCAAAGAACGTAAAGAATGCAAGCGACTTTGAATCAATGGGTGAACTGTGTAGATGGCTGGAGAAGCGCGGCTTTGTGAATCGGTTCTATGATGGTGAAACGCGCGATGTCGTGGATGAGACCATAAAGAACATACAGAGTTGGAACCAACGCCTCTATACAAATGAATCTGGTATTGGCGACGAAATAACTCAACGTATTCGTGCGTTGAAGACTGCGGCCGAGCTTGAGTCATACTATGACCTAAGCGATAAAGAAGATGACTATGATAATTATGAGAATGAAGGATTCGAACAGTTATTTAAGGATGATGAGTTCGAAGCTGAATTGGAGGACAAGTAATGCAGGAGAAACGAAAAAAAGTTATTCTGTCTACTCGTCAAGAACTCACACCGAACACCGACTTTATCGAACGTGCAGAGCGCGAGGGGATAGAATTAGAGAAAGGCGCAGTTATTACTTCAGAATATTTGGATAGGCACTACGATGAACTTTGTAATTGGGTTAATCTATTTACTGCCTATCCAGATTACTATCTGGATATAATTAAACCCGCTGATTCAGAGTTTAGTTTGTTTTTCTACCAACGCTTCACATTGCGCGCATTGATGCGTTTTAAGGACGTATTCATTACTGCGCCCCGTGCATTTTCAAAATCGTTCATAACTATCTTAGCTCTTTTCTTACAATGCGTGTTTATACCTGGCCGCAAGGTATTCATGACAGCGAACACAAAACAACAGGCCGCGCAGATTACAAAAGAAAAGATTTATGAGATTTATGACCATTGGCCTTTACTTAAAAAGGAGATAATTGGGTGGGAGTTAAGCGACTACCCAGGAAACTTTGGTAAGGACTACGTGACGCTCAAGTTTAGAAACGGCTCCATATTTGACGTTGTGCTCGCCGGAGATGCGGCGCGTGGAGGGCGCCGGCACGGCGGTATGATAGATGAGATTAGAGACGGCGATGAAGAGATGATTAACTCAGTAGTAATTCCGCTCGTAAACGTATCTCGTCGTCTGCCGAGCAATAAGGTTAATGATAATGAGCCAAATCAGCAAATTATCGCAACCACATCTGCGGGCAGTAAAACTTCCTTTGCCTATGAGCGTCTAATAGATACTTTTGAAAATGCAATTATCGACCCACAGCATGCTTTTATGTTTGGCTGCGATTGGCGCTTACCAGCTATGCATGGACTTATTGATAAGCAATATATTAATAAATTGAAAATGAGTCCTTCTTACAATGCCGAGTCATTCGCAACTGAATATTTAAGTCTTTGGCAAGGGTCAAGTGAAGAAGCTTGGTTCTCATATGAGAAACTAACTAAATATCGAAAGATTAAGAATCCAGAAATGCACGCAATTAATAGACCCGATTCTGAACAATTCTACTTAATATCAGTGGACGTAGGTCGAATTTCCGACCAGACCGCAGTCTGTGTATTTAGAGTTAATGTGGTGAAGCAAAAGTTCTATAGCACATTAGTTAATCTAATTGTGCTAGGTCGGACTCCGCAAACAAAACCATTTACTGTCCAAGCAACTGATTTGAAGAAAATAATGGCTCGTTATAATCCGCGCGAGGTCGTTATAGATACGAACGGATTGGGTGTCGGCTTAGCTGATGAAATGATTAAGCCACAATATGATGAGATGGGCAACATCTTACCAGCTTATGGCTTCATCAATGATGATGTCTATAAAGCAATTCAGCCAAAGGATGCGCCAAAGATACTCTATGGTATCAAGGCAAATGGACCACTTAACTCAAAAATTCACGGCAACTGCTACTCAAGACTTACTGGTGGTCTTGTACGTTTTCTTATAAAGGAACAAGAAGCAAAGAGTGCTTTGCTTGCAACGAAAGTCGGTCAGAGAATGACCGTTGAGCAACGTGTGGTACGTTTGATGCCACATGAGATGACAACTAAGTTATTTGAAGAAATGGCTAATCTTCGTCTTAAACGCACTGGCGTGAGCCTTGACATTGTTCTTGAACGAATTAATACGAGATTCCCTAAGGATAAGTATTCAAGCTTCTCCTATGGACTCTGGCGTATTAAAGAACTTGAAGAAGAACATTATAAGCGAGGCCACCGCAGGCGCGCGGCGGGTCGACAATTAGTATTCTTCTCAGGAGGAAGATAATGGATGAACAAAAAAGAGATTTGACCTCTTTTACTACGGCTATATCGAAAATGATAGCAAAAAATGAATCATCCTATAATTTGACACGTTACGGAAGAAACAGATACGAAAGGGTTAAAGAGTACACATTGGAAGAAATAAAAAATATTATTGATTCTGGTTCTGTTGATGCTCAAATTATTCTTTCTCGTAACTATTTTGAGAGGGGCGGTTTCTATTGGAGACTGCTAATGCATTATGCAACTTTATTGAAATATACAGGCTTACTAATTCCTAATCCAAGTTTTGGTAAAAATCTCTCCGAATCGTATATTACAAAAAAGTATCATAGTGCTGTTAGCTTCGTCGATAAAGCAAACCTACCTGATTTATTTACCCACATAGGAACTAAAGTCCTGCGCGATGGAAGTTATTATGGGGTGATTCAAGAGGTGACAGACAAGTCAATTTCTATATTAGATTTACCTATTTTTTATTGTCGTTCACGCTTTAAGGATAAAGAAGGTAATGATATAATTGAATTTAATGTTACATATTTTGACACTATACACGATGGGGAATACCGGAAAAAAGCATTAGCCGCTTACCCGTCTAATGTGGTAAACTGGTATAGGCGCTGGAAAGCGAGAAAAACAAAAAGTCCATGGTGTTATATTTCTACTAGTGTAGGGATTTGTATGTCATTGATTGACGAAAGGCCAGTATTTTTAAATATTATTGCTGCAGAGTTAGAATATGAAGATGCCAAGGATATAAATAAGGAAAGAGACCTTGAAGAAATTAGGAAGATTCTTGTTCAACATATTCCACATCTAACAGATGGAGGATTATTGTTTGAACCGGAAGAAGCAGTTGAAATGCATAAGGGCGCGGTTGACATGATGAAGAAGAATGAAAACCTCAGCGTGTTAACTACTTATGCAGATGTCGATGCAATTGTATCGAAAACTGCGAATGATAATTCACTTAATTCTGTTGATAAGGCTCTTACGAATATTTATGCCGAAGCTGGTTCAAGTAGTCAACTCTTTGGCACAGATTCTAATTTATCGTTAGGTACTTCAATTACTAACGATATGGCTTTAATGATGGTGCTTGCGCGCAAGATGGCCAGATTTATAACTTCAATTATAAATGATAAGTATGGTAATACAAATATTACTTTTACTTATAAAATTTTACCAGTATCGTTTTATAATCAGAAAGAGTATGTGGAGGAAGCTCTCAAGCTCGCTAATTCTGGTTATAGTTTCTTACTGCCGGCGCTCGCTATGGATTTATCACAGCGTGAACTAAGCAACGTAAAAGACCTTGAAAACGATGTATTAAAGTTAAAAGAAAAGCTTCTGCCGCTGAGTACATCATACACAGAAACAGGAAACGTAGGACGTCCTGCGAAAGATGCACAAGATAAAAGTGCAAAAACAGTTGCTAATGAGGAATCATTAGACCGTGGAGGTTCTAACTAATGGATAAAGAAAAAGATAAATTAACAACTTTTTCTCTTTCTATTTACGGTGATGTTACTAGTTATAATGAAGTTCTGTCAAAAGCAAGATGCCGCATTTTCTACACGGGTGCAAATAGAAACGGAACTTTTATTACAGAAGAGTTCGCTGAGAAGTTAGTCTCAACACTTCCATATGTGCCTGTTAAAGGCATATATGATACAATGAAAGATGACTTCACAGACCATGGCAGAGAAAGATATGAAGGACGTATCTATGGTATAGTGCCAGAAAATCCGAACTTTGCATGGGAAAAGCATCTTGATATTGACGGAGTAGAGAGAACATATGCATGTACTGATGTATATCTCTTTACTGGATTATATAAACAAGAAGCTTTTGATATAATTCAAAAATCGCAGTCGATGGAATTATATGCTGATTCCATTGAAGGTGAATGGCAGTTCATAAATGGGAAGAGATTTTTCGTGTTTACGGAAGGTCGCTTCCTCGGACTGCAAGCCTTAGGCGAGGACTACGAACCTTGCTTTGAGGGCGCCGCATTCTACACATTTGTAGATTCGGTTAAATCACTTATGACAGATTTAGAAAAAACAGAAACTTTTCAAAAGCAAAACTTGGGAGGAGAAAAACATATGAATTTTAAGCTTTCTGATAATCAGAAATATAATATGCTTTGGTCTCTTCTGAACCCAAGATTCAACGAAGAAAATGAGTATGTGATGGATTATGCTGTTTGCGACGTATATGACGCATATGCTGTTGTCTTCAAGTTTGAAACTGGTGAATATGAGAGAGCATATTATACAAAGAGTGATGAAACAGATTCTCTTTCCATTGATAAAATGGAAGTTTGCTATATTATAGATGTGAATGCTGACGAAAAGCATGCGCTTGATGTTCTTCACGCTATGAATAGTAATACATATGAGAAGATTGATGAAGTCGTTTCTGGTTTACAGACACAAGTAGAAGAGTTTAACTCCAAAATTGAAGAGAACGATTCTACAATTGCGACTTTACAACAGGATAATGAAAGACTTGAGAATGAATTAAGCGAAGCTAATAGTAATTATACTACTGCTTTAGAGAAAGTTGAATCACTTACATCTGAAAACGAAGCACTTAATGAATTCAAGGTTGCAGCTGAACTCAAAGAGAAGGAAGCTGTAATTGAGAAGTATACAACTCTTCTTGACACAGAGGAGATTGATTCGTTCAGAGAAAAGATTGATGAGTATACTAAAGATGAGTTAGATAAGGAACTTGCTTATGTTTTAGTTCAGTCTAAGTCTACAATTTTCACAACTGAAGATAGTGATTTCGTTCCGAAGGATGAGCCGAAACTCACAGGAATCGAAGCTATCTTAGAGAGACAAAAGAATAAGAAGAATAAATAATAAACGGAGGATTTATTATGGCCGGAAAATTTAAAAGATTCGTAATTGACGGTTTTGGTCAGGTAGAACTGAATCAGGTAGCCTTCCGTAGAGATGGTAGAGTTGAGGCTCAGTGCGCGCTTGATGATACTGACTTCGCTTCGATTCCTGCAGAGAATGGAATGCTGCTTGCCGTTGATAGAATTAATAGAAAAATTAAGCTCCCGAAGAGCGCAGTTATTGCTAACTGCCCGGTTGCTCTCAATTATACAACTGAACATATGTATGATGAGAGAGCAAACGCACTGAAGGATTTCAAGCTTGAGCTTGGTGAGTTTTATCCAAGACTTGGTTTCCTTTCGGTAGGCGAGCTGTTTACAACCAACTGTGTTGGTTATGATGACACAGAGTGGACTGATACTGGTTCTGGCGCTACTGCTAAGACGGCTGATCAGAACTTCAAAGAGGCTTGTGCCGCTGTTGGTACTACTCCGCTCTATGGTGGAATTAGTGATGAAGGAGCAATTAAGGTTTCTGCAACAAAGCCAAGTGCTGGTCCTGTACTGCTTGTTGTTGAGAAGACAACAATGCCGGATAATCAGTTTGCTCTGAAGTTCCAGGTTCTTGAAGCATAATAGGGAGGTATGAAGAATGACTATTAAAGAAATGAAA
>Ga0256407_10000835_pt1 | contig 69575 bp, 65 predicted proteins | sample RumenRJG_04DNA_FD_193489 | JGI IMG/M metagenome (GOLD analysis project Ga0256407, IMG submission 193489) | Bovine rumen microbial communities from Lethbridge, Alberta, Canada - RJG_04 | ecosystem: Host-associated > Mammals > Digestive system > Stomach > Rumen | place: Canada: Alberta... | reverse complement strand
ATCTATTGTTAAATATCCACTTATAAATAATAAGTTTAAAATATTATTAAGTGATTTTAAATCATTATAATCTAAGTATGTTACTTTCTCATTATATATAAATTCTACTCCCTCACCTAATAATAGTCTTTCAAATACTATCTTTATATCTTCAGTACATTCTTTTATACATTTGATAATCAAACTATTACCAGATGTATTAGTCCAGTATGGTTTTAATTCTTTATCTGCACAGTAATTAAGAATACTCCAAGGATTATATATTTCTGTTCCATTAAAATTATATCCATCATACATATTTTTAACATCATCATTTAATTCTAGATTATAATACTTTAGTATTTCTTTTGTTTCAACCGTAGTAAAACCAAATGCTTCATTATAAAGTTTATCTACAATACCATATACTCTAACATTATTTAAATCACTAAACAATGATTCTTTACTTACTCTAAGTACTCCTGTCATTATCGCAAATTCAACATATTCATTACCCTTTAAAGAAGAAGAGAACACTTCTCTTATAAATGACACTATATCGTCATAGAAACCTTCTAAATACCCTTGTTGGATTGGTACATCATATTCATCTATTAGAATAATAGTCTTTTTACCATAGTATTTATATAACATTTCAGTTAGTGTATAAACTGCTCTTTGATAATTTTCAATACTTGCGGTTCTATATAAAAAACTATCATACAATTCTTTTTCACTTTCACTTAATTTTACCTTCAAGTATTCTTTTTTTGAATATAATTCTCTAATCATTTCCTTAAAAGCACCATACATTACATCAAAACTACTTTGTTTCAAAAATTTAAAATCAAGTTTAATTACGGGATTAGATGATAAACGATTATAATATTCACTATTACTTATCTTTAATCCATCAAATAAATGTGAATTAATATCTTTATATTCAATATTAAAGAAATTATCTATCATTGATATAAATAGACTTTTTCCAAATCTTCTAGGTCTTGGAAATAATGATATATAATTTTTATTATATAATATATCTTCTATTATATTAGTCTTATCTACATAATATAAATCATTATCAATGATATCTTTAAAATTATCTCTTCCTATTGGCAACATTTTCAAGATTATTCAGCTCCTTTATACCTATATTATATCAAATATTCATTCTAATTACTAGACTTTTAGTATAGAAAAAAACCAAGCCTAAACTTGATTATAGTATTATACATAGTACTAGAAAAGCTACTCCAAGTACTGCAGTAAGTCTAGTTATAAATAACTCCCCACCACGTTCTTTTCTATTTTGAAATAATGCATCATTTCCACCACTTATAATATTAGATGCACCTTCTGCTTTACTACTTTGTAATAATACTAGTACAATAATTAATATTGATACAATTATTAATAATGTTTTCATGTTTTCCTCCGTCTAAATATTTATACCATAAAATGTATTATAAATCAATCTTTTTTCTTATTTATATTATATATTGTCTTGTTATTTAAGTTAATACTATTAATTGTATTCATAAACTCTTCATAATTTAGTGAATCTATATATTTATGCTCATCTGTAATAACACTGCCTTCATTAATAATATTAGCCATTATCTTATTATTAATTGCATATATACTATCACTTTTATATATTACTGAACTCTTTTTTATTTTTTTCTTTCTATTAAAATCAGTTTCTTTAATATCTCTACTATCTAATTCAGTTTCTATTCTATTAATTAATTCTTTAGAATTATTAGTATCATTACTAAGTATTACTAATACATGTTTATCAGTATTAACTAGAGTAATATCCATATCTAAAGTAGCTAAATTATCATTTTTAATAGTTTCATTAAACAATGATACTGAACCAAACTTAATATCAAAGAACATTCCTATATAAGTTTTAAACTTATTAATACTTAATGAAGTATTATTTCTAATCTTATAACCTATAGAAAACTTAGGTATAGCAATATCCATTTCAGTAGAACCATTTTTAATGCATACCTCATCTGGTTCATCATATTCTTTTAATTTAATATCTTTGTAAGGCTTAAATACTTTGTTCTCTTGATTAGCTTTAATAAGAGATATAGTATCTTTAGCATCTACATTACCAGTAATAACTAAAAACATATTTTTAGGGTGATAAAAAGTATAATAACACGTATATAAATCTTTTTTAGTAATTTTCTTTATACTTGATATAGTCCCAGCAATAGGATACTTAATCGGATGATTCTTAAATGAATTATAAAGTATCCTATCATATAGCTTAAAATAAGGACTATCTTCATACATTCTAATCTCTTGTTCAATAATACCTTTTTCTTTTTCTACGTTCTCATCAGTAAAATAAGGATCCTGGACATAATCTAATAAATAGTTTAAATTTTCATCTAAGAAGTTTGTACCACTAAATAGATATGTTGTTTTAAAGTTTGATGTATTTGCATTAGCCTCACTCCCACGTTCTGAGTAGAAAGTAAAAGGATCTACTCCATTTTTTTGTTCAAATAATTTGTGCTCGAGAAAGTGAGCAATCCCTAACGGAAACTTAGTCATACTGGTCCTATCATATGGAATAAATTCATCATGAACTGATCCAAACTTAGTTGAAAATGTTACATATACACTATTTACTTTATCAAAAGGAACAATATAAACATCTAATCCATTATCTAACTTTTCATAATACAAAGTTAAATCCATTTTCTCTAACTTAGTCTTCATTGCATGCCCCCTTAAGTAAATATATAACATCAAGATGTAATTTAGATGCAAGGCGCATTACATCTTTTTTTGTTACTTTACTTATTTTCTTAATTCTGTTACTTATATCATCACTACCTAAATATTCCATACCAGTATACATGCTAAGTAAGTTTTGTGGATTATCCTCAAGCTCTTTAATTGAGTTCATGTATGTAACTTTTGCTTTCATTATATCATCAGACTCAAATTCGCCTTTTTCCATGCTTTTAACATTCTTCTTTATTAAAGATACTGCTTTTTTAAAGTCATTAGCAGATATTCCAGCTGTAATATAAAGTGCATTATTAAGTGGCATACTTCTAGAAGTAATTGAATAGCAAAGAGAATTGTTCTCTCTCACTTCTTTAAATAGTTTAGAGTCTGGTCCTCCTCCCAGTATATAAGATAATACATTCATTACATATCTTTTCTCAAAATCATTAGTCTTATCTAATTTATACCCTAAAGCTAATTGACTTTGTGATAAATCCATCTTTTCAACTACTTTTTTAGGAAGAAGTCTAGTTCTTTTCATACTAACAAAGTGTGATTCACTTTTTTTCTTTAACGTATGAATCTTAAATCTTTCTGTTATTGCTTTCTTTACTCTAGATTCTGTAATATCTCCTATTACAAATATATCTAAAATATCACTTTTTAGCATTTTTAAATAGTAATCATATAGTTTGGCAGAAGTTACATTCTTTAAATCTTCTAAATATCCACAACTACGATATGAATGAATACTATTTGGTGCCATTATTTCAAATAAACGCATCTTTGAATATAAAGATGGATTTTCTTTAATTGTTTTAATATTTTCTTCAAGCAAATTATAAGATAGTTCAAAGTTTTTATTATTAAATCTTGTTGATGCATAACTAGACTCAATTAAAGGCATAAACAATATCTCACACAAAAAATCTAAGGATGCTTCAAAATTACCATCTTCAGTGTACTTATCATTTAAAAAAGTTATATCAAAGCACATAACATTATAAGCACCTGATATATAATTAGTTGCTTGATAAGATAATTCATATAATTCTTCTGTTGCGATTGACATCTCTCTTTTAGTTTTATATTTATTACATGCTTCACATAGTGTATTTATAAGTAAATTACGATAAGTAATCTCCTCCTTATCTAACTTACTTTTAAAACATACTTCTACGGTAATAGTTTTAAATTTACTGGTTTTAATAACATGTAAGTTATATGCTTGTGTTTTTATTTTCCGGTATTTCATAGTGCCTCCTTAAGTTTAGTATGTACAAAGTTATAAATTTATTGCAGTATTTAAAGCTAATTCTATCATATCAGTAAATGCATTTTGTCTCTCAGTACTTGTAGTTTCTTCTTTAGTAATAAGATTATCTGATACAGTAAAAATACTAAGCGCATTCTTATTAAGTAGTTTAGCATTAAAATATAGTCCAAATGTTTCCATTTCTATTACACTACACCCTTTATTATTTACTAAATCATCTATATTACTATCTGCATAAAACGTATCACTAGTATTTGCTCTTACTTCAGTAACCTTCTTATTTAGTTTTAATGCTTCATCTTTAGTTTTAGTAATTAAATAATCACTTCCTCTTATTATATCACTAGTATCTCCGTAACTTGTTCCATATGTAGAAATAGAATATGAATCATAAGCTACTGCTATATCATATAAATTTAAATCTTTAACTAAACTACCACACGAACCTATTCTAATAATATTATCTACATCATAAAATTTAAATAATTCATACGAATATATTCCCATGCTAGGAATACCCATACCTGATGCCATAACAGTAAGTCTTTTACCTTTATAAAAGCCAGTATATGCAAGCATGCCCCTAACATTATTAACTAACTTATAATCATCTAAATAGTTTTCTGCAATCATCTTCGCCCTAAGTGGATCACCAGGCATTAATACAGTTTTAGCAATATCTTTAATATTTGCTTCATTATGTACAGTCATAAATCTCTCCTTTACTCAATCTCATTATATCACGTATTGCTACTAATTTACAAATAAAAATCTAGCAATACTACTAGATTTCATTTTTCTTCACAATATCTCTAAATGCATCTATATTAGTTTTTCTAAATTTATTATCACTAATTAGTTTTTCAATTTCATCAACACTCATATATTCTGCACTTTCTACCTCATCTTTTTCATATTTAATTTTAGAAATATCGATATCTTTTTCTATATAATATACATCTTTAAATGCAGACTCATACTTGTATGTTTTAAATAATTCACACTCATCCCTTTTAATATCTATCCCTAACTCTTCTTTAATCTCATTAATAATTGCGTGAGTTGAATCTTCCCCAGATTTTACATGTCCTCCTGTAGTTGCATAAACACCTTTTTTTCTACTAGAAGTTTTTTGTATTAAGTATTTACCTTCACTATTTTTAATAAAAGCAAGTACAACTATGTTGTAATATCCTTTAGGCACTTCTAACTTAGTACCTTTTTTTCTAAATAATTTTTTATCAGTCTTTACCTTAAACTCATCATAAAGATCAGTATATTCACCAGCAACATTATTATTATCCATATTCAATCCTCCTTTTAATAAATCATTTCTGCAATCATCATACACCGATAGTCTATAATAGTCAATAACAATAATCAATAATAATAAAATTAATAAAGAATAAGGTGATTACAATTAATAAAGGAAATCTAAAAGCAATTGATATTCAGTTTTATACTTTGTTCTTTTCTTTAGCTAGTATAATAATATCTCTAATACTTACATATAACCAAAGACTTATTAAGAAGAATAAAAAAACTCTATTAAGTGATTCTAATAGTTATAATTTATCACTGTTTAATAGAATATTAATACTATCTATTGCTTTAATATTCTTATATGTAAACTATAAAGATTATAATTCTAGTAATACATCTAAGCAAAAGAAAAAATGCACCTTACAAATAGATGCATCTATTCTAACTATAATTGCTGCAATTATTTCTTTATATGTTGTATATAATTCTAAACCTGAAGCTATAGCTAATATTCAAAATCCAATTGTATAAAAGACTAGTTATTTCTAACTAGTTCTTGATACTTATTACCCTTCTCGATATAATTTTTATACTTATTGTAACTTGCAGCAGCTGGAGATAATAAACATATATACCCTTTTTTAGTAACTTCTTTTGCAGTTTTTACTGCACCTTCTAATGCATCACACTTATATATTTTTTTATTACTATTATTTAGTTTATCGTATATATAATAACCTGTATCAGGCATACATATTATATTAGATACACTACTAGTTTTTAAGTATTCAACTAAATTATCATAATCAATACCTCTATCCATTCCACCCAATATTAATGTATCTACTCTTGCTAATGATTTAATTGCATTAATACATGCTTCTGGAATAGTCGCAATAGCATCATCATAATAAGTAATACCATTATATTCCCCAACAAGTTCTAATCTATGAGCTAAAGGTTTAAAATTATTAATAGTATCTATTACTTTATCTAGTGGTAAATAATATATTTCAGCAACAGCAAGAGCAAACATAATATTTTCTAAGTTCGCATCTCCTATTAAATTTCTTTTAGAAGTTATATCATATAACTTCTTATTTTTATAGTATATGAAATTATCTCTTATATGCATACTAGTATTATCTTTTAAACTAACACTAATCATATCTTGCTTATAGGTATTATTATCAATATAACTTCTTACATTATCATTATCATAAGCGTATATTCCATTATCATTCTTTTCTTGATACTTAAATATATTTAGTTTATTTTCGTAGTAGTGCTCTACACTACCAGCATGATCTAGGTGTTCTGGAAATAAGTTAAGTAGAAGTGCAACATGAGGAGAACATTTAACAAACTCAAGTTGTAAAGCACTCATTTCTATAACTATTATAGAATCACTTTTAAACTCATCTATTTCATCAAATATAGGTTTACCAATATTACCAAGTAAGTGAGCATCATAGCCACAGTTTTTAAACATTTCATATATAAGAGTAGTTGTTGTACTTTTACCTTTAGTACCTGTAACTCCTATGATATTGTCTTTATATACTTCCATTAATAATTCTAATTGTGACGTTATTTTATCTTTAAAACTAGTAATATCAATGTCTTTTAGTATTACTCCAGGTGCTTTTATGATAACATCATAACTATCTAAATTATCTAGATAATTATCACTAATAACTACTACATTAGAATCATTCTTAATCAGTTCATCTTCACTATAATCTTTCTGATCTAGTATGTATAAAGTTAAGTTGCTATATTTACGTATAAACTTATAAGTACTCTTACCCTCCATACCAAATCCAAGTATAGCTATTTTCTTACCATCTAATTTTCTAAAAATTTCTTCCTGCACTTTTCTAATTCCTCTCTTACAATATTCATAAATTTATCTTCAATATTATTCTCTTCATTAATTCCATATAATATGTTCTTATCTTCATAAAGTGGATAATTATCTTTATAATACTTCAGTAAATAAGGTAGGTTATCACCTATTTTATTAATAAGCATACTAACTGCATATCTAGCTTCTTCATACGTACCTACACATTCAAATGGTTTTTTGCTACTATACCCTACTAATTCAATAAATGTATTAAGCAACTCACTATCTTCATATAAATCACTACCAAATATATTAATTAAGTCATCTTTATATAGAAATGGACTAAGTATTATATAGACAAATAAACACTTCGCACACTTGCCACACCATACCCAAGGAATACTTTTGCTTCCCACATTACAACTTTTAAATACTTTATGATACTTTTTATAATCTGACATAAGCATAGCTATTTGAAATTCTGTTAAACATCTAAGTAAGCTAAAATACTTAATATCAATATTAAAATACTTTTTAGTATATTCGTTAAAATCACATTCAAACTCATAAGTTTTAGAATATTGATGATTAATGTTAGTACCAAGTACAGTAGCCTCATTCGCACTAGACTCATTAGATAATACTATATACTTTCTACCAGTTAAGTAAGCAGTAAAATAACTAATAAATGCAAGTAAACTTGAAAATGGTGTATGTCCATTTAAATATCCTTGTTTATTTAACTCTATTAACTTCTTATCTACATAAGTCTTACGAACAAATATCTTTTTATCATGATAACCTAGTGCATCAATACACTCTTCATGTACACTTTTAGGATTTAGAGAAAAACAAGTATTCTCATCATATAAACTTTTCAAAAGTTCACATGCTACAATAGAGTCTTTACCTCCCCCAATAGTAATTAAATTGCCTATTCCGTTATAGTTATTATTAATATCTAACTTACTACCAGTACTTTTAATACTAACAAAACTATCCTTATCAACTTCTATATTATTAACATAGAAGAACTCTCCTAATCCATTATAATATAGCTTTTTAAACCAATTAATCTGTTCATCATTTAAATATCCACACTTAATAATTATATTTTTACTACATACACACTTCCAGTAACTAAGCAACTCTACAAGTCCAATATGAAAAGCAAGATAATCAAGCATATTACTATCTATATTCTTATTTCTAATCTCAGATTCATCTATTTCAAGTGTAGTATTAAAATCCTCCAAATTCTCTATTATATAATGATAATCTACTTTTAATTTATTATCTTCATAATATACTTTGTATGAATCATAAATAAAAGTATCGTACTTACTACTTAATTCTAAATACTTATCCATAATATACATCCCCTCTTAATAGAATTATATCATAAATTACTAGATATATAAATATATGAAAAAAAGGTGCATTTTATAACACCTTATAAACATTAGTTTAGTGCAGATTTAGGTAATACTATAACTGGACGGATAGCAACACCATAGGGACTCCAGACATCAGCCCCATGCAAATCTGTTGCAGTCACACACCACACTTCAGACTCAGACTGCTCATATGTACTCTTTGTCCAATAAGCACCATTACTATTATATACCCAACTTGGTGTATCAACAGTATTATTATACCAGCAACCACCTGTGCAATTTTTTGCACTTCCATCATAGCCTAAATTAATTGTTAATTCTTCTAATGTTAGTAATCTTGCTTCTCTCGCTTCATTAGCATATTTTATTTTCCAAATATCTACTACTTGTTTAATATCTGAAACAGTATAATCAGTACTACAGGATGATATATTTCCAGTTGTAGCACAATTATCAGCTGAATAATACACCATAGTAGCATATACTCCACTTGTATTTACTTTTCCAGACACTTCTGTTAAAGATAAATACGAACTTATCTCACTTGAAGTAATTGGTTCTGCTTTTAGAAGTGTTACAGAATCTTCTGATGTACTTGAATCTTTTATTACATAATAATTTATATTATTATATGTTACTTGGTCTCCTACACTATATGCTGTATATGTTGGTGTTGGTTCTTCTCCACCACCGTTTCCATATGTGTATTCTTCTACGCTTCTTCCTCCTACCGTACATCCTGCTAGATATACTGATGAATCAGAGTTTAGTTGTGTAGTTGAACATACCACTTCATCTCCTGAATATTCAATAGTTAGTTGTTCTATTGACGTTGGGAATGAACCTGTATCCATTAAATATCCCGCGATTGCTAGTTCGACACTTCTTCCGTATGCATCAACCGATCTTTTATCTGCAGAAATTCTTGCCTTTCTAATTATAGACATTACTAAAGGAGTAGCTATTAAAGCTATTATTGCCATAATTACTAGTACTGCTACTAACTCTATAAGAGTAAAAGCATTTTTCTTACTTTTTAACATAATTTACCTTCTTTCTTATCATACATACACTAGACTCTAGTGTAATTTAATTCATGGATTCTGTTTTTAGTGTATACCATGAACACACTTTTTATACATTTTCTTATATTATCGCGCCTCACCTTACCTTCTGATACCATTCTACTAAAAAAAAAAAAAAAAAAAGTCAAGGCTGTATTGACATTTTTTTCGACTTTCGCAATTATCTTACTTTTTTTCTTTCTATTTTACTATATTTCAATTATATGCAACATATTTATCAATACATGTTACACCTTTTTGGCACCACTTTTATCATTTTAAACAAAAAAATCTAAATTAATTAGATTTTAACCATGTTTAACTTTAAGTCTAGCAATTATCTTTTTTTCTATTCTAGATATATATGACTGTGATATATTCATCATACTGGCTACTTCTTTTTGTGTGTATTCGTGAGTTCCATAAAGTCCATATCGCATTATCATTATTTTCTTATCTCGTTCTTTTAAGTTTTTAATCTCACTATATAATAACCTTTTTTCTAACTCTTCTTCTAATCCACGTGTTACTATATCTTCATCTGTACCTAATATATCTTCTAGATGTAATTCATTACCTTCTGCATCATAAGAAAGACTATCTTCAAAACTTACTTCTCCCCTTCTTCTTTTATTCTTTCTTAAAAACATTAGGATCTCATTATCTACACAACGTGATGCATAGGTAGCAAGTTTTATATTCTTATCTAGTTTATATGTATTTACTCCTTTTATAAGCCCTATAGAACCAATACTAACTAAGTCTTCTAAATCAACGCCAGTATTCTCATACTTTTTAGCTAGAAATACTACTAATCTTAGATTATGTTCAATAAGTTTAGATCTAGCACTCAAATCTCCTTCCATGCTTAATTTTACGTATTCTATTTCTTCTTCTTTACTAAGTGGTGCGGGTAGTTTATCTGTACTACCTATAAAGTGGACACTATTTAATCTAAATAAGTTTCTAATAAATAAAATTATTCTTTTAATCATCTAATCCTCCCAAGTTATTATTAAGTATTACATCTACATTATCAATACCAATATCATCTATAATACCTACTAATATTTTCTTATATACTTTATTATCAATAACTACTTTAGTAGGTTTAAAGCATTTAACTATACTACTACCACTAACAGTTATTAGTGGTACAAACATATACTTTTCTATATCAAATATAAACTCTCGTTTATCTAATAATATGACATTGTTACCTAGATATGATAGGTTATTACCACTATCCATATAGCCAGTACAAGTAATATATTTATCTTTATAATATATGCTTACACTCATATAATTATTATAGATATTCTTTATACTTTTAAGTTGTCTTGTATATAAATATATTACTATAGGACTAATTATTAATATAAATATAATAGTTATACTAAAACTATTATTAATAAATACTAAACCAATTCTTTTACTAAACTGATCATTTAAGAAATATAAAAATCCTCCTAAGAATATACTTAACATATATAAGTATAATAAATTAATTATAGTATATTTTATATTCTTAAATTTAAATGTAATAATAGTCATGATAATACTTATAAGTAATTTAAATATAAATAGTATTACATTATTCATAGGGATAAATAAGCCTAGTATACTTAGTCCTCCAATAAAAGCTCCTACTATTACTCTTTTAATACTAACTCTTCTTTTAATTATAATAGATACACCTAGTAATAAGATGAAATCTAACATGAAATTAATAAACATGACATAATCTATATATACTTTCATCAAATCACCATAATAAGTATAATAAAAAAAGCAATACATTTATGTCGCTTTTTAATCTAGTTAAAATTATTTTTCATATTTGTAAATTTATTAACTTTACTAGGATCAAACATATTTTTTCTAATATCTGTTTCTTTTGTACCGTTAGTAGAATTACTATGAAGTGTTGGTGTGATGTTTTTATCAACCATTATATTAGAATTATCTTGTTTTTTCTTTTCATCCTGTTTTTTTACTATATCTCTTGCTTCATTCATCATCCATTTAAGCCTTCTAGAATTACTTCTATCAATTTGTGATACTCTATACTCATGTCCTGTTGTTGAATATCCTTCTAAACTATTCATTTAACCATTTCCCCTCATAAAAACAATATGAATCATAATTACATGTATCTTTTCTAAATGTATATTGATATTTCTTTGTATCAAGTGTAGTTAACATGTTTTCTAACGATTCCATACTAGTATAATCTCCACTACTTATTTCATCTGTATAATTATAATCTTTATATAATGTATATTTATTATTCTCTATTTTTACAAAAGCTATATCAAATGATGTAGTAATTGTATAATCATTAGGACTACTTGCATCATATATACTCTTAATATCATAATACATTATATTATTAGTATTATCAATTTTATTAAAAGTATATCTTTTAGTAGTACTATCATAATTAAATATACCAGCATATTCACTTAAAGACCCACTTGGTACAATAAAATCTACTAAATTATATCCAGTCTTAGGACCAAATATATTCTCTATTCTAGATACTAAATAATTACTATCAAAACTAATTGAATTATCGCTATTTATATACCCTGGATATATATTTAAAAATGCATTATATAAAATATCATTATTAGATAAATCAGATATTTTAATACTATCATTCTTATAATAGCTATCAGTAATACTAATATCATTATGCATAATGGGATACACTAATGTACTTACTACTTCACTATCTTTACTAATCTCTTCCTTAGTATCGTTATCCTTTTTACTTGTATTATTCTCTACTACATCCACTCCACTAGTATTCAATATTTTATATATCTGAGGCATAGATATAATACCTAAAATAACAATAATTACACAAGTTATAATTAATATAATTGTTCCTCTTTTTATTCTCATATTCCTCCTAAATCAGTGGTTTTCTTATATATAAATCTACATCAGTACTTAATTCTATTTTTACCTTACCACTTTTAACTTTTATAAAACCTATATTAGGTATTACTATATCACTAGTTTTATTTATAATATAATCTATTTCCTTAATACTTTTAAAACTATTATCTTTATAATATCTATTAACCTCAATATTACTTGGAGTATATATAATAATATCATTATTACTTAAAGTAATTTTAATTATATCTTCTATAAATATATACTGGGTATCTTTAACCTGATAACTAATAGGTTTTATTCTTTTACTTTTAGACATTTTTTTTAGTATAGAATCACTTAAATTATTAATACTATTATCATTAATAATACCTGGAGTATCAATTAAAGTAAAACTATCTAACTTTATTTTAATTAAATCTAGTGTTGTATTAGCTAAATAACTAGTAGTTATTACTGTATCATTATTAGAGTAATTATAAATTAATTTATTAATAAGACTACTCTTACCAGAATTAGTATAACCAATAAAGTATACATTATTTATTACATTATTATTAATACATTCATATAATTCATCTATATTATGATTATTCTTTGTACTTATACAAAATGTATCTATAATATTTAGATTATATTTATCAAAATAAGACTCATATCTCTCTTCATTATTAGTTGGCATTAAATCAAACTTATTTAAAGCAAGTATTACTTTACTTTTAAGTTTGTCTTTTACATCATTAAAATTTACTGGAATATTTAGTAAATCTACAACAAGTACTATTAAATCATCTTTATTAATACTATTTAAATTATTTAGAAATTCTTCTTTATTAATATCTACTTTTTTATATTCATTATAATTTCTAATTCTAAAACATCTCTCACATAACTTATTAGTAGTTTCTACCCCACAACCTACACACTTATTCATAATATCTACCTTTTGTAAATAAATTTTTATCTCTTAATTTCTTTTGAATTTTCTTCTCTTTTTGTCTTTTAAAATATGCAGTAATAAACTCTTTCTTGCCTAATTGATCAGTTAATATAGTAGTTATTCCTACTCTATTACCAAATACAACATCATCCATCATTGAATCACCAATAATTGCCATCTCAGATAATTTATAGCCTGAATTTAATATAATCTGTTCTAACTCTTTAGCCTTAGGTTTCCTACAATTACTCTTATAATCAATCCCTAAATCATGAGCAAATACTTTAACACGTGCACCGATACTATTTGATGCAATCATAATTTTAAATTTTTTCTTTAATTTTTCAAATAGTTTTTTAGCATCTTCACTTGCATGACGCTCTGTAAGCAAACCAATTGTATTATCAAGGTCAAATATCAAAAATTTAATCCCTCTACTTGTTAGATTTTTATAATTTATTTCATAAATATTCTTCTGATATAAATCAGGAATATACTTTTCCATATCATCACCAACGTTCTTAAGACAATTTTATCACATTTATTAGTCTTAAGCAATTAAGATTTAGATAAAATTAAAAGAAATCTAAATTTAGATCTCTTTCATTATTAAATTATCTGTACTAATATCATCTTTAATTATTGTAGTTAGTATCTTATTTTGTTTATTATTTTTAACTCTTGATGCATGCTTAATAATAGTTTTCTCATATATATTTCTTATAAATCTTGCATTACCAAAGTTCTTCATAGTTCTATTAGTATCAATTATTTTTCTTAAATACTCTATCGCATTATCTTCTACTACAAAACCACTCTTACTCATAAAGTTAATAAATATCTTAATTAACTCATCGGTTGTATAATCATCAAATTCTAAAGTATATCCTATTCTTGATACAATGCCAGAGTTAGAATCTAAGAATGATTGCATCTCTTTAGTATACCCAGCAAATATAACTATTAATTTATCACGAAAATTCTCCATTGCTTGTATTAAAGTAGCTATAGCCTCATCATTATAAGAATTATTATTACTAGCAAGTGTATATGCTTCATCAATAAATAATACTCCATTTAAGCTTTTTTCTATTACACTATTTGTTTTAATAGCAGTCTGTCCAACATACTCAGCTATTAAATCTTTACTGCTAACTTCAATTAGTTTATTTTCTTTAATATAACCTAAATTATACATAATATCTGCAATAAGGCGCGCAATAGTAGTCTTACCTGTACCAGGATTACCAAGAAATACCATATGCATATTAACATTACCTATACTTAGTTTATCTGTCTTATTTTTTAAGGTCATTAGATCTACTAACTCATGAAGTGCTTTTTTTACTTTATTTAAACCTACTAAACTATCAAGTTCACTAAATACATCTTCTATACTCTTAGTCTCTTTTATCATAGGTACATTGTTATTAAATGAAATATACTTAATTAATTCATTTTGATAATTATAATAATCCTTAGTATCATTATATGTCTTAGTTATATAATCAAGCATCTTAATACCTAACTCATCACTAATACTAATACTATTTACTATATTATTATATATATCTTGAATACTAGGACTTACACCAGTAATACTATAATTAAAATAATTATTTTTTAAATCTTCATAACCTAAAAAGAAATTATTAATAGAATCATTATTACCAGATATAATAGTTATTACTTTATCATCACTTTTTACTATATTATCTATATCATGGATTAGTTTCTTATGAGTCTTATCATCTTCTAAATTAATACCACTTAACTCAGTAATATTAACAATACCATATTTAGTTAAATCAGTATTATTAATTTTATATAATGAATAATCTAGATAATCATTATTTTTAGTATATAAATACTTCTTTGAACTACTTAATAATATATCTATTACATCTTTTATGGTCTTATTACTATTTGTATTAATAACAAGCCTAATAGGAATATATACTATATTATCTTTATTTTGATAATCCTCCATATAACTAATAATTCTTTTAAGTAATTCTTTAGATTCATCTGTAATATATAGAGAGTTTATATCTATACCATCATCCTTAATAGTATTACTATCAACACTATATTTATTATCAAAGAAATCAGTATAAATATCTTTTAAATAATCCATCTTATTCACTTAATCACTACTTTTCTACATGTATTTCTAACATTTTTTCTTTAAGTTCTTTTTCAATCTCTGTTAGAGTCTGTTCTGCTTCTTTACGCTTAATACGACCTTGCTCATGAATCTCTATAACTTTATCTAAAGTTTCAATTAAGTTTTGATTAGTCTTCTGCAATGTTTCAATATTAACAATAGCTTTCTCAGACTCTTCTGCAATATCAATAGAACCTTGTTTTAGTGTCTCACTATTCTTAACTAACATCTCATTAGTAAGTTTAGATACTTCTTGTTGAGTTTTTAAAGTTTGTTTTGCATTATTAATACCTAGCGCAAGAACCATTTGATTTTTCCATAATGGTATTGTATTAGTAATAGAACTTTGAATTTTCTCAACTAACTCAGCCTCATTATTTTGAAGTAATCTAATTTGTGGAGCCATTTGAATAGAAATAATTCTAGTTGTTTTTAAATCATATATTTTCTTCTCAAACCTAGTAATCATATTCTCCATATCATTTACTTTTTGGATATCTAATTGATCTCCACTTTTCTCTGCCTTAGCTTTTAATTCAGGAAGCACCTTACTTCTTAATTCTTCAATCTTTCTATCTCCAGCAATTATGTATAGAGATATCTCTTTAAAATACTCTAAATTCTTCTCATACATAGTATCAAAAATATTAATATCTTTAAGCATCTGCAATTTATCTTTTTCTAAATTACCCTCAATAGTATCAATATTCTTCTCTATCTTACTATATCTAGCAATTATATAATCAAGTTCCTTTTTCGCACTGGAAAATAGTTTAGCAAAAAAACCTTTCTTTTTACTACCTGCAATATCTGAATCAAATGATTTAATTTGACTAACCAAATTAGCAAGTAAGTCTCCTACCTCACCAGTATTCTTTGTTTTAACATCTTCTAAGATACTGTCAGAAAACTTCGATATTTTATCTTGTGCAGGCGCACCAAACTGTAAAATCTCTGTTGCATCATTAATATCAATCTTACTATTAAAATCATCTACAGCCTTCTTCTCTTCTTCACTTAATAAGTCATAATTAAGTGACTCTTCAATCTTCTCCTCAGTAACATTACTACTAGTAATCTCTTTAACCTCTTCCTCTTCCATCTTCTTTTCTACTTTTAATTCTAATCCATTCATTTTAATCCTTCTTTCTATCTTTATTTTTAATTATTATATATTTCATAATTACTATTTCAAATACTCAATTAACTGATTATACGTATCCATCTTTAAACTAGTTACTGTACTAGTTATACTTTTTGGTATACCTATGCCAATATTATCTACTTCATAATTACCACCAGTAATACCAGTTCTAAAACCATATTTTTCAAATGCAATTTCTTGTATTTTTTTATCTTCTAATGCTTTATACAGTTTGTTACCATTTTCACTAAATACGGTAAAACAGTGTGAGTTCCATATTGTAGGTGTTGGATATAATACTCTTATATCATCTTTTACTTGTTCAAATGCATCTGGAGATGAATTTTTAAAATCAATAATACTCTTTTCATAATCAACTATCATTGGTTCTCCACCTAAACCAGTTTTTAAGTATCTTTCAAAAAGATCAGCAGGTGTATTATTCATATATCCTGACTTAGTATAGAATTCTTTTAACTTAGGGAGATTTGCTTCTATATTATCATTAGTTACTTGTCCACCAGATAATATTGAAAGTAATAATCCATAATAAGTAGCTCCAGGTGATGATGATACAGGATCAGTTGATGCAATATTTATATTACCATATAACTCAGTAAGACCAATATCTGACCAACTTTTACCTTCTAGAATATAATTAATTAATTTATTCATATCAGTAATATAATATACTCCATCAGTATTAGTAACAATACCTTCATTAATTAAAGCATCTACTACTTTACCCCAACTATATATTACTATTGGAGTATTTAATGTAAGTCCTCCATCTAATACAGTATATCTATCTGATTCTCCTAATTCTTTATTAGGTTGTAATTTATAATAATCATAAAATCTTTGATCTGATGTAAATAGTGCATCATACTTAGATACTCCACTAGATAATACTGAATATTCCTTACCAGATGCAATATCATCTACTATACTACTATTCCCTAGTCCAATAGACTCTCTAATAAGTGGTTTAGTTATAGTCTTACCATTGCTCCAAGTATCGAATACTGGATTAATATGGTATTTATTTTTTAGTATTTTTATAACTTCTTCATCTGATAAGAAATCTTCTTTACCACCACCTGTTGCGACAAATACATCAGTTAATTTATTACCAGTAATCCCTTTATCACCAAGATTCTTTATAACTATAATACTTACAATTAGTACTATAAATATACCTATTCCAATAAATAACTTCTTATTTTTCATTTTTTACTCCCTTCCTAGCTTGTTTCATTATTGAATTATCATTTGTAATGCCTTCTGCCTTTAACATCATATCAAATATCTTCATATCTGCATCTGCATCCATTATATCTTTTTCATAAAGTGATGCAAGTATTGTATTAAATGCATCTTTAGTATTACTAATCATAGTATCAGCTTTATTAATAAAAGCTTTACCCTCACTTGATACTAATCTTTGATTTTCAATCTCATCATATCTATCAGTAATCTTAACTAATACTGGTAAATAATAGTCAAAAAAATTCTTAATATTATCCGCTTTCTTAGGCCTTTTTTCTACTTCTTTAATTATTTTATTTACTATATCATTTATTTCATTTAGATTCTTTCTAGTATCCATATTTTCTATCTTAGGTATTAATTCTAATATTTTCTTATTATCTTTTTTAGCTTTATTTAACTTAGTATATAAGCTTACATTGGTATCTTTTAATGTTTCTTTAGGTTTATAACTAGAAAGAACTAACTCTGATGCAACAAAGGCTCCTGCCCCTATCGCAAGTGCGGGTGCGAGTGGTGTTGCAAGTGCAATATAAGGTAGTGCGAAAAATGATGAACCTACTACTGCAGAAATAATCTCTTTACCCTTCATTAGTTATAACTCCTTACTTCTTTAAATGCACTCTTTAAGTTGTGTTTACCATCAAATACTTTACCGTTAGTTAGATCTGCTATCTCACGTAATTGATACTCTGAAGAATCTCCAAATGTAATACTATAAATTGGAATATCTAACTTATTTTTTTTATAATAAGATTCTAAATCATAAAAACTTCCTACATTAGACATACCATCAGTCATAAGTATTACTGTCTTAGTATATTCATTAGAATCATCCTTATCAAGTATTTTTAATGCTTCAACACTTGTATCATATATATTAGTAGCGCCACCTACTTCAAGTGAATTAATAATAGATATTACACTCTCAGTATCATTTCCTAACTTAGTATCATATACCTTATAAGTATCATCAAAAGTTATTATAGTTATTTTATCATTACTTGAAAACTGTAATTTATCATGTGATGCAGTTTCATAATTTAAAATATAATTCATGGCATCCTTAAGAGTATCAAGTCCTTCACCATACATACTTCCAGATACATCTAAACAGAATACTACGTGAGTTGATTTTCTTAATTTCTCAATATATAAGTTAATAGCTTCACTCATTACCTTTTTACTAGGAAACTTCATATCTTTTAAATACTTAGTAGTATCAATACCCCAATCAGGATTGAATACACTCTTATCAGTATCCTCTTTAACACCACCATACCAAGAACGATAACCAAGACTTTCCATCTTACTAATCATTTCATCGCTTCTTAAATATTCTTGTAGTTTAGTAAACTTTTCTTTTTTCTTAGTATCATTTAAGTCATTATTAATGTAAGCAATAGGCATATCATTAATAGCTACCCCATCCTTAGGATAAACTAAGTATAGTGGTTCTAAACCCTTACTTACTCTTTTTTTATTATAATTAATTAAAGTACTTTCATAATTAAACATCGCATTATAATTACCATTATCATAAATCTCAAGTAAATAATCTTCATCCCCTGATACTCTTTCTACTCCTTTAAATAAATCTTTTAAATCATTAAGTAAAGTATCATTATTTAAATTATCACTAGTTAATACCTCAGGATTCCCTGCAAGACTATTTAAAAAATTTAAGTATGTAGTAGCTCCTGTATTAGTCTTAGTAACAGAAGACATAATATACTTTAAATCTCCATTTCTAACACTCTCTAATATATCTTTATTATAAATATCTTTATCTACATATCCTAATTCTACTGCTTTACTCTTATCTATTCCAAGCACAACAGGATCAATAAATGTAGACTTACTATCAGTAATAATATTACTATTTTCTAGATTATAAAGCCATATTGAATTAGAAATCCACACTGCATCATAATCACTTGCGCTCTCATTTAAAATATCAACTATCTCTAAATCTCCATAATAATCAATATCAACACTAAATCCTTCATCTTTAGCAAACTTCTTAATACTAGACTCCATACTACGTGTTGAAGTAGAGGCAATAATTTTAAACGTATTCTTTTTCTTACCACCATTAAAACAACTACTAATAATTACAAATATTAATACAAACATAATCATAATTCTAATAAAACTTTTTAATGATTTATTATTCATATAAGCACCTTCTATCTACTCAATATAATACCATAAATATTATTATATATCAATTACTTCATTTTTTTTAAATCTTCCTCTAATATTCTAATTATATCTTCTCCATGATTTTTACTTCCTTCATTTTTCCAATAATCATTTTTATCACCATTTTCATAGTCATTAATAATATTTTTCATCATCCATAGTTTTGGACTTATATTTTCTTTTTTAAATACTTTTTCATCAATTTTTTCTGTTGGTAATTCATTTGATAATGTTGAGTTAAACTTTTTAGTTACCAAGCACAAATTACCAATATAGTTTAAACTTTTATTCTCCATTTTTTTATTTTTATTTTTAGGATTTTGAGGATAAAAATGTTCAACAGAATTTCTAAACTCAAAACGAAAACTACGTCGAATTTTTGCATCAATTTCCGGATCATTTAATAATAGATAATCAATATAATTAAAGACTAAACGATGTATATCTGTCCCAGTGTGAAAATAATCATCATTTTCTTTATCTAAAATGTCATTTATATACTTTCTAATATAATTAATAATTTGACTTTGATAATCAGAATAATCTATATAATCTTTCATTAGATCTTTCAATAAATCTGTAATCCATCGCATACTTTTAGCCTGCGTATATGATACTCTTAATAACGATTGTAATAATATTATATTTTGTAATACTCTATTCTTCTCATCTAACTTCTTATTCCCTATACACCACTCTCGATCTTCATTATTTCTTTTTATTATATTGTAATCAAATACAGTTCGCAATTTTAATAAATAATATATATATTCAAGAGCAAACTCAGTATTGTCACTTTTCCTTTTAAATAATTCTTCATAATTTGCAATTAGATTTTGCGTATCTAAACTAAAACTATCCTTTGATTCATTTAAATTATTAATAAAATATACTTTTAATGCATGGGATAAAAAGTAATCAAACCCAATAATGCTCTCATATTTAACAGAAGATTGAGAGACATCATTTTCTTTATTTTTATTATTACTTTCATAGTTTACATTTTTATTATTACTAGCTAATATATTGCTAATTGTATTGTAATTATAATCTGTAACGTCAACATTTAAACAATCAAATAATTCCTGCCAATTTGATACTTTAAGACCATATTCAGAAAAAATACTATTTCTTTCTTTTTCACTAAAATTATCTTTTATATATGAATTAATATTAGCACATGCATTCCATATTTTTATAAATTTCAATTCTTTCTCTTTATGCGATTTATCTGATTTAATTGAGTTCATCAATCTACTTTTTATTACATCAACATTAGTAAGTTGAAGTGATCTAGTATTCATTTTAACAAAATAATCTATTATATCAGTATTTTTAGGTAGCGTTGTCAATACTACATCAACACTTTTTAATTTTTTAATAAAAATATTTTTATCAGCACTTTTAAGTAATTCATCGATTTTTTCCTTAATAAATTTAATATTATCAACTATACTACCATTATACTTATTACTATCTTCTAAAATAATAGATATATTATGAATTATTTCATTATTATCTTTATCATAAATATACTTTAGATCACCACGTATATTAACATTTAATGTTTTAAAAATAATATACAAAGTAGTCAATCTTTGCTGTCCATCAATTATTTCATAACCATTTTTTGTATTCTTTAAAACAATTACACCTAAATGATATTTTTTATTATCACAATTAAAAATATTATCAATAAATGTATCAATATCATTTTTTTTCCAATCGTAACTACGTTGATAAACAGGAATAATAAACTTATCATCAAAAATATTTTCATTATCATTTATAATGTTTATTCTTTTGTAACTATTATCTTTTAGATTCACAATTTCCACCACATTCTATTTTTTTACACTTTTCGATAATCTCATTAAGAATATATTCATATATATTATCATATTCAATTCCTTCAGACTCAAAATCAATTCTTTTACCCTCAAAATCAACCGTTTCATCAAAATACTTATTTATATCATCTGCATAAACACATTTTTTAATAACATCAAACATAGGAATTTCATATTTATATCTCGATTCGGCTCTAATTCCTAATGCGTATTTATTAATACTACTCATATTTACCTGTTTTAAATCTATTTTTAACATAAAAGCCCAACAAAATATTTTTCTCATCACATAATCTTCCAACATGTTAAATCTATCATAATAATATAACAAAGCACACATAAATAATTCACATGAATACTTTAAACCATCATTACTTAAGTTTTTATTATATAGTACTTTTTCTAAAATATCGTTATAAAGTTTTTTATCGAATTTACTTACTTTTTTTCTTATTTCATCAAGTTTTTTCAAATAATTATTAATCATATCAAAGAATTCAGTACCTGAGTAATATGGAACACCAATCTCAAAATGATTTCTTAAAGTTCTAACATAATTATATCCATTTTTTCTTAAATCACAAGTTATGCCCTTAAAATAATCTATATGATTTATATCAAATTTTTCATAGTTCTCTTTATTTAACCATTTCATTATTGGAAACAAATATTTTGAAAACAAGTCATTTATTTCACTTTCATGTTTATTCCAATTATTTGAAATATTATCTATATTTGGGTGCAACTGAAAGCTTCTATTTTGTTTTTCTATTTCTCCAATATGAAATGCCTTTAGTATATCTATTGGATTTAAAGGTTTTCCAGTTGTATTCCGTGAGTCGAAAACTTGAAATGCTTCATCTAAATCATTAACCGTGATTACTAAGAATTGTAATTTATTTTTTATAGTATCAACAACTATTTTTTCTAAATCAGCAGATCTATTTTTATTTTTTATAAATCTAATCCATCTCTTAATATTATTAATACTACTATTAATGTTTGCCTTTTCAATGTTACTATATACTTTAGTTTCCAGTAGTGAATTACAAACACTAATCAAATTATGACCTATTTCACTTTCAATACATTTTACTAAAAGAGTTAAAGTAACAATACGTTGCTTACCATCAACAATATCCATAGATTCATTATTATTGTGTAAAATAATAGTACCTAATCTATAGATTTTATTTTCCTTATAAACTTTATAAATATCATCTAGTAATTTGTCTACAAGCAAGTTTTTTGTGTAATCACTATTATCATTTGTATGAGAACTTGATTTCCATTCATAGTTTCTTTGATATAAAGGAATATTTAAATTTTCATATTCTAAAACTTGTCCAACAGTTAATATTTGCTCATTCATACTATCAACCCCTATACTAATATTTATATAAACCTATAAGTATTATATCATACTTTTACCATATAAAATTCAATTTTATATTATAAGCAAAAAAAGAAATCATTTGATTTCTTATAAAGTCATATTACCACTTGCAATATCACCCAGATATTTAAAATATAATTCTATAATATTTGCTTTTTTTACATCTTTTTTTACTGTTAAGTTAACTTTACTTATTACTCTATTATTGTTCTTAATGGTTATTACTCCTACTTTATCTCCCTTTTTTATATTAGTCTTTATATTATTAATTTTTATACTATAACTAGGTTTAATATCATCTGTAGTTTTAGTTAAGATATTTATATCTTGCATAGGAGTTATTTCTATTTTCTTAGATTTAGTCTTATCATTATTTATGGTTTTTAATACTTTATTCTTACTTATATACTTTTTCATTTTGTACTGCGAATAAGCATAATCAAGCATACTTGATACTTCACTATTTCTATTATCTATAGTATCTTCTCCCATTACAGTAGCAATTACACGCATATTATTTTTTTTCATAGTAGCAGTAAGACAGTATCCTGCCTCTTTAGTATATCCAGTTTTTAAGCCATCTACACCTTTTTTAAATCTAACAAGTTTGTTTGTATTTACAAGCCATATCTTTCTATCAGTATTTTCTCTTAAATATGTTTCATAAATAGATGTATATTTTATAATATCTTTATGATTTAATAGTTCACGAGCAATCATCGCCATATCATAAGCGCTTGAATAGTGCCCTTCACTATCTAGGCCATGACAATTTTGAAATTTAGTATCAGTTAATCCTAACTCACTTGCTTTACTATTCATCATTTTAACAAAGTTTTCTTCACTACCACCAACATATTCAGCAAGAGCAACTACTGCATCATTACCTGATGCGATAGATACACCTTTAAGTAAATCATCAACACTCATCTCTTCTCCCTCTTCAAGAAGAATTTGCGAGCCACCCATACTAGATGCATTCTTAGATACTGTTACTTTATCAGTTAATTTAATCTTACCATTATCAATACTTTCCATAATTAGTAATAAACTCATCATCTTAGTCATACTAGCTGGAGGTATTTTCTCATGCGAGTTTTTTTCAAACAATATTTGTCCTGTTGACTGTTCTATTAATATCGCACTTTTAGCACTAGAAGCAAGTTCCACATCATTTGATACAGTTTCAGCACCATTTACAATAAATGGAATAATTAATATAAATAATGAAAATAATACTTTTTTCATAATCCACCTCTAATAAAGATTATGAAGTATTTTTAAAAAAATAACTCTAACTTTTAATTAATTTCATTACTTCTTTATGATCATTAAATGGAATATTTTTATTACCTATAATAATAAATTCTTCATGCCCCTTGCCCAGTATTAACAATATATCATTATTATTAAGCTTTTCTATACCTTTTTTGATAGCTTTACCTCTATCTTTTATTACCTCATAATGATTATTAGTAACTCCATTAGTCATATCTTTAACTATATCTTCAAACTCTTCATCGTGCAAATCATCTTCTGTAACAATTACATAATCAGAGTTAGTAAGTGCAAGATTCATCATTATAGGTCTTTTTTCTCTTTCTCTTGAACCAGTACAACCAAATACTGTAATAATAGAACCTTTACATAATGGTCTAACTGTCTTATATATATTATCCATTGCATCAGAAGTATGTGCATAATCTATTATTATAGAATTACTACCATACTTAATCATATCCATTCTTCCATCAGGGCTTTTAATATTCGTAAAATCTATATCAGATAAACTAATACCTAATTGATTTAGTAGTGTAATAGTTAAAAGAACATTATATATATTATATTTACCTATTAAAGGATACTCATATTTATAAATTTTATCTTTATTTTTAACACTAATCATAGTATTACTACTAGATAATTTATAATCTTCTATTTTATAATCACCACTATATATTCCATAAGTTATAGTATTATCTGTTATAAAGTAATCCTTATATTTATCATCATTATTAATAATACCTACACCATTACTTTTAAGCTTTTTAAACAACATTTGTTTAGCCTTGGCATAATTTTCCATAGTTTTATGATAATCTAAGTGATCTTCTGTTAAATTAGTAAATAGTGCATAATCAAAGTTAATACCTTCATATCTATTATAAGCAAGGCCTTGACTACTTACTTCAACTACAATATATTTATACCCTTCGTCATATGCTTTCATAAACATTTCATATAAAATACAAGTATCAGGACTAGTATTAACTAAAGAAGATACTTTTTTATCTAAGTAAAACCCAATAGTCCCAATATATGCACACTTTCTACCTAGTTTATTTAACATCTGATAAATTAAAAAAGCAGTAGTAGTCTTACCATTAGTACCAGTTATACCAATTAAAGTAATGGAATCCAAGTATTTATTATAATTATCTTCTAAATACTTAGTTAAATACTTTTTAGGACTATCTACGTTAATAGTCTCTACATCATAATTACCATTTTTACATACTATTTTACTAGCCCCTGCTTCTATTGCATTTTGTATATAACAATCACCATTACTTTTAATTCCATCTAATGCAACAAAAATATCTCCCTTTTTTACTCTTCTTGAATCACTTTTTATATTAAACATATTATCACCTATTTATTTTTATATCTAGACCATCTATTTCATTTATACTTGTATATTTTATTTCAACATTACCAAAGCCATAATTTATAGTTGCACTATTTATAACATCACCAGATTTATAGATTGCAATTACAACATCATTAGGATAACTAGTACCATAATAATTATTATATACTTCTTTACTTAATGTATACTCATATTTATCTATTCCAGCTTTGAACTTAGTTAAATTAGAATATGTATTATGATCAAAAATCATTTTTAAATTATTATATTGCCACTCATTCAATGCATAATTTATAGTAGTAATTCTATTAGTAGCATCATAATATTTATCATCAACTAAATAAAATCTTGTATTATTTAATGTAAATGATTCTTTATTATTATAATGAGTACCTAATACGTTAATTAAAACATCATTGTCTGTATAATTATATTCAAATTCATAACTATAAACACCATTGTTTTGTTGAGCAGTATTTATATTAGCATTAGCATTAGTATCATTGCTTTTAGAATTATTAACACTACTTCTATTATTTTTTCCAACTCTAACCATCACTGCAAGAATTATAAAAAATACTATCCAAAAAACTAACTGTACAACGCCCTTTAATTTAGGATTAGACCACCAACTTTTAAGTGCTTTAAATAAATTTTTTAATTCTTTCATTTTATTCTAGTACCTTTCCAACTATATCCTTTCCATTGGCAAAATCTCTAGCGCTCATTCTATTTTTTCCTTCTAGTTGAACGCTAGTTAATATAATTTCACCATCACTAACCTTAACCCCAATACCTTCTTTATATATACTAGTTATCTCGCCATCTATTAAATTAGAAAAATGATTATCACTCATAATGCTTTCCCAAACTTTTAATCTTTTACCTTGATATATACAGTATGCACCACTAAATCCGTCTAAAGCTCTTATTTGATTATATAAATCTATCTTTCTTTTAGTAAAATCTATTCTTTCATCTTCTTTAGATATATTAAATCCATAAGTAACTTCTTCTTCATTTTGCGCCTTAGGACTAATATCTCCACTAATAATATTTGGTAAAACTTTCATTAATAACTCACTACCTAAATTAGATAATCTATTATGAAGTGATATATAGTTTTCATCATCTTTAATGTCAATTTTACTTGATTCAATGATTGCTCCTGCATCCATTTTATCAGCCATAAACATAATTGTTATACCTGTTTCTTTATAACCATTCATGAGTGCTCTTTGTATTGGTGCACCACCTCTTAGTTTTGGCAAGAGCGATGCATGAACATTTATACAACCTAAACGCGGATAATCAAGTAATTCAGTTGGTAAAATTTGTCCATAAGCACAAGTTATAATAATATCCGGTTCAAGTGCAATAATCTCTTCATATTCTTCTTTTATTTTAATGGGTTGTAATACTAATATATTATGCTCACTCGCTAGTTTTTTTATTGGTGTAATACCAATTTTACCACCTCTACCTATTTTTTTATCAGGCTGTGTAACTACTGCAACTACATTATAGTTTTTTATCAAACTATCAAGTACTGGCACACTAAACTGTGGTGTCCCCATAAATACTATTCGAAGTTCTTTTTCTACTTCAACATTTTCTATATCCATATAATCACCTGTATTCATTTTAACATGAAATTGTATATTAATAAAGAAAAACTGCATTATTTTGCAGTTATATATCTATTACAGTAATCTCACTTTTATATAGAAATCCTAGTATTCCTATTTTATGACTTTTAGACAGCTTAGTTACTCCAGAGGATATAATTACATTAGTATTATCTATTTTATATTTACCATAACAGTGTTTTTTAAGTATTCCTTTTTGTGGTGTGACTAAACCTCTACCTCTTAATACTTTTTTTAAAAATTCAAAGGTAAGACCCCCATGCATATGACCTGATAATACTAAATCTAAGTTTTTATGACATTTAATATCTTTAATTGAATTAATATTATAAGGAGAATGTATTAACATAATATTATACCCACTAGATAAATAAGGATATTTCTTATTCATAAAGTATATAAAATCATCTTTAAACTCACCATTATCATAATAATCATTAGGTAGTGTTACACCTATAAAGTTAATTCCATTATTACTATATACTCTATTATCAAGAACATATACATTTTTTACTTTATCAATACAATCAAATAATTTTTTATCATAACTAGATTCAGCTTCATGGTTATAATAAAAATCATGATTACCTAGACCGATTATTACCTTAGATATACTAGCTAAATCTTTAAACCATTTTACTAAGTATTCTTGATCTTTAATATTTTTATCATCGACTATATCTCCTGCAATACATATATAATTAGGTTTTATTTTTTTTATTTCATCTAGTATCTTATAAAGATGAGGTACTATTTTTTTATTAAAATAGTGAATATCTGAAATAAGAACAATCCTTTTATTATATGTATTACTTAAAGTATAATACTTATTATTTGTTTTCATATTGTTTTATAAATTCCTCTTTATATTCTATGAATCTACCATCTTTAATAGACTCTCTAATTTCTTCCATAAGTTTAACTAAAAACCTAATATTATGAATAGAAAGTAATCGTGCACCAAATGTTTCATTAGCAACTATTAAGTGTCTAACATATGCTTTAGTATAATACTTACAACAATAACAATCACAATCCTCAATAGGAGTAAAATCTTCTTTATATTTAGCATTTCTAATGTTTATTCTGCCGTGTCTTGTAAATACATTACCATGCCTAGCTAGCCGAGTTGGCAAAACGCAATCAAACATATCAATACCTCTAGCAACTCCTTCAAGTAAATCAATAGGATCTCCTACTCCCATTAAATATCTTGGTTTATCTTCTGGTAAATACTTAACTGCATAATCAATCATTTTATACATAGTATCTTTAGTCTCACCAACACTAGTTCCACCTATTGAATATCCATCAAAGTCCATTTTAACAGTTTCTTCAGCACTAAAGCGTCTTAAATCTTCATACTCTCCGCCCTGTACAATACCAAATAATGATTGATTAGGATTATTATGTACTTTTTTACCACGAATAGCCCAACGTAGTGTACGTTCTGTACTTTGTTTTGTATAATCATAAGTTGATGGATATGGAATACATTCATCAAAACTCATAGCTATATCACTATCAAGTTTATTTTGGATTTCAATAGATTTTTCTGGTGTAAGCAAAAGATTAGTTCCATCTAAATGGCTTTTAAACCTAACTCCTTCTTCTATAATATCTTTCTTTTTATTTTTAGCAAGAGAAAATACTTGGAATCCTCCACTATCAGTAAGTATTGGGCCCGAATAATTCATAAACTTATGAAGACCTCCAGCATGAGACACCACATCTTCACCAGGTCTAAGCCATAAATGATAAGTATTCGCAAGTATTACGCCACAATTCATATTCTTCAATTCTTCGGGAGATAAAGTTTTAACTGTAGCTTGTGTTCCAACAGGCATAAACATTGGCGTATCACATACACCATAATTAGTATGTAATTTACCTAGTCTAGCTAATCCATCTTTTTTTAATAATTCATATTTAATTTTTCCACGCATAAACATCACGTGTTTAATTATAATATAATTTATTAGTTTTTACAAATTAAAAAAGATTGACTTGCAATCTTATTTAAGTAATTCCTCTAACTTTTTCTTCTCTTCTTCTAACTTTAGTCTATCCTGATCTACAATATTCTTAGGTGCTTTATTTACATAAGACTCGTTAGAAAGAAGTTTTTCTCTTCTTTCGATAGATGCCTTTAAAGCATTAATCTCTTTTTCTTTTAATTGTTTATCAACTTCAGTTTCAACTTTCTCAAAGAATATTTGAGCTTTTACTCTATTCGAGAATACTTTATATGCTTTAATACCAAGAGGTTTATTAACTAAGTTATCTTTTATTTTTAACATATTTACAATAAGTTCGTTATCATCTGTCGTATCAAACATTACTTTCATATCTTTAGTAATACTATTTTCTGCTTTAACATTCCTAAAACTCTTAATAAACTCAACTTGATCATCAACAGCTTTTTCTTCTTCAATAAATATATATTTTTTATTGTGTTTAGGATAACTAGATACCATTATATCTTCTGCATCTTTAACAGGTAACATAGAATATATTTCATCTGTTACATAAGGCATGAAAGGTTGTAATAGTTTTAATATACCGGTTAATACATAACATAATGTAGACTTTGTACTAATACTATCTATTGAGTATTTAGCCATCTCGATATAATTATCACAGAACACACTCCAAGTAAAATCATAAATACAACTTCCAGCATTATTAAATTGATACTTATCCATAAACTTTTTAGTTTCTTCAATGCATTTTTCATACTTAGTTAATATCCATTTGTCTTCTGGTTTTAAATTATCTAATTCAATACTTTCTAAATCAGATATATTAGATAGTACAAATCTAGATGCATTCCATATCTTATTTATATAGTTCCAAGTAGATTTAATCTTTTCTTCATCAAAACGCATATCAGTACCAGGAGCAACATCTGTTGCAAGATAGTATCTAAGTGCATCTGCTCCATATAGTTTTACCATATCAAATGGATCAATACCATTACCAAGTGACTTACTAAACTTTCTACCTTGTTTATCTCTAATAAGTCCGTGGATTAAACAATCTTTAAATGGACGCTTACCTAGTAATTTTTCTCCTTGAAAAGTCATTCTATTTACCCAGAAAGGTATAATATCATATCCTGTTACTAAACAGTTATTAGGATAATATTTTTCAAGTAATTTAGTATTATCTGGCCAACCTAGAGTAGCAAAAGGCCATAAAGCAGATGAGAACCAAGTATCAAGTACATCTTCATCTTGAACCCAACCATCTTCTTTTGGTGGCTTTATTCCTACATATACTTCATCACCTTTATACCAAGCAGGTATTCTATGTCCCCACCAAAGTTGACGAGAAATACACCAGTCATAAGTAATCTCCATCCAGTGATTCATTGTTTTTTCGTATCTAGATGGTACAAAGTTAACTTTATTATGTGTATCTTTTTGTGTTTTGAGTACAGTATCAGCAAGAGGTCTCATTTTAACAAACCATTGTTTTTTAATCATAGGCTCAACCATCACGCCAGTTCTTTCTGAATGTCCTACTTCATGGGTAATTGGTTCTACTTTAATAAGTAATCCTAAACTGTCTAATTCTTTTAATACTTCTTCTCTACACTCTTCACGAGTCATACCTTTATACTTACCAGCATTACTATTCATTGTTGCATCATCATTCATAACAACAATACGTTCTAAGTTATGTCTAGCTCCTACTTCAAAGTCATTAGGATCATGAGCCGGAGTAATTTTAACCGCGCCAGTACCTTTAGTCATGTCAGCATGCTCGTCAGTAATTACTGGTATTGGTTTATTTACTATAGGAAGTATTACATTCTTGCCTACAAAATCTTTATATCTTTCATCTTCTTCATTTACCGCAACAGCAGTATCTCCAAATAATGTTTCAGGACGAGTAGTTGCAACATCAATAAACTTATCACTACCTTCTAACATATATTTAATATGATAAAAAGCACTCTTCTCTTCTTTATATATAACCTCTTCATTAGATAATGCAGTCTGGGCAGCAGGATCCCAGTTAATAATTTTCTCTCCACGATATATTAATCCTTCATTATAATAATCAACAAATACCTTTTTAACTGCCTTAGATAATCCTTCATCAAGAGTAAATCTCTCCTTAGAATAATCAAGTGCAATACCAAGCTTTGCCCACTGTTTTCTTATTACATCACCGTGTTCTTTAGTCCAGTCCCAGCACGATTCCAAAAACTTATCTCTACCATATTCATACTTGTCAATACCATTATCCTTAAGACTTTTAACAACCTTAGCCTCAGTTGCGATAGCAGCATGGTCCATACCAGGAAGCCATAATGTATCATAACCTTCCATCTTCTTATAACGAATGATAATATCTTGAAGCGTCACATTCCAAGCATGACCTAGGTGTAATACACCAGTTACATTAGGTGGAGGTAAAACTATACAATAAGGTTTCTTATCTCCATCTTCATCACATTTAAAATAATTTTTATTTATCCATTTTTCATACTTATTTTCTTCTACTTGTTCATGATTATATTTTTTATCTAACATATTGTCTCTCCTTTATATAGTTTATTAAATCATTTTTTAATAATTCTAAATTCTTATTACCATATTTTTCTATTAAACTTACTTTGTTTTCAATTATTTTTTTATCTAATAAATATTTATAAGAATATGAAAAATTCAAATCAAATATGAATGCTACAAGCCTAAATAAATAATCCAAATCATTTTCTATCAAATTATTATTAATCATTTCATGTCTAAACAAACACTCTATAAGTTCATCTTTAATTTCGTGTTTTTTATTAATAATTCCTTGCGTCTGGATTATATCTATTTTATCAGCATCACGAATAATATTTGATATTAATAACTGTTTTTCTGTTAAGTCATCTTCTACCTTATATTTATTATGATTTTTAACTGCTAAGAGAATTTTTTTTTTTGACTGTTGATTACGAACTAAATCATCTATTAAACCCTCTTTTAAAATTTTATATTCTCTATCTCCATGATCAAATGATTTTTTTGTCTGCCATGTTTTAAAGCATTTCCACTGTTCAAAACGAGCTATATCGTGGAACAGACCTGCAATTGCTACCACTCTTATATCTTCCTTACTCATATTAAGTGAAGCAGCAATTGCAATACTATAATCCATAACTCGATAAGAATGCTCATACTTTTCTTTTATCTCCTTATCACTAATATTAAACTGCTCCACATATTTATCAAAACAAGCTTTTATTTTCTTCATTTATTTCTCTCCTATACTTGCATTCATAATCTCTTTATATTTATTTACATCTATATTTTTAATATCTTCAATTAAAGTTTTAAATATATCATCATTATCATACTTTGGTCTATCATATTCTATCCAAAAATCTGATGCAGTATGCGATTTAGAATCAATTTCATCTGCTCTATCACCGTAATATACTAAATCTTCACGAGTTTTATTATAATCCATAACTCCAGCTAAATCATACAACTTAGCTTGAAAATCACATTCTATTTTATCAACTAGATGAGCAAATACAGCTTCAGGTGTTGAACGTGTACTAAACTCATATAGCAATTCTCGCATTTCTTTCTCTTCCGCAAGACCACTTACTACCTTTGATACACAAATTTTACCTTCCTTTAACTTTTCTTCTCTAGTAATAGAATCTCTTACTGTATAATCAGTCATAAGTATCTCTTCTGTTTCATGTAAGGCAAGCATCTTTAAAACTTTATACATATCAAGATTAAGTTTATACTCACTATTAATTGCAAGTGCAAGTACTAATGTTCCATATACATGTTCTGCATCAGATTCTATTCTATCAGAGGAAATACCTATTTCTATCCAACCTTTTCTAATAACATTTTTAAGTCTGCTTGCAAACATATAAAATCTAATTATATTATCATTTTTCATTATTACCTCTATTTTTTTCTTTAACTTTCTCTACATTATATTTTCCAACCTTAGTAATAGGATAAAAAGTAAGTATTTTATTTGTATTAGATACTACTAAAACTTCTACAATATTTGTTTTCATATCTAAAATGTAGCCTACATCATATGGCATCTCAACAATATATTTTGTTTTATCATCAACTATTACAATATTATCTAAATGTTTTATACAATAATCATATATTTCAGATAAATTAACACTATTATAAAATTTATATAATTTTCCATTATTCATATGCTTCTTTTTAACATGCTCTACTGTTTTTTCTTTTGTATAATCATTTAATTGTTTTGCCATATAAATATCTTGATTATTATTAATTTTACCTTTCATATATTCATATTGAACTATACATCTTTTATATTGTAATAAATCACCTTGATGATAACAACTATCAATATCAAACTTTTTAAACAGTGTTTCAATATTGGGATCATTTTCATATAAAGCAATTTTTATAAGTTTAACAAGTGCCTGATATCTTTTTGTAGAATTAACTAGTCTATAAAGATATTTCTTTGCCATCTCATTATCACCTTTTATCATATATGTCATTGCAATCTCTACCAAAGCATCTTCTTCCATAACTGTATGATTTAATTTTTCAAAATAACTAACTGCCTCTTCATAGTTACCCATTCTTTTATTATATACACCAAGAGAATATATTTTTTCATTACTATATAAAGATGCATCAATATACTTCTTTGCTTCTTTTACATAACCAATATCCATAAGTAAATGTACTATATTTATCAAATACTCACCATCATTTGTAGCTTCATATAAAGATTTAAATAAATTAAAAGTCTCTTTTTCTTTACCAATTTCTATATAAGCTTTCGCAAGCAACCTTTTTACTTCGAGGTTACAATATGGTTGTTTTAATAATTTTTCAAGATTTAATATACATTCTTTTAAGTTCTTTCGTAAGTGAATATTAGATTCAATTATATTTAATCTTTTCTTTATTTTATTCATTTGATTTGAATAAGACATATATTTTCCTCCTTACAAAAATAAAAAGCAACCATCCTAAAGGACGAATTGCTCGTGGTACCACCTTAATTTGTAGCTAAGCTACCTCTTAATTTAACGCATTATTACGTATTATCCTAACTATTCAGATAATAAACTCCCTTGCTACCTTCTATTACACTAATTATTAGTTTGCACCAACCACTAACTCTCTATAAATTAATTATAATATACTCCTCAAGTTCTTCGTTTTTGTATCATATTATATAATTATTTATTAATAATTGCAAGTATTAATTTTTAAGTTTACTCTTACTTACGGTAATTACTGGTACTATATTAAATAAATCAGTAACAATATTTTCATTATTAACCTTATTATTAACTACACTATATATTTTATTATCTTCATATATCGTACTAGTTAAAGTATTACTAATATACTCTATATTATCAGTAGTAATATCACTATTACTAAGTAATCTTGCTTTATAATTATTATAACTTACTCCATCAACTGTATCAGTTCTATTATCTACATAAAACCAATTATCTGTATTATTTTTTAACACCCTTAAAGCACTAACAGGTTTATATTCTCCTAAATCCTCATAATCACTATCAGTAATATAAGCAACTTTATTACTATTCTTACCGTTTTCAAATACTAACTCTTCACCCATAATTAAATCTACATTATCATTATCACTAGATATTACATAAAAATCATACTCTTCAGTATTAGATACATTACAGGTATACTTATCTCCGACATTATACTCACCATTAGTATTAATTCCAACACATATATAATCATACTCTTCAGTATCATTAATTTCTTCTTGAACATTACTTCTTAATTTACTTAAAATATTACCTCTAGTATTAAACATAGAAAGAACTATTGCAACTATCGTAAGTCCAAGTATAAGTATCATATACATCATTGTTGATATAGCAAATCCTCTATTATTTTTCATATGCACCAACCTTAAAACAATTATATATTAATTAGTATCTTTTTTCAAGGATAAATTGTTTTTTTAGATAATTCATGATAAAATTAAAAATAGAAAATATTGGTGATAAGATGAAAAAAAGATTAAGACTTTGGGTTAAAATATTAATTATAATAATAATATTAACAGTTATAACACTGCTATATGGATTTTTCATTAATAGTCGTGGTTTTAAAGTTAATGAGATACCCCTTTATGAAGATATACCTGATAATTATAACGGACTTAAAATAGTACATATTAGTGATATATATTATGGTAATGATAATAAAGCTGAATTAAAGAAAATAGTAAATAAGATTAATCTAATTAAACCAGATATAGTTGTATTTACAGGAGATTTACTTTATAAAGATACTAAAGTAGACAGTAACTTAAATAAAGAATTATCTAGGATTAATTCAAATATAGATAAATACTATATTACTGGAGATAATGATTATAATAATGATGATATTACTAACCTACTTAATAATAGTGGATTTATAAATTTAAATGATACATATAATTTAATTTATAAAGATAAAGTACCAATATTACTAGCAGGTATATCCACTTCTAAAAATAAAGATAATATATTAAAGAAATTAGAACCAACATTCGAGTATATAGATAATAATGATGTATTTAGTATATTATTAATGCATGAACCAAACAAAATAAAAAAGTTTGATTATGATAAGTTTAATTTAATATTAGCAGGACATACTTTAGGAGGAGTAATTAGAATTCCATTAATAGGTGGAATAATACTTCCTAAAGATAACTATTTATACGGTAATAATCATTATAAAAAGAAAAATACTAATATATATATATCTAATGGTTTAGGAAATAAAGATACTAATTTTAGATTATTTAATAAACCATCATTTAATTTTTATAGAATAAGAAAAAAATAGCAAAAAAGCTATTTTTTTAAATAATAATATCCTATATTTGATTTATTTATACTATCAATTCTACAACAATCAAAATAATTATCAATTATTGGTGTATCATATCTACCAAGACCAGATATCGAATCAACATAACTTCTTATAGCAAGCCCTTTTCTTTTTAATAATTTTGATATATTATTAGAATATCTAAATAATACTAATTCATTATAAAAATCAAAGTCAAAAAACCAATCAGGTATATTCGATAAATATACTATATCATATTTCTTATGTAACTTTATCTTGCTTGATTTTATATCAAAATTATAAAATTTTATTTTAGAACTATCTAATTTATTTTTAAGTATAGTTAAATCTTCTATCCCATTTTCACAATTATAATGATCATATTCTAATAAACTATTAAATTTATAATCTTTATAAAAGAAATAATCCCAGAAATTAATTACATTAGTTTCATCTATATTATTAGTAACTATCATATTTCTTAATTTAATCCAATATTCATAATTAAAGTCATTAGGATAAAATTCATTCATATATTTAATTAACCATATGCGCAAATAATAATAGTAAATTGATAATCTATTTATATCAAATACATCAACACTTTTAGCGCCCCTATTTAAAAAGTGAAATGCTTGATCACCTGAACCAAGCACAGTTAATACTTTTTTATTTTTCAAATCAAAATTAGATAAAATATCACTTACATATTCATTAGATTTAAAGAAAATTCTACCATAATACTTATTTCTATTTTTAAATGAAATAACATCATCTATTTTTTTCAAATCATTTTCTAAATTAATTTTATACATATAATTACTTTAACATTCCTTTTAAGAATTGTCCTGTATAACTATTACTTACTTTACTTACTTCTTCTGGAGTACCCTCTGCAATTATAGTACCGCCATTAATTCCACCTTCAGGGCCTAAATCTATAATATGATCTGCTACTTTAATGACATCTAGGTTATGTTCAATAATTAATACAGTATCACCATTATCTACTATTCTATCAAGTATTACAAGCAATTTCTTTATATCATGAATATGCAATCCAGTAGTTGGTTCATCTAGTATAAATAATGATTTACCAGTAGGTTTCTTTTGTAATTCTTTAGCAAGTTTAACTCTGGCTGCTTCACCTCCTGATAAGGTAGGTGCGCTTTGTCCAAGTTTAACATAAGATAATCCTACATCCATTAATACTTGCAATTTATTTTTAACTTTAGGAACATTTCTAAAGAACTCTAATGCTTCTTCTACAGTCATTTCAAGTACATCATAAATACTTTTATCTTTATACTTTATTTGTAAAGTCTCAGAGTTATAACGAGTACCACCACAAACACTACATGGAACATATACATCAGGTAAGAAGTGCATTTCTATCTTTTTAACACCATCACCCCAGCATGCTTCACATCTTCCACCTTTTACATTAAATGAAAATCTACTCTTATCATATCCCCTAGCTTTAGCTTCTTTAGTATTAGTAAAAACCTCTCTAATATCATCAAATACTCCTACATAAGTTGCGGGATTTGATCTTGGCGTTCTACCTATTGGCTCTTGAGTAATATCTATTACTTTATCGATATGTTCTAAACCTTTCACACTCTTATATTTACCAGGTCTTTCTTTAACTTTATATAAGTTATTACGTACTATTTTATAAAGTATTTCATTTACAAGTGTAGATTTACCACTACCAGATACTCCTGTTACACATACCATCTTACCTAGTGGTATTTTTACATTTACGCGTTTTAAGTTGTTTTCTTCCGCACCTTTAATCTCTAAATACTTCTTATTACCTTTTCTTCTTGTTTTTGGTACTTCTATTTTTAACTCCCCTGTTAAATATTTACCAGTTAAGCTATCTTTATTAGCCATTACTTCACTAGGAGTTCCAGATGCTACAACGCATCCTCCATTTACACCAGCAAGTGGTCCAATATCAACAAGATAATCTGCTGCAAGCATTGTATCTGTATCGTGTTCTACTACTACTAGGGTATTCCCCAAATCTCTCATATCAAGTAATGATTTAATTAATCTATTATTATCTCTTTGATGTAATCCAATACTAGGTTCATCTAGTACATATAAAACACCAGTAAGTCGTGAGCCAATTTGAGTAGCAAGCCTAATTCTACTTGCCTCTCCTCCTGATAATGTACCTGCTTTTCTATTTAAAGTTAAATACTCAAGTCCAACATTTACTAAGAATGTTAATCTAGATATTATTTCTTTAAGTATTAAATCTGCAATCTCTACTTGTTCTTTATTTAGTTTTAATTTAGATAAGAATTCTTTTAAATCTCCAATAGATAAGCATGTTACTTCATAGATATTTTTACCATTAATAAGTACTGTTAAAACTGAAGAATCAAGACGCGCTCCCTTACATGTAGGACATTCCATATCTACCATAAACCCGCTTATCCAATCTCTAATCCAACCACTCTTAGTTTCTAAATATCTACGTTCTAAGTTATTTATAATACCTTCATAATAATCTCTAGTAGTACGTCTATTACCACTTCCAGATACATAATTAAATTCCATAATATCAGGTGAACCATATAATATGATATCTAATTTTTCTCTTGGTATATCTTTAATAGGCATATTAAGATCTATATCATAGTATTTTGATACTGCATTTACTTGGGTATATAAAGTATTATTATCCATATTAAGTACCGTAATACCCTTTTCATTAATACTTAAATTTCTATCTGGTATAATTAAATCCTCAGATAATTTCTGCTTTATACCAAGACCATTACAAGTTTTACATGCTCCATATGGCGCATTAAATGAAAACATACGAGGCTCAATCTCAGGTAGTGAAAAATCACACATAGGACATGCATACTTCTCACTCATTACAATCTCTTTATCCCCTATCACATCTATAACTACTTTTCCATGAGCAAGTTTAGAAGCTAACTCTATTGCTTCATATAGTCTACTATGAATTTCCTCTTTTATTTTTAATCTATCTACAATAACATCAATATTGTGTTTTTTAGTTTTAGAAAGTTCTATAGTTTCAGATAAATCATAATCCTCACCATCTATTCTTACTCTAATATAACCATCTTTAACAAGACTAGATAAAAGTTCTTTATGTGTACCTTTTTCACCATGAATAATTGGTGCGAGAACTCTAATCTTAGTACCAACCTCAAGCCTTTCTATCTGCTTAGTCATCTCTTCAATACTTTGTGATGATATTGGAATATTGTGATTTGGACAATGAGGCACACCTATTCTAGCAAACAATAATCTTAAATAATCATATATTTCTGTTACTGTTCCTACTGTACTTCTTGGATTATTATTAGTAGTTTTTTGATCTATTGAAATACTAGGTGATAATCCTTCTATACTATCTACTTTAGGTTTATCAGTACCACCTAAAAATTGTCTTGCATAAGCGCTAAGTGAATCTATATATCTTCTTTTACCTTCGGCATATATAGTATCAAAAGCAAGACTACTCTTACCACTACCAGACACACCTGTCATTACTATTAATTTATCTTTAGGAAGCTCTAGATTAATATTTTTTAAGTTATTTTCTCTAGCCCCTTTTATTATTATTTTATCCATAATACCCTCCAACACTAATCTCTCGGGTAATATTATAGCACGTATACTTTGAGTTGTAAATTATTATTTTGCCAAGAAAAAAGAAGTTAAATAATACATTATAACTTCTCATTATCTAATTTCATTGTAATATAAGTATTATTGATAATTTACTTTCCACTTGTTAAGAATTTGTGAGTTACAGTTGCAAGTGCAGAACCAAATAATGGAGCAAGTATAAATACCCAAACTTGTTTTAGTGCTTCCCCACCAAGTAATATAGCAGGTCCTAAGCTTCTTGCAGGATTTACACTAGTACCAGTAATTTTTATTCCAAGTAAGTGAACAAATGTTAAAGCAAGTCCTATTACAATACCAGTAATATTACTATACTTAGAATCACTAGTAACACCTAATATAGTAAAGATAAATACAAATGTTAATATAGTCTCAGTAATAAATGCACCTAACATATTAACACCAAATCCACCATAACTATTAGCGCCTAATCCTACTTCTTTAAAATCACCTAATGATGTAACATTATTAATGATTAAAGCAAGTAAAGCCGCACCAGCAAGTGCTCCTAAGATTTGTGAAATTACATATTTTATAAATTCACTAAAGCTTATTTTACCTGATGCAAACATTGCAAAAGATACAGCTGGATTTAAATGGCATCCTGAAATATTACCTATAGTATATGCCATAACTACAATAGATAATCCGAATGCTAAAGCAGTAGAAACAACACTAGCTCCAGTAAACACTGCAACACCGCAACCAAACAACACTAGTACTAAAGTACCAATAAACTCACTAATATATTTCTTCATATATCTTTCCTCCTAATATAATTATACTCTAAAAAATTTAATAAATCTATATTTTTTTAGGATTTATGTCTATATCTACATTAACTTTTTTATTATTCTTATAATTATTTACAATATATTTTAGATAATCATATATTTCTTTTAAACTTTTATATTTAAGAATAATTTGAATATAATACTTATTATTAATTCTAGAGATATTACTATTAGATGGTCCTAATAATTTAATCTTATATTTATCTAAGTAATTCTTTATTTTTAAAGACTCACTATATGCTTCTTCATAATTATTACTAGATATTTTAATAAGTGCTAAATCAATAAATGGTGGATATAACAATTTTTTCCTTATATTCATCTCTTCCATATAAAAACTCTTATAATCATGCATAGATGTATACTTAATACTATAATGGTCTAAGTTAAAACCTTGTATGATTACTTTTCCACGCTTAACTCCTCTACCACTTCTTCCTGCTACTTGATTAAGTAAGTCAAATGTTCTTTCAGATGCTCTATAATCAGGAATATTTAAAGTTGCATCACCATTAACTACACCCACTAAAGTTACATTTTCAAAATCAAGCCCTTTAGCTATCATCTGCGTTCCAACTAAAATACTTGCTTCTTTATTTCTAAATGATTTTAATATTCTTTCATGACTACCCTTATTTCTAGTAGTATCTACATCCATTCTAAGAACCTTAGTATTAAACATTCTTTCTAACTCTTCTTGAAGTTTTTCTGTACCTAGTCCATAAGATGTAATATTCTTACCACCACAACTAGGACAAACACTTACTTTATAAGTAGTATAATCACAATAATGACAATTCATCTTATTATGAGTCTTATGGTAAGTTAGTGGTATATCACAATTAGGGCACTTCATTACATAACCACAATCTGAACATGATACAGTTGTTGAATAACCTCGACGATTAAGTAGTAGTATTACTTGATCCCCCTTAGATAAACAATCATTAATAGAATCTATTAGACTACTAGATAGTATTTTATTACCTTTTCTTATCTCATACTTCATATCTACTAACTCTACACTAGGTAAACTCTTATTAATACGATTAGGTAATTCAAGTAATTTATATATACCAAGACTTGCTCGTGTATAACTTTCAATCAAAGGAGTCGCACTACCTAGTAATACCGGTATATTATTATACTTACCACGATATAAGGCAATATCTATTGCATCATATCTAGGATTATTATCTTGCTTATAAGTATCAGTATGCTCCTCATCAATAATAATTAAACCAAGATTTTTAAAAGGCGAGAATATACAACTACGAGCACCTATCGCAACACGAACCTTACCCTCTTTAATCTTACGATATTCATCATACCTCTCACCATCAGAGAGTCCACTATGCATAATAGCTACATTATCTCCAAATCTCTTTTTAAAGATAGATACAAACTGAGGGGTTAGGCTAATCTCAGGAACAAGTACAATAACCTCTTTTTCTTTAATAATATCTTCAATTATATTCATATATACTTCAGTTTTACCACTACCAGTTACTCCATGAAGTAAGAAAGGTACAAACTTATTCTTATTACTAAGTACACTATCTACAACATTCTTCTGTTCTTTAGTTAAACAAACCTTACTCTCAACTTTCTTAATATCACTATTTAATCTATATACTTCTTTTTTCTCTTCAATAATTACATTATTTTTAAGTAAAGTCTTATATGCACTTAGAGATATACTTACTAAATCCTTCTTTAAATTAGTACTCTTTAATTTATCTAGTAACTCCTTCTGCGCATTACTCTTTGGAATATAACTACTATCTACTAACTTAACAATAACTTCATACTTCTTGCTTATATTAGTCTTATAACTAGCTTTTAAAGCCTTAGGTAACATAGTCTGATAACAACTAATTAAATTAGATAAAGTCTTTCTACTCATATATTTACCTAATTTAATTAACTCTTCAGTTAATACATTACCAACCACACTCTTAATATCCTTAAGTTTATAATCAGTATTAATATTACCAACCTCAAGAACAAAGCCTTCTAAATCACGCTTACCAAACGGTACAATAACCTTATCTCCTACTTTAACAATAATACCATCAGGTACATTATAAGTAAAAGAATTATCTAATTTTTTAGCCTTAATCTCTACAAGAACACTTGCTTGCATATAACCACACCTTTGTAAACTTAATATATCATAGAGATATTTAAGAGTCAATAAATGTAAAAAAATATTTCCTATGATATTAGATTAATATTACTATTAATAGTAAAAGAAATTTTACAAATAATAGTGTTTATCGTAAGATAAACAAAGGCATCTGATTCAACAATGTTGTCTCAGATGCCACTCAAAAAAATTATGAGGAAGCGTCTGACTCGGATAATCAAACGTATCCCTTTTTTATTATATGAGGCTTACTCATCTATATACATAATATCATAAAAATTAGATTTGTGCAAATATTGAAAGTTTTGGAAATATTTTTCCAAAACTACCAGAAAACTACATCTTTTGGAAATAGCTTGTTTTATAGCGTGATACAGAAATTTTACTAAACAATCTTTATTTACATTTGTATACTCTTCTGTTACAATAATACTCATTGGAGTGATATAATGTATAAAACTAATATTAATCTAAATCTTTATAAAACATTTTATGATGTTGCTAAATATGGAAGTATATCTAAGACTGCTATTAATACTTATACTTCTCAACCTGCTATTAGTAAGGCTATTAAAAAGTTAGAAAGTGAACTTAATACACAATTATTTTATCGTAATTTAAATGGTGTAGAACTTACTGATAAAGGGAAAGAACTACTTTATTTTGTTGAGAAATCTTATAGTAACTTAGTTATTGCAGAACGTACTATGCTAGAAACCGAGAATTTAGAGCGTGGTAAACTATCTATTGGTATGCCTTCTAATATTGGTTCATTTTATTTATTTGATAAGATTATTGGGTTTCATAATAATTATCCTAATATTGAGATTACTATAATTACAGGAAGTACTAATAACTTATTATCTTTACTTGATTCACATAAAGTGGATTTTGTAATAGATACATCTCCTATTAATAATATAAGTAGTGATACTATTGTTACAGAGTTAGATAGTGTTAATTATTGTTTTGTTTCTAAAAATAAATATAATGATATAAAGTCTTTAAAAGATTTAGAGAATAAACCTTTAATATTACCTATACCTGGTACAAAGAATAGATATGATTTAGATGAATTATTAAATAAAAATAATATAAATATAGAAAATGTTATTAATATACATACTAGTGAAATGATTATATCGGGTGTTAAAAAGAATTTAGGTATAGGTTATGTTATTTATAATCTTGTTGAAGATGATATTAAATCAGGAGAACTTAATTTAGTTAACATAAAAGAAAAGTTACCTACTTCAGTAATTAATATTGTATATGATAACAATTTCTTAACTAGTGCCCCTAAAAAGTTTATAAAAGATTATATAGACTATGAATTAGATTTATAAACTATATAGTTATATGTTATACCCTAAACTAATATTTATAGATGTGATAACAAAAAGGTATTTGTCAAATAATATCTTTTTTTATACAATTAATTTGGGAGGAATAATTATGATTAAAAATATAGGAAATTTTAAAGATTATACTGATGGTACTATTAAATCAGTATATAGTATTGATAATAAGATTATTGAAATATCATTACTGTTTAATAAGGAGGATAAAGATGTAGTTTGTGTACCAACACATCACTTTTGTAATTTAGGTTGTAAGATGTGTCATCTAACTAATAATAAGTTAAATAAGAAGATGGTACCAATTAATGTTAATGATTTTATTAAGTGTTTAGTATATACACTAACAGATAATGGTACTAGAATTACTAATAAGAAGAAATTACTAATATCTTTTATGGGAGTTGGAGAACCATTACTTAATTTAGAATTAATTAAAAATGTATATAAGTGTGAAGATATTATTAAAAGTTTAGGATATGATGATATTGGTTATGCACTAGCTACTATGATGCCTAATAATAATTTAATAAAATTAACTAACATGGTAAATGGATTAAATATGCCACTTAAAGTACATTTTTCACTTCATACACCAATTGATTCTAATAGATATGACTTAATACCTAGTACAAAAATGTCAGTTAATGATTCTCTAAAACTTTTAGAGTATTATAGAGATACATTAAAAAATAATAAAGAGTTTATAAGTAAATATATTAAATTACATAGTACAGATGATCCAACAGAGATACATTATACTTTAATTAAAGATGTGAATGATAGAGAATATGAATTAGATATGTTGTGTAAACTATTATCTACTTATAAGATACCCATTAAATTTATTAGATTTAATCCTATTAATAATTTAGAAATTAGTAATAGTGAGTATGCTTGGATAAGTAAGATTAAAGATACTATTCCTGATTTAAGAGTTAAGACATATGCTCCACCAGGAAGAGAAGTTGGTTCTTCATGTGGAGAGTTTACTAAACATTATTATCATGAAGAAATTGAAACAGAAGAAGAATTAGAAGAATTTAATAACTGGTATAACAAGCATTTGATTAAGAAAAAAACATGGTAAGCGCCATGTTTTAATGTAATTATTTTTAATTATCATGTCTAATTTTAGTTGCACCACTCATCTATTTTATGATATAATGTACCCGGATACGTTTGAAACTCAGATGCTTTCTCCTATTATTATCAGGGGACTTTGGTCTTTATCTTAATATATAGGAGGTACAATATGAAGTATATCAACAGAGAAAAAATTCTGTTTACTTTAATATTACTATTAATAGTAAAAGAAATTTTACAAATAATAGTGTTTATCGTAAGATAAACAAAGGCATCTGATTCAACTATGTTGTCTCAGATGCCAACCAAAAATATTAAGGGGAAGCGTCTGATTCCTACATCAAACGTATCCTTTTTTATTATATGAGTCTTGCTCATCTGTATACATAATATCATAAAATATTGATTTGTGCAAATAGATGATTCAATTATTTTTTATATTTTAGATTAGAAATATATAAAGTTAGTATTCAAAAGTATAATTTTATGATAACATGATTATAGGAGTTGGTAACATGAAAAATAAAAATTATAATTTAAATATCGCACTATTAAGATGTATATTCTGTATTGCAGTACTTTTATATCACACTAATATATTAAAAGGAGGATATTTAGCAGTATGTTCTTTCTTTGCTCTAACAGGATATTTCTCAGTAATATCTATATATAAGAATAAATCAATAGTATCCTATTATATAAAAAGAGTAAAGAAGATTTACTTACCTCTACTTATTGTAGTTGCACTATCAATTATATCCATTAACCTACTACACATAAATAAGTTTAATATTAAACCAGAGATTACATCTATATTACTTGGATATAATAACTATTTTCAGATAAATGCTAATATGGATTATTTTGCTAAAAATATTAATTCTCCATTCATACATCTATGGTATATAGCTATACTTATGCAATTAGAATTAGTATTCCCTATTATATTTACAATACTTAAAAAGATAGAGGCTAAAGTTAGTAAATACTTACCTTTTATAATAATGTTTATCTTATCTATTATAAGTACATTATATTTCTATAAAGTATATAAAGATGGTAATATTACCATTACTTACTATGATACATTTGCTAGAGCATTTTCTTATATACTAGGTTCTACTCTTGCCATATATCATGTAACTATAGGTAAAATATTACCATTAAGATTTAAGAAACCTTTATTAGTTACAATATTCTTTACTTATTTAATCGCATTAATTACTCTATTTATTACTATACCATCTACATCTAAATACTTCGCAATAAGTATGATTATATCTACATTAATTACACTTAGATTAATTGAATATGGTGTAGTATTATTTAAAAAGAATATTAATATTAGTAATAAATTAATTAAGTTTATATCAGATATTAGTTATGAAGTATACTTAGTACAATATCCAGTAATATATTTATTTAGTTTAAATAAGTTACCACATATACTTACTATCCCACTTATAATTATAATAACAATTATAATCTCTTACATAATACATTTAGCATTTAAAAGACGACAAATACTTTTAAAAATAGTATTTATCCTACTTGCTATATACGCAGGATATCTATATATAACAATGAAAGATAACACAAAAGAGATTAATGATTTAAAAGATACACTTGAAACTAATCAAGAGTTAATGAAAAAGAAACAAGAAGAATATAAGAAAAAAGCACAAGAGAAGAAAGAAGAAGAAGAAGAAGTACAGCAAGAAAAGAAGAAAGTTGTAAATGAAGAAGAGATAATGAACTATGTTACTAACTTAAAAGTAGTTGGTATAGGAGACTCAATCATGCTTAATACAGTTGATACATTCTATGAAGTATTTCCTAATGGATACTTTGATGCTTTAAAAAATAGAACAATATGTGCGGGATATGATGTATTAAAAGGTATACAAGATTCAGGCATTACTTGGGATGTACTTGTATTTAATTTAGGAACTAATGGCGAACCTAACAGGAGATGCAAAGACAATTTAAGAGAACTTGCAGGAGGTAAAGATATATTCTGGTTAACTACTACTAATCCAGATGTACCAGAAACAAATCCAGATTTAATAGATTATGCAAATGAATTTGAAAACATACATATTCTAGACTGGCCAACTGAAGCAAACAATCATCCTGAATACTTATATTCAGATAATACACACCTAAGGCCTGAGGCAACAAGACCTTATGTAGAATTTGTTAAAAACGGTATCTATAATTATTACTTAGAAAAAGCTAAAAATGAAAGCTAAAATAAGAAAACTGAAACCAAAAAACTGATCTAGTTAAACCTAAATCAGTTTTTATTATTATCCGTATAAGAACTCATTTCCTGTCAAACTATAGTAGTACTAGATGAATCTATTACTGGGATATAGTCACGGACTAGAGTGTCATTGCCATATAGTTTTAAATCATATATTATTATTTTTTCCTTTCGCAAAAAATTAGTAACTGCATCCAATTTAATTTGGAAACCAATGGTTTCCAAATCTCATCTTTAAATTCATTATATAACCGTCGCATACTTCTAATAGTTCTTTCACTATATTTTCTACCTAGCTCATTAATCAATTTTTTAGAATACTTTTTAATTATAGAAGCACCATATTTATTTCCTGCATCATTTAATAATTTTCCTATCTCATAATAAGTAATAACTCTATGTCTTTCTTTAGAATAATCTTTAGCAATCGCATATATTTCATCATCAATTAATTTTTCTTTTATCTCTTTATAGTATTTGTCCATGCAATCACCTAAGAACTACTTATATCATAATCTGAATAATAAAGCAAACTTACACTTTTTAATATTTTACACTTTAAAACTACAAGTATTTCAAAAATTACTTGTAGTTTTTTAATTACTGTATAAATTCATATTCAATTATATGTAAAATAACAAATTTTATTTTTTAATTATCCCCAAAGAAATTCACCAGTACCCTGATTATAGTAGCACTCCCTACTTACTTTATCAAACAAACACGGTCTACTAGATTGGTCTATAACTGGAATATAATCACGAACTAAAGTATCATTATCATAGATTTTAAAAAACATTAACCGATAACTACACATAGCAGTAACCAAGTCACCAGTATTTGCTCCAAATATATAAAGATTGTTAACAGGGTTTATATTTCCCCCTGAAACACCTATCTTCCTATTATTCACTTTAAATTCTCCTTTGCTTAATGAAATATTTAAATTTTCATTCTCAATAAATTTAATATTTGATGAGTAATTTGTTTCTTTTGAAAACCTAGCTGTATATCCCCCTGAATCATTATAGTAAACACCAAAACCATTTGTATAAAAATCAGAATCCCGACTTGCAAATAGAAAAGAGGAATGCCTAATCGAATAAGGTGTACTAATTTTTAAATCTACCTTAGAATTTGTATTGGTTTTATATAGTGTATCAATATATTGTGATCCTGCTGATTCTAAATATTCTACTATTTTATATCTATTACCTAAATTATCATACTCATGATAAGGATCAGTAAAATCAATCACCAAACTATCCGTATTAAAATGCTTATTAATTTTAATAGAATAATCTTTATTATCTATCTTAATAGGTATATGAATAATAAAGTATCCATTATACTTTGTACTAGACATAGTATCATAGTGTTCTGTAATAGTAGGTTCTTCTACTGTAATACCGTCTATAATATCAAATGTATAGTTATTAAATGTAATAGTTTTATCAGTATTACTATAGATTAATTTATCACTAGTTGAATCACTATATGTAAATTCGTAGCACTTATCCCCTTCATTGCACAAAGTTACACTAGATAACTCTTTTTCTTTAAATCTCTTATTTATATTATAAGATAGATTATCTTTTTCTACTAACATATTAGTTTTTGCATTTACTTTACTTAAATTATCTTTTAGAATTAGTATTATATTAAATAATATAAGCATGATAACTGATGCTAGTGTAAATGATGTAATTAACTCAATTGTAGTAAATCCTCTATTTTTCTTATTCATTTAACCACCTAAATACTACCTTTCTAGTTTTATTATCTTCAACATATCTTTAACTATGTTTCTATTATATCATAAATTATTCATTATGTTTTACTTTTCTTAATATTTTTAATATCAATGTGATAATATAACTGGTGATTTGATGTTAAATAATAATTTAAAGTATTGTTGTGAAGAATTAGAAATGACTCAAACTGAGTTAGGTATTATATTAGGTTCAAGTAAACAAATAATATCTAATTGGGAGACTGGATATACTTCTATGCCTTTAAACAAATTAGTTAGATTCTGTAATTTATATAATTATTCTCTAGATTTTATTGTTGGATTTGTTAGAAAAAATACTAATTATAATAAAAGTATTAAACTAGATAATGATAAGATAGGTAGAAGATTAAAAGAGATAAGGAATAAATTACATTTAGCACAACAAGAATTATCTGATAAGTGTAATTATTTCAATCTACGTATAATCATTATGAGAAAAGATATAGTTTAATTAAAATAATGCCAGCATATTCTATCTGTAAAACTTATAATATCTCTATGAATTATCTATTAGGAAGAAATAATAGTATGCATATTAATGGTACTAAAGTAAAAAACTGATATAGTTAAATCTAAATCAGTCTTTATTATTCATTATACTCTTTACATTTTTCTTCAAGCAACTTAAAATTGCAACACCTTTTTGCTATGTTTTCATTCAAAGTACCATCCATAAACTTATCATACAGTTTTTTTGATCTACCATATAATTTATCATGATTACGATTTAACCAAAATAATTGCTCTTTTAATAACTTAGTATAATTTTTCTCAGATTCAGTTAAACACTCTTTATTTAAATCTAACTTTATAACATTATTTTCAGTTACAGGTACCATATTATTAAAATTTATTGCTCCTAACTTTCCATTATCTATTTTTAGGAAATCCAATTTAGATTTTAATTTTAAATGTTTAGGCTTAGGACTTGATAAAGGTGCAAAATACATTAAATTATCTATTATAAATAACACACCAATAAAAGGTCTTAATTCTTTTTCATCGAAATTATAAGGCACTTTATTATCATATTTTCTTAAATAATCACAATAGTTAGTATCCAATCTAACAAGCATTAAATTATTTTTCGTAAAACCACCTCTGATATTTACATTATACACTATAATCAATAATAAAACTAGAGTTTGCTCTCTAGTTTCCTTTTTTTAGTTCCTCTTTTTGGTGGGAATCACCACTTTTTTCAGTTCCTGTTAAAGCCGGAATCGCTTCTTTTTCGAATTCCTCTATTTGGTGGGAATCACCAGCTTTTTTCATTTTTCTCGCACTAACTAATGCAAGTATAATATACTATAAAACACATAAAATGTCAAATTAATATATCAATTCTATTATATGCATTTTTATGTGAAATATGCCTTTAAAATAATTCCTATTTTTATTTCTTTCCATTTGCTTTTTCATCTATATAATTAGTTAAATAATCTTTTAATGATTTTGTTTGTTTAAATGGATTTATGAATGAATACTTTTCTTTTCTTTTTGCTTGAGCATCTTTAATACTCATCTTAAGTTGTTCGTATTTTACAGTAATACTATTATCTTTTGCAAACTTCTTAATCTTATTATATAACTTACATGAATAGAATAAGTCTATTATAATTGCTCCTGTAAATATTCCTAGCGTATATGAGAATGCTGGATTCTTACTAAACCAATCTAATGCATGCATTACATAAGGAGATAAGAAGAAATAATATAATGCACCAATTAATGTCCATATTAAACTAAATAGTGGACAAATTAATCCTTTATAATTACCCCACCTATCACTATAGTCCCAAAGTCTAACGTTGTTTTTAAGTCCTATTATTCCACCTATTAATTCCATAATTGTCATAAGAAGTCCCATTAATAAAATTATTATAATTGGATTTAAATTACTATCTTTAAATAATAGATATATAACTGTTAGAATAACTAAACCAAAGCCATATATAGGTAAATAAGGTCCTACTAAGAATCCTGGATTAACCCACTTACCATGGACAATTCTTCTAAAGAATAATTCTAATACCCAACCAAGTGTACACCCAACAAAAAATACAAATACAAATTGTAAAAATAAATTCATATAATCATTACTCCATTTCAATTAAATATATTATAACATTTTTTAAGTATTTATCAATGTTGTATATTAAAACTGACTTAGTTATTACACTAAATCAGTTTTATATGTTCTTTGAAAAAATAGATAAATGATGCTTCTCACATTAATTTATTATAGCCAGTTATTATTCGGTCACTAGCCAGTTAAAGCCCTCTATAAGTAGCGACCTTATATCTTCTTTAACCTTTAATTACTAGATTGGATTTTACCAACAACATTCACGCACATTAGGCAATTTTTAAAGTATTATCAGTACTTTTTTATTAAAATTTACTTTGCAGATTTGCGCTACTAGTACCAGTTTCTAATCTTATACTCTTATTGCTAAGTATCAACTGCATATTGGTTTATTGGTATTCATCTTAAGTACTTTGCTCAACCACAAGCAATATACTATGTATGGCTTTCTTCCTAAATAAATTTAGGCTTTTGCAGATTACCAACGATTAGTTCTGTACTTTATAATAAACTATAATAAACTACTATTATCTTTTTCACTACTTGGTAGTTCTCAATACTAATATCACTATTAATATCTACTCAATCCATTATAAATTCTCACTCATAACTAATAAGTTCAAGATAATATCTATACTGTATTGCCTTACAGTCTTTCATATAGTTCACTTATCTACTTTTTCAAAGAACATTAATTATATTTCTTTCACGAACAATATATATTGTACCACAAACATTTAAAATTTTATTAATCAATTCGGTAACTTTTCGGCAACTTTTCGGCAACTAATATAATTAGTCAAATTTGTTCAGTCACTATTCGGTCGCTATTCGGTCACATTTTCAATAAAGATTATTAATATAAATGTTATTATAGAATACACAAAAAATATCAACTTCATTTAGAAATTGATATTTTCTATATTATAAAAACGAACTATAAAAGTTCGGATTATTTTATAATGGAGGGCCTAGTCGGATTTGAACCAACGATCAGGGAGTTGCAGTCCCACGCCTTACCACTTGGCTATAGACCCACATGCAAATTAATTATAGCAAACTTTTTTATATGTTTCAAGTAAGTTTTTTAACTTTATTAATAAAATATGCTAAATAATTAATCTTTATGTCTATTTTTATTAAGTAATGATGCAATATTTATAATATTACTGCCATATGTCATTTTAAGTTCATCTAGTAATTTATTTAAATTATCATCTTTATTCTTATCTTTTATATCTTCAAATAGTGATATTTGATAATTACTTGTATCTGTTAATTTAGATAGACTTACTCCTACTAATCTAATTGAATCATCATTATATAATTCTTTAACTAGTTTTTTACTTGTTTTAAATATAATTCTTGTATCATTTGTTGCGTTTAATAATCTTTTTTGATGTGACTTAGTTTGAAAGAACTTATCTTTAAGACTAACTCCTACTACACATGCAAACTTACCTTTCTTTCTTAATGTAACGCATGCCCTATCACATAATTTTTCTAATACTTCATATATATCTTCAATATGATTTAGATTATGTGATAGTGTTACTGAATTACTAATAGATACATCTCTATTCTTTAGTGTAATTATAGAGTCGCTTATTCCTTTCGCACTATTAATAAGTTTTATAGCTTGATTCTTAAAGTATTTAGATAGATAATTTATATCACTATTAGCTAAATCACCTATGGTATTAATATTAAGACTTCTAAGTTTTACTGCAGTCTTCTTACCTACTCCAAATAGTTTTTCAATAGGAAGTGGATACATCTTAGTTTCTACTTCATTACTATAAAGTGTATGTACTCTATCAGGTTTTAAGAAGTCTGATGCCATCTTCGCACATAATTTATTATTAGCAATCCCAATATTTACAGTAAATCCTAATTTTTCTTTTATCTCTTTTTTTAACTTATATGCAAATTTTATTTCATCGCCATATAAGTTCTTAACTTTACCATAATCAGCAAAACATTCATCAATAGATAGTATTTCTATATCAGGTATATAACTACTAATTAATTCAAATAACTTATCTGACATATATTTATATAATTTATAGTAAGGTGGATATACGTGCAAATCATTACACTTCCTTTTAGCACTCATTAATGTTTCTGCAGTCTTAACTCCCCTAGATTTAGCTACCATACTTTTAGCAAGCACTATACCATGACGAGACTTCTCATCCCCACCAATAACTGCTTCTTGATATCTTATATCTTCTTTATAACCACATTTTAATAAATATACTGCGGTCCATGAAAGAAAAGCATTATTTACATCGATATGCATAATTATATTATCCTGCATAAATACCACCAAAATAATTATAATAATTCTAAACATTTGTGTCAACGAAAAAAATATTATGCAGCTTTTTGCATAACATTTCCTTTATTATAATCATTTATATTAACTATATTATTTTGTTTCTTAGCAACATAATCAAGTGCCTTTTCCATAGCACTCCTTACTTTATCTGCTCCAACAGTACCTAGAACTTTATCATTAAATAAACGACTCTTATATTTATTTATAGGATCAATACCTTTAATTACTCTATTAGAAACTAGAAGAGCAAAATTACGATTAATCTTATTTTCAATACTTGCAAATCTATCTGGAATATGTACACCATTTAGTTTAGCTTCTTGTAAATAATTTATTTCATTTAATATATCATCTGTAATACCTACTCTATTTAACACTTCTTTAAGTAATTTACCATTACCAGATAGATAAGCTGTTACAAAATCAATTTTTGAGTTTGTATATGTAAGGGTTATATCAAGTAAATTTAAAAATGTTAATTCTTCTTCGGTATAATTATTCTCAGATGAACCTGATATATAAGATGCAATCATATAAGTGCAAGCCTTATTTAAAGAATCTAATAATCTCTCATTTCCAAAACCATAATGATTATCTTTAGATGTAGCTGTCATAAGTAGAATTTGTGAAAATAAATTATCAACATTATATTTATTTTCATCATCATTTTGTAAGGCAATAAGACTAAGTCTACCAGTATTTTCTACCGCATCATAAGAAACTACTCCATTATTAGAGTAAACAGATAGTGGTTCTAATTTTAATGTTTTTAATTTTTCATATAAATTATCTAAATTAAAATTAAATATCTCTTGAAACTTTAAAATAAAGCCAAATATTTTATCTTCTGGTGTGTTATCTATACCTATATTGTTCTCGTTAAATATTGGATTTGTTTTAAAACTTTCTATTAATCTTTGTTTTACATCATTAATATCAATTTTCATAACAATACCTCACTGTATTAATAATATCACAAATTTTTCAAAAATAAAATATTTTTTTGATAAAATGAAAACTATTTTTATATCTTCTTAATAATTTTATTATGATACTTAGATATCTTCTTATCAAAGAAGTAACTAAGTTCAGTAAATATTACAATATCTAGTATACATAAACTAGCAAGTGTAAGCATCATAAATGGAGTTAAGAATACAAAATCAAATAAGCTATGAAGGACAAATACACATACTGTATATACTATAACTAATAATGTATATAGTGTAATCCTAAGTCTAGTAAACGGAAAACATATTTTAAATAGAAGAATAAAACCTGTAAACGCAACTAACATTACTGCCATTGTAGATGTAGCTTGTGGACTAAATTTAAATAAGGAAGAAAAAAGCATAGTTATTAATACATCTAAGACTATAGTTATCGCACTAGGTATTGATTTACTTATAACATTGATAAAGAAATTACCTTTAATTCTTTTATTATTAGATTCTAACGCAAGAATAAATGATGGAATACCTATTGTTATGGAACTTATTAAACTCATTTGTATTGGCTGAAATGGATATCCCATGGAAATAAATAAGAATACAAGTGCCAGTAATGTTGAATAAGTTGTTTTAGTTAAAAATAAACAACCTGATCTTTCTAAGTTATTAACTGCACGTCTTCCTTCTTTTATTATTGATGGAACACCTTTAAAGTCAGAATCCATAAGTACTACTTGCGCAACATTTCTTGCAGCCTCTGCCCCACTTTTAAATGATATACTACTATCTGCTTCTCTTAGGGCAAGTACATCATTAACTCCATCTCCTGCAAAGGCAACGTTTTTACCATTTGCTCTTAATGACATAACTATTTCTTTTTTCTCTTCTGGTTTTACTCTACAAAATACATTATATTTACCTACTATTTCTTTTAGATTATCAGTATTTTTAACAGTAGTCATATCAATTACTTTATGTTTTATCCCTAAACTATCTAATATTGATACTGTGCTACTTACACTATCTCCAGTAATAATTTTAATATCTACATCCTCTTCTTTTAAATAATTTAATGTATCTATCGCACTACTTCTTATCTCATCTTGAAATACAAGTATACCGATTAATTCCATATTACGTGGTAAATTATACTCTTTAAAAGAGTAATTAGAGTGCATTAAAGCAAGAACCCGATATTCTTTATATTTATCAAATAACTCATTATCCGCTCCTAGCACTTCTTTTGCTCCTAGTATAAATGTACCTTTATCTTTAAATGTAACACCAGAGTATTTACGTGCAGATGAAAATGGTACTTTATTATCTTCTATATAATCTGTATCTTTATTATATACATTATATATTGCATCCATAGTTTTATTGTCATTCTTTAAAGAGTTAGATAGCGCAGATAATACCTCACCTAGACTATATTTATCATTTATAGATACAACTTTAATTAACTTAACTTTCCCTGTTGTAAGAGTACCTGTTTTATCTAAGCATATAGTATCAACTCTAGCAAGGGACTCTGCAGAATATAAGTCCTGAACAAGCACATTCTTTCTAGATAATCTCAAAGCACTTATAAAGAATACTGAACTTGTTAGTAATACTAATCCTTCTGGTATCATAGATATAATTGCAGCACTTGATGCAACAACTGCTTTAGTAAGTCCTACTTCGTTTAACTGTCTTAAAAATAAAATTAATCCTAAAGGTATAATTACAAATGATATAATCTTAATAATTTTATTTAATGTATTAACTATTACTGAGTTAGTCTTTTTAATATATTTAGCTTCATTAGATATTTTAGCCGTATAATTATCAAGAGCAACGTGTTCTACTTTGCAAATACACTCTCCTGATACTATAAAACTACCAGATAAGAGTATATCTCCTTCTTTCTTTAATATGTGATTAGCCTCACCTGTAATAAATGATTCATCTACTTCTACCATTCCATTCATAATAATAGAGTCAGCTACAACTTGATTACCAAGTTTATATTTTACTATATCATCTAGAACAATAGAATGAATAGATACTTGTTTTTCCTTTCCTTCTCTTAATACACATATTTTAGATTCAGCAATAACACTTAACCTATCTATAGTTTTTTTAGCATGAATCTCTTGAATAATACTTATTATCGTATTACAAAATACAATTCCTAAAAATAATAAGTTTTTATAAGAATGCACTAAAAATATACATAAAGCAATACCTAAGTTAAGTAGATTAAACATAGTAAATACATTTTTATATATAATTTTTTTTATGCTTATTGTTTTAATTTCTGTATCATAATTAACAAGACCATCTTCATATCTAAGCCTTACTTGTTCATCAGATAAACCTACATATATATTAGGACTATATCTCATATTCCGTTTCAAATTATCACCTTCATTTTACAAATAAATTATACTAAATCACTCAAACTTTTTCAATAATATTTAAAAAATCGACCATAATCGATTTTATTTTCTTAAATTCTTACTAATCATTTCTATATCATCTGTTAACTGTTCAATACGTGAAATAATTCTACCTGCTTTAATTTCTTCTACACCACTTTTACTAGTAGATAGATGATTATGTAATTCTTTAATATTCAAATTAGATGTAATAAATGTCGTTAATTTATTATCCATACGATATTGAAGTATTGGACACAATATTTCATCACGATTATAACTAGTTAGATTTTCAGCCCCTAAATCATCTATTAAAAGCATATCTACATTTTTAACATAATCAAGTGATTCTCTAAATTCATTAGAAAACATATCTCTTACAAACTCAGGCCAAAATATAATTGATGTTTTATAACCTTTCTTAGCAAGTTCATTAAAAGTTGCCGCAATTAAATAGGTTTTTCCACATCCAAAGTTACCATGAAGATATAAGCCTTTATCTCCATTTTTATAATTATCTAAAAAATCAAGTAACCAAGTAATAGTTTTAAATCTATTCTTATCTGTTTTATATATTTTAGATATACTAGCTTCCTTATATACATCTGGTGTATTAAAGTTTTTAATATTTTTTAAACTTTTCTCTTTCTTAATTGCGCTTTTCTTATATCTACAAGGCTTATATTCAAATATTAAATTTCCATCAATAATACGAGGTAAATATGCAAATCCATTAATCTTATTTTTACACATGGCAAGGCCCTTACAATTAGAGCAATTTCTAAACTCTAGACTAGACTCTTCTAAAAAAGATGTATAGTTTTCTAAATATTCTTTATCTAGTTTTAATTTATTTACTATCTTACTAAAGAACTCATCATTCATTGATTTATCAAACTCTTTATCTAATAGTTTCTTATCTACTTTAATACTTGTTAAATTATTTAACTCTTCCATATTATCTACTTCCTATACGTTCCTCTAATTCTTTTATCTCATCTATTGATGCAGTGTTTTCAGCAATCTCTTGATTAAACCAATCTGGCCTTTCTTCTTTCTTTCTTATATTATTTGTATTCTTAGTACCTTTATGCATTCTCTTATATTCTTTTTCAGCAAAATTCATAGCATCTTCTACTGTTTCAATGTTAGATTTACTCCATTGTGAGGCAATAGTATCTACATAAGATTTAACTAATCTATTATTATTAATTTTAAGAACATAATCTATAAGTACATTAACTACGCCTGGTTTTAATTCTAAATCTAATAGTAAATGAGCAATTATCTTAAGATCGGTTGCAGTAGGATTACCTTTTTTATACTTACTATTAATAAAGTCATAAGGAGAAGTAGTTTCAAACATATAAATCATTTTACTACGATTAGAATCATCAGTAATCTTTCTCCTCAAGTATTCTGGTTGATTTTTGTATATCAAACTAGGTAGTTTTCCTAAGTGTTCAAAACTATAATACTTTTCCGCATTCTCTCTAAGTATTTTTTTATCTATTCTATGCATATCATTAATACTATTTCTAATTAATGTTACCATATCATCGTTATCATAGTTATAAATATATGAAATATTATAAATATATTCTTTTAAGCTTTTATTTATTGTTTTTTTATTTAACAATTCATCTGGTATTAAACTTAATATTGTATTTAGTTCTATCTTAGATAGTATCTCAATATGTCTATATCTAGATTTCTTTAAATCATATATTAGATTATCATTAATTGCTCCATTATAAAAGCCAAATACATCACTAAAACTCTTAGTAATATCAGTATAATCTCGTAAATTTAAACTAGGTATTTTATAAAAACTAATTATTTTTTCATATTCTAATTTACCAACTCTATTATATAAAGCAGTTGCAAGCACTGGATTATTAATAAATTCTGATGCACTCATAGGAGAATACATCTCATATATATAACTATTAATATTCCCTTCTTTTTTATATGTTTTAAGAAGTCCTAGTGCTTCTAGTTTTATCCTAGCATCATCTATTTCACTAATAGTAATCTGCATATTCGTAAGCAAGTGATGATGCGTCCATTCATTAGATATAGCCTCACTCTTATCTAAATATGACCACAATGTATAATACATACTAATTGCTTCATTACCAACTAATGGTTGATACAAATTTAGAAGGATACTTAAATCATTATTATTTAATACTGTTTTGTTAGTTACAATAAATGTGTCGGCCGCAAGTGTCATAGTACCCTCCTTTATACATATTAGTTTAACAAAAAAAAAAGATTACTTCAACCTTTTTTTCATATGATCATCATAAAAAATTTCATCAGGTTTCATATTAAACACCTTAGCGATTTTGCAAGCTAAATTATAAGACAAATTTCTCGCACCTGTCTCTATTTGGCAATAGTAAGCAGCAGTAATATTTAACTTTTTACCCATTTGTTTACAGGTAAATCCCTTTTCATTTCTTATTTTTTTAAGTTTATCATAATGCATATTCATTCCTCCAATATCTATTATACCACAAGAACACCATTAGTGTACTGTCAAATTTTGGAAATTATGAGAAAATAGTTTAATAAAGAAAGCTTTTAAAATGTGAGTTGAGTGAGGTGGCTATGAACAAAATTAATGTTTACAACGAATATAACAATTTATCAGAAAATATTAAAGGATATAGAAAGATGCGTAATTTAACTCAAGAACAACTTGCTGAAAAAGCATTATGTTCAACATCATATATTAAGCAAATAGAATCACAAAAGAATTTCAAAAACGTTACTTTTATTACTATAACTAACATCTGTAACGCACTGGGAATTGATACTGTTGATTTATTTAGAAAGAATAAATAAGCCTAGAGGCTTTTTTTAGCCTTTATCTTTACTTTATAAATACTATCAGTAATACTAAAATTGTCTTGATACATATAATTAGATCCAATTAAACATAAATCTAATGAATCATTATTCAAAAATAATTTTTCTATCCTTCAATTTTGAAGCATTAGCTTGTTTTTTCTAACTATATTATTTTTACTTAAATATCTTTTTCTATTATCTAGTATATTTATTCTTTTCATATTTTTTCCAAATCTTCCCATCCTTTTTAAGGATAACGTTGATAATGTAAAGCCAATTACTGGTGCTGATGATGTTAATAAGATGTTTGATACTTCACTTATTAAATATGTCTAAATAATTACTACAATTTAAGTTAAAATACATATACATATTCTTCTTATAATACTAATTTCCCATTTCTTATCAAATTCAACCACTTTATTTCGTTTCTTTATCTCATTAATCTCTTTTTCTATATTCACTATTACTCAATATCTAACAATCTAGATGGCCCTATTCATCGACTGTTCTCATCATATCAATTGCTACTACTTCATAATTTCCTAAAAATAATTATACATTAAATTTAATTTAATAGCAATTTTTCATTTATCTTAGATGAAAAATTATAAGTACTCATTCTAAGTTGTTTAACCTTTTTATCTCCTATATGAATTTTTATACAGTCAATACCTTGATACTTAAGAAATATTCCATCACTAGTTATATTAAATAATTTATCCTCACTATTAGGTATTAATTTTATCCTTTGGTACAATTAATGAATTAGATAAAGTTTGATATGCATTGGAATTAATAGGTCCAATAGGAGTAATTTGTAAAGTAGAAGGATCTGGATATATAATACTACCACCATAGCTTAGATTATGAGCAGTTGAACCAAATGAAGTTGCAATTATAATGCCGTCTCCTCTAAATTTTTCTAAAAAATTATTATCTATTTCAATATCTAACTTTAATATTTTAGAATCTTTATATCTAACTACTATTTCATTGAGGGAATAGAAACTATCTATTTTATTTTTACTTCTAACCTCTGTTTCCTCAACACCTACTTCTTCAACTTTAATAGAGTCTGTATTAATCTCTTCTATAAATCTATCTAAGTACATAAGATTTATCATCTATTATATAACCATGGCGAAGGAACTTATCTTTAACTATCTTAGCATTCTTAATTGATTTATCATTATTATTTACATATAATTTAATTCTTTTTATCACTATTATCACCTACATTTCTATTGTATATTTTCTTTAATGTTTTAGGGTTAATTGTTGCATCTATCCCGTTTTCAGCAATAGCTGTATATGTATCTATTAATACTTTATCAATTTTAGGATTTATGAACTCACTTTTACCACTATTTAAGTAATATTCAAGCGGTTCAGAGACAGTCCATTTATCTTTCTTATAAGTTTGACCTGCAGCTATATTATCGCATATCATTTCTACTGTATATTTATAAGGTATAAGCGCTCCTTTTTTATCAAGCAAATCGTACCAGTAATCGAAATGATGTTTATTATGACTTTTATGGTGTAGCCATGCTTTAGAATAGCCTAAATCTTTTTTACAATTAATAATTGGACTTTCATCACCACGATAGTACTTCGCACTCTCAATAAACTCAACTGGTAAATATTTGGATAAATCATGAACTAATCCTCTATAAGGAATACCTGCTTTAACACATAACTTAAACACTTTAAATCTATGCTCATTTACTAAATTAAAATGTAATACAAAATTCTTAATCATACCCCACCTAAACCTTTTAATCTATTTTTATATCTTATTGGTTGTATCTTTTTTACTTTACTATCTTCGATGCTAATCTCAGGTATATATATTCCTGTTTTAAGTTCTATATAGTCTGCTACTAGTCTTCTATGACAAAATTCAGTTATATCTTCATGACACAATAGAATTATATTGCTACCAAACATATTATATAAAGTACCAAGTAATTGATACACATCTAATCCTTTTAATCTTGTTTCATAATAACTTTTTATATATTCATCTTCTATTTCTTTTCTAAAACGTTTATACTCATTTATATCATTGATTTCAAGTAATTCTTGATACTTATTTGCATAATTTAAATATGTTTTAAGACGTGGAGCAAGTTTTTTATAAGCAGGGCCATAATATTTCCAGGCATTACCTCCATCTCCTGTAATTGAAACAGTATTACCACTTTTTACATTACTATAATTACCTGTACCTAATATAATATCTTTAATATCAGTCATTAATTACCTCAAGCATCTTATCAATTATTTTATTAATTATTAATTCTTTATTAAGTGCTCTAGTTGATTTAGTTGCTTCTATTTTAAATTCTAAATATTCATCATTATCTTTATCATAAATAGATACAAAGGTAGTATTATCACTACCATAAGGATTATTCTTATCAACTCTATTTAACTTGCCTGTAATACCTATTCCATAATTTGACTCGGCAAACTTACTAATATTTAGTGCCATCTCCCTAGCTACTTCCACACTATATACACTATATTTATCTATAGTATCACTACTTACTCCTAACTTTATTTTATATTCATTAGAATAAGTTACTGCAGAAAACTTGAGGACATCACTAGCGCCTTCAATATTAGTAATAGCATTAACAACTCCTCCACCTGTACATGATTCCATAGTAGCTATTGTTTTATTCTTTTCAGTCAATATTTTAATTACTTCTTGCATAAACACTTCTCCTTATCATAATATTTACTTAATATATCTTTCATATAATCTGGAATATATTTGTTAACATCCTCTATTATTTCATTTGGAATACCATAATATGCTTCTGCTATACTTCCCGTAATACAAGCTATAGTATCCGTATCTCCTCCAATTGACAGTGCAATTCTAATAGCACTTTCAAATGAATAAGATTTTAAAAAGCAAAATATAGCTTGAGGCAATGAATCAATTGCCTTAGATGTGAATATATAATTATGTCTTAAATCTTCTAAATCATAATCTAATTTAAAATAATATCTCGTAATATACTCTATTAATTCCACCTTAGACATACCATGTCTTAGAAAGAATATTGAAGTAGCAACTGCTTCTGCACATTTAATACTATCTGGATTATTATGTGTTGGAATTGTAGCAAGATAACTTTCACGTTTTACATCCTCTAATGTATCAAATAAGTAACCAACTGGAGCTATTCTCATTGCACATCCATTACCATAACTATCTCCTTTAGAATTACCTTGTAGCCAACTCATAAAACCAGGGCCAAATCTACTTCTTCCATATCTGTCTAACCCTAGATTTATTTCCTTTAAACCATATTCTTTAAGGCAAGTACCATAATCTTTATTATTAAGTATTGCATCCATAATAGCTATTGTAAGTATAGAATCATCTGTAACTGAACACTCATCATTAAATAACGAAGTATTATTATCAAGTATTTTAATTCTATCTTTATAATCTCTAATACCTTTTTGCTTCTTATCAATAACTTCTAATACTTCTAAGTATGAACCTGCAATATCACCTATAATTGCACCTAACATAATATCACCATCTATTTTATACTAGCTATATTATCACTATTCTCCTCAAACTTATTATCTAAATAACTATATTCTTCTTCACTTCCATCTGGATTAATCTTATATGTTTTAGGAAAACATTTACTCATTCTTTTCTTATTAAAACCAAGTGTTCTATCTACTTCTTTTTTAGTATCTTCATCACTTAATCCATAAAACTTACTATAAAGTAAAGTTATACAAGGTTTTATTTGCTCTAACTTAATTGGATTATTTACTTTAGATACAATATACTCACCTACATCGTACAAAAAGTCAGAATAGTTCTTAGTAATTACAACAATATCTTTTTTATCTATATCAGGATATTTAGTTACTAATTCATTATAAAAATTGCTATCTAACTTCTTTATTATATCTAACAAATCACTTGCTACTCTAAGTCTTGCTTTTTCTTCTGTAAACTTGATAGCTAATGTATTATTATATATAAAACTATCCATATATGTATTTACATTATTATAAAACTCTTCTAAAGAGGTAGATGATAACAAACCATATTCAGATTTATCTTGATATAAATATCTTTTAGCTAGATGTGCCTCATCAAATGTCATAGTTGAATATATATAAGAATCCTCACCTATTACATTATCCCAAGTAGGGTCAGACTGATATATTCCATTAATACCATATTTAGGATCAACTAAATTAACTATTACTCTTGAATGGCCACCATATTTAGACATAGCTTCACCACTATATTCTGACATTACATCAACAGCATCAAACCCAACATCAACACCAACACCATATGTAGTTGACTCTATTCCTAACTTAGTAAGTAGGTCATGGAACATATTAGCATATCCAACACATACCATATATTCGTCATTATCTATAATTTCATATAGTTTTCTTGACTTAAATATATCATCATTTTCATCAACATCATTATACTTTTTGTAATGTTTAGTAATATTATATGCGTATAAAAATTTTTCATAAGGCGATAGATTAATGGCAGGTTTAATAAGTTCATATAAGTATTTTTCATAACTTAAATACTTTTCAACTTTCATATTTATAAAACCTAATTCTAATTCAATTTTGTTTGATACTTGCTCTCTAGCAAATAACTCTTGATTAAATGATTGCTTATCTTCACTGTTTACATTAACATGATATTTAAATCTAGAACTAATTTTTTCTAACTTATCAATGCTATCAAATACATTTTTATAATCGTAGTACAAAAACCAAACAGTACCACCTTTTAATATTTTAAAATACTCTATTTCATCATCCGTAAGCGGATTAAATAAATGCAGTTTACTCGATTCATCCATATCTTTTAAAACATCATAAGTATAATACCCTATTAATTCTTTATCAACACTTTCCATAAAACTCCTAATTATTACTTATATTTATTGTATATTTACTTGTTCCCCTATAATTACCTTCTGAATCAAAATCATCATCTGTATCGTAAGTAAATACTGTAAACTCTATATTTGATGATAAATTATCTACCTTATTAGCAAACACCTTAACTGAAGTAAATAGTGTTGTATCATCATACTCAGTATCTTCTATATGAGAATAAAAATTAGAATTACGATTCTTATAATCATCATAAAGATACAAGAATATATATTCATTTTGTATAGTATCACTAGGTCTTAATACTGTTTGATTAATAACTTCTCCATTATTTAGGCTATACTTAATATTAAAACCTACTTTAATATTAGAATTATCTAAACTATTAAGTTTATTATAATAATCCTCACCAAACTTACTATCTAAGTTAATTGTACTTTCATTAGAAAAATATATTTGATAAACATCTATATCTTTACTAGATGATATTTGAGTACTATAATCAGTAACTAACTCTAACCTTGAACCTTTTTCTTTATATAGTCCAACAATTGTATTGTTATTGTCTTGATATACTTCTTTAATCTCTTCTACTTTTTTAGTATTATCATTCTTTTTAACTTCAACATTCTTCTTACTGCCACATGCACAAAATAATAAACATAAACATATTATTAATACTCTTTTCATATTTCATCCAATCTAGGTGTTAGAATCTCATAGCCATCATGAGTAACTAATACCGTGTGTTCATAATGAGCTGCTGGTGACTCGTCCTGAGTATTAACAGTCCAATCATCATCCATTATATATATATCTTCATCCCCAAATGTAAGCATTGGCTCAATACATATAACCATACCTTCTTTAAGCCTTGGTCCAGTTCCTCTTTTACCATAATTAGGTACTTCAGGGTCTTCATGCATATTAGTACCTATTCCATGTCCACATAATTCTTTTACAACACCTAAGTTATGCATTTTAGCATATTCTTCTATAGAAGCGGATATATCACCAATATGAGCACCCGGTCTAACTTCTTTTATACCCTCGTATAGGGCTTTTTCAGTATGTTCCATAAGATATGCTTTTTCATCACTAATATTCCCTACTTTATAAGTCCAAGCTGCATCACCTTGATATCCTTTATACCCTATAACCATATCTATTGTAATGATATCACCATCTTTTAATTTATAATTATTAGGTATACCATGCACTACAGTATCATTCACACTAGTACAAAGCGTTGCAGGATAGCCTTCATAACCTTTACAAGTAGGAACTCCACCATTTCTTATAATAAATTCTTCTGCAATTCTATCAAGTTCCTTAGTAGTTATTCCTTCTTTAATAAATGGGCACAGATACTGATGCGTTAAAGAAACAAGATACCCTGCTTTTTTCATTAGTTCAATTTCTCTATTACTTTTTATTGTAATCATGTAATCACTCCTAACTAATTATATCATTTATTTTAAAAAGAAAAAAGCATTATTCATGCTTATTTCATAATGGATACTTTATCAAGCTCTCTTTTTATAGATAATAAACCAAGTGGTAACATACCTAAGATTAAGAATAAATACTCTTTAGTATCTACTCCAGTATTTGGAGCACTTACCTCTTCTTCTATCTTAGTATAGTAAACTTTAATAACATTATCTTTATCATCTGTCACAACAAGTTTTCCAGAATCCTTATCAAATTTGTATCCATCAACTACTTTTTCAGGATATTCATTGATAACAGTACCATATACAATATTTTCATATTCTTCAGTTTTACTATCATCAATAACACCATCATAATAATATTCTACTCTGTATGTTAAATCATCTTTAATACTATAGAACACATCAATAATGTTTTCTCCATCAATAATCATATAAGGTAATTCAGTTGCAACAACACCATCTTTATAACCACTAGGTCTTTTTAAGTTTACATCTATATCATCAATATCAATTAATGTTTTATATGTAATACCACTAACATTCATATATCCTAAGTATTTATTATTATCTTTAGTATAATAATTAACTGTATATGATAAATCAGTCTTGATAGAATACTCAAATGTTATAGTCTTATCATACTCATCTACATTAAATGTTTGAGTATTATTTCCTTCTAGATTATATCCTGTAATATCTTTTGCTGTTTCAGTAATCTCACTATTATAAGTAATATTGCCTTGAGTCTTTCTATCTGCAATCTCTTCTTTAGTATCCTTATCAATATATTTTACAATATAATTGAAATCGTTCTTCTTTGTATATTCAAATGTTATAGTCTTATCATACTCATCTACATTAAATGTTTGAGTATTATTTCCTTCTAGATTATATCCTGTAATTTCTTTTGCTGTTTCAGTAATCTCACTATTATAAGTAACATTACCTTGAGTCTTTCTATTTGCAATCTCTTCTTTAGTATCTTTATCAATATATTTTACAATATAATTGAAATCGTTCTTCTTTGTATATTCAAATACTAAAGACATATCATCATCTGTAAGAGTAATTGATTTAGTTGCCTCATCTGCTGCATTATATCCATTTGGAGCGACTTTTGCAGTTTCTTCATATGTCTCTAAATATGTTTTATTTTCTCTTAATTCTGAGTTAATAATTTCTTCTTTAGTTACACTATCTACATATTTAACAGTATATTGTAAATCATTTCTCTTATTATATAATACTTGAATTACATTTCTTCCATCAATTATTTCATATGGCATTGTAGTCTCTATAACACCATCTTGATATCCAAATGTTGGTTTAAACATATTCACATCAATCATATCAGATGTAATAGTATCTTTATATGTCTTATTACCATATTCCTTACTATTAATATAATGAGCAATATCATTTAGAACTTCATCTTTATAATATTCTACTGTATATACAAGATCATTTTTCTTTGTATAATAGAAGTTAATCTCTTTATTATATTCGTCAAGAATAAAATCTTGAGTACTATTACCTACTACATTATATCCAGATATTACTTCAGCAGTCTCAGTAATAGACTCTTTATATGTTTTATTAGATACTGGCTTTGCAGCATGTAATACTTCATTTGTACCTTGTTCTAAATAGTTTACAGTATAATTATAATCATTCTTCTTTGTATAATAGAAATTTAATTCTTGATTATCTTCACTTATTGTAATCTCTTTAGTAGAAGCATCATAATTATAGCCTGTTATCTCTTTAGCATTTTCACTATAAGTTTTATTTCTTAACTTATCTATTCTAACCTCTTGAGTTTCTAAAACAGTATTTGTTCCATCCTCAAGATAATTTACTTTATAAGTATAACCTTTTACATTAACCTGTGGAGAATCATTAATAACAATAGGTCCATCAGGATATTCTACTTTAGCATCTCCATTAGTATCATATAATCCTGGAACTTCTACATTATTTAATCTAATCTTAAATGTAAACACCTTTTCTGTTTCATTAACTTCATTAATATAATATGATACCTTTTTACCATCTATTGTTGGAGTAACTGTATTACCATCTAATTTGGCACTACCTTCAACATATTCAAAATTATCACCAATAACGTCTGATAACGTAGCACTTGTTGCAGCTGGCGTAATTACTTCAATATTATCTACAATATTTGAAAATACTTCAGAAATATTGAATGCATTTCCATCAGAATAATGTGTGTCTTCAGGATCAGAAACCATGTTCTTTAAAGCTGTACCTTCATCTTCATACCCAATAGCAAATATTTCATATCCTTGTTCCTTTGCATAATTAGCCTGAGCAACATATGAATTTCCATCAGTAGGCGCACCATCACTAATAACTACAATATACTTATTAGCTGAAGCAGGAGCGCTATCTAATAATCTATTTGCTTCCCTTAAAGCTTTTCCAATTTCTGTATTACCACCAGGACTACCAAAATTTGCATTATCTAAATTTCTATTTGCAAACTCAGTAGATGTAACACTATTTGAAAATGTTACCAAAGATATTCCCTCAAGTCGCCTAAAGTGTTGCTGTAATGATTAAAGTATGATAATATATAAGTGCGAAGAATGAATAATATGAATCTTAGGAAGTGGCTTTTATCGGCTAATCTTGATTCATTCTTCGCAAAATTATGATTCATTGAGATTAGTCGATAAAAGCTTCTTTTAATATATGAATAATGAAGTAGAAAAAAATATAAAAAGCATGTTACCA
>Ga0256407_10000833_pt1 | contig 69675 bp, 74 predicted proteins | sample RumenRJG_04DNA_FD_193489 | JGI IMG/M metagenome (GOLD analysis project Ga0256407, IMG submission 193489) | Bovine rumen microbial communities from Lethbridge, Alberta, Canada - RJG_04 | ecosystem: Host-associated > Mammals > Digestive system > Stomach > Rumen | place: Canada: Alberta... | reverse complement strand
TCATTTTCACGCTCGGCGGGGGCTACTCGCCCCCTTGCCGCTTGGCGTTCCCCTCGGTGTTTTTCATAATATTATTTTATGAAAACAACTTTCAGAAGACTTTCGCACTTCTTATTGGAACTTTCAAACAGCACCCAGAGGGCACTTTTTTCAACAAAATGTTGCGAGAAACCAAAATTTTGAGTAATTTTGACCGATTTATACACCTTACTATTATATAATGACCGAAATAAACCAAATTCAAGACGAGATAATCGACGAGTTCAGCGGCATGGACGACTGGATGGACCGCTATGCTTACATCATTGAACTGGGCAACGGGCTCGACGCGCTCGACGAGAGCCTCAAGACGCCCGACAACCTGATAGACGGATGCCAAAGCCGACTGTGGCTCGACGCGCAATACCATGACGGAGTGGTCACCTACCGCGCCGACAGCGACGCCATCATCGTCAAGGGCATCGTGGCGCTGCTCATACGCGTGCTCTCGGGACAACGACCACAAGACATCGTTGATGCCGACCTCTACTTCATCGACCGCATAGGGCTGCGCGAGCACCTCTCCCCCACCCGCAGCAACGGCCTGCTCTCCATGCTCAAGAACATGCGAGCCTATGCCATGGCCTTCGCAATGCACAAAGCATAAATCTACCACAATTATACTATTCCACTACTCTACTATTCTACTACTCTACTATTCTACTACTCTACTATTCTACTAAAAATCATATTAACTTAAAAAACTATTAACTAATTATGTTTAAAAATCAACCAAAAGGCTTGTATGTCTTAGCACTTGCCAACACTGGCGAACGCTTTGGCTACTACACCATGCTTGCCATTCTGCTCCTATTCTTGCAGGCGCAATTTGGCTTCAGTACAGCAACGGCTGGTTTCATTTATTCAACATTCCTGGCATTGGTATATTTCATGCCCATGCTGGGTGGTATTATCGCCGATAAATGGAACTTCAAGAAAACCGTGACACTGGGTATCATCGTCATGTTCCTAGGTTACCTGGTAATGGCAATCTCTGGACTGGCTTCTAAATCTTTAGCACTGCTGTTCACAGCTCTGTTTCTCATTGCTTGTGGTACCGGTCTATTCAAGGGAAACCTGCAAGTGATGGTGGGCGACCTCTACAACGACCCAAAATATGCCGACAAGCGCGACGTGGCATTCTCACTGTTCTACATGGCCATCAACATTGGTGCCATGTTTGCACCATCAGTTACCGAGGCCCTGTGCAACATGTCGCTGCACAGTGCTGGTTATGAATACACCTCAGGACTTCCTGGCCTGTGTAACAAGTTCATTGCCGACCCGTCCCACATGGAAGCAAAGAGCGTGATTGCTCTGATGAACGGCAGTGGCTGCTACAACTTCGACCAGCTGTCACAATTCTGCAACAACTATGTTCACGCCATCACCAAGGGCTATGCCTACGCTTTTGCCGTAGCGTGCGTCTCGATGGTTGTATCCTATATAATATATAAATTTGGTGCTGCCACCTATAAGCATGTGGGCAACAACGTCAAGGACAAAGATAATGCCGATGCCAATGTCCCCGAGCTCAGCAAGGAGGAGACTAAGTCTCGCATCGTGGCTCTGTTGCTAGTCTTTGCTGTAGTCATCTTCTTCTGGATGGTATTCCACCAAAATGGCGCCACACTCACCAAGTTTGCCGAAATCTACACCTCACAAGAGGGATGGGGCTTCACACGCATTGGATTTAACGTATGGGCTCTTGCCACCATCGCCGCTGGCGTATATGCAGCCTTCTCTTTCTTCCAGAGCGAGTCGAAGAAGACTAAAGGCATCTCGGGCATTATACTACTTGCATGCCTCGTTGGTGTAGGGCTGTTCCTGTATTTCACTCCTAATCCTGTTACTGGTGTTCAGCCACAAATCTATCAACAGTTCAACCCATTCTATGTCGTGGCCTTGACACCGTTCTCGGTAGCACTCTTTGCTTGGCTTGCCAAGAAGAAGAAAGAGCCCAGCGCTCCTCGCAAGATTGGCTATGGTATGATTGTTGCTGGTCTCGCCTATGTAATAATGATATTTGCCTCTATGGGCTTCGGTCTTCCTCCAAAAGAAGGTGCAAGCGACGTGCTCGTTTCACCTAACTGGCTCATCTCAACCTATCTGGTATTGACATTTGCCGAGTTGCTGCTCTCACCAATGGGTATCTCTTTTGTCAGCAAAGTGGCTCCTCCCAAGTACAAGGGTCTGATGATGGGATGCTGGTTTGGTGCAACAGCCGTGGGTAACTACCTAGTGTCTATCCCCACACTGCTCTGGGACAAGATCTCGACACCGATGTTGTGGGCCATTCTCTTGGTGATATGCCTCATTGCAGCTGGATTTATCTTTGCCATAATGAAACGCCTTGAGAAAGTAGCCAAATAAAGTAATTAACACTAAAAACTGTTCACATGAAGAAGTTTATGATATTTTCAATGGCTGCATTAGCTCTCTCAATGGCATCATGCAGCAGTGGCGAAGATAAGGTCAATGCAAAGAAAGATGCCGAAGACATGGCCAAAGCTTTAGTTGACGTTATCGACAAGACCGAGGTAAAGAACCAAGCTGGGCTCGACTCGCTAAAGCAGAAAGTTGACTCGATGGAAGTTACTTTCTACAAATTCTATGATCTTAACAAGAAAGATGCCAACGGAAAGCCTCTCACCGACTCTCTGAAAATCTACTATAACCAGAATCGAGCTAAGGTGGACTCGGCTCTTAACGCCAAGACAGCGGCAATGCAAAAAAACACGCCAGCAGCTAACAAATAAAAACTGCTATCACTGTCTTTATTAACACAATAGGGGGGTGTTCTAGCAATAAAGAACACGCCCTTATTGTTGATAAGGCATTTCTTTCCAAAACTAAGTCTTTTTCCATCGTTTTTCACACCCTCCCCACCCCAAAACAGCTGGTCACTAACCATAAACCAGCTAAATCTCCTTTTTTTTGACACATTTAGACGGTTTATGGTAAATAAGCAGCATTAACTTTAATAATATCAACTACAGTTTACAAATTTTGCATTAATCCCAAACTTTAATCCTGAAAAAGATCATCACCCTAATGATGGTGGTGGCACTAGTGGCCAGCGCAGCGGCGCAAGTCAAGTTTGACGGGCGCAGCACCAAGAGCAATAGAGTGCTCTCGCAAGAAAAAGTGAGCACCAAGTCTAAAACTGGCTTTGCCAAAAACCGCATCGCTCCCAAGGCGCTGGGCAACCTCATCGCCAGCCGTGCCCGCCGACCCCGTGCTCTATGAGGACTCATGGTTTGACAGCGGCTCAGAGGATGGCTACAGCTGCCTCGACTTCAAGATTCTCTCCGAGGATGTTGACGGCAACTACATCGACCCCACTCACCTGGTGTATAGCGTCTTCACCGACGACGATGTGCCTTTTGTATTCCTTGCCGAGACCTATAGCTACGACCTCACCGAGGACATGACCGAGATTCCTTTTGAGATCTACAGCAGCGGCTACGACTTCAGCGACTCGCGCATCTACTTCTACCGCACCAACGAGGGCGACAACCCCATGTTCACCAGCCGCATAGGCATCCAGGTACACTACGACGTGCCCGTGACCAACGACAAGCGCGAGACCACCATCGTGCGCAACTCGTCTAATATCGTGTACTGGCAACTGCCCACAGCCATCACCACCATCAGCAGCGACCAGGCAACCACTGGCGACGACGCTTACTATAACATGATGGGACAGCGCTTCACCACCGCTACCAACCTGCCCGCTGGCATCTACATCCACCACGGCAAGAAGGTAATCGTCAAGTAAAGCAGCAATAAGTGCGCTACACAAACTAGAGAGTTCGACGACTCTGTTGTCGGGTAATGTCCCGAAACATTGTCGTCGAACTTTCATTTTCTCGCCGTCACGCCGCTGCGGCAAAGATTAACGGCTAACTGAGTCCTATTTAAAAAATTAAAAACGGCGAATTTTACGAATTAGGCGAATAAGCAGTGGTTTTAATCAGACAGTTCAGATGAATCAGCCGTTTATTCTCAAGTTATTGATGTGTCACTTGCTCATCGATGTGGCTGTTAGCCTCTAAGAGGCGATTACCCCATAGGAGTAAATATATAAGAAATACCACGTAAGCTCCTCGCAGAGGGGCGCAACGTGGGGTGCAGCTCACGCAGTCTCACCACTTAACACTCATCTCTAACCTTTATCACTCTACGCATTGATTTTCAGGAGCAAAAAAAATTAGTTTAATTCGCATAATTCGCCGTTTTTTTAAAGTGGAGTCCGCTTATAAAAAAACAATCGCCACAGCTCCCGTTACCGGGACGTGGCGATTGAACTTTAAAAAATTATGAAACAAAAATACTACTCTTGCTACTAGGGAAAGCTGCTAGAATTGCAGCAACCCTAAACGCTCAGCTCAAGCAGTCTTAAAGTTGTGGACCTGCAGCCACGAGAGCCTTGCCGGCCTCGTTGCTCTCATACTTAGCAAAGTTCTTGATGAAGCGGCTGGCGAGGTCTTTAGCCTTCTCCTCCCACTCAGCGGGATTAGCGTAAGTGTCGCGTGGATCGAGAATGGCGGGGTCAACGCCCTCGAGTTGAGTGGGCACGGTGAAGTTGAAGTAAGGAATCTCCTTGGTGGGGGCGTTGTCGATGCTATGGTTGAGGATAGCGTCGATGATGCCACGTGTGTCGCGAATCGAGATGCGCTTGCCGGTGCCGTTCCAGCCAGTGTTCACCAGATAGGCCTTGGCGCCACTAGCCTGCATGCGCTTAACGAGCTCCTCGGCATATTTTGTGGGGTGCAGCTCAAGGAACGCCTGGCCAAAGCATGCGCTGAAGGTGGGAGTGGGCTCGGTGATGCCGCGCTCGGTACCTGCCAGCTTGGCGGTGAAGCCACTCAGGAAGTAGTATTTGGTCTGCTCGGGAGTCAGGATCGACACTGGAGGCAGCACGCCAAAGGCGTCGGCACTCAAGAAAATCACCTGCTTAGCGGCGGGACCGTGGCTGAATGGGCGCACAATGTTCTTGATGTGGTAGATGGGGTAAGACACGCGGGTGTTCTCGGTCACGCTCTTGTCGGCAAAGTCAATCTTGCCTTCGGCGTCAACGGTAACGTTCTCAAGCAGCGCGTCGCGGTGGATGGCGTTGTAGATGTCGGGCTCGCTCTCCTTGTCGAGGTTGATAACCTTGGCATAGCAGCCGCCCTCGAAGTTGAACACACCCTCGTCGTCCCAGCCGTGTTCATCGTCGCCAATGAGTTTGCGCTTGGGGTCGGTAGAGAGTGTGGTCTTGCCAGTGCCGCTCAGGCCGAAGAAGATGGCGGTGTTCTCGCCGTTCATGTCGGTGTTGGCCGAGCAGTGCATAGCGGCGATGCCCTTCAGTGGCAGGTAGTAGTTCATCATCGAGAAGAGGCCTTTCTTCATCTCGCCACCATACCAGGTGTTGAGAATCACTTGCTCCTTGCTGGTGACATTGAAGACTACTGCTGTCTCGCTGTTGAGACCCAGCTCCTTGTAGTTATCCACCTTAGCCTTGCTGGCGGTATAAACGATGAAGTCGGGCTCCTGGTCAAACTCCGCCTCGTTTTGAGGACGGATAAACATATTGGTCACGAAGTGGGCCTGCCATGCCACCTCCATGATGAAGCGCACCTTCATGCGGGTGTCTTTGTGAGTGCCACAGAAGCCGTCAACCACAAAGAGGCGCTTGCCGCTCAACTGCTTGCGGGCAAGGTCTTTAACGGCAGCCCAGGTCTCAAGGCTGGCGGGGTGGTTGTCGTTAGGATACTCAGGAGTGGTCCACCACACGGTGTCCTTGCTGTTCTCGTCCATAACGATGAACTTGTCCTTAGGCGAGCGGCCGGTGTAGATGCCGGTCATCACGTTGATGGCGCCAAGCTCGGTCTCCTGACCTACGTCAAAGCCCTCAAGGCCTTCCTTGGTCTCCTCGTTGAACAACACTTCATAGGTGGGGTTGTAAAGCACCTCCTGAACATCGTTGATGCCATACTTCGCTAATACTGACTTATCAAATTTTGCCATAGCTGTAATGTAATTATTTATGTTATTGTTAAGTTTCTTCTTCTTTAATAAACCTCACATCAATTTCAGAACGCAAAATTAGTCATTGTATTTTAAAATAAAAGAATAATTAAAGAAAAAAATCCATAATTTTTGCGTTTTGACCCGAATCGGTCATTAGGATTTATGTTAGAACAGATTTTATTTTGAGCAGGTTGTAAAGATATTGACGAAGACATAGCGGGCTATGACAAGACAATATCTGCAACAAGATGCCAAAAATGCGGTTAAGCGAGAGAAAGTTGAGCTTGCTCTACTTTCCGAGCATGAGCATTTTATCCAAAACAAAACTGTTATGACATGAAAGACAATAAAAAACAACATGTCGTCGGCCTAATGACCGATTTGGGTTTAACGATTTCAAAAGAAACAACGCATCTGCTCATTTTGGGCAGATGCGTTGTCATTGAATAAAAAAATGTCAGCTTCTGTATTTCTTGAACGATAGCGGCAACTCCCCTATCGTGCAGGTCATCGTTGTTCCATCGAGCTTGATATTTGTCACGGCCAGCGTCAAGTCCCGAACTTGCAGCAGCAGAGCCTTGTCGGTGAGCAGCCACGTGCCAGCGACAAAGACGCCCAGGCCACTCTCGCCATAGAGGTAGAGACGCGCCTCACCGTCCTCCTTGAAATAGACTACAAAGTCGCCAGTGGCGATAATCTCTTTGACGATTTTCAGTGTCTCTATATTTTCGGGGGTGAGTGTGCCGTCCTGCTGCATCTGCGCCACCAGCATCGCCTCGAGCTGTGCCAGCACCTGAGGGTCCTTTTGATACTCCCAGGCTCCTAACAGCCCACTTGCGGGCTCATCCTTTGCCTTGTCGTCGCCACACGAGGTGAACGCCCAGCAGCAAATCATTGCCACCACAAGCATTGCCCAGCCCCAAAGTATGTTCTTTCGCTTCATTTCAAGTGTTACTTCGTTTTGTGTTTTTTCAGAGTGCAAAATTATAACTTTTAATTCACCCCGTCCTAAGAAAAACACCCAAAAAACACCCACTTGTTAATAACTTTTTTGTTTTCGCCACTCAACAAAGAACTATTCAGTCTTACGCACAAAGTCGGGTCTTCGACCCGTCCAGCGTCTTCGACGCTCGCAGGGGCTGAATTCCTTTACTAGCTAAAATCGCTGAATAGTTACGCTCAACAGGGAACTATGGGTGACACATTATCCACATGGCGGTTGCATGTAGGCAATTAATCTGCTCTTGCTGGTGTCGCGTTTTTTCTTGCAAATCGTGTTGTTGCGCACAAAAGTAGTGCAACAATTTTGCCGTTAACGTGGTTTTCGTTACCTTTGCGAGCAAGAACAAAAAATAGAACTAAAACACATTATTTTTATGACAATAATCTTTAGAAACCGCATGCTGGCAATGGCTTGCCTGGTGCTGGTGGTGGCGGTGATGTGCGGCTGCAAGAAGGAGAACAGGCCGTTTAAGGTGACAGTGGAGCTGCAAGGCCTTGGCTCACAGCAGGTGAAAGTGGTGTATAGCGGGGCCGACGGCGGCATCGTCGATTACTGGGCCAAATGCGAGAACAACGCCTTTGAGGTTGAGGGTAATTGCTCTAACCCGTCGCTGCTGATGGTGTATAACAGGATGAATGTGCCCATCATCAAGCTCATTGTGGCGGGAGGCGACAAGCTGGAGGTGAAGGGCAAGATTCTGGAGCCTTACCAGCTCAGTGTGAAAGGCTCGGAGATGGCTGAGCAATATAACGACTTCATGGTCAGGCACAAAACCGAGTATAAGAGTGCCAACTCACAGGCTCTGAACACCGCCATCGAGAACTACGTAAAGGACAACCCCAAGAGCATTGTCTCTACTGCACTGGTGATGCTCGACTACAGCCCCAGCGACGACAACGCCATCGACAAACTGCTCGGCAAAATCGACGACAGCGCCAAGCCCGAGTCGCTCATGGCAAGCTACAACCTGCTCAAAGCCAGGAGCAAGAAGCCTGCCACAAAAATCACCTCGCTAAACATGCTTGAGCAGAGCTCGGGCGACTTTGCCGTGGCCAGCATCAAGGGCGACAAGCCGTCGCTAATTCTCTTCTGGGACAGGGATCTGGGCACCAGCGAGCGCACCATGATATTTGAAGAGATGAAGATGATTGACCCCTCGCGGGCACAGGTGATGGACATCAGCCTCGACATCGACTCCACTGGATGGTACTACGCCACACACCGCGACGGCACCACCTGGAAACACTACTGGGTGCCAGGCTCAATGATGAATGGAGAGATCGCGAGCTTGCAGGTTGACAAAACGCCCACCATCATCGTCACCGACTCAATGGGCAACCAGCAATACCGCGGTGACAACGCCATCAAAGCGCGGCAGACGATTGAAAACATATAACAAGCCGTCAAGGCAATAGCTGACGAGGCAATAGCTGACAAGACAATAGCTGACAAGGCACTAGAGGCCGTCGCAATTAACGGACAAGGCTCGCCTTGGTCCTACTTAACATTTAACACTTAACTCTTTACATTTAGGAGAATTATGCTAAACAAGATACTTGGTGCTGCACTGCAGGGCATTGACGCCATCGCCGTAGAGATTGAGGTGTCGGTAGATTGGGGCACGGGCTATGTGCTCGTGGGGCTCCCCGACGCGGCAGTGAAGGAGAGCTTTGAGCGCGTGAAGTGCGCCATTGCCAACGTCAACATCAAATTTCCACATAAAGCGGTGGTGATCAACATGTCGCCTGCCGACATCAAGAAGGAAGGCTCGGCCTATGACCTGCCCATCGCCATTGGCATCCTTGCCAGCGACGAGAAGATAGGCAACGAAAAGCTAGGGCGATACATGATTATGGGCGAACTCTCGCTCGACGGGTCGGTGAAGGCCATCAAGGGCGCATTGCCCATGGCAATCCTCGCCCGCCAGATGCAGCTCGACGGCTTCATCTTGCCGCGCTGCAACGCCACCGAGGCTGCGGTGGTCAACAACCTCAACGTCTATGGCGTAGATAGCATACAGGAGGTGATACAGTTCTTCAAGAATGAGATAACACTTGAGCCCACGGTGGTCGATACCCGAGCAGAGTTTGCACGAGCGCAAAGTCAGTTCCCCTACGACTTTAGCGAGGTAAAGGGCCAGGAGCAGGTGAAGCGCGCCTTTGAGGTGGCGTGTGCCGGAGGCCACAACATCATGCTCATTGGGTCACCAGGCAGTGGCAAGTCGATGATGGCGAAGCGACTGCCGTCAATCTTGCCGCCGCTCACCCTGAGCGAAGCCCTTGAGACTACCAAGATCCACAGCGTGGCAGGCAAACTCTCACAGGGCACCACCTTGCTCTCGGTGCGCCCCTACCGCGCCCCGCATCACACCATCTCGCCCGTCGCCTTAGTGGGTGGCGGCACTTATCCCACGCCAGGGGAAATCTCACTGGCGCACAACGGTGTCCTTTTCCTTGACGAGTTGCCTGAATTTAATCGCTCGGTTTTAGAGGTGATGCGCCAGCCACTGGAGGACCGCCACATCTCGATTTCACGCGCCAAGTATAGCATCGACTATCCAGCCTCATTCATGCTCGTGGCATCGATGAATCCGTGCCCTTGCGGCTACTACGGTCACCCCACCAAGCAGTGCATCTGCACGCCCCACCAGCGCCACAACTACATGGGCAAGATTTCGGGCCCACTGTTGGACAGAATCGACCTGCAAGTGGAAGTTCAGCCGGTGAACTTCGAACAGATGTCAAGCAAGCAGCCAGGCGAACCCAGTGCGGCAATCAGGGAGAGAGTCATCAAAGCGCGAGCCATCCAGAGCCTCCGCTTCAAGAACCACCCCGGCGTGCACTGCAACGCACAGATGACCCCCTCGCTGCTGCACCAGTACGCCGAGCCCGACGCCGAAGGCATGGAGAAGTTGCGCGAAGCCATCACCAAGATGAACATGAGCGCGAGGGCCTACGACCGCATTCTAAAAGTAGCCCGCACCATCGCCGACCTCGACGGCAGCGTCCAGGTGCGCCAGCCCCACATCATGGAAGCCATCGCCTACCGCAACCTCGACCGCTCCAACTACTTCAACATGTAATGTTTTTAATCTATGGACGAAGACCAGAAAAATATTATCATATACCGCACTGCCGATGGACGTGCATCAGTAGCACTCTATGCTCACGACGGCAAAATTTGGGTTAATCAGCAACAGATGGCAGAACTTTTTGCCACCTCTAAGCCCAATATTAGCATGCATATATCCAACATATTAAAAGAGAACGAGTTAACTGGAGCATCAGTTGTTAAGAATTTCTTAACAACTGCCGCCGATGGAAAGAGTTATAACGTAGTTTTCTACTCTCTTGAGATGATAATTGCGGTGGGATATCGTGTTCGTGGCGTGCGGGGGACTCAATTCCGTCAATGGGCAACGAGACATCTGTCGGAATACCTTGTCAAGGGCTTTGTGATGGACGACGAGAGGCTAAAGAACCCTGATGGCCGTCCAGACTATTTTGATGAATTGCTCGCTCGAATCCGCGACATTCGTGCCTCGGAGAAACGATTTTATCAAAAAATTAGAGATTTGTTCTCACTGAGCAGCGACTATGACAAGAGCGATAAGGCAACACAAATGTTTTTTGCTGAGACACAGAACAAATTGCTCTACGCCGTAACCAACCAAACTGCTGCCGAACTGATATGCGCACGAGCCGATGCAAGCAAGCCAAACATGGGACTTACCACTTGGAAAGGCTCCATAGTGCGTAAAGGCGATATAACCACAGCTAAAAATTATCTTCAAGACAACGAGATTGACCGCCTCAACAGGTTAGTTGACATATTCCTAACCTCTGCCGAAATGCGTGTGGAAGGCCGTCGCGACCTCACTTTGGATTACTGGCGCAAGAACGTTGACAACCTTTTGCAGTTCCAGGGGATGGACGTGCTGCAAGGCAAAGGCTCTGTCTCAAATGCCGAAATGGAAACCCATGTCCGCAACATCTACGACCAATTCGACACAAAACGCAAGCAACTCGAGGCCCAGCAAGCCGACGCCGACGACATGAAACTCCTCGAAGACCTCGAGCGCAAAATCATAAACCAAAACAAGAGCAACAAACAGTAACGCTCCCCACATCATGGAAGCCATCGGCTACCGCAACCTCGACCGCAGCAACTATTTTAACATGTAACAATCGATTTTACCAGAAAAGCTGTGTTGATTTCACTTGGTTTGCAATGCCGAAGTTATATTGCCCAATTCGTCTAAACGTACACGGATTTTAGACTTAATGGGGATGGTTGGTTCCTCTTTGCGGAGTGGATTTTCAGCAAGTTGCCTGAATTCATTAAATGTCATCACAATGATTGTTGTTCAGGTTAATGTGCATTATCATGCCGGCATTAAGGACAGAAATGGCGCTCCAAACGAATTTATCATAAGCATTCTTCAACAAAGATGATATCGGAGAAGTGCTTCTCGACGTGAGCCATCAGACGGTCAAAATCGCCCTTGCGCCAAAATTTTACACACATTGCCTGATCTTTCCCGTTCGCAACAGGAAGTATCCGATCGTTACTAAGGTTAAAGTCCCAAGCTGCCAGCGACTCTTGCCCCTTACGCTTTTGTGCCGTATATTGCAAGCAGGGTTCTCCATTGTCATCCACTTCTTCGGGAACCAGATAAAAGAGGTCGTCATAATAGTTGCCCCAATAATTGGTGTTGATATCTTTGCAAGGGAAAGCGTCGCGCAATTCCTCCAGTGTCGTTTCTGGGTGACAAGCCAAATAGGCTTTAAAGACGGCACACGCAGCCATGGCCTTAGAAAGTCGTTTGCCCGGGAACACTTCAGTTCGGTCTTTGCCATAATAAACTCTGTATTTTGTGTTGTCGCGATTGTTGCCCTTGAAGAGTTCTGTGAAAACCGCCTTCTTATCCTTGTAATGGTGAAAGACTACAGCCTTAAACACTTCCTCATTGGCATCCCAGAGTTCTTGCATTAGCAATTTTTCTGCTTCTTCAATGATGACTGATTTTCCTATAGCTTGCTCAGCCTTAATGCCATATACAGCCATCACCAACCTGTCAAACAAATCGGAATCAACCTTATAGAGCTGCTCCAAGAGATCGCGCTCTTGACTGGAGATGGCCAATGGTGAATAATCATGATTGCTGGCGCTAGAGGCTCTGCCCAGGTTGCGTATATAAGTTTCTATAAACGAGTGCTCCTGATTCGGCATTTTCATGATGGAAACAGGGGTTAGCACATAATCCAGCAACTGTTGATAGGTCATGCTGGTAAACTGATTACATCCGGGAGTTTTCCCGTCGGGCGACAGCAACACACCAATAGACGAGTAGTCCAGCCCCGTTTCTTGTTTTTTTGAAATTATGTATTGCATCACAGCCTGCTGGTAACGCGTGGTCTGGCCTTGTCCCTCACTGCTATATATCTTGTTTTCTATGACGATGGGGACCACCCGCTTCATTATCTGACCATCATCTTCGTAGGTGAGACAAGCGACCATCCAAATGTCAATGCGATCTTTGTTGTGACTGCCTACATTCTTTTCCAGTTCAATAGGTTCCATTAACTCCAGGTCGTAGTTACCAGCCAAAACCTTGCGATAAAGCACATCGCCAAAGGTTTGAGGACCCCACTTCAAGGTGGTCACCAGTCGCAAGAAGAGTTTGAGGGGTTCGGTGCCTAAGCCATGAGACGAGCTGGGGTTCAGCAGCCAACACAGGAAAGCACTGTGGCGATTTTCACTACGTTCAGAGCCGATGACATTGAAAAGAGTTGTCTGGTCATATAAAGCCTTCAGTTGAGCGAAAGCCTTGCTGCTCAATAAGGAGAGCACTCTTTGTTCGATACACATACTAGTTTTGATATTTGAGATGGTTGATAATTTAAAAGTGGTATTAGGGAAACGATACGCAGGTTACTCTGGTTACTACAGGCATATAGCACCAATTAGTGACTACAAAAATAGCAATTTTTCCCATATAAATCAAACGAAGATTGATTTTTTATATTTTTTGAAAATCGTGGCCTGTGCGCGGGGCTTCTCTCATTTAGCCCATCTCGGTTGATTATGTTGTCACTGTTATTCATATCATGAAAACTCCACTTCCATTTCCTCAACAAAGTCGCGCACATAGATTAAATCGGTAATGGCAAAATTCATGTGGTCAAACACGTTGTGGAAAGCGCTCGTGAGGTGCAGATCTTTGGTCAACTCCTGGTCAAGGCCCTCGTTCCAATTTGGTGGTGGGCAGTCCATGCCAATCAGTGAGTCAAAACTCATTGCCAAGTCCTCAGGGAATCTTAACGCTGTTAATGAAATACCTGAATCATAGAGAGGGTTCAACTCCGAATCGTGCAATGCCGCCCACAGTGTTTTCCTCTTATCGTCTTGTACTGGATGAAGCTTAGGGTAGTCGCCGAAAAAGAGCTTTATGCTTAACTTTGTCACATGGCGCTGCGCTGTAGTGTTTAGTAATGACAGTTTTTCCCATGCGTAATGCGCCTTGTCAAGCATTTCATGAAGTGCCTGGGTGAGAGCATCGTTAAATGCAATGATATCGGGCAACAGTTTCTCTTGACGCTTTAGTGCCTCGCTATTAATCATGCGCTTGCGCAATTCCAGCAGATGGCGCAGCCGCAGCGTGTCTTCGTCAAAGTCGTCAAAGAGCCGCACAATCGTGTCCTCCAGCTTGGCAATATCACCGTGAAATGCTCGAGAGATGTCAAACCAACATGTGCTATGATATTTCTTGGTGCAAGGTTTCCCTTCTTCGTCATCATAATGGAGGGTTATATCGCTGTAAATAACATCGTAGGGAATATCGCCCAACATGTATAGTCCGTGGCATTTGAACTTATAATCATAGTCGGCTGAATCAGCATAAAAAGGTGCTTCCTCCACTTCACAAAAGGCAAGTTTCTTGGCATATTCCCGCTCTAGGGGCATCAATATCTCATAGTCATCGGTATCGATGACCACGGCACAGTTTCTGTCATATCCGCGACCGCCGCTCACTAATTGCGCGTATCTGTCACTTAAGAATATATTTTCCATTTTTTGTTGATTTATAATTAGTTATAAAAAAGTGTTTATTTTTCATTCAGCGTTTTGAAGCCGCGGCACAGAGCTGCTGCTGTGTCAGGGTCGAGGCCTTGGTCGAGCATTTCCTTAACCAGACTGATGGTGTCCTCTTCGTTTATGTGAGTTATGTCGTAGTCAGCAAGCAGTTCCTCGGTGCATTCCTCGCACAGCAGCGGCATGATGTCGGCCGGTGCCACGTCAGCAAGCCAATCCCAGATGGCATAGTATGCTACCGAACGATAACCACGGCTCACGCCACAATTATCCACAAAGAGTTTTGTGAGCAACCTCATGGCGTGAATTGGGTTCATTTTCTCACTTGCATTGGCCAGTTCTTTTATAGTATTTTCCATAATTATTTCATCTTAAAATGGTCTATATCGCTCATGAAGCAATAGCGCTTAGGCTCGGTGATGTGGGGATTGAGCTTCTGCATTGTGGCAAGGATGTGCTGCTCCTTGTGTTGCTCGTGGATGAGTGAGTCAATGGTTGTTTGACGACTGTTAATGTTTTCTATCAGCGTTGCCATGATGTGACCAACGGCGATCTCGCGTGTGGGGAATGTGCTGAAGTCATCAATCATTCGGGGGTCTTTGAGCACAATGTCGCCATTGCGCATCACCTGCTCATATTTCATTGACCCATAACCATGGCCTTCCCTGATTTCAGCGACAATCGAACGCTTCACGGCATAGCGATTCACAGGCGAGCGGTAATAAACCGTCTCCCCCACCTGTGCCCGAGGGGGATAGTTAATCTTTGGAAAATGTATACTCATTTTTATTGTTTGTTTTGAAATGGAATAAATATCTTTTACATCTCTCAGGGGGGCATTATGGAGCCTTCAAGTGTCTAACGAAATTGTGAATTATGCATTAAATTTAGTCCCAGTAGTGTGGTTCATAGTCGCCATTGTAGAGCAAGCTGATCTCCGGTCCCTGAGTCAAGAGGGAAGGAGTGACATTGTAAGTAGTCAGTTTCGACACATTGCTTATCCAGCATTCCACACTTTGCAAAGTGCTGGGCATTACCACAGTCTCAAGAGCTGTGCAGCCGTCAAAGGCGCCGCTGCGGATAACCTTCACCGACTCGGGAAGAACCACTTTGGTGAGCGCAGTGCAATTCTCAAAAGCACCGGTTCTGATTTCGGTCACCCCGTTGCCTATTTCAATCTCTTTAAGATTGCTTACATCACGCCATGCACCAGCCTCGATTACGGTGCCTTGAAACAAGACGCACTTGCATGTGCCGTCAACCATTGTGGCATCCACAAAGTGAGTGTCCTTATTAATTCTAAGTGCCATAGTCTAAATAGTTTTTAAAAGATGAATAACCGTTTTAACTTACGCGCCTATATATAATAGCAACATCCTCCAAAAAATTAAAAAATTTTGACAAAAAAATGCATATTGGTCATTTTTGCCCTATTTCTACCAATCTTTAACATAGTGGAAATCAGAGCACTGCATAGTCAAATTCTTAGTCACCAATCCAGCGCTGGCGCATCACTCTGAGAAACTGCGTGGTGAACTCATAGCCGGCAGCATCACCCATCACGCAGTCCATGCCACAATGCGGGCACAACGCAGTGTTGCCATTGTCGGTCCATTCAGTCACCTCGCTAGCGTCATAGATCTCACCACAGTCAAAGCACGCACATTTCATGCTGCGTTCAATTTCTTGACGATTGTCCATCGTGTGCTCATGGGCGTCAAGCAGTTGTTGGTCGGAATACTTCATAATATCATCAGACGTCTGAAAGATTAACAATAAACAGCATATTTAAAAATTTCATTATAGAGTTCAGCATTATTCTCGGCAAGATAATCCAATAATGCATCTGCCATTTTTTCTTCAACTTCATACTTCAAGTCATAGAAATCACCCGGAACACGCTCTCCCGAAAATTCGTAACCATATTTTTTGGTGCATACAACAAATTTTATCTCATCATGAATAATGTTGGTGTCGATGGTCAACCCGTCGGGGCAGTACTTACATTTCTCGACAATGTATTGCTTGAACTTGCTTGTGAAGAACACATCGTCAAGCATTTTGTCATACTTGAACTTGAATTGCAGTTTTTCTTCTTGTGTCATAACTTTTTTAGTTGTTTTTATATTGGTAAATATCACAATCAATCAATCTCCATGTCCCTCAATTCTTCTTCACTGATTGCAGGTAGTCGTTTTTTATCACAATATTCCTGTCCAAAACTGGTTGTCAGGGGTGGTTTGCATAGTTTTCATTTTTATTTTTAATCAATACTATTCAGTGAGCTTGAAAGTGACATCGAGGTCTTCGAAGCACTGTTGCAGGGCATACATTAGGCTGTCGGGGGAGCAGCTGTAGAACTCGGCGGTAAACTCAATCTTCTCGGGAGAGTGCTCGGTGAGGGTCTGGATGTAGCCAACATAGTGCTTGGAGCCGACGAGGATTTTCATCATAGCCTCGAGAGGAAGATAGAAGTACATCTCGCCTTTTTCGCCAAACTTGTCGTAAAGATCTTCGATGAGGTGCTTGACGGCAGGCGCTGAGGGACCTTCAACGACAAAGGCGGCGAACTCTGGAAAACTGTTGATGGAGTCTTCGCGGAGCTCAGAGGCTTCTTTAACAGGGTCGAAATCTTCATGGTCAAATTCGCCCTTTTTCACGCCAACTAGATCATAAATCTGCTTGGCCTGATCAAAATCAATGAAGATTCCCGAGGCCTCATCGCCGGCTCGATAATCCATGGCAAGGCGCAAGAGCGCGTCTTTGTCTTTGCGTTTGAGCAGTTCTGCTTGAATTTTATCTCGATATTCCCAAGGCAAAAACGTGCCATAATATTCATTCAACTCAACATTGCTGAGCGCAGGGAACAACGACACAATGCGCTCGCCTATTTCTTTCTGTAGATTCTCATCGCGCGCAAAGGTCGATTCGTCAAAATCGTAATCAACTTGCTCTATGTCAATATTCTCTTTAAGGTCTTCATCAAAAAATGGTTCGTCATAGAAACGCCATTTGCGCTGCATACAATCAAAAAGAACATCAACTGCTGGCAGGAACGGCTCAAGGGCTAATGGGGCTATCCAATTCACATCGTCGGGCGACATGAGGTGGGCATAGCCTGTGCGGCTCTCACGCAGGTCGGCGAGGAACTGCTTCTGGACTTCGCGGCTGCTATTGCGCACTGCGGCTAACTCTTCAATAAATTGCTTGCGTTTTGTTTCGTTACTTGTCATGGCTTTATAGTTTAAAAATTAGTACCCGAATATAAAATGGTACTTTTTGAAAAAAGTTCAAGAATCTCGACTACTTTTTTTCAAAAAAAATAATTAATAACGCATTTTGTTGAACAACAAAAAACCTCAGCAACCATAAAATAGTTACAAGCTACAAAAAAATCAAAAAACACCATTTATAAATGACAACAAAGATTTATGGGGTATCCTATTAATTGCTCTAGCTTATGTCAGTTTCTCCCAATCAATAATCTTTGCTTCTGAAAGCACAAATTTCTCATGAGTGAAGGTATCAATTTCGGTCTCTTGTGAGATTTTGATGCCATACTTGTCTTGCAAGTAAGCGGCCAGAGCATCAAAATCCTCAAAATCTTTCTTGTCATCATCTCCATCATAACTTTGCAGCCTATAGCGTGCCTTGAAGTACTTGCCTTCTGCATCGTTAGTACACAACAGGTCTTCTTCAAATTCAGTACACTCGAAATAAATCCTTCCGCCCGAGATGTGGCGCTCCAGCAACTTATATACATCAACGCACGGACTGGTATTGCAATGGTCATACCACATGAGCGTCCCGTTCTCAATCTCGCAACCTTGCAAGTCGCCATAGCAGTGAATATTCTCGGTAGGAATACCGAGGTGCTGGAGCAGGATATCATAGAACGTGGATTGACAATCTTTGTCTTTCAGATTGAGCATGGTGTCGCGCAACGACTCAAGCTCGTGAATGTTGCCCTCAAGGACAACGGTACTATAGACATAACTGGACATAATTAACGTAGGTTTGTGGTTTTTTTGCGAATATGGCAATTTTATCTGAAAAATTCAAATAAATTGTTGCGAAAATCAGAATTTCACACTTTTGTACTGCAACATCAAGCAGCTTGCGAGACAGCTGAGGCTGGTTTCAAGTGAAATCGCTTAAGCAATAAGGCAATCAGTTTTTCGGTCTCGTCATTCGACAGATTTAAAATTGACATGCTGAACTGCTCGTCGTCACGGAGTCTCATCAACGGCAATCGCTTGTTGTGGAAATAACGGTTCATCGACTCATACAAATCTCTTGAATTGGTACGGAATGTTGTTGTCATAATCTCTGAAATTTAAAATTCTTCACACCAATAATATAGGTAGATTGAAAAAAAAATTCAAAAATTTCGGCAAAAAATTGCATTTTTTGAAAAAAGGTGTGTCAAAAACAGATTTTATATAAACAACTGAAATCTCTGATATTTCTGATTATTTTCAACATCTTGATTGACAGGATTATAATCATAAGCAAATAATCAGAAAAATGCGAAGCGACAAAACCAGCGAAGTATCATAACCAGCGAATCTAGTCATTTTTCTTGACCCAATTCCCGTTCTCAACGAGCGTATATCCCTCTTTTTCCATGTATTCTTTTAAACGCTGTTGGCCCTCGGGAGTTTGCGCCCAATGTTGGAAATTCTCCCTTGTGGCACCCAGGTTATTATGATATTCAGTGGTCTTTTTCATCCACTTGGCTGGATCTTTCAACCATTCGCTGAGGCTTACTATCATAGTCTTTCTTGCTTTTTTAGTTAATAAAAATATGCTCGACTACAAATATAGCAACAATCGCCAAAAAATTCAAAAACATAACAGAAAAAAGCCGTTTTCTTCCAGTTTGTCGCAATCACGGCCGCGATTTCAATAAAAAAACCACACATTAACATCTTTTAAGGGAGGATAACACATCTGCACATTAAAACCGCTAACTTTGCAGAAAACTAAATCATGAACCACTTAAAAACCTCGCGATGTGAAGGCGAATCGCTAGTATGAATATGGATATTAAAGATCTTCAAAATGCAGTTGTGTATTTTTCCTTTACCAGTATGGACGGTAGTGATTATGCTTATCTCTACATGATTGTCAATCACAAATTCTACTGGATTGATGAGAATGACGAAGTAGCAGAACCGCTATCACAAGATACTATTGATTCATTCATCCAAAGTATTGAAAATGGTGAATATGACGAACAATATGACCTTGACTCCTATGACTCTATTGATGTTTTCTTGGAAGAATTTGGCAATGAGAAGAAAGAATTAGTGAAAGAAGAGGCTTTCGAATGCCCCGAGTATCCGTCAGAAAATGGTAAATATGTAATTACCGTTTTTGTAGGTGAAGATAAGGTTTGCGAAAAGGTTATCTAACAGCATGTCTCTTGCATCGATATTTCTAAAGTTCCCGCCGCATAGTGCCATCGATGCACCGAGCGGCAGGATTCTTGTTAAATGCCAGAGAGCAGGAATTGGAAGAGTCCCATGAAACGGATGCCCTTATTGTCGGTATATGCGGCAATATCGCTGCCTGTGATGACAATCTTCTGGAAACTGTCGTCGACTTTGAGGAGCGACCTTAGTTCTTGCTGCCGCTTCTCTTCGCTGTCTAAAGAGAATGCCGACTGAATGTAGTATTTGTCCCTCCCATTGCTGGCAATGAAATCTATCTCATACTGGATATACTCAGACTTGCCATTTCGCATCTCGCGAGCCTCCACCACACCGACATCCACAGCAAAACCTCGCATCCGGAGCTCGTTGTAGATGACGTTCTCCATGATGTGAGTGATCTCCTGTTGCCGGAAATTAAGTTTGGCATTGCGCAATCCCACATCCACTGAATAGTATTTCTTGATGCTCTCGAAATACTTGTTGCCTTTTATGTTGTAGCGCTTGGCGCCTTCAAATAGGAAAGCTTCTTCCAAATAGCCTATGTAATTGGAGACAGTCTCAGAATCAATCTTGGTGTTTTGCACACTTCTCATCACATTGCTGATGCGGTTGGGATTGGTCAGCGAACCTACAGATGAGCATAGTGCGTCGGCAAGAGCAGAAAGAGCCTCGCGATTCTTTACCTTGTGACGTTCTACCACGTCATCGAGGTAGGTTTTGTTCCACAACCGTTGCAGATAGGCCACCTTCTGTTCTGACGTGCGTTGGCGAAGCAGTCCTGGCATGCCGCCGTAGGTGTAATACTCCTTCCACAATTCACTGACGGGCTCAGTCCTGTCGGTGCAGAACTCACGGAAGGAGAAAGGCCATACCTTCACCTCATCGCCCCGTCCGCGAAAAATGGTCTTGATGTCGGAAGAAAGAAAATGAGAGTTACTGCCGGTAATGTAAACGTCCACATTGTCCCTGGCGTTCAGGCCATTGACTAACTTCTCGAACCCCTCCACTTCCTGCACCTCGTCGAGAATAATGTAATAAGGTGTCGTGTCGTCAGTGATGCGGCTATATAGATAGGACTTCAGCGCCTGACGGTCAGTCAGGTCGCCGGTCTCCTCATCGCCGTCCATGTCGAAGGAGACAATAATAATATTGTCTTCTACTACGCCCTGTTCGAGCAAATAATCCTTGAATATTCTGTTGAGCAACCATGACTTGCCCGATCGTCTGGGACCAGTGATGATTTTCACCTCGCCGTTTCCCATCCTGTACATCAATTGACGGAGATAAGTCTCTCTTTGAATGTAACGCTCCATGCTTGTTCGGATTTTGCTGCAAAATTACAATAAATTCCGAATAGAACCAAGCTATTAGCCGGATTTTTCTGCAATATTACAGTAAAATCCGATATTCTACGGTTTAGTAAAGCTACAATTTATGTCGTTTAACAACATTTAAGGGGGGCAACAAATTTTAGCAGAGAAGTTGCTATATTTGGGCTTTAAAAGCAGAAAACTGAAAACAAACTATAAAACCTCGCGATGTGTAGGCCAATCGCAATACTAACTTATGGCAAAGAAGGAACAAGAAATGTATGAAGGCATGCCTGTGATTGAGGCATCTGACTCTAAAGGATTGAAAAAGAAACTGGAGAAGTTGGAGTCACGTCCCGAGAAGTACGTGGTGAAAATCTCCAATAGGTCAACAAAGATCAAAGCGGGTGCCTACCTTGCTGTTGCAGCACTTGCTGCGCCAGCTTGACCTGTGCGGGCACTTTCAGGTACTCGTTGTTGACGAGGTCCTTGAGGTCGAGGATGTTGAACAGCTGATGGATGTCAAGGTCGCCCTGGCGCACATAGTCACGGTTGAGCGTCACCAGATAGGTGCCCGTCACCTTCATGCCACACTGCTCTAGCAGCCACCGCTGATAGGCGATGTCAACAGCATATTTCACAAACTTATCGGGGTTGTTCACCTCGTCGCCCACACTGCTCGTTGAGCTCTTCACCTCGTAGATGTCCCATCCGTCGCCGTTGCGGCGCAAGATGTCGACAGCGCAGTAATTGCCGTCCTTGGCAAACGACGCCTCGCATATGTTATTGGTGCCACGCGCCATCTCATCCTTGGTGCACTCAATCATCGCCGTGAGGTCGAGGCCGCCATCGGAGCGTCGCACGGTCACCTCCACATAGTCGCCAAAGAGCCCCATCGCTAGGTCGCCCACCTCATTGCCTGTGTCAAACCGTGCCTGCAGAGCCTCGTCAACATTTTGCAATTCGGGTTTATACACCCTTAGCCACAATGCCTTCGGGCACTGGCAAAATGTTGTGTAACGCGATTTAGATAATCCTTTCATCTTGTGTCAAGTTAATTAGTTTATCACAATTTCAACTTACAAATATAAGCATTTTGGAGCATTAATCCATTTTTTTCTTTCAAAAACTTCACAATATTGCATCCTGTGCCACAATTTGGCAGAGTTGCTTTCTTATTTTGCACTGCGACCGCGAGCCCACAGCTTAACAGCCCCATTGTTAAAAAGGCTTAAAAACACATCTTCATTTTGAAATTTTGACTTGTGGTTTCTATATGTATATAGCAAAAAAAACAAAAATATTCAAAAATCGACATCAGTCATGAAAAAAGCAAAGAAAAACGAAAGCGCGTGTTCAGCATTCAAGTTGCCAACCTTGTTGCAGGCCATCGACAGTGTGGCCCAGTTGTCGAATGACAGCCAACTCAGTGACGAGTTTTTCATGAAAGCCTCGCCCGAGATTGGACTGCTCGCCGACGCCTACGGCATCACCGAGCGTCAAGCGGTGATATTCAGCGTGTGCCTGCTGCATGGCCCCTGCCGAGTGGATTTCGGTGACCTTGCGCGACACCTCGACTTGAGCACCATAGGCGTGCTTAGTCTCGCCAACGACATCGACATTCTGGTGCGCCGCCGCCTGCTGCGGTATCGCGACGCCAAGGACAAGGACCAGTTTGACATTCCACAACCTGTACTCAACGCCCTCAAGCGCAACGAGCCCTACGAGCCTCCCACACTCATCGGCCTCGACAAGTACCAGCTCTTTGAGGTAATCAACGAGATGTTCAACGACCTGGAAGGCGGCTCGCTCACGCCAAGCAATGCTGTGGTGGAGCTGAGAACGCTCTTTGGCAACAACCGCCAGGTGGCCTTTGTTCAACACCTCGCAGAGCTCAACATTAAGGATAACGACGACTGGCTGCTGCTCGTGTGGATGTGCAACAGGCAGGTGAGTAGCGACGATGACGACATCAGGCTGCGCGAGCTGGAAGATCTGTATGAATCACGGAGCACATTCAATGCCCAAAAGTCGCAACTGCGACAAGGTGAGCACAGCCTTATGAAAGGCAACCTACTGGAACACAAACAAGTAGATGGCATTGCCGACACCTCGCGCATTGGACTTACCAGCCATGCAAAGCGCACTCTGCTCGCCGACTACGACATCCGCAACGCCGAGGCATGCGTGAGCGGCCTCATCAAGCACTCCGACGTACAGCCTAAGTCGCTCTACTACAGCGCAACCATGGAGAAGCAAGTGGCCGAGCTGGAGTCGCTGCTAATGCCGAGCAAATATGCCCAGGTGGTGAACCGCATGAAAAAGCGCGGCTTCAGGCAAGGCTTCGCATGCCTGTTCTACGGTGCTGCCGGCACTGGCAAGACCGAGACCGTCTATCAGCTTGCACGCCACACAGGGCGCGACATCATGCTGGTGGATGTACCGCAAATCAAGAGCAAGTGGGTGGGCGACAGCGAGAAGAACATCAAGGCCGTCTTCGACCGCTACCGCGAGGCGGTGAAGCGCAGCAAGCTCGCGCCCATCCTCCTCTTCAACGAGGCCGACGCCGTGATAAGCATCCGCAAGAGCGGCGCCGAGAATGCCGTCGATAAGATGGAAAACGCCATCCAGAACATCATCCTGCAAGAGATGGAGAGCCTGGAGGGAATCATGATTGCCACCACCAACCTCGAGCAGAACTTCGACTCGGCATTCGAGCGTCGGTTCCTCTACAAGCTGCGCTTTGAGCGCCCCACACCCGAGACGAGAGCCAGGATTTGGCGCACGATGATCAAGGGGCTCAACAAGCGCGACTCGCTGCAGTTGGCACAGAAATTCGACCTGAGTGGCGGACAAATCGAGAACGTGGCGCGCAAGTGGACCATCAACGACATCCTCTTCGGCAGCAGCGGCAAGCGCCTCACCACGCTCATCGACTACTGCAAGGCCGAGCAACTCGCCCACACCGCCACTGCTCCCCACATTGGCTTTGCCTGAGACACCTGCCACCACCGCATCACGCAAGCCATCGACCGCGCCGCTACCTCGACCGCTGCAACGACTTCAACCCGTGAGGCACATTAAAGGTGTTGGTTTTGAAAATATAAGTAAAGTAGCCGCATTAAAAACCTGTCAACATTGTTACTTTTTTAATGTAATGTTTGCATAATTAGACAGAATTCCCTACTTTTGCATCGTAAAAAGTTGTCAATGTTGACACAAATTTAACGTAGGCGATGGAGATAAAAAGAGATAGGTATCTACAGCAACTGATAGAAAGCCGTCAAAATGGCTTTATCAAGGTGATAACGGGAATCCGCCGATGTGGCAAGTCGTTTCTGCTGAATGTCATATTCAATCACTATTTGTTAGAGAATGGAGTGGCCCCTGACCACATCATCCGTGTTGATCTTGAAGACCGCATGAACAAGGACTTGAGAAATCCTGATGCGATGCTTCATTATGTTCATGACAGAATCAAGGACAAGGAACTACACTACATCATTATTGATGAGGTGCAGTTGATGGATGAGTTTGTGGACGTCTTAAATAGCTTCCGGCATATCGATAATGCCGACACTTACGTGACTGGCAGCAACTCACACTTCCTGTCATCGGACATACCTACGGAATTTCGTGGCCGAGGAGAAACAATTCATGTTTACCCTTTATCATTCTCTGAATTCTATTCTGCTAAAGGTGGCGACAAGCAAGACGCATGGCGCGAATATTACACTTATGGCGGTTTACCCCTAATCCAGTCTTTTGACACCGAGCAAAAGAAAATAAACTATCTGAAGAACTTGTTCGAGACTGTTTATTTGGCAGATATTATTGAGCGACATAACATCAAGAATGAAAATGAAATGCGGGAGTTGGCACTCTTTTTAGCATCATCTATAGGGTCTCCCTGTAATCCCACAAAATTATCAAACACTTTCAAGAGTGTAAAAAAGGTGAAGATTGGCAGTCAAACCATATCCAATTACCTCACCTATTTGATAGAGTCATTCTTGTTAAATAAAGCAATACGCTACGACATTAAAGGAAAGAAGTATATCAACACACTTTCTAAGTATTATTTCACTGACATTGGCCTGAGAAATGCCATTCTCGACATGCGCCAACAAGAGGAAACGCATATCATGGAGAACATCATTTATAACGAACTGAAAACTCGTGGTTACAGCGTTGATGTTGGGATGGTAGAGATAAGGAAACCCGACAAAGAGGGTAAGTGGACTCGCACTCAGCTTGAAGTAGATTTCATTGCCAGTCTTGGAAGCAAGAAATATTATGTACAGTCAGCCTTATCCATTCCCGACAGGGAGAAAGAGCTACAGGAGTCTCGCTCGCTAACAAATATCAATGATTCTTTCAAGAAAGTAATCGTTGTGAAAGACCACATCATGCCTCGCCGAAACGAAGAGGGAATACTGACGATAGGGCTTTTCGATTTCCTTCTCAAAGAAAACAGTTTGGATTTATAAAGCCAGCCCACATCATCGAAGCCATCGCCTGCGCCGCAGCCTCGACCGCAGCAACTACTTAAACCTATAATTTTTATTAAAAACATCGTTTTTTTGAACCTGTGCCACGATTTGGCATAGGTTTTCTATATCTTTGCAAAAAATATTGATTTATGAGTTACGACTTTCAACAAAATTTGATAGGCAAATATGTATGGCTTATCGAGACAATCCATCGCGCCGGGCGCATCTCGTTTAAGGAAATCAACAAGCGGTGGGAAGACAACGCGAAGATGAGCGGAGGCGTGGACCTGCCTCTGCGCACGTTCAACAACTGGCGCAAAGCCATCCGCGACATGTTCGGGCTGTTTATTGAGAATGAGGGGTGCGGCGACTACCGCTACTACATCGAGAACGAGGAACTACTCACCAACAACGGCCTGCGCTCGTGGCTCTACAGCACCTACTGCGTGGGCAACGCACTGGCAGCCAGCCAGGGCATGAAAAGCCGCATATTGCTCGAGAATGTGCCTTCGGGGCAGGTCTATCTTCACTCCATCATCGATGCCATGAAGGAGAACCGAGTGCTTAACATCACCTACCGCAGCTACTGGAAGGAGGAGGAGACCAACTTCAACGTGATGCCCTATTGCGTGAAGCTCTACCGCCAGCGGTGGTACATGGTGGCGCAGAGCGAGGGCTACAACGAGCCGCGCATCTACGCCCTCGACCGCATCCACCAGCTCTCGACCACCGGCGACACGTTCAAGATGCCAAGCGACTGGAGCGCCGAGCAGTATTTTGACGGATGTTTCGGCATCATCGCCGACCAAGACATTGACAAGCAAACAGTCACGCTCAGAGTCTCAGCCGATCAAGCCAAGTACTTCCGCGACCTACCGCTCCATCAGTCGCAGGAAGAAATCGAGCGCAACGACGACTTCAGCATCTTCCAGTACTACCTGCGCCCCACCTTCGACTTCGAGCAAGAAATCCTCCACAACGGCGAAGCGGTCGAGGTCCTTGAGCCACAATGGCTCCGCAACGAGATGAGAGGTAGAATTGAACGGATGCTTGACTTATATAAGGAGGATTAGATAATGCTCGCCGATGCTGCAATAGACTTTGAAACGGCCAACAGCGAGCGCAGGATTGCAAGAAAAGTTTTGTAAACACATAAAATATTTAATAATATGATTACACTTACAGATGATTTAATTAGAAACGCTTTTGACAAACTGGGAATAGATGAGAAGTTTTTTCCATTTTTTGATAAAGAGATTAGAGAGAGTTTAAATCAATCAAGGCTAAGTCTTCCTGAAGATGAAGATGCTACGGAAGAGGACCTTGAAGAAGAAAACAGAGTATTATCAATCATTCTTGATATAGCCAGTAAACGTACTATTATTTTTGCTACTGAAATTGAAAAAGGTCATTCCGAGACTTGGGCAAATTCATATGCTGAGCAGGCTTTAGATGAAGAAGAATTTAACATAGTACTATATGCTTATAACTCAATAGACGATAGGGAACAGAGAGATAAGGAACTGGATATTCATGTAAATTCCTTGAGTGACGATATAATATTCAGAGATCGGTATAAGAAACTCTTTCACGAATTTGAGTTTGACCTTCATGAAAAGGCTCTTAAGTATTGTGAATTATACTACCAATGCATCAAAGGTGGAAAAAGTGAGATTTATTCCCATGCTTTTGCTGATAAAATGAATAGTTATGAAGGGAATCGTCATTTTAATCATGTCGCTGAAATCTATGCTGATGCTTATGAGCAAGCTATAAAGAATGGGATGGATGATGAACAAGCCTATCAATTTGGCAGTTTCTTCATATATATTAGTGATGAAGACTCTTGGTTTACATCAATAGACGATTTTTTGAAAAGGTATCACGAAGATTGGCAAAAAGAATTATACCTTTATTTGGCCCTAAAGGACTACAAGCATTATCGCAAGAACGATATGCCTGAGCTTGAGGTTGATGAACTCAAAAAAGAGCTTTATCAAATAAAGAGTTTTGATGATAATGACAGAATACCTCCATTTGATTTTCCTGATGAGGTGGAGGATACAAGAAGGCACAAAAAAAGAACAAGCTCGAGGGATGAACTTCTAGACATGATGTTTGACCGAGACGAAGATTTTAATGACGATGATGACGGAATAGGGGGTATTTTATCAAAATAATTATTATGAATTTTTCAAAAAATGGCTAATAAGGTTCCACACCGCCTAAAACCCTCCGAAATCATTTTTTCTGATTTTTAGGTGAATTTCACTTAGTTTTTTCAAGAAAAATAGTTAAATTTGCAGACAACTAATTTAATCTTAATACAATATTATGTTTGAACTCAACATTGAAGATATTATGACCAATCTTGAAGGATTGACAATTCAAGAAAATTAAATAAAATACTTTACATTATTCAGCAACATGAAACAATTAAATTTTAAATCTTTTTCATTATATCAACTTACAAAGAAAAACTTTAAAAGCCATGAAATCCAGCGTGGATTAGTATGGAGTCCAAAGCAAATAGGATTACTTTGGGATTCAATTTTTAAAGGCATACCGATTGGAACGTTTATGCTGTTGAAGGAAGAAAAAGAAAAGCAAATACTGGATGGGCAACAAAGATTAAATGCCATATCTTTAGGGCTTCAAGATTGCAATACACCAAACCAAGACAAAGTCATATGGGTAAATATTAAGGAAAAGGGCTCGCTCAGTTTCATGGTTACTACAATGTCGCATCCATGGGGATACAATGATAATGAAAATTATACTCGATTGACTGCTGACGAGCAAAGAAGTGCGGTTAGAACTTTCTTAGGTGAGAAATACGAAGAGGGATATGAATGGAGCATATATCGCTCTGACAATTTAAACTTAAATAGAACTTGGCCGATAAAGGCAAAGCTCGCCATACCGCTACAAGTGCTTATTCAAGGATTTGAGGTAAAGGATGGCGACTTTGTCAATAACACAAAATCATTATATAAAAATCATTTTAAACCCGCTTATGACTATTATGCTAAAAATGATAATGAAATTGAAACAGCTATTGAGTCGCTTTATAAATCCATACAAAACATTCTTAAATATAAAATAGGAGTATCAATTGTATCCTTAGATTCGTTGGATGACATCGAACTACTATTCAATAGAATAAATAGAGGAGGCACACCAATCAGCGATGATGAACTTGCATATTCAACGATTAAAGCTTACTTCCCATTTGTGAAAAAAAATGATATTGAAGCTAAAGTAGCAAAATACATCGAACCAGCGAAGTTAGCAAGAATTGTATTTCGAATTGTTGAAACAATGGTTGAAGAGAAACGTGATGGTTTTGTCAATAATCTAAGTTTGCAGACCATTAGAGAAAGGGGAAGGGATGATAACTATAAAAGTCTAATTAAGGACTTTTATAAAGATATTACTGGCCTTTTAGAATTAGTGGATAGCATATTTAATAGCTCACAAACACCATCGGTTTTAAGGTCAAGAATTGCTAATCAAACACCAGAATTGTACATGTTATTGATGTACATAAAGAAATATAATACTAAAGAACTTGACATCACTGATAATTTTCTTTGCGGATTGACTTTTTACTTGAAATGGTTTTGCAACAGCATTCCTAGATGCGTTAATATCATAAAGCATTACTTTGATGATAAAAAAGCATTGAAAAAAGGCATTGCTCAATCAATTAACGAATCAATTATTACACCACTAATTACCCCTAATGGTTTTGAAAAGATGATAACTATTTTCGCTGATGATAGATGGTCTCCGGGGTTATCTCAGTGGGCTGATTTATGGGGCCGTGTTAGTCAAAACCGAGAGATGCTTCTTTTTTATCAAAGATTATACATCAATAATTGTTTCTGTAAGTATAATCCTTCCATTTCTAAAATGTGGAGCGAACATAATACTCCCTGGGACTTCGATCATATTATACCTCAAAATTGGTTTGTAAATTACAGTGGCAATAATAAGTATGCTCGTTTTAATAGGCAATGGAAAGATAATATAGGCAATTTGGCAGCAATTCCATTTGAAACAAATCGTTCAAAGAATGATAATGCCGATTGGGATTATTATAGAAAACAAGAATTACTAAAAAAAGAAACAATAGATGAATATAATCAAATAAAACCCGATACATTCAATTCAGATAAGGATATGTCCAGTTCTTTCGCAAAACTGACCTTCAATCGATGTTACAATATTTATGAAGATTGCTACAAAACTCTTTTTGAACAACTAGTTTTAGGCTATAATGATATTACACCATTAGCAGAAGAAAGGAAACGCATATTTATGAAATTACATGATAAGCTAGAGAACATTCAATTTTACCATGTAACTTTTGATAATTCAAAAGAGCAATTAATAGGTGATGATACATATTGGGCATGGAATATGCCTTGGATATCATGTGGCATTGTTTTAAATAAAGTTCATTATGTTGCCATAGCTATTGGCATTGAAAACAATCAATTAGTCTATGAAATCGGCGTAAGGAAAGCCCCCGACATATTAACTGCAGATCCTAAAGAATCATTAAATGTTTTTGACAAATATACAATTTACAACGAAGGATGGTGGTATATTGAACGCGACTTATCGGAGGAAGAGTTTAATGTCCTTGAGATCCATGAAGAGTTCAATAAACTTATTGACTTTGTAAAAACCAATTCATAATAACTCAATATTATTACTTATAACAGTTATTTGCGATTAACATTTTTGTATCGTAAAACAAATTCGTTGGAGTTATGCCTAGAAAAAATGAGCGAAATTGTTAAGATGCGTGATGTGCGGTTTGAGCGAGCATGAATCTGCTCCATAAAGAGCGAGACATCAAGGAATATTACAATAATTTTTAAGCGTCGCTCGTTTTAAAAACATGCTGCAATACATTTCAAACATAGACCATTACAACCAAGTGCTGGCGCGGGTGGCGAGTGTTAAGCGTAGTCTGTGGATTGGCACTGCCGACATCAAGGACCTGCATGTGAAGGTTGGTGAGACGACGAAGCCGTTTCTTGCAGTTATCGCCTTGCTGATTCGTCGTGGCGTTGAGGTTCGGCTCATTCATGCCAAGGAACCTGGACCAAACTTCCGCGAGGACTTCGACCGCTATCCTGTGCTGTATGACCGTCTGGAGAGGGTGCTGTGTCCTCGTGTGCACTTCAAGATGCTGGTCTTCGATTGCCAAGAGGTATATATCGGCAGCGCCAACCTCACAGGAGCTGGCATCGGCATGAAAACAGCCGACAAGCGCAACTTCGAGGCAGGAATCCTCACCGATGACCCCGCTATCGTTGAGCAAGCCATGAATCAATTTGATGAACTGTGGATAGGTCGCAACTGCAAGACCTGCAAGCGCAAAGACTTCTGCCCTGACCCAATCGTATAATTTTTTTCAAAAAACATCACTTTTTGCATCCTCTGCTACAGTTTGGCAGGGGTTGTTGTTTTCTTTGCATCGTAATTATTAACTTTTAAATAATTGAATATGGAAAAAACTATTAATGATGAGTTTATGCAGCATGTAGTTGCTGAGCAAGCTTGGAAAGAACTCTCCAAGAACTTTGCTTGGACCGAGACCCTTTTAGCAAAGTATAGTGAAAATGTTGACTGGAAACTGATTTCGTACAACAGTAAGATTAATTGGTCATTAATGATGCTTCAAAAGTTTTCTAATAGGCTTGATTGGAAAAAGTTGTCAAGACGTGTTGACTGTGATTGGTTTACCGAGGCCCATCTTGAAGCCTTTAAAAACAAATGGGATTGGACGGAATTATTATGCAATTACAAATTCTCAGAAAGATTGATTGACAAGTACATCGATTATGTCGACTGGGATGAAATAATAGGCGGTGGCCGCAGTAACTATAGTCTAGTTTGCAATGATGACAAATTCGATGCCATTGCGTTCTATGAGAAGTACAAAAAGCACATTCCCATGTCAAAGTTTCAAGGCTCTGCATTGTGGGAAAGAATCGTGGAGCAAAAATGCAGGCAACTAAAGGCAGAGATCATGTCTTAATTTCGAAAAAACTCACCTCTGCCATCGTTTGGCAGAGGTTGTTGTTTTCTTTGCATTGTGAATTATAAAGAACAAGATTATGAACCATACTAATTCATTATTAAGCAGACTGTCGGCTCCAGGACTGTGGCTCATGAAGTCAAGGAATATTGTTGATGACATTGGCCGCCACATACATGACCTGGCTGTTGATGGAGGGTTGTTTCTTCAAGTTTACTCGCCTCACAAAGATAGAATTGTTAACAACGTGATTTCGATGATAATCAGGGACCTACTGCTTGATGCCACCAGTCCTGATGAACGCTACAGGATAAAAAAAGACATATCACACTATTACGAGTGTGGACATTTTGCGGAACTGGAGGAACTAAACGATTATATTCCAAAAGGCAATTTTTGGGAAGAACAAGTGAGGATTCAGGATTTTGACCCTCTTTTTCTGAGCAACTGCGCCAACAAGCAGGCAATACTTATTGACGGCCTGGATGTCTTTGTCAATGAGCATGAGCCCTCGTCTATTGACACATTGCTACTTGCCAATAGATTGGCCTTGCAAGAGAAAAAGAGCGTCTTTGTCTTTGTGCATAAAACATAAATAATATGGATAAAAACAATTTAATCAGCAACATTTACCATTGTGAAAACAGGAGCCGCACTTCGTTCAGCTTTGCTCCTGCCGAGAGAGAGTTAGAAATTATAGAGATGGTCAAGGCATGCGGTGCGGGCAATGGCGACTCGCATGTCATTGCCTATGCCCATGACGACGGGAGTTTCTACGCATGTTTCTGGCTTCGCGGCCAAATTATAGCTGCCGAGCATGCGTTGCTCAACAACCGCCTGCTGGAAGAAATCTTCACACACTTTCTGGCCACCGACTATCAGTTTCGCGTGGAAGACGAGGAAACCCTGTGGCGCATCATTGCTGCCTATGGAGCTGGAGAGAGCAGCATCACCGTGAACGGCGCCAACTGCCGCACCATGCTCCCAATGCAGGTGGAGGTGAGTTTCACCACATCGCGCGAGCACGGCTGCCAGGGCATGATAACTCGGTGGCTGGACTATCACCACCTACTCATTGACCTGACCATGCTACGGCTAGTAAATCGCATAGAACCAGAGCAATATGTTCACCTCACAGGCAGCAGCATTCTCCGTTGCGGTCCACACCCCATGGCCCCACGCCTGCTCGGCACTGAGGTCCTGAAATTTGAAGACTGGCTTGATAGGGTGGTGAACCTTGAGCACATGGGAAACAATCGACGCAGCCATCCCAGTCTGTTTCGGAGGAATAATTTTTAAACGATAGACTTGAATCACAAAAATACCTCACAGGTGACCAACTTCAATTGTGTTTTTATCCCACCACATAATCGTGTGGTTGTGTCGTTGCCTTAGTTGGTGGTGGCACTTATCCCACGCCAGGGGAAATCTCGCTGGCGCACAACGGTGTGCTTTTTTTCTTGACGAGTTGCCTGAGTTCAACCGCTCGGTGCTTGAGGTGATGCGGCAGCCGCTGGAGGACCGCCACATCTCGATTTCTCGCGCCAAGTATAGCATCGACTACCCCGCCTCGTTCATGCTCGTGGCATCGATGAATCCGTGCCCGTGTGGCTACTACGGCCACCCCACCAAGCAGTGCATCTGCACTCCGCATCAGCGGCATCAATATATGAGCAAGATTAGTGGCCCATTGCTGGATAGAATTGATCTGCAAGTGGAGGTGCAGCCCGTCAATTTCGAGCAGATGTCGAGCAAGCAGCCAGGCGAACCCAGCGCGGCAATCCGTGAGCGAGTCATCAAAGCGCGAGCCATCCAGAGCCTCCGCTTCAAGAACCACCCAGGTGTGCACTGCAACGCCCAGATGACCACCGCTATGCTCCACAAATACGCCGAACCCGATGCCTAAGAAATCGCATCAGTTCACTATTCTTAACACCAATTTTTTGGAATTCTCGATTATTATGCCTATCATTAAGTAAAGTTGTTAAAGGCCTGGCCTGCGGGTGCTGTAGTGCCTTGTCGGCAATGACTTGGGGTTGAATAGTGTTTAATTTTTTAATTTGTGTTGATGATGAGTAACAGTTTGGAATTTAAGAGTTTATGGTGTAATGAGGCATATGATGCCTCTTTGATTGAGTGTTGTGCTTTTTGCCGTGGTACCGATGTGTGGCGTGGCATTGAATTGTCGGTGGGGAACATGGCGAGTGGTTATCCTTTTGAGATTGAGGGTGTTAGGTTTCATAATTCTGAGAGTGCCTACATTGCTGCGGCATTCTCGCTGGGCACCGATGAGCACCTTGCCCTTCAGCGTGCGCTGGTAGATTGCCGCAATGGTTTCCTCGCCAAGAAGGGCATACGTCGCCCTAACACCCACCTCATGCGTAGTGATTGGGAGGAGTTCAACGTTGCTTGGATGCAGTATATGGTTTGGTGCAAGTGTGTGGGTAACAGCGACTTTGCTCGCAAGTTGACGTCAATTCCTCGCGAGGTTGTGATCATTGAGAATAGCACATTCCAGAATGGGTCTACCGCCACTTTCTGGGGTACTCGCAATGATGAGTTGAAGCGTTTGACGCTGGACTTCAAGCGTTTGCTCAAGGCTCAAGGGTTGAGAAAGGCTGCTGTCAAGCGTGAGGTCGATGCCCGCAGACTTGGCGAGTGGTCGACGGTGGGTGTGTTTCGTGGTAAGAATGTAATGGGTAAGATACTTATGGCTTGCCGTGAGGCGCTGCTCACTGGCGTACCTCCCGTGATTGACTATGATTGCCTTGAAGCAGCCCATATAACCTTGCTTGACAAGCACTTACACTTCGCCGAGGCTATCCCTACCTTGGCTGCCTAACAGTTGTCAAGTGCTCAACCGCTTGCCTATAAGGCCGAATTGGCAGCGGCTGAGCCGTTATTTCCCAGACAACTATAACAGATTTAGAAAAACCTTAATGTTTATTTCTATAATACATTACTTTATGAAGATCCCATACAAATTTAACAAGGAGAGTTTCGATGAAACTGCCAAGCGAACTAAAGAGCCTGAAAAGTCTCTTGAGGAGTTGTTGAAAAACTATGAAAAGGCCGCGCAACAATATCGCGATTTCCGGCAAAGAATGAACGAGATGGAAGAACGCTATTGCCGTAAGCGCGTTAATGCTCAAGGTCATGAAGAAACCTATATCGACTACGATGCCTGGGGAAAAGAGGATCCTGACAGTTTTTTAGCATTGAGTTGTGCCGAATTCAATGCCTTTAATGCCATCGACATCATGGAGGACATGATCGACACTAAAATCTACTACATGAACCTGAGAAAAGAAGAATAACAGACATCTTAATGCCGCGCTATGCTTTATTTCTTCATTGTCTCTTGTATAATTCTCCACATTCTTAGGTCGCTGATTAGTGTTTCGCTTGCGGGATTCGTGTCTTTGATTTTCTCTTGAAACGATTTTGACAAGATGAATGTGTCTAGCTTTTGCAATGCTGCTCTTCTATCAAAATAGCTATTATCAGATTTGGGCAGATGCGAGATTGTCTTGTCGTAATGAACGTTAAACAGCATCTTAGTAGTTAGTTGAACATAACGTGTGTGGTGAAACTGGTCATATCTTGCGATCGATGCCAGCGAGTCGATGAGATTCTCGGCAAATAAGAAGTCGATGGAATCACGGACAAACAATTTCACGAATTCCATATAGGTAGCAATTTTCTCTTCGGTCATAAACCTAAAGCCTTTCAGCCATTGCTCATAATCCTGGAGCAGATCTTTGGTTTTGTAAGTAATAACTTCTTCCATAATCTTAGGCAATTATATAGTATTTGACCCCGTATAATGGTTAATGTAATTCAGCAGAATGAGGGTGTGTGTTTAAGCATTGAAAAAGATTGAGGCTGTCAAGAAATATGACAGCCTCAAGAAAGAATGATATCAATTAATATTCAATCTTTTCTAAACGCTTCATCAAGTCTAAAACTTGATTTAGCCATTGTTCTGAAAAAATTTCAGTCATAACGACACCCTCCTTTCTGCTCTTTTGATGAACTAATCCCATATTATATTGCAGAGGATACACCTCGCGGTCATTAGTTCCTAAGCAATGCAAAGGTAATAGAAAAAATCAAATTAAACACTTGTTTAATTGAAAAGAGAGTAGTATATTTTTAAGAAAATAATGGTATTTATCTACGGTTTAACCCCGATGAGTTTTTAAATAATCACACAAATTTGTTATCAGTTTAGTATTTTCGTAGTATATTTAGATAGTTAAATAATTATTGTTGTAATAAATCTATAAACAATATGAATAATTTAAAAGAATTAATTAAAGAATCGGTTGCTTCTGCAATGATTGAAACCACAACACCATTTAGAGAAATAAAACATTTTCACCCATCAGGGAAATCAATGCCAAATGGTAGTCATTATCAAAGAGGCGGTTTCTTGAATGAGTGCCAAAACAATAAGGATAGTTTCATTTTGGACGAAGGTGTTCACGGAGAACAGTATGGGATGCAAAAATTTAGAGGTGGGATTATAGTGTTCTCCACCGACGTTAACGCAGTTCAAATGGATAATAACAAGTTATTAAGCAAAATAAAACAATTAATTACCACATTTAATTATAGAGTCAATAGAGGGAAGAAAATACATAAAGTCGTGAACAAGTTTAATGATAACGTTAACAAGACAGAAGAAAGAATTGGTGCATATAGTGTGGGCAATTTCTTCAAAGGAAGATATGTGGGCGATAATGGTGAAATGTATAACGAAAAATCTCTTTCTGTTGAAATTAATGGTATATCAAGTATGAATCTGCTTTCTTTTGCAGAACTGTTGGCAAATGAGTTTATGCAGGAGACAGTTCTTGTCAAAGATTTAAATATGAACAAAATATACTTAGCTGACAATATTCCAATGTCTTTGGACACCTCATTAGAAGATGAATTGGCAAATGTTAATACCGAGTGTTGAATAATCACACCATATTTATGGTTAAAAACAATCAGGGTCAAACCCGATATAATTACCTAATCTTAAGTGTTTGTGTGTTGAATAGGATCTTTTCTCAATGAACTAAGAAAGTCTTCATTATTAAAACACAAATATAATAAAAACAGGGCAAAAAAGCAATAGCCTGTTTCATTATTCCTCAATCAAAATCACATGCCCATTACAAACCTATTGCAGAACGGTTGAATATGATATGTGACGGTAGGTCATGAGAAGTATTAATGATATGTTAAAAGACCGCTGGACTATTTGAAGTTTGGCGAACTTTTATTATATTAATAACATAGAAATTAAGACAATAGTATTACAATTTAAATCAATTTATTATGAATCCTTTAGAAGAATTTTTTAATAACTATGAGCAACGAGTTGAGAATGTTTCAGGGTTGAATGAGTTGCACATAAAGTTTAAAATTGAAGAAGTATTAAAACGTGGTGTTTGGGGTCAAGCGTGTGTTGTCCCAAATTATGAAGGGGGATATTCCGCTATCGTAACATATTATGTAAAGAAAAAGAACACTTAATTTATATCAAACTCATGTAGAGATCAGGAGACTTGCGAAAACTGATAAATAGCGATTGAATGATTGTCGCTAATGGCTTGGCATTTGGAATTTAACTTGATTCTATGTCGAGAAAATTCGCATGTAATTGCTGACAAACAGGCATTAATGCCATAAATCAAACCATAAGACACTGAACTAATTTAACAAAAAAATCATCATTCGGTGAATTTTCTTGTTAAAAAATTTGGAAAATTCAAATCTTTTTCTTATATTAGGTCAACAAATTAGTCACAGCACCCTATTCTAGAAAGGGGTGGACAATATCAGTTGATTGCACGCACATTATTACTGGTGTTGCAATACCGTTCACGAACCTTTTTCTGGTTCACTTTCCAATAAGACACATCATATAATTGAGAGGTTGGTTTTTGATTTCTCAAGGTGAACTGTCGTCTTTAATCAGAGACCATAAAGGTTAATAAAGTATTAATAATCAATTAAATATAAACGTCATGTACGACATTTGCATTAAAGAAAACGTAAACACACCGACAGTAACAACAATTAAAATTAAGTCGGCAAAACTAACAAACGTCTATTGCACCTATTTTAGGAGGTGTGGTTACCACCCATCAATTAGTCGAATGAGTGACGGCTATGCAATCAAAATTTCGGGTCTTAACAGCGAAACAGCCCATAAATTGATTAGGATAATCATTAATAAAATTCGTCTATTGAGGCAAAACGCGCAAACGCAAACACAAAAGGTGGCATAAAAGACCATACTTTTAAGAGTTTCCCTAAAGTTCAACGTGTGAGATAAGTAACAATTAGTATTAATTTAAAAAACAGATATATTATGTTAGGAGTAAAGAACACAAGCGTACGTTTTTCGGTCCCCAACGCAAAACTCTTTGATGAGTGCCGTGCGTTCCTTTCACTAAGAGATTGCAATGCTGTAACTTTTTCGCAAAATGACAATTACTCAATTGTTGCTTATCAGTTGACCAAGGACGAGGCAGCAGCCTTGCTTAAAATAGCACGACAAAAGAAACGCAGATATGTGCGTCGTAAACAAAATGTGCAGTCAAAGCGCAAGTCGTCGACGACAAAACGCACTACTCTGCCAACAGCAGCATAACCCTCTTAGCGAGTTACAAAACCATTAGTTATAGAATAGTTTGAAATATGATTAACAATAAAAATAATACAGAAATGAAAAAAGAAAAGACGCCGACAACTGGAAAGGAAGATCAAAAGATTAAGATTGAAGGTTTTGAACCAGCACCAACGTCATTGTTACAAGCATTTGACCGTGTGGGAATGGCCGCAAAGTACAATGAGTTTAACGAGAAGGGTCTAAGTCCGGTGGACACCGAACTTGAATACTTGTCTAAGCGACTTGGTGTCACTCGCCTACAGGCATTCTTGCTTGCAGTGTGCATTGAGAATGATTTCAACCAAATGACCGTGGGCGACTTTGCGCGGTGCCTTGACATCACCAATGCCCGAGCAATCTCGCTTGTGAACGACCTAACCACTCTTGTGCACTTGCGATTGCTGTCGGTTAACGGTCGTTTTGGCAAAGACACTTATAGTGTGCCCAGTCACGTGCTTAAACTACTTGCACGCAACGAAGACTACAAGGCACCACAAGTGACGGATCTAGATTCTAACCAACTCATGTCCTATGTAAACTCATTGATAGTGAAAACTTGCAACCACCGAATCGACACCGACGAACTACAAGAGGAAATACTATGGATTATTGAGGCAAATCCAGAGTGCAAACTTGTAAAAGCGATCAATAAGTTGAAACTCAATGCTTATAGCAGCAAGTTTGCCTTGTTAATGCTTAGCACAGCACTTGGACTAAAGGGTCTTGAGAAACTGAAACTGAAAGCTATCTTACAATACCTTGACGACCAAATGGAAGCCGACGAAATGAAAATCAGCATCAAAGAGGGCAACAACGAACTTATTGCCAAAGGTGTTGTAGAATCTTACTGTGAAGACGGCATAGCCAATCCCGATATTGTTACCTTGACCAAGAAAGGTCGCAAGCAGTTGCTCACCGGTGTGAAGATTGCGACACCCAAGAATGAGGAGGAGGAGAACTTTAACATTGAAGATAGTTTCCTCAACCTAATCAAAGCGAGCGATATTGCCCACAAACCACTCTTTTATGACGCTCAAGCCGAGAAACTTGTGAATGAACTCAACAAGTTCTTTGAAAAAGACAGTTACAATGCTATCGTGGAACGAATGAAGCAGAGCAACTTCCGCAGCGCTTTCACTTGCATATTCTATGGTGACCCAGGAACTGGCAAGACCGAGACAGTTTATCAACTGGCAAGAACCACGCAGCGTGATATCCTAATCGTTGACGTGCCACAAATCAAGGACAAGTGGCTAGGCGAGAGCGAGAAGAACGTCAAGAGCATCTTTGACCAATACCGTGCGCTTTCCAAGAAAAGCAAACTCACCCCAATTTTGCTGTTCAATGAGGCCGATTCTATCTTCAGCAAGCGATTGACCAATGTGGAGCGTAGTGTCGATCAAATGTGCAATACAATGCAGAACATCATTCTGCAGGAAATGGAAAACCTCGACGGCATTTTGATTGCCACAACCAATCTCACCGACAATCTGGACAAAGCATTTGAGCGCCGTTTCTTGTACAAAATCAAGTTTGAACGCCCAAGCGCCGAAGCACGTGGACACATATGGCAAGCAATGATACCCTCACTCAATGCTGATCAGGCAACGACACTAGCCGAGAAATACGACTTCAGTGGCGGACAAATCGAGAATGTGGCTCGCAAGTTTGCCATCAACAACATACTTTATGGCGAAAGTCTTGATACACTCAACTCGCTGAACAGCATATGTGAGAACGAACTCATAGAGAACGACAGCGACCAACGTCGAGTGGGTTTCTGAACACAGCAACCGACATCTTTGTGCCATAATATAATAGATTTTAAAGGTTAGTAATTTGTTTCTAAAAGGTGATAACTGGCCCTCGATAGGCAAGGCAAAGGGAATGTATTTAGGCCTAAAGACCCATTCGAGGGCAACCACCTTTTTATTAAGTTACAACATTATTGAACTCCACCATCAAAGACTGGAAAAATCACTCAACTGGCTATTGCATAATTCAAAAAAAATTAGTATATTTAGGCTATAGTATTTTCATTTTAAAATTTTATCTAGGACACATGAAGAATTATCATTTAGGTCGAGAAGAGATTTATCCTGCTTCGTCAAGAATTTGGTCGTTCAAGAATGCTGAAGACATAGTGAATGGTGTGAATTTGCGAATCTCTAACATGGCCGGTGGATTTCCCTTTGAGTGCAATGGCTACACCTGGGCCGATAGCGAGCGCCTGTACTTGTGTGGAGAGTACTCCCACAATACCGACGAACACCTAAGCATTCAAAAAGAGCTGCTCAGTGCAACAAGCGGCTATGCCGCCAAGCGGTTTTACAAAGCCAAGCACAAGAAACAGGTGCGTAGCGATTTCATCACCTTCAGGATGCAATGGATGCTCTTCTGCGTCTGGGCAAAGTGCCAAGGTAATGCCGACTTCCGCAACCTGTTGCTGAGCATCCCAGACGATGCCATCTTGGTTGAGAACACCAGTAGCGACAACGGAGGCACTGCCGAGATTTGGGGATGCAAGAACAAAGAACTCAAAGCAGCACGAACAGCACTTGCAAAAAAACTAAGAGCCGAGAATTCTCACATGAAAAAGAAAGATCTCGACCTCCTCATCAACGTCGAAACCAACAAGTTGTGCGACATAGGCGAGTGGCGAGGACAAAACAACATCGGCAAGATTCTAATGCTCTGTCGCGACTGCCTGCGCAACGCCACAGAACCCGACATCAACTACAACCTGCTCAACCGCTCAAACATATACCTCAAAGGCAAGCTATTGACCATTTGACAACAACCAAACCATGAGCATCTTGATCATTTTATGATAGTAAAGACTATTTTGGGTTATTGTTTTTAAAGTAACTACTCTGATGTACTATATTTCATGTGTTATGATTAAATGAATCAAGGGATATCAGGCAGTGTAACAATGTCGCTCTTTACAAAAATCACTTTTTCTTTAGCCCTTGAGCACATGACATTTAAGTTAAAGAAGAATATTACTCACCCTTCATAATCTAGAAGAGCTATAACTTGAATATTTTTTTCAATTCTTCAACATCCAAAACAGTATTACGTTTACGATGGACTATTGAATGACAATTAGAGCATATGGGAATCAAATCTTTTTCGGGATTTGTTTCACGCTTATTCATGCTAACAGGGTTGATATGATGTACTTCTATAAACTCTTTACCATATTCTCCATAAGTCTTTTCAAAGTCAAAACCACAAATATAGCATTTATATCCTTTCTTTGCTAAGCAGCGTTTTCTAGCTTCTCTACTGCGCTCATAGCGTTTAACGACAGTATTGTAATCTTGCCCCTCGTTGAAGTAGTTGTCATCATCTAGTTCCCAGTTTTTGCTGCTATTCAACTGATTATTACTCTCGATGTCATCTAATATATACTTTAGGACTGCCCACCTAATAGGAGTATTTCCTTGCGATCCAAGAACCTCACGATCGGTAGATTTGATTTCTGAGATTTTTTTCAACGAATTTATGCCTTTTTCATAAAAAGCTTTCTGTAATGTTTTTAAGGTAACCACGTCACCGTCTTGTCCACTTGACCTCTTGAATATTAAAGTGGTTGGCCTTTTGGGATCTACTACAATAGGCATAGTTTGTTTGCCACTATATAGAGTCAAAGTCTTTATTTCTCTTTTTTCTACTTTTTTCCATAACTCATAAAAAGATGACTCAAGTCTGTTATTTTGAATTTCGTTTGTCTTCATTTTCAATTTGTTTTAAATGTTTCTTTCGTTTTTCTGAATTTTGATTTTAAGTGAAATATAATGATTTTACGTCCATCAACATCATCTTGATGAATTATATCATGGTCAACATACTCAACCTCATCAAAGAACAATAATAAAGGATCGTTTAGTGATTCAATATCGATCTTCTTAAATAGTAATATACGTTTTTTGCCTTCTTTAATATCTCCATTGGAGTTATTTGCAAAATATTGATCTCCGTCCAAGCCTTCCCCCAACATGTCATAATCATAGTTATCTGAATTGGGATATTCTTTAAAGACTTTTTGATTAATCCAGACAAAAACAGAGTCGCTTTTCCTCAAGAAACGCCTTATCCTAAAAGGATTATCAATCATCCAAGGACTATCTAGTTGAACAATGTAGCTGTCATTTCCAAATGTAAATGTTATACTACTATTATCTTCTTCTTGAGGGGTGAAATTTGGCATAAGAATACCCATAGCTTCCAATACAATTTCTTTTTCAAATCCATGCTCAGTCAAGAATTTAAAAGTCTTATCATACAATTCATGTTCTTCATTGTCGACAGAAATATTGGTAGATTCATTGGGGTACTCTAATTTGTCCCCAACTTTACTAAAGATATTACTTTCATCAAAATTCGTTAAATCAACTCTATGAAATGCCTTTTTGTTCTCTTTGCTATTTAAAATATCTATTAATCTCTGGTCAACACTAAGAGTGCTTTTATGCCACAATATGTTAAAGCCCTTTTGTATATATTTGCAACAATATGAAGATTTTTCTTTCTCATCAATGAATAAGATTATTTCATTCGAAGCTAAATTTGAAGCTTTTCTGTTACACATTAAGTGATCAGCATTGCACTTCTTTAGTTGATCAAAAATGCAAACATAATCAATTCTTTCTGGTAAATTATCAAACTCTATCTCTTTTTCAATATTTGTTGCTTTATGCTCAATTTTTTCGGAAGTATCAACACCGTATTTAGAAGGAGGTGTATCTAAACTTCCTTCATTAGTATTTGTATATTCTTTCTCTACAGTTACAGTGGGGGCAATATGTTGTACTTCTTGCTCCTCAATAGGCAATTCAGAAGAAAGTTTTTCTATAAAATGAGAATGAGCTATTTCTATATCCTGGGTATTGACTAATACATATCCAGACTGTTCGTTAGTGTCAACAACAACCTTAATGTTGTTGCCAGAATCTGTTAACCTGATGTTTCTCCAGCCAGTATAAATTTCTTCACTATCATCCAAAGAGTAAATTTTCCAACCAGTATCATTATCACCATGAAAAATATAATTGTCTAAAACCACAATACTCTTGTCAGTTGTCCAATTATTGTTTTCAATTATTTTAGCTCCCCTTGTTTTAAATAGAACCCAGTGATCAAGTTCTAGACTTTTAAACCTAAGCAAGCCATCTTTTATTTCAAAATACCTTCCAGCAAAAGTAACTCGCTTAACTTCATTTTCTATATATAAGGTTTTATCATAAATTGTAAACAAGTCTTTACCAAGAATTTTACAAATTAGATATCGCTTATGATATTGTTCTATCTCATCGTACTTTATGCCCTTAAAAACGTGTAGCTCTCTTTTTGTCTTGTTATAGCAAGCCAAAATGTGAAACTGCCCATTTTTTTTACATAGAGTAAAATAACTACCATCATCAAATCTTTCTCCAAAAACTACATTGGGATCTCTAAAAGGGTATGAATAATTCTCTTTCCATGCAGATTTGAACTCTCTACAATTAAAAAATATATGAGATCTATCTAACAATTGAACTGGTCGACTTCTATCGTTGTCATTACACTCTCTTCCTACAAAAATAAAACGTCTGCCCGATAATCTATCGCAATCTAATAATAAAAGTTCTTCATTTTCATTCCACAAACGAGCTACAAATGTATGGGTTTCATTGGAATAGTCTTTTATTTTATCAAAACGAGCAGCATATCTTGAAGTAGCACAACTTGTACCATTTTGATTTAAAAACAATCGTTTTCCATGATGGTATAACAAAAATGTACTTGGATTTAAATAAAAATAGTAATAAAAACTATCATTATTTAAAAGCTCTATTTTGTAATAATCCTCATAAAGGATGTCTTCGCCTTCAGAGTTTAAAATGGTATATCTACCATTATCTTTAATGTGTATTGTTATCATTGTAGAAGCGTTTTAAATAAATTCTGTATTATCATTAACTTTGATTTCATCATAATCGACAGTAGTTAAATTTCCATTAACTAATACATTAATCTTATTTTCTTGATTAGATTTACCTAAGTATCTTCCTGTCAATTCTATATATTCATTAGAATCCTCGTCAAATTCTAAAACAACAATTTCAGTATAATCTTTTAATTGTTTTGTATTTCCCCAGTCTTTTTCAACCACGATGAGTTCATTATTTAATACACTGTCGCATAACTCTTTGAGGGAATTGAATGTCTCTTTATTAAAATCACCACAAATTGAAAAAGAAATTGTAGAAAGATGATTTCTTAGATAGGTAAACATATCGATAATTCTATCTTCATCAATAACACGTTGTGTGATGTTGAATTTTGTCACATCATATAGTGCAACAAATTTGGTTAATGGTTCAAATTCCTCATTGCCATAAGTCAACCTGCCACCTAAATAATTAATATCATTCCGATCGAAAGCATTGCGACGGAGGAATGTTTCAAACAATATTTTAGCAATATCACCAGTCTTTACCCCTTTATTCTGAAATGATGGATGAAAAAACATTGTGGAAGTAGTTAGAAACCCTCTTAAAGAAAAAGGTGATGTGTATGTATTATTCTTTCTGGACCTTCCTATAAACTCAGAATAACCATAGATAACAACCTTCTCAATTACTTCAAGGTTAAGGACTGTAGCAGTCCCACAAGTCAATGTTTTATTTATCGCAGCCTTATTAAAGTTGGGTCTTAAATAAGTTCGTTTGTTTGAAATTGTTTTAGCATATTGATTGTTATCTTTACGCACTATTATCCTTTCCAAAGGCTCGTCAACTTTTATTATACGTTGTATAACCACATTGGCATCTTCACCTTCTCTTGTTCTCCTTATAGCTTTAGGATAAGCTTCATTTACGAGTTTGGTTCTATCTATTATTTCATTAGTATCAGTGCCATCTTCATAATATATTTTGAATTGTTTTCCGAATGAACGCAATGGAAAATTAATGTGAGGAGATCCACCACTTATTCTAAAGTTGTTGATATAATCTTTATAAGGAACATTAACTTGGTTGGAAATAATAGCATTACACAAATCCACAAAAGCCGATGGAAAACATTTTCCATCATCGAAAACATGTCTTTTCCCGTCGCTATTCAATTCAAACTCACATTCATCATGATCACCAACATGCAACCATGCTTGAGTTGCCAAAATATAAGGGTCATCAAGATATAATGCTGGTTCATAGTCTGGCAGCACCTGATCTATTTCATAATTAAAGTCTTCAAAAAGTAGTTTGGAGGCAAATGACCTTGGGTCCTTTACAATAATCACATAACTGTCAACTTCTGTACCATAGCGACCACATCGACCAATTCGTTGTTGATAACTATTCATGTCGTAAGGCATATCTGCAATAATCACTATATTGAGGCCCTCTATATCTATACCTATTTCAAGAGCACTTGTACTGATTATTCCCTTAAATTGACCAGTATTCAATTTATTACACAAGGTGTCATTTGCTTGTTTCTCATACCCTGCACGAAATGGGTAAATTTGTGTGTGTTCCTCTTTATCAGATATTTCATGTTCAAAACTGGCTAACTCTTCTTCATTTTCAATGTCTTTATTAAGCCTATTTTTTGCTACTTGTGGCGCTACGTCGGCAATTTGACTGGTTTTCTGGCGACCTTGAACAAAAGTTATTATTTTTGAATCTTCTTCCTCAGCCAAAGCGTATGTAAGTTTAGATACGCTTGAATAAATAGGGGCGTTATTATCATTGGATTCAATAAAGAGATAAGTTTTTCTTTGACTTGGAGAACCATCTTGATCTATACCAATTTCAATGAAATTATCAGCTCCTGTAATATTTGAAGAGTGTTCGGTTGCATTTGGCATTGTTGCCGAAGCTGTAATATACTGCAATGTATTCCTATTTTCATTGCACAGACTTCTTCTCACATTATTCAAACGACGGAAAAGATAAGCAGAATTGGTTCCAAAGAGCCCTTTATATAAATGTAATTCATCTATTATTACTAATGAAACATTTCTGATAAAATCTTTCTTAACCTCTGTAGTGGGATCATTTGAATCTAATCTTAGTAAATAGGCATGAATTGTGTCTGGAGTCATAGCAACCACCTGCCTATTTCTCAATATTTCAGCACGCCGCCGCATATCTTTTACATCACCATCAATTTGGCCAACGTTCAATCCTGTTCTTTCCCAACGTTCTCTTTGCTGAGCGTTTAGAGCCTTCATGGGATAGACTACCAAAACCTTTGAATTTTGATTCTCATGTAGCTTCTCAAGAGCAGCAAGAAAGAATATCTCGCTTTTACCTGAGCTTGTTGAAGTTGTAACACAAACATTTCTCCCCTCTTTGACTTTCTTAACAGCAGCATGTTGATGGGTCCATAGCTCATCAATTTGTCTTCCTTTAAGATAATCCTTTGATTTTTCACAAAGATTCAAGTCGTCAAAAGCAATTCTTCGCTCCGAAATCTCTTCTTCAACTCTAGTTTCACATATACGAAATCCGTTTTCTTTAATTATTCTTTGTACCATAATTCTTATGCAATATTTATTTAATTAAATATCATTTTAACTTTTTATAGGGTTTAATCCACAAATAATTATTGCAACTGCTAAAGTATTAGTTTCTTGATGCATAGAAAACGACCGCTTACGTAGTAACTATGACTAGTAACTTGTTCGAGTGCATCAGCATCAAAAACAACAATTTGTTCGTTGGTTATAATGAAAAATATTGCAAATAAATAAAAATCTTTTCAGAAATGCAATATTAACTTGCTTTATATATACAGCTTTTTCCTATTCTTTTTGCTGACAATTGTTTCGCATTTGCTTGAAAAGATCATTCATTTTATTGAAATTATCCTCACTCAGCGCGATTGCGGGTTTCTTGCTGCTGCGCTTGGTGGTTTTCTTCTCGCCATTGAGGGGAAGATTGAAATATACCTTGAATGGCGGAATGGTTGAGTACTTCATAAACTCAAGCGGCGTGAACTTGCGGAACTCAAACTTGTCGTCCTCCTTCTTGATGGCGATTACAAAGAAAAAGTGGTTGGGGGTCTTGAAGGCTTGTTCCCACTCGGTGAGAGTGGCAGCACCGAAATAGGTATTGGTGCGACTGGTCATTTTGATCTCGAAATACCATGTCTCGCCATTCTTGGTGGCGACAATATCGGCCGGCTCGGCCTTAACTTTGGGTTCAAATCCTTGTTTGCGGAGTTCTTCGATGTAAGCTTTTTTAGCTAATGTGTCGCTTTTTGATGCCATAATAGTAATTTTTATTATAATGATTTGAAAATATTTTTAGAGTCAAATTATTCATCTAAAGAATTGTAATTTAAAGATAATAATTTTTTTTGAAACTACAAAAGAAATCAGGTTAATATACGTCAAGAGCATAATATTATTGGGCACGACAGCGCTTATTCTTTATATGAACATTAAAAATCACTTGCTTTGGTTTTTAATCTTCTCTTCATAGCTCTCGAGCGTGGCAAGACGGCGCTCGTTGATGGCAATCTTGCGCTGCAATGCGGCGAGGCTGTTGTAGCCGTTAACTATTGAACTCTTGAGGCGCTTAACCACTTCGGCGCGGACGTCGGCAAGCGTGCGGAAAAGGTCAATATCACGCACCACATCGCCATTATCAAGCACTATGTCATAATCTGGAATAAAATAACCATCATAATCATCACATTTCCATATAAACTGCTTTATAGTGCTGCACTTAATCTTGCACATATTGTAAGGCCGTATATAATACACCTTATCGCCAAGCGCGAAATGTCCACAGCCAAACGTGTTAATCTCAGTAATAGGCACCTCAGGAATGAGGCCATTACTTCTAAACTCCTTTTCAAGTTCTTCATCTAATAAACTAAGGTCTAAATCTGTAATCATGTCCTTTATCATTTTTTTAAATTTTAAATTTCCTTACCTAATATAATGATTTCCTTTGAAATATGCAAATTTTTTCACAACTTTTTTCAAGGTATTTTTAGAAGCGGTTGAAAAATACATTTCACCAGTCAAGTAAGTAGGTTAAAGCCGTGTCCCACCATTTGGGTTCAAGCGACTTGTCGATGCGCTTGTAGTGCGGATGCACTCTCACCCTCAAGCCATGATTGCGGCGGATGCGACGGCATTGCCGCCTGAAGCGCCAGCCATGACCGAAGAGGCCGTCAAAATGCTTCTTCTCAACTGTCTCAACATACATGTGTATCATCTCGTGAACAAGAATCTCTCTTAGCCTTTCTTCATTCCAGATGATACATCGGCCTATCGATATTCGGTTCTTCTCCTTGCCGTCAGATGCCTTCCAACGGCGATAAGTGCCATAGGCCGGGTTGTTCTTGCCCGTGAAAGAAAATTGACACGAGCCGAGCTTGCCATCAAAGTACAAATCATTGTACTCAATGAATCGATCTAGCAACATAACCTTATTCAATTTCATTTTGATGCTGTTTCTCTCTTTTCTTGACCTAAAAGATTGTCATAGATGCGGTTAAGGCAGCCGAACCAACGCATCCATTGGCGTGAGTTGCGGTTGAGAAGTAGAAATTTCTCATCCATGTAGACATGATTGTTCACTTTAATGAACATCGATTTGCACGATGGAGTGAAGGCAAACTCCTCACCATAAAGGAAACTTACAGAATAGCCTGATTTCTCAAACTCCCGCTTTGCCAAATTTACTATGTTCTGATTGCGTTCCCAGTCAATTGTGCCTACGAGGATGTCACAGTTGATCTCCTCGCCGAAAAAGGAGTGGCATTCTATCAAAACAGAGTCTTCTTTGATGAGACCTTTAAGCTTATCGTTGTGCTCACGGTGCAAGTTGAACAACGTAATGCGCTCAGTATCGGTTAACTCACCACGCTTATAGCCATCTTGAGAATTCCAAATGATTGACTCATCATCGCGTCCTGTGACGTCGCACACAAGGCGTGAATAGGGAAATACCACCTCTTTTACAGCGGGATTGTGACTATAGAAAAGGAAATCGGTGTACCAGTCGGTGACACGTCGCACCACACTGTTGATGAAGTGCGGATTGTGTGGCCATTTACCCAAGTCGAAGATACGGCCCGTTGAGCTATGCGGAATGTTTAAAACTATGTTATTCATTGCTGGTTTTGGTGTATTTGGTGATGTAATGTTCTATTTGAGAAATGTTGAGGGGTTCAGTGCCCGTGATTGCATTCAATTCCTCAAGGCAGTCGAACTCGGAGTTCAGGAGCTGCTTCTGCATGTCTTTAATGCGACCATTGATCTGCCTTAACTGCAAGTCATACTCTTTCTTGGTGATGACTTCCTGACGCAGCCTTGCCCTGAGTGCGCGGCGCGACTCTTTCTCATGTTCTATCTCGCTGTTGATGCGTTGCTCATGCTCTCTGTATTTGGCATAGATTAGACGCATGTCTTCGCCATACACTTTGTAGAACAAGTCCTCATAACTATCGTTGAGGTCTTGTTTTGAACGATTAAGTTCTTCAATCTTCATGTTGAGCCCAGCGATAGAGCTTCTCATAAACTCGATTGTGATAGCAAGCGAGAGCGATGTGTTGTTCTCCTCTTTATCCTCGGTATGGAGAATCTCCAGCACTTCTTCGAGCGAGTAGGCCTGATAGCGTTGTTTGGCGGAGGTGTAGCGAGTGTTGATGCCAACGAATGGGCGCCAGTGACTGATGAACAAGTTGAACTTGACCTCATGAATCTCGCCATTCTCGTTAACACTCTTGCACCAATTGGCACCGCTGAGCGGACTACCCGCAAGATGATAAACCAGAGAGCGAGTTCCGTCCTTGCCAGTGATCATAGCTCCGGGACATTCCCTCCACCACTCGAGATAAATGCCGAGAGTGGGCTTTTGAAAACCTCTGTATCCCGAGTACATGAGTCCGCTCTTCGACGGCACTCGGCACAAGAACATGCGGCTGTCGCTGAGGATGCGCTCACGATGCGCCAGGAGGTAGAAGGCGTTGTCGGTAAAGAGCTTGAGCAAGCGCATCTTCTCCTCCTCGTCAATTTTATCGTCGGTGACATCCTGTTTCTCAAAGCATGTGAGTTCAGTGCCGTCGAGCAACAGAATCTTGCCGTCGGGGTGCTCTGTATTGTACTCACTGACGTTAATCTTCTCGCCTTTTGAATTAACGTAATATCCCATGGTCATTTATCTGTTTTAATAAGTTCTTCTATAGTTTATTCTTTCAATTCAAAGGTGTCAGCCCTCGCTATGGTCATTGAGCCTAAATACATTCCTTGCCCTGCCAAGCGAGGGCGACGGCTACACCTTATCAAATTACTAACATTCTAAAATACATTCCTTTTCAGTTAAAATCAATCAATTCACTAACTTTTAAAACTTATTTTACTATGGTACAACATTTGTTCTTGTCATGACTAGAATCCCACTCGACGCACTTGGGCATTGGAATCCTGTATCAGCTCTTTGTCGCAGAAGCCGAAGATCGACTCCATGCGGCTGCCCTCGTTGTCGCCATAGAGGATGTTGTTGATGGAGAACTTGCGTGCCACATTCTCGATTTGGCCACCGCTGAACTCGTAGCGGCTTGCCAGTTTCTCCACCTCCTCATTGGTGAGCTCCGGTATCATTGTGTGCCAGATGTGGCCACGAGCCTCCACTCCAGGTCGCTCAAACTTGATCTTATACAAGAATCGGCGCTCGAAAGCCGCGTCAAGGTTCTCGGTAAGATTGGTCGTAGCAATCAAGATGCCCTCGAGGGTCTCCATTTCCTGCAGAATGATGTTCTGCATGGTGTTGAGCATTTGGTCAACCGAGTGTTGCACTTGGGTCAAACGCTTGCCAAAGATAGAGTCGGCCTCGTTGAAGAGCAGAATAGGGGCCACCTTTGAGCGCTTGACCAGATCGCGATACTTGTCGAAGACAGCCTTCACGTTCTTCTCGCTCTCGCCCACCCACTTGTCCTTGAGGTTGGGCACGTCAACAAGCATGATGTCGCGCCCAGTGAGGCGAGCGAGCTGGTTCACTGTCTCGGTCTTGCCTGTGCCCGGACTGCCATAGAACAAACATGTGAATGCGCTGCGAAAGTTGCTCTTCTCCATGCGCTCAAGAATGCTCTTGTAGTTCTCTTGATCAAAGAACTTGGTCAGCTCTTCGACTTGCTTGGCAACTTCACTGTCATAGAAAAGCTCCTTAGGCTTAATCTTTGACGAGTGTATCACACCACTGAGAGGCTCGCTGCTATTAGCAAATTCAACGTCCTTGAGCAGCAGTGTTCGTGCTTTTTGGGTGAGGCCAATCTTATTGGTGTTGACAATGCCGTTATCGCTGCCGAACTCTATGAGCCCCTCCCTCATTAAGTCGTGAGTGCCTGCACGGAGTTCGCGTTTCCACATTTTGAACTGAGTAGTATCTAAGGCGCAAGTCCAAAGCAGATGGGTGCCTATGGCTTCACGTTCTTCGATGTAGAGCGCGTCGCACAGCTCCAGCAGCACAAGTTCATAAGGTTCAGCGAGTTTAAGCTTCTTGAGAGCTTTCACGAGGCTGCACTTCTTATTGTCGTTAAACAAGTTCTGTATCTCCTCGCCAAACTCTTCACGGTCAATCTCATTGTCAAAGGCCTTGCAAAAGATCTTGTGGCTATGAGAAAGAAGCTCGCCAGTATCAAGACCGGTAGTGGGCTTGTGCTTGAAGTCCTTGTTGCGCGACAACTGAATGAGGACCTTGGTGGGAACCGAAAAACTGATACCACGATAGTTGTCCTCAATCTTAATTAGATGTAGGCGGTCGAGTTTCTTGAACTCGGTGAGGAGCGACAGCACTTGGGCCGTAGAGATCAACAGCCTATCCGACAATGAAGATATCGACACCTCTTCTCCTCGATTCACCACAACCGAGAACAGAATGGCCTGAATTGCATTGATCCCAACCCTCTCGGCCAGATAATCAATCTCGGGTGCAGCACCCTCAAGTTCTTCCTTTTCAAGTCCACTGTCCTTGGCGACCATATCAATGCGTTCAATGGCTTGCAGCAGCGAGGTGGGGGCGGGAGAAAAGCCCTTAATGCGGCCTCTTTCCTCTTCTTCTATAACCTCCATATCGATCAAACCCTTCTGTACAATTTCAATGTCTTCCAATTTGTTGTTCTTCTTAGTCTTTCTCATTCGTTATCAGCGTTTTAAATGTGTGAGTCAAAACATAAACAAAATAAATACATTCTCTAAACCAAAACCGGTGTTCACTCCTAGGGGGGTGGAACGCTGCCGCCCCCCCCCGAGGGAATTCTCACCGCAATTGAAGGATAGTCCAGATACTGTGGACCGTTACGTCGCAACGTTAGGATCTTAGGCCGCTTGATCGCAGTTGTTACTAGTTGCTAAGTGGAGGTTGTCATTGAACAACTCTGTGAGCATATCGGCCTGAAACTTAGTGAGTTCGAAAACGTCCACTTTGTAAGGGAACGCCTCGCTCGACTTCATAATGTTAAAGCCGTGAATGCGCAAAAAGTAGTAGAAGTTGTCAAAATGACGGCGCGAAGAAGTTGCAAAGGTGCAACTTGAATTGCCGCGTGGGGTGCTGTCGTTGGCCACGACGTCGCTGTCGTCATAAAGTTCATAATCGTCCTCGGCATAATGACCCTCACAGCGCTTTTCTTCGACCAAATCGAAGAAATCATTGTCATAATCATTGTTAAAGCTCTCGTCGAAAGTTGAGTAGAAATCATTCATTATTTCCTTGTTTTTTTAGAATGTTAATGTTATTTTTTAAAACTGTTGACAGCGCTAGTGTGCCCTCGAGAACGTTACGCACTGAGCGCAATGCTCCCGCTGTCAAAATGGGATTAAGATAGAGACCTAGCCGTTACTTGGCCGGGGTGAGAACTTCACTCTCGCTTTTCACGAGAGGCAATACATTACCAGTTGAGGTCTTAGTGACGACAACAACTTCTTGTGGAACGTGTCCAAAGATACTTGAAAGTGTTAAAAAGAAATTTCTCATAATGAATCGTTTTTTTGAGTGATTATTAAGAATTAATATCAAACCGCGTCAATTTTCCCACCGTGGCACACTACTGCTAACTAGCAATAGGGATCGCTCATTCCACACTTTGACAACTATCGGACTAAGTGCTGTGCTCGGTTGGACCAGTATTTAAACTGTCTCTGAACGCTAAGCGAAATTCTCAATCCCGAAAGATTGAAGAATTCAAGGATTGCAACAATTGCAAAGAACTCTTGTCTATGGCCATTTCATAAACGTAATGCAAAGTAAAACAATATATTTGAAACGGCAAAATATTTTAACATAACAAATGTTAACAGCACGAAACTTTTTTTTACACATTATTTATATATAGAGAGCTTACTTCTCTGGTTTGTAAAAAATCTCCTTTTCGCTATCATACTTATAGCCTAAATCCTTCATGCCAAGGCGAAACTCAAGTTGGTCTTTAAAGATCCTGTCACACACCTCATTGATGCACGCTTCTGGTATAGACGTGTCATAAGCCCCAAACACCATATTGTACCCAGTATATATAATATAACTGTCGCTAATGTTGTCCTTGTCTTGCCAGCTGAAATTCTCCATGACCCTTCGTTCATCTTCGTTCTCGGGATAGAACTTTATGGTCAAATAACTCTCTGGACTACAAAGACAAAATGTTGAGGAGTGTAAACCCTCTAAAGCTACAATTACACCACCTAAACGGAACTCAATGTAGTCGCTCTTAAACATTTCATAGCCCTTATATGTAATAATTCTTACTACCATTTGCTTTTTCTAAAAGATTGTAAACCCAAGTTAAGAATAATCTTTGAAATATGCAAATTTTTAAGGCACAAATTTATCACTAAAATGAATTTTCCCTGAGATCCCGAGCCTACAACCAATGCAATTACTTTAACTTGAACTTAAATATCACCATAACAAGAACCAAAATGAGCAAAGAGATTTGCAAAGCATTTCTTTTAGGGGGAATTATAAATTTTAAGAGTAAAAATGGAGATTATTGAGAATAATTACTAAATTTGCAGTATTAACACATGACCTTTTGTTGAACAAGTAAGTTCACAAGGAGACGGATTTCACTCTCAATGAGGAAATCTAATGACCAAATTAGTATTTAAAAAGAAATTTTGCACTTAAAACCTCTCGATATGCAGGAAAATCGATATTAATGCTATGACAGAATATGAAATCAAAGATGGGGTTGGCATTATACCACAGGGTGTAAAGACCGTAAAGGACAGTGCTTTTAAAGGGCGTGAAGACTTAAAAAGCGTTGTCATCCCCGACTCGGTTACTAAGATTTGCAATTATGCTTTCAATCACTGCTCCAACTTGACGAGCGTCACCATCCCCAACTCTGTGAAAATTATTGGTCAGTATGCTTTCGATGATTGCACGAACTTGAAGAATATTGAATTCCCCGACTCTTTGCAAGAGATTTGTTATAGCGCTTTCAAGAATTGCACAAGCCTAACAAGCGTCATTATTCCCAACCAGTTGGAATATATATATAACGAAGCTTTCTATGGTTGCACTGGTTTGAAAAGTGTTGTTATTGGAGCCTATGCAGATGATATTTCTCCTACAGCATTCAATAACTGCCCCAACCTGAGAAGCATCGTTGTTCATGAATTGAATAGGACTTATGACAGCAGAGAGAATTGTAATGCTATTATCTACAAAAAAAGGGATCAGAATATCCTTGTAGCGGGTTGTGCCACTACATTCATTCCCGATTCGGTTAAAAAGATTGGTAAAAGTGCTTTCTCAGGCTGCACTAATTTGGAAAGCATTGTTGTCCCCAACTCGGTTAAAGTAATAGAAGAGAATGCCTTTAGGAACTCGGGGCTGAAAAATATTGTCTTAGGCAACTCTGTTAAAACAATAAAGCTGGCGGCTTTCAATCACTGCTCCAACTTGACAAGCATCACCATCCCCAATTCGGTCGAGACTATTGAAAGTGGAGCCTTTAGTTTATGTACAAGTTTGAAAAGTGCAGCTCTTAGCAATTCACTATCCATACTAACACCACATTTGTTTGGGTCTTGCTCTAGCCTGGAGAGCATTGTAATCCCCGACTCGGTAGAAATAATTGATAAAGAGGCATTCTCTGGATGTACATCATTAAAAAGCGTCGTTATAGGCTCTTCGGTATCTGAAATTTATTTTGATTATTTCAAAAACTCTTTCAATGAATGCTATAGCTTGAACAACATAGTTGTCGCTGAAGGAAATAAGAAGTATGATTCACGCAACAACTGCAACGCAATAATTGAGAAAAAGAAAAATTGTCTTGTACTTGGTTGTGCAAGCACAGTCATCCCTAACTCAGTTAAAAAGATAGGCCAATGTGCTTTCAGGTTCCGTAAAAGTTTGACAAGTATTCTAATCCCCGACTCGGTTAAAGTGATAGAAAAGTATGCTTTCAATGGTTGCACCGAAATGAAAGAAATCATTTTAGGTAACTCTGTTAAAGAGATAGGCGAAGATGCCTTCGATTTATGTTCTGGATTGACTAACATCGCCTTGCCAAACTCATTGAAAAAGATTGGAGAGGAAGCCTTTGCACATTGCCGCAATCTGACAAGCATCTTTATTCCTAAATCGGTGGATAAGATTAATTCTAATTCTTTTGATAATTGTCCTAATCTTAAGAGTATAGTTGTTGAAGAAGGAAATCAAAAATATGACTCCCGAGACAACTGCAATGCTATCATTGAGACTAAAACAAACTCTCTAGTTTTGGCTATTGCTACCTCCATTATCCCTGATTCAGTAACTGAAATAAACAGTTTAACTGGTTGCAAAGATTTGACAAGTTTTGTCATTCCCAACTCAGTAACCAAAATTGGAGATGGGGCTTTCAATCGCTTCAAGAATCTAGAGAGTATTATTATTCCCGACTCAGTAACCATAATTGGAGCTGGGGCTTTCAAAGGTTGCACTAGTTTGACCAGCATCGTCATCCCCGACCAGGTAACAAAGATTGGCTTCTACGCCTTCTTCGACTGCACGGCCCTTAAGAGCGTCAAGATAGGTAATTCAGTAAAAAAGATTGAACATAGTGCTTTTAGAAATTGTACGAGCCTAACCGAAATTGTCATCCCCAACTCAGTGACCTCGATTGGAGACATGGCTTTTGAGAATTGCTCAGCATTGACAAAAGTTGACTTGGGCCTATCTTTAAAAGAGATAGGGAATAGAGCATTCATTAATTGCAAGGGCCTAACTAGCATCGTTATTCCTGACAAAGTGAAAAAACTAGGCGGTGCTGCTTTAGCCAATTGCACTGCACTTAAAAGCATTATTTTAAGCAAATCACTTGTTGAGTTATCTGGAAGTGTTTTCGCAGGGTGTACATCTCTTACCGAGGTTGTTATTCCCAATTCAGTGAAAGGGATAAGAGATTTTGTTTTTGAAGATTGCACTGGTTTAACCAGCATTGTCATTCCCAACTCTGTAAAGATGCTCTGGTTTGCTCCATTCAAGGGTTGCACTGGGCTTACTAAAGTTGTAATCCCCGATTCGGTTAAAGAGATGCACGACGAAATTTTCATGGAATGCAGCAATTTGAAAGAAATAATCATCCTAGCTACTGAGCCGCCAGAAATTATAGGTGCACTTGGCTCAAAACTAGATGGGCATCAAGCCACGCTATATGTCCCCGATAAGAAGAGCATTTCGGCTTACAAGAAAAAAGCCATCTGGAAAAAGTTTGCCGCCATCAAGGTTGTCACCGAAGATATGCTCAAATAATACTGCCAACGTCTATCCGTTAGGTATAAACAAAATCAGGATTTGTGGACAGGTAACAATTTGCTCTACCTAAATCACAAATCCTTTTTTCATCCTCAAAATGAATGCATCAAATAACTGTTTTTTAGCCACTCTCCATGCTATCAATGGAGTCGCCAACATCTCGAAAAGCCTTGATTAGCTCCATGTTCTTGACATTGGGAGTAGTAAGTTGCCATGGGTGGGTGTAATCTTTGAACAGGGATTCCACCTCGCTCAGGAGCTGATTGTTGTTAATTTCCACATTGCCACTTGCAAAGGTCTCAAGGGTGGGATAAGTGCTATGTGGAGCTTTCTCGGTGGTGCGAGGGGCGAATTCTATTTCTTGAAGCGATTTTGCCTTTAGCTTTTCGTCACTGATAAGGCCCCAGGAGTCATATTCACCGCGCACGAGTTCTTCGTAGCCATTTGAGCCGGCACGTTTCACTGCCACATTGCCATAATGGTCGATGGCAAAGTAAGAAATGTCGGCAAATGTGATTTTCTCGGCGTCATGTTCCGTCTTGCATTCAAGCATGGCGCCAGCAATCATCTCGTTGAGCAATGCATGCCAGCGCTCTTGCAGCAGCATATCACTGGCAAAGGCTGAGTCCAGTTTGCTCATGTTCAAGTGGCTGATGCTCTGGGGTGCCTCGGGGAGAAGCAGCACTTGCTCCTTGGCGCGTTTCAGCAACAACGGGCGCAGCATGTGGGTGTTGTACAACTGGCAATCGGTCACGCCATGCAGGAAAGATATCCAGCGCTGAGCCTGCTCAAGAGAGCATGGCTCAAGAGTGGCGGCACATTGGCGATATGACTCGCTTGTGATGCGCTCGCGCAGCAATTGCAAAGCCCTGTTGCTCGCCTGCCACTCATTAGGTGTCATGAACTTGCCAATGGGTCGACAACGCAGCAACTCCACTATAGTCGCTGCATAGTCGGTTCCCAAGGCAAGATCCAACGCCACCACCTCTCCAAGATGATCAAGCATATTCTCCCCATCAAGGCAATACTCGGGCAATGAAAACTCCTTTAGAGACATATAAGAAAGAATCGCTCTGCTGAACTATTTACTCTTCAACTGTGCGCTCAAGAAGCACTATGCAGATAAAATCACCACGAGATCCAGCTGTAGAAATTTGCTTGACCACAAAACCGTCATCAATATATTTCTTGATTTCTCGATTTTCTAATAAATCCCAATCATCTTGAGGATCATCAATGACTAAAAGTTTTTGTTCTGTTTTCATTTTTTTAATATTGATTTTTTACCTACTCCCTTTCAAGCGTTTCGGCGCTCTCTTTTTTATCTCATCCGCAAATTTAGTTAATATCTTTTTTATTCACAAGTGATAAATAAATAAATGCAATAGCGCCTCAATTACACCTCAGTGTTGTTATCCTTGTTTTGAGTCTTGGTATCATCAAGAGGATCTTCTCGTGAGAAGAAGTTATCCACTTCTTCTTGAATCTCAGCGATTATGTTATTCTTCAAATGCCAGATTTCATTCTTTACAGTCTCATGCACGATTCGCCACATCCTGATGTCGCTGATAAGCGTTTCGCTTGCGGGTTTCACGTCTTTGATTTTCTTCTGAAATGACTCGGAGCGGATGAGTTCTTCAAGTTTAGCCAACGCTTTTCGTCTCTCAAAATAAAATAATTCGGGTTCAGCAATGTGCGAAAGAGTCTTGTCGTAATGCACTGAAAACAGAATCTTCTGCGTCAGTTTGGCGTAGCGAGTGTTGTGCAAATGGTCATATCTTGCTATCGACCCCAGCGAGTCGATTATATTCTCGGCATAGAGAAAGTCTGCGGCATCACGGATAAACAATTTCACATAATCCTTATATGTTTCAATTCTAGCATAGGTTAAAAATCTGAACCCTTTTAGCCATTGCTCATAATCGCGGAGCAAATCTTTGGTGGTGTAAGTAATATCATTCTCCATAATTCAAAGTATTATATTTTAAGTTTGTCACGATAATGTGCACCAAGGTATATAGCAGCCCCAGTATGGCGACAATTATATTTTGAGGTAGTCGAAAAAGAACCACTCTAGCAGCTTTATCAGCAACCATCCTATGCCGGCTATAGCGAGCACAATTGCGCCACCCACTATGATGGTCACGACAAAGCCTATTATGAATCCAAATAATACCGAGAACATAGCCTTATCTTTTTATATTTCCCATGTGTCAGGAAAGTTGTCTCCCATTCTCACTCCCATAGGGGCATCACTGATGCCTCGTGTTCTGCGCCTCTCAATCTGGCATGCATTGAGGCACAGAACTTTCAGTTTGCGATGCAGTGCATCCATGCTATCAGTTTGCTCTACTAGACTTTTCCAGCCAGCGATAAACAACTTTAACGCGCGCTCGGCTGCATCAAGTTTGTTCTCATATCCAAGTCCCATACTGCAGCAGTTGTTGGTTGCTATGATTGTAAGTATTTCAACCAACACATCGCCCTTGACGTCTGCATCCAAATCGTCCTTCTTAAGAGCATCATTCAGTTTTTGTAATAACGTATTTGCCATAGTTTTCAAAATGATTTAGTTAATGATTCTGGTGCAAATTACAGCAACAACTGTGCCAAAACCATGCGCAGTAACAGATAAAAGGAAAAAAAGGAAAAATATTGTTGATTGGAAAGGAATGCAACGCTTCTATACACGCCCATAGCTGCATCAGCATCCAAAACCAAAGAATGAGCCTCCTCAACGGCGAGCAAGGCTTGATAATTTGCCTCTCGCTGGATGGGTGAAGAAACTGTGGTAGTGTATCATTGTCAATACTCTACCACAAATTGAGCCAATATATTTTTATAATTAAGTTTGGAGTAGCTCTTGCTATTATAAATTAATAAAAGATTTTATCTTCATAAGATATTAAAGTTTTAAGGTCATATTTTTGATTGCTTGCTACATATTTAATCCACTTTTTAAATTCTGTCCAGTGGAAAGGATTATAGCCCACCTTAAATCTAACCCAATTATCTACAGAGAACTCTACAACTGAAACACCTGTTCTATATAATTTAGAACCAAGAGAATATTGAAATAGGTCTTTGTTGCTGATGAAGTCCAACAAATATTTAATATCCTTTGTTGGCCAATACTTCTTCATTAAAGCTATGGAACCAGCCTCAGCAAGTGATTCGTCTTTCAAATCATTTAAGGCTTTAAGATCGTTGCCATATTTATCTTTAATAAAACGACAATTAAAGTATCCAATGTCATCCATCAAAGCATGCATCACTTCATGAAGAATTGTTTGACACACATGGAGTTCATAATATTTCTTAATTTGTTTTGGGAACATCTTTTTAGAATACTCATATATCTTATCAGCCCAAATAAAAATAATCGGACCATCTACTTGTAAAGTGTATAATCCCCATAGGTCAAGTAATTCTTCATTAAATTCAAAACGCTCTGATTCGACCATCTCCGACAAACCAGGTGCGAGAATTTTAGGGACATGAAATGTATCATTGGGAATAGATATTTTATTATAATTGAAAATTGGTGTTCTCAAATTAGTATAAAATGATGTATTAGATTGTGCTTGTGTTACAAATACAATAGGAATTAAACTAATATAAGCATGAGCTGAAGATAAATAATTGACGTCACTTTGGTAACTCATAGCCCTAGCTATAAAATCCTTTGCATTTACTTCAACACGTTGAAATCTGTATGTTGCCTCCACAAGACTATGTTCAAGTTTTAACAGTGATCCTATAGAAAGATCATACTTTGAATTACTGGTATGATTTATGATTAGCATGATAAATATTTCTTTTATATGTGTGAACACTTATTTCGCCTACTTCCTTTCAAGCGTTTCGGCTGTCTCTTGTATGTTTTTTTATTGGATTGTTATCGCTTCAATAATTAAGTCAATTGGGTCTTCGATGTAGCGTGTGGTGACGCGGCGCACCAGGTCGCCCACAGCCTCATCGGGGTTTAGACCGGCAATGAACTGCTCCATTTCATCCTTGCTGGCGCACTCCTTGGCGTAGCAGGCTGCGGTGGCAATCACTGTTAAGTGTGGAGCGTTATCATCGGGGAGATATGCCGGATATACCACAGCCTGGCAAGGACCAAAGTACTTGCCATGACGGTCGTTGCTCAAGCGTTCCACCTCGGAATCAGGTGTTAGTGGCGTGCGGGTGAAATAGGCACCATCAAAAGCGCCCGCAATCAGAGCAATAAGATGGGCGCTAGTGCCTTCATCGGTGACAAATGATAAGAAAGTGGCATCATCGCCATAGAAGAAATACATCGCGTCCTCGTCGAGTCGCTTGCAAGAAGGAGGCCAATTGCAGTTGGCATAGATAAAATCCATGAACTTCTCGTTCAGATTCTGGGCTCTGGGGTCTTCAATGATAAATTCCACATGATACACACTTTCATAATAGAGAAATTCATCGTCATCAACATCATCGATAAATCTCAAAGGCTCGCGACCAAGAAGTTTAAGTCCCGTGCTACCACTGTGTGAGTGTTCAAACCTGACGCAAATCACTTGACGCACAAGTAGTTCATTGTCATTGTTATTGTCGAAACCAGATTTCAATACAGGATAGTCATCATACTCGCTGGGCATTGCTAGCAATTGGTCAATCACTTTGGACACAGGCTCAAACTGATCACTATTGTCACCTTCATCACTGGTGTCGATTTCGACTGAGCCATTGTGAACATCCAAGCGGCAGCGGTCAATCATCTGCTCATAGCTATTACAAAATCCAGCAACGCGGTCAATGCGCTTACCTTTTATTAACTCTTTTAATACTTTTAGTGTCATACGTCTCTCTATGTGACTGTTTTCAGATATTAAGATAGTCAAAGAAGAACCACTCTAGCAACTTTACCAACAAGTAGCCAATGCCCGCTATGAGAAGCACAGCAATCCCACCAACTACAAAGGTGACAACAAAGCCTACTATGAACCAAAAAATTATCGAGAACATGAGGGAAAATTAGTAATAGTTTTTGTTTTTTATAACTGAATCTAATTTCCAACCATCAAGCAAGACTTCTTTCATGGATTTATAAGTTGCAATTATAGGATCATTATCGTCATCAAAAATTTCTTCGTTTGTTGATTTCCTAATTACATATCGTTTAGCTCTCATGTCAGGATGCCCCATATAATAAGATTGATTTGAGTCCCAGTTTTGGTTACTTAAATTCATATAAGTACGAATTATATCAAGGGCATAATGTGAACAAGAATCAAATATATCCTGCATTCTCTTAAGAGGCAATAATTCCATGTTATCAGTTATGATATCAGATTCATCATAATAGTGAATAAACGCTACATGATGACGAACTCTTTCAACAAGCGGTAGTGTTTCACCAAATGAAATGTTTGCTCCAGTCTGCAATCTTTTTGGCAAGTAAACAGTCAAATATTCACATTTGAAAAACGCATTATCATCAAGTCGTTTTATACTTTCAGGAATAATCACCTCATCGATTGGTGTACGAGAAAAAGCACTTTCGCCTATTACTTCAAGACAATTATTTAGTTTAACTTCCTGAAGCATTTTACAACCAGAAAAGCAATCACTTCTTATGTATTTTACATTTTTTCCTATTGTCAATTTCTCGTATTCATCGCCTATAAAAACGTGATTAATACAAGTTACTTTGTATTTCTTATCATTATATTCCACAAAATCAGGAATAATGATGTTTGACGTGGGTTGTGATATTCCTGATATTATTGCCTCGTCTTCAAAAATATCAAACTCAAAGCCATCTTTTTCAAAGCTTATAGAACCAGTTTCAATCTCTTTTAGTCTTTTATCTTGTGACTCATCACAATCTCTGGTTGGGATTGAACCTGATAGTAAATCGTAATCTTCAATTGTCATAGCGCTAAATATTTATGATTGTTGCCTACTCCCTTTCAAGCGTTTCGGCGGTCTCTTTTTTTTCTTGTTGCAAATATAGTTATAATTGAGTATAAATCCAAGTGGTCGATGATAAATATCATTCAAGGATAAGGGAAAGTGGGTCATCGATATAGCGTGTGGTGATGCGGCGCACCAGGTCGCCCACAGCCTCGTAGAGGTTACGGTTAGCGATGTAGAGCTCCATTTCGTCGGTGCTGTCACACTCTTTAACATAGCATTCTGAACCGGCAATATCGGTCAATCCAGAATTGGGATTCATAATTTCATCATCTGGAATATAAGCCGGGAAAACTATCGCTTGATAATGTTTATAATACTTGCCTTTTCGGTCGTTGCTCAGGCGTTCCACCTTCGCATCTTTGTTTAATAATGTGCGAGTGAAATAGGCGCCGTCAAAGGCCTTTGCGATCAGCGCTATGAGTGCTGCACTTGATGCCTCGTCGGTAATGAAATCTAGAAATGTGACATCTTTACCAATATAGATCTCCCTATTATCATTCTGTGGATCATCATTTGGTATAAACCAGTTACAGTTGGTATGAAGAAATTCACAGAATTTCTCATTCAGCTTCTTTGCCTTTGGGTCTTCAATGACAATCTCCACGTGATACATATCACCTAAGTCAAGGAAGTCCTCATCGTCGATGAACCTAATGGGCTCACGACCAAGCAAGCACAGTCCAACATTACCACCAGCCGATGGCAAGAACTTGGCACTGCTCACGTTGCGAACGAGAACTTTGTTGCACTTTTCATTGTCAAGCCCCAACATCACAACAGGGCAATCGTCAAGTTCGGTGTTTATTGCTAGCAATTTGACAATTGCCTCTGAAACGGGAATGAAGCTCGGGTCACATTCGTCGTTCTCGAACGTGTCAATCATGACAGAATCGTTGTTAGACTCCAAGCGGCAGCGTTCAAACATCTGTTCATAGCTGTCGCAGAAACCTGCGATACGGTCAATGGGTTGCTCACAGCTTGCGATGAAATTCTTTAATTCTTTTAGTGTCATAGTATCAATTATTATTTAAAATCTCAGTTAGAAGTCATTGTTGTGATTGCAAAATAAGGCAAATACTGTGCCAAATCATGGTGCAGTGGCAAGAAATTACGTGTATTTTTTTAGCATATTGTTGAGAGTGGATTTTATCTCGTCGCGCAACGTTTGTGGTTCAAGCACTTCCACGTTGGCCCCCATGGCAAGGATCGCCTGCTTGAAGTCGAACGATGGTCTGATGTGCAGTTCAAACACCGAGAAGTCCTGCTCTGTTTCCACCTCTTGCTGTGAGTGATGCAATGGCAAGGTGCGCAGGTATTCCCGTTCCTCGGCATTAGCTTTGATTCTAACCGTTGTTGGCGACACGCCATCGTTGCGGAAAGCGCCATAGCTGTCTTCAAAATATTCTTGAGCATCAAAGTCGATTGGCATCTTGAATTTTTTCTTTAAAATATCTATGTTGCTAATGCGATCAAGGCTATAGATGCGAATGTCGCTCGTGGGTTCATGCCATCCCACCACATACCAGCGTTGTTTGAACACCTTGAGGCAATAAGGATGCAGACAGAATTGCGTGACATCATCGCGCACGAAGCTTTGATAGGTGATGTTGAGCACTTTGTTCTCGCGCATGGCTTGTATTATGGTTGTCAAGTGGTTGAAGCCCGAAGGTATGTCCTCATAGAGCACTCGCTGCTTGAGGTTTTTAGCCTCGCCCAGCATGTTTTTCACGGCAAAGTGGTTGCACACCATGTGCGTCATCTTGCTTGCCATGTAGCCCTCGTCATCATCTATATAATAGGTGTTGTCGCTCTTGCGGCACTCAATGTTAACGTCAAATATAGTCTCTATCTCACGGCGGTGGTTGTCCCAAGTGCGTCGTGGAATGGCTCCATCATCATCGTTGGCGCTGGTACGCCGCTCCAGCCGTGCCTCCTCGTCGGCTTCGTCATAGAGGTAGCTGTCGCGATACAGTTGATTTAATTCTTTAAGAGTGATGTTGCCTCGCTCATAGAGCGTGTTGATCTCCCACAGGTAGCGAGCAAATAGGTTCTTTGCCATAGTTATACATTAATGGTTATTGACAGCAAATTTATAGTAAAGATATAACCCAGCTCTTGTTAACCAGCTATGTTATGAATCAGGTTAAAATTATTAAATCGAAGTTCTAAGGATATAAGTAACTCACAGATGGTTTTACATGCTATTATTCACTTTTTTCTTAAAGATGCTGAAGATGAATCCAATTATGAGCATTGGTATCGCTAGCCAAAAGCACCAATGCAATCTGGCGAGGCTGAGTCCTGCGCTTAAGGTAAATCCTAATGACATGCCCAGCAGGAATCGCGTGATTGAGGCGAACTGTGGCACCTTGCCCTTGGAAGAAGAGTTTGCGATGCTGAATAGCAATCCCCACACAAAACCACCTCTGTTTCCTATCCCCTGAATCAGCAACACCGCCGAAACCAGACCCACCATAGCATTTTTTCCTGATTGGGTGATGTTCATGAATCCGTATACCAATAAAGCAATGCCTAGGCCGTAGAACAGCGGTGCCATTGCACTTGCGCTATTTATCTTCATGCTACCGACAATGTGCCGCATGCTGCCTTGAATGCCACTGAATGGCGGCTTCTTTTCAAAGAGTGGCAGAATGGCGGCATTGAGGAAAGCCGCTACCACCACCTTTCCCAGAATTCCACCCACAGCGCCGATTACGCCGCCAAAGAGTCCTCCTTGCGTGAACGTGAGAAAGCTCACCACCTCAAGCGGCATAGATAGTTTCATCTTGCTGGAGAACCATCCCAGCACTATCCAAATTGCACCCAGCACGATGGTGGGCAGCAGTTTGAGAGGATGCTTGACAATTTCCAGACTTTGCTTTAAATAATTCTTGAGGAATTGGCCTACGCCTCCTTTTTCTTGTTGTGTGATGGGCGGTTGCATATTTGTCTGCATGATGTGTTATTATCTTAGTGGTGTGGACAATCTAGTTTAATACATATTTGGTGTGGGTGGAGGTGTTGTTCCGGGCATAGCGGGAGCATGCGCCGCCTGTGCTCTTGCCTTAAGCGCCGCAATGGCCATGTGTTTCTTGAGAGAGACATTGATGGTCTGCTCCACGACACGCATCTCCTCAATCTTCTCCTGCAATCGCAAGATGCGATAGGTGCGTTCCTTGCTTGGCTCCATGGGAATCAAGATCCATTTCACCCTATACTCAAGTCCGTCGCTCAAGCCAATAGCCCCCTCACGTGAGACCATATAGAACTGTGTGCCTGACAGGGGCCTCTCGCTGTCTTGAGCAAGGGCAAATTGATACATGTCGAGCAGGTCATAAGCCTTATTATCGTCATCATTAGAAACCCACACCAGGTTTCCCATGTCGAGCGATACCAGCAAGGCTTTCATAAGGGTGTCGTAGTGCCCGTGCCTGAATTTGAATTCCTCAAATGTCATCTTATTATTATCGCTATTGCCCTCCATCTTTGGTCGTTGTTATTTAGAATTGTTGTCATTATTATTAAGATTCTGCTCGGCATTGTCAACAGTGGAACCGGCTAGACCGGCGACGTAGTCAACGCGCTCTTCTCTTTGGTCATTATACATTTTGGCTTTGTTCTCAGCGGCAGTGACTTTGCCTTGTGCTATACGCTCGTCGGCCAAAGCCTTGCTCACATTGTGCTGCGCTTCTTTCACACTGGAATCGGCAACCTTTGATGCTGCCCGTGCTTCCGTGGCCACCTTGGCAGCCTTTTCTGCTTCATTTCTTGCTATTTCGGCTTGTTTTTGCGCATTGTGTGCTTCCTGCTCAATGACTTTTGCCTGTTTCTCCATGTTATCAAGATGCTTCTGTGCCGCGGCTCTTGCTTCGTCAGTCTTAGCGGCTTTTAAACTCTCCTTTGCGACATTGACATTTTCCTTGGCAGCATCATATTTATTTAAAGTCTTAGCAGTTTTTTTGGCTTGTAAGTCCGACTTTTCAGCTGCTGTCTTGGCTATGTCGGCCTTTTTGGCCGCCTCATCCTTTAGCTTGGCAGCCATGTTTCGTGTGTCATTAAGGTGGGTCTTGGCACCTTCTACGCGTGCTTGTTTGTATTTGAGATCGGTTTTCGCCGAATTAATTTTGCTCTGTAGTTGAGAGGGTGTGCCTGAAGGCGAAATTTTCTCCTTTAAAGCCGACCCTGTCTTGACAACACCTTCTAAGCTCTTTTGTATCAAGAAACTCTTGGCTCCCGATTTAGCACTATCGGGGATACTGTTGAGCGCCGCTTCCTGTGCTTTGTAAAAATCACCTGTCTTCTCATATTCAGAGTATCCATTATATAGCGCGCCCTTGCTTACTTCGGAGCCCACATATAGCCCACCTTCTACAGACGTGTTAAAGATGAACTTGCCAACGGTGTTATTGACTATCGTGTTGTTGCTGGCAATGACACCCACATGGTTTTGTACCACACCAAAACCGCCATGAACGAGCCCTAACAATGTTGCCGAGGCATGATCCTTGAGGCCGCCGTTGTGCAGCAAGGCCTCTCCGTTGAATTCTGTCACCGATTTAGAGACAGTGTAAACGTCATAGACTAACTTTGCCTTTCCTATCTCGGCGGCGGTGAGCGCGCCGGTACCCAGTACCGCTCCTCCAGTGGCAGCGACAAGCGGCACAGCCACCATGCCAACCGCCGCTGTGGTCTTGACAGTCTTGGAATATTGCTCACTCTTGCCGTACTCTTCGGCGTATGCCTGTTGTTCGTAACTCTCAAGCATGTCCTTCGACTGTTGTTCGGCGAGTGCTTTCATCACGGCATCCTTTGTGGGCTCGACGTGGAATTTGCTCGACAGTTCCTCAATGCGGCTTTCCACTTTCATTTCATGTTCTTGTTCCTCCTTCCACTTGCGATATTCTTTCATTTCCTTGCTTGCTTTCTGGTCATACTCTTGCTTGACTTTCTCCTCCCACTCTTTGCGATGATCTTCAAGGTTCTTGATCGCTTGTTGCGCGTCTTTCAATAGAACGTCATGGTTTTCGTCGCGCGACGCGAGGTGTGACAAGAGTTCGGAGTCGCTGTTAAAACCAGCACCCGTCAACGGGTTGTCCCATCCGCCATTGCCATCGGGCTCATAAGTGTTTTTGCTGCCTACTACAGGGTCGGTGACAGTGATAGAACCATCGGGGTTGTGCTGCACATACTTTTGGTCAATTAGCGAGTTGATATCATCGGCAGGATCCTGTTCCTCTTCCGGCTCCTGTGGAGGGTCATCATAGATTTCTTCGGTGTCCTCACCATCGTCACCACCTTCTTCGTTTTCTTTATCCCAATCGTAATCATCGACGAAAGCGTATTCTTCGGGCAAGTTGGGAGGCAAGTCCGAGGGGATGCCACCACCCATTGCACCAGCTCCGCCACCGAGGCCGCCAGCTATGCCTCCAATTCCGCCTCCTATCGCACCAACGCCGCCAGCCAACAAGGAGAGGATTGCGGCTACAGCACCTATGCCTACCGCCTCTTCGGGAGTCGCCTCGCGGTCAAGCCCCAGCGGGTCATTGGCCCAAAAATCCTGAATCGCTTTTATCACATCATTATCGGCAAGACCAGCTAAAAAGCCTTCGTCCTGAGAACTGATATCATCGGTTGAATTCTTTTCCTCAGCATCGCTGGCACCCTCGCCGTCGTCTGTGCTTTCGCCATCATTGCTGGGGTTGTCATCATCATTGCTGGCGTTATCGCTACCCTTATCCGTGTTGTTATTGGAGTTATCATCAGTTGTTGACGACGGCACTTCCTTCTCTTCTTGTTTCACCACCTCTTCTTTCATGGCGGTGATGGTAATTGACTCAAACACATCTTTGCCGTCATTACCAAAGGATATTTTCAGTGGACTACCATCGCTGGGTGCGGTAAAACTTGCTGAGGCTGAAGTCTTACTGTTCTTTTTCACAACAACCTTTTTACGGCAAAGCGTTCGACTTCCCGCCTTGACAATCATGAAACTACTTTGCGAGCCATAAACATTATCGTTAGCTGCAAATGTGGCAACAAGACTGTAATGCTCACCAGGCTTATATTTGCCGTCCAAATTGTGGATGGTGTATCTGAGCGTGCCATATTTTGTGACCTTGCTGCGCGTGAGAGCATAGGCATCGACTGTTGACAATAGTGTTGCAATCACAATTAATGCCACGCCTAACGTGCGCACCGAACTAAAAAACCTGCGTGTGAGACATGACTGTGTTGACAAGCTCTTTATAAAGATTATGGCCATAGTAGTTGGAATGTGTTACTGGTTAGTGTTTTGTTGCACTTGTGCCTGATAAGTGTTGTAGGTATCGGTGATAGCCTTGCTCATCTCGTTAAAGCGCTTGTGCATGAAGTCACGCAAGGGGCATGGTTCCATGGGCACAAACATCCACACGGTTTGATACTCAAGACCCGGGCAGTACCCTATGGCACCCTCAATCGAAACGACGTAAAAACTGTCGCCAGTGAGGGGATGGTCCTTGTCGGTAGCGATAGCATATTGGGAGAGTTGCTCTATGCTGTAAGGACTGTGCGCGTTATTCTCAATGCGCCACGCCTGGCAGCGCGTCACAGCCACTACCACAGCCTGCATCAAATGTGTGTAGCGATTCTGGGTAACGGCTTCATGGATTTTCTCGGCTGATAGTATTTCGGCGTATCCTTCCATAAGTGTTCATCAACGAGTTTGAGGGATTACTTTTCAACCTTAATTCCGCAACACTATTACAAATATAACTTTTTAAGTACCTGAGCAACAAAAAGTTGCCCAGGATTTTGCCATGTCGAAGAATTCACTTATCTTAGTGTTGCAAAAATAAACAAGCAAAAC
>Ga0256407_10000831_pt1 | contig 69781 bp, 59 predicted proteins | sample RumenRJG_04DNA_FD_193489 | JGI IMG/M metagenome (GOLD analysis project Ga0256407, IMG submission 193489) | Bovine rumen microbial communities from Lethbridge, Alberta, Canada - RJG_04 | ecosystem: Host-associated > Mammals > Digestive system > Stomach > Rumen | place: Canada: Alberta... | reverse complement strand
TGGCAGGTAGGTCTCATAAACTATACGAAAGATGGCGGTGGCCATAAAATCGGTTTGGTTAACGTGAGTCCTAAAACCACCATCGATGTAATGGTTTACGGTGGTACCAGCTCAAAAATGAACGGTGCAATCCGCTTCCGCAACAAGAGTACTTATAACATCCTCGGTCTGGGAACCCATTTTATGGGATTCGACGAAGATTTCTCAGGTTCCGTGTTCTACCGCTTGGGACAGTTCTTCCCAATTACGCCAAAATTCTCACTCAGTGGCGATATCGGCTATTACCACGTGGAAACCTTCAAAAAGCATAGCGAAGACGGCCCCTCACGTCTTTTCTCTATACAGGCACACCTGAATGCCGACTATCAGCTGACGCGCAACATAGGCCTGTTCGCATCGGTAGGCTACGGCGACACCCGCTATTACTATCATGAGCAGAAGTATCGAAACCGCTTCCTCGCTGAGGCCGGCGTCACGTTCCGTTATCCACACAATGCCAATCGCCAGACGTCTGTGGTACATAGAAGTGAAGACACAGCACCTGCCGACTCACTCATGGCATTAGGCTTGGGCAAGAAACATCCATGGTGGGCTTTGGGACAGGTTACGGGCGTAAATGCCTTTGTGCATTTCTTCGACCGTGTGGTGACCAATCAGGACTTTGCTCAGACTACGCTCCATACCTGGGGTGAGAATTTCAAGAACGGGTTTGTGTGGGACAACGACCAGTTTTCCACCAACCTCTTCATGCATCCCTATCATGGCAATCTCTATTTCAACTCTGCCCGTGCTCAGGGACTGAGCTTCTGGGAATCTGCTCCTTTAGCTATGGTAGGATCCTTGGAGTGGGAGTTCCTTGGTGAGATTGAGCCGCCTGCACTCAACGACTTGATAGCCACCACCTTCGGCGGTATCTGTATCGGTGAAATCACCAACCGTATCAGCCGTATCTTCCTGGATGACTCCAAGCGTGGCTGGGCGCGCTTCTGGCGGGAACTGGGAGCCACCATCTTTAATCCCATGGGTGAGCTGAAACGTATTGCCACCGGTGATGCCTGGACGGTGCGCCACAATCACTACCGTTATCACGATTACAACCGCAATCCCGTGGAAATATCCATTTCAATAGGTGACCGCTATCTGGGTGACGACGGCAGCTTCTTTAAGGGTGAGTACAATCCCTATATCAATTTCGCCATGCAATACGGTGATCCTGTGAACGAAGACGAACACAATGCCCCTTACGACTTCTTTGAGACAGAACTCATTTTCGGCCTGTCCAAAAACCAGCCTATTCTCAACCAGATACACCTATTGGGGCGCCTCTGGAGTATGCCCATGATAGAGCGGAAAAACATCAGGGCAGAATTCGGACTGTATCAGCACTTCGACTACTTCGATTCCAAGCCTGTGAAGGATGGTTCCGACCTGACGCCTTACCGCATCAGTGAGGCTGCTGCCTTCGGTCCTGGCGCCATCATCCAGATGCCCGAGGTAGGCATGGTCTCACATCTGGAGCAGCGCATCTTCCTTAACGGTATCTTGCTCGGCGGCACCAAGAGCGACTATTACAACGTCATCGACCGTGACTACAACATGGGCAGCGGTTTCAGCGTGAAGACCAAGACCCACATGGAACTGCGCCACTTCGGACGCTTCATCCTCAATGCCCACTACTATCGTATCTATACCTGGAAGGGCTATGATCCGGATACCGACCTTTCGAGTCTTACAGAAGATGAAATGCTGCACCTCAACTCACAAGGCGATAAGGGAAATGCTGCACTGCTCGTCATTAACCCCATCACCGTGTTCGATATTGCCAAGAACTGGAGCATCGAACTCTCAGGTTCTTACTACTCACGCCGTACCCGTTACAAATACTACGAAGACGTGAAAGCAAACACCTTCGAGGTGCGCCTTGGCCTCGCCGTTCATCTGTAAATAATTGGTGGTTTCATATTTTTTAGTTATCTTTGCGCCGTGAATTAGACAATAGAATAATGAGACCATTGATTAAGTGGATAATGATGGCCGTTTTGGCATGGGTGGCCATCGGGGATGTACAGGCCCAGGCGATGACCCAGGCTGAACGCAGGGCAAGGGTGGACAGCGTGCTTGCAGCCCGTTATTATCGCACGCCTTACGATACGAATTTCGTGGCACGTCCAGAAGGAAAATTGACGTTAAAGGTAAGGATGAACCAGACGGGCAACACCTTTCATGCGAAGGGAACCGTCAATGACATCCACTCGAAGGCCGACCTCAAGACCGGCCACAAGACCACCTTTTCACTGGCCGCCATCTACAGGGGGATAGGTGTCGGCGTAGCGGTCAATCCAGCGAAATGGAAAGGGGTGTACAAGGACTACGAGTTCAATCTCAACTACTACAGCAGCCGTATCAGTCTCGACTTCAGTTACCAGCGATCGGAATCTCTGGCCGGTGATATCAACCGTGACGATAATATGTCGCGATTGGAGTCGGGTGACGTCACGATGAAGGTTGCCAATGTGGCTGCCTACTACACCTTCAACCATCGTCGATTCTCTTTTCCGGCTGCTTTCACGCAGAGCTATATCCAGCGTCGCTCGGCCGGCTCTTGGTTGGCAGGCATCAGTTATCAGGGCGGTAGCATTAAGACCAACGAAGCACTGAAGGAGAGAAACCCGAATGCCCCGGAAGTACGTGTCTATGTCGGTCATGTCGGAATTGGCGGAGGTTATGGTTATAACTGGGTGCTTGGCCGCAAGTGGCTGCTACACTTCTCCATGCTACCCACCTTCGTGGTTTATAACCGAAACAATATGACAGTCAATGGCGAGCGTAGAAAGGCACAGCACATGCGTTTCAACATGATCTTCAATGAGCACGTCGCCATTGTCCATAATTTCTCGTCACGCTATTTTGCCGGCGCTACCCTCGTGATGAACAACTCTGTCTTTGATGACTCGGCCGTTGTGATCAATCAGAACAAATGGCGTGCCCGTGCTTTCTTTGGCCTGAGAATATAAAAGACATGTCAGATAGCATAGACTGTTATTTTTTTGTTTTTTATTTCGTGGATTCAAATTATTCTCTTATCTTTGTAGCCAAAAGTTCTATTAATCAAAAAATACGACAGAAGATGATTGGAACACCAGAGATTATTCTCATCGTACTTGTAGTGTTGCTGCTTTGGGGCGGCAAGAAGGTTCCTGAGCTGATGAACGGCCTGGGAAGAGGCGTGAAGAGTTTTAAGGACGGAATGAACGGCAAGGACGATACTCCGGCTGAAGAGAAAAAGGATGAGCCTAAACCATAGGGACGGAGGCGCGGGAGAGCGTGGTGGTGAACCTGCCACCTTCTGGGAACACCTTGACGTCTTACGTGGCGAGATCATACGCATGCTATTGGCTGCAGTGCTGATGGCCGTGGTGTGTTTCTGCTTGAAGGAGGTATTGTTTGAAGTTGTTCTGGCTCCGAGCCGTGCCGACTTTTTTATCTACCGGATATTGGGTACGGAACCGTTTGATATCCATCTGATCAATACGGGCCTTACCGAGCAGATGATGGTTCACCTGAAGGTGGCTATGGTGGCTGGCATATTGGTGGCTTCGCCCTATCTGCTCTATCTTTTATTCAGGTTTGTCTCACCGGCTCTCTATGAGAATGAGCGACGCTACAGCGTGAGACTGACGCTGGCTGCTTATCTGATGTTCCTGGTGGGCGTTGTGGTGAATTATCTGTTGATTTTCCCCTTGACGGTTCGTTTTCTGGGAACCTATCAGGTGAGTACGGAGGTTGAGAATATGCTGACGGTGAGTTCATACGTGGATACGCTGTTGGCTATGTCGTTGATGATGGGCGTGGTCTTTGAAATCCCCGTGGTGTCGTGGATGATGGCGAAGTTCGGGCTGCTCCGTTCTGAATGGATGAAGCGCTACCGTCGTCACGCTTTTGTCGTGGTGCTTATTGTGGCTGCCATCATTACTCCATCTACGGATGTCTTTACGCTGCTGATTGTCTCGTTGCCCATCTGGTTGCTCTATGAAGGGAGCATTCTGATCGTCAGGAGTGTAGAGTAGGGAGGGTGAAAAACTCCTTTTTAGGCGATACAAACATTATGAATATATGCTGAGGAAAATTAGAATCGGATTGGCCACCTTAGTGATGGTGCTGATCACGTTGTTGTTTCTTGACTTTACCGGCACACTCCATCATTGGCTCGGCTGGTTGGCCAAGATTCAGTTCCTGCCGGCTTTGCTAGCTGTGAACGTAGTGGTTGTGGTGGCGCTTGTGGTGCTTACCCTGATCATGGGGCGTATCTACTGTTCGGTAATCTGTCCGCTTGGTATCTTGCAGGACGTGATTCACCGCATCGGGCGGAAGCCCAACAAACAGACCTATTCCAAGGAGAAGCGCTGGTTGCGCTATGGGATATTGGTCGTCTTTGTGGCAGCTTTCTTTTTGGGTATCAACTCGCTGGTGGCTTTGCTGGCTCCTTACAGCAGTTATGGCCGCATAGCTCAGAATCTGCTGCAGCCCATCTGGATAGCCGGTAACAATGTGCTGGCATTTCTGGCAGAACATAGCAACAGCTACCGGTTCTATAGCGTGGATGTGTGGATTCGCTCGCTGCCCACGTTTATCATTGCACTTGCTACCCTGATATTGCTGGTAGTGTTGTCATGGCGCAATGGCCGTACCTATTGCAATACAATTTGTCCGGTGGGAACCATCCTGAGTTTCTTTGCCCGCTTTTCTTGGCTGAAGATCCGTTTTGATGAAGACAAGTGCAAGAAGTGTGGCAAGTGTGAGCGCAATTGCAAGGCTTCATGTATTGATTTCAAGACCATGACCGTGGATTACAGCCGTTGTGTGGTTTGCGGGGATTGTCTGGAGCAGTGTAAGTTTGACAGTCTGCATTATGCGGGGCCGGGGGCTGGAAATTCTAGAAAAACTAGAAGTTCTAGTAGTACTAGTGATTCTAGTAAAACTAGTGATTCTGTAGATGAAGGGCGCCGGTCCTTCCTGGTGGGGGCGGCTTTGGCTACTACGGCTGCTGCTTTGGCTCAGGAGAAGAAGAAGGTGGACGGCGGACTGGCCGTGATTGAGGATAAGTTGGAGCCCGTACGTCATACGCCGATTACCCCTCCGGGTTCTCTCTCTGCCTCTAATATGCAGAAACGTTGCACGGGGTGCCAACTCTGTGTCTCTGAATGCCCGAACGATGTGCTTCGTCCTAGTACGGACTTGATGAAACTGATGCAGCCTACGATGAGTTATGAGCGCGGCTATTGCCGTCCGGAATGTAACCGCTGTTCAGAGGTGTGCCCGGCAGGTGCCATTCAGCCTATCACGTTGGCTGATAAGTCGAGTACGCAGATAGGTCACGCGGTATGGGTGAAGAAGAATTGTATTCCCGTCACCGACGGTGTGGAATGTGGCAATTGTGAGCGCCATTGTCCGGTAGGGGCCATCGAGATGGTGATGCTGGATGAGAACGATGAGGAATCGGTGCTGATTCCCTCTGTAAACGAGGCCCGTTGCATTGGCTGCGGCGCCTGTGAGAATCTGTGTCCGGCCCGTCCGTTTGCAGCCATTTATGTAGAGGGACACGAAGTTCATAAAACAGTTTAAGGAGGATTTGTTATGGCAAAGAAGATAAACAGAAGAGATTTCCTGAAGATATTCGGTGGGGCTACTGCTGGAGCGTCATCCCTGTTGGTGGCCTGCAAGAATAATCCGCAGCAGACAACTGCTGACCAACAGGAGCCGCCGAAGGACAAAATGACGATACGCGTGAATCCCAATACTGGTGACAAGGTGTCGCTTTTAGGTTATGGTATGATGCGCCTTCCCGTGGTCGGCGGCGGTACGGAACGTGATCATCCCGATGCTGACATTGATCAGGAGATGGTGAACAGGGAAGTGGACTATGCCTTGGAACATGGCGTGAATTATTTTGACACGTCTCCAGCCTATTGTCAGGGACGTTCGGAGAAGGCAACGGGTATTGCCCTGCACCGTCATCCGCGGAACAAGTATTTCGTAGCCACGAAACTATCCAATTTCTCGCCTGAGACCAGAAGTCGTGCTGCCAGTATTGAAATGTTTGAAAATTCCCTGAAGGAACTGCAGGTGGACTATATCGACTATCTGTTGCTTCATGCCATTGGTGGTGGTAATGATTCCGAAGAGGAATTCAACAGCCGTTTTATGGACAATGGCATTCTGGACTGGCTGGTGGAACAGAAGAAGAAGGGGCGCATCCGCAACCTCGGTTTTTCCTATCATGGTGATATCGCTATCTTCGACCAGTTACTGAAGTGGATGGATGAAAGAAGATACCACTGGGATTTTGCACAGATAGAACTCAATTACCTCGACTGGGAATGGGCTAATGAGATTAACGGAGGTAATACGGATGCGAAATATCTTTACGATGAACTGCAGAAACGCAATATCCCCGCGGTGATTATGGAGCCGCTATTAGGTGGCCGTCTGGCCAATGTACCTGACCCTGTGGTGGCTGAAATGAAACAGCGTCGTCCGGAGAACAGCGTTGCCTCCTGGGCTTTCCGATATGCAGGAACGCCGGAGAAGGTGCTGACCGTGTTGTCGGGTATGACCTATATGGAGCATCTGCGGGAGAATATCCGTACTTATGCGCCGCTGGATCCCATCACCAAGGAAGAGAACGAATTCCTGCTGAAGATAGCAGAGGATATCTACAATCAGAAAAATATTCCTTGTAATGAGTGCAATTACTGCATGCCTTGTCCTTACGGTATCAACATCCCCAGCGTCTTTGTACATTATAACAAGATGATCCGGGAGGGAAATATGCCTTCCAACAAGCAGAATCCTGAATACCGTAAACAACGGAAAGCTTTCCTCGTAGGTTACGACAGAAGTGTGCCGCGACTGCGTCAGGCTGACCATTGCATCGGTTGTGGCCAGTGTGTGTCCCATTGTCCGCAACGTATCGATATTCCGAAGGAGATGCGCAGGATTGACACGATGGTGGAGAACCTGAAACGCGACGGAAAGGTAAAGGAATTGGAACTGTAAAAAGAAATCCCGAATGCATTGAGCATCCGGGATTTTTCTTATTCTTTGTTTTCTGCGTCGATGGCTTTGATTTTCTGTTTCACCAGTTCGCAGTCATCTTTCAGTTTCTGTACCTTGCGGTTCATCTCGTCGATGAGGGAGTTACCCTTCTTGGAACTGGCATTGAGGAATCCGAGGTTGTTCTCGTAAGTCTGGATTTCCTGCTTCAGAGCCTCGTAGCGGCGCATCAGGCGGGCGCGCTCATTATCGAGTGCATCACTGCCCTTGCCAGCCATCTGCTTGATGTTGCTCTTGAAGTTATCCAGGCGTCTGCGGGCGATGGAGATATTCAGGTCTTTGTAAAGCTTGTCAAGGACGGCATGATATTCGGCATACAGTTTGTCTTTCTCCTTGAAAGGTACGTGACCCACCTGCTGGTATTCCTCCACCAGTTGCTGAACTTTCTCCTGAAGTCCCTCACCGGCCTCTTCGGCAGCCTCTTTCAGTTGGGCAATAATGCCGCGTTTCTTTTCCAGATTCTCACGCTCCACGCTGCGTGTTCCTGCATTGGCAGCATTGCGGGCCTCGAAGAATTTGTTGCAGGCACCAAGGAAGTCGTTCCATAACTGGTCCCCCAACTTCTTGGGAACCATACCGATAGTCTTCCATTCTTTCTGCAGGGCAATGAGCTTATCACTTGTGGATTTCCAGTCGGTAGAGTCTTGCAGAGCCTGAGCCTGTTCCACGAGCTTCTGTTTCTTGGCGGCATTCTCGGCAAAACGCTCTTTGAGCGACTTGAAATACTCGGCTTTCTTGCTGAAGAAATCGTCGCAGGCAGCGCGGAAACGCTCGAAAATCTTCACGTTCATCTTCTGGGGAGCAAAACCGATGGTCTTCCATTCTGCCTGGATATCGATGATCTGCTTTGTATGTTTCTCCCAATCGCCTGCACCCTTGTTCTCTTCCTTGGCGATGGCTTCCACCTTCTCGCAGAGTTCCGTTTTACGGGCAAGGTTGTCTTCTTCCTTTGAACGGATATTCTCAAAGTGCTGCTGGTGCTTTTTGTTGATGACAGTGGAAGCAGCCTTGAAGCGGGTCCAGATTTCTTCGCGCAGTTCCTTGCTTACGGGGCCGGTCTCACGGAATTCCTGATGCAGTTTCTGCAACTGGTGGAAAGCACTGATGACATCTTCTTCCTCGTCGAGTTTCTCAGCAGCCTCGCATAGGCGTGTCTTGATTTCGAGGTTCTTCTTGAAGTCATACTCGCGGGCTTCACTATTGAGCTTGAGCAAGTCGTAGAACTGCTCCACATAGAGTTGGTAGTTGCGCCAGAGTTCGTTGGCTTTCTCGGCAGGTACCAATCTGATTTCTTTCCATTCCTGCTGCAACTGCTTGAATTCCTGATAGTTGCGGTTGGCTTCCTCGGGAGAGGTCACCATCGCCTTGATCTTCTCGATGATATCGAGTTTCTTCTTAAGGTTTTCCTGTTTCTCTTCTTCTTGCTGCTGGAAAAGTTTGGTACGCTTTTCCTTTACAAGTCCCATCTCAGCCTTGAAGGTCTCTTCGTCCTCGTCGGGGGTAACTACATATTTCTCAGGGTCTCCGCCAGCATCGAGATAGGCTTTCTGCTCTGCCTCGCGTTGTGCAAAATGTAGTTTGTAGAACATTGTCTTCAAGTAGTCTACTTCTTCCTTCGTGGGATTTTCTTCCCCGTGAGCCAGTTCCTTAATACGTTCTATCACCTCACCTTTGGTGGCATAGGATTTCTTCTCCTCAGCAGGCTCCTCAGCCTGGGGAGTTTCTTCAGCCGCCTCAGCAGGTGCTTCTTCCGCTGTTGCCTCTACGGGAACTTCTTCTGCTTCGGCGGGTGCCTCTGGAACAGCAGGTGATTCGTCTGCCACTTCTACAGGTGCTTCCTCCGGAGTTGCGGGAGTCTCCTCTGCAGGTGCTTCTGCGGGAACTTCGTTTTCTACGGGTGTTTCAACTACTTTGTTTTCTTCCAACTGTGCCTCTTGATTGAGGACGTTTTCTTGAGAGTCCATCATGTTACTGATTTTTAGTTCGTGATTCAGGTTTGCACTATGTGTCATTAGGGCACATAGATTGGACAAAAGTAGTTAAACTTTTTGAATTAACCTAATTTTGTGCCTAAAATCTCCAAAAATAAGGCAAAAAAAGGCATTTGTACGGCTTTTTCAATCCTATTTTTGGAGATTTTAGGCTATTATACGAGTCTCTTGTGTCTTAATACGGCCCAAGAACAGCCGGCAATGACGGCGGAGATGATGAGTGCGACGGCAAATCCCCATGCATTGTTCTCCATACCGTTGATGAGGTTCATTCCGAAGAAAGAGGCCACGAGCATAGGTACCGTGAGAATAATGGTGACGGCCGTGAGCGTACGCATCACCGTATTCACGTTGTTATTGATGATGCTCGAGTAGGTGTCCATCGTCGATTCCAGGATGTTTGAGTAGATGCTGGTGATTTCGCGAGCCTGTGTCATCTCGATGTTTACGTCCTCGATGAGGTCTGCATCCAGTTCGTCAACCTGCAGCTTAAACTTCAGTTTCTGTAACAATGTTTCGTTGCCTCGGATGGAGGTGGTGAAGTAGGTGAGCGAATCCTGCAGGCGCGAGAGTCCAATCAGACTTTCGTTGTTTACGCCGTGATCCAGATTCCTCTTGGCTTTCTCGATGAGGGAATTGATTTGCTTCAACCGTTTCAGATACCAAACGGCTGAGGATAGGAACAGACGGAAAATCATGTCCACATGGTCGGTGAATCCCTCGCCTCGCTTCTGCTGGAACGAAACGAAGTCGATCATCATGTTCGTTTCGTAGAAGCAGACGGTGATGGTAACGTCGCGCTTGTGAATGATACCGAGCGGTACGGTGGTATAAGGAGTACGCGAGCGTACCTCTTTCACGTATGGGATACGCAGGATGATGAGTGTCCATCCGTCGTCGTATTCATAACGGGCACGCTCATCGGTATCGCTGATGTCCGAAAAGAAATAGTCGGGTATTTCGAAACGCTCTTCCAGTTCTTGCTGGTCTTCTTCCGTTGGACACGTCACCTGTATCCAACAGCCAGGTTCCCACTGGGGAATCTGCTTTAGTCCATTGATGGTATTCCAGTATGTCTTCATTTTGCTAATCCTTTTTTCGTTTGAGAAATGGTTTTTAGCGGCAAAGGGATTAGCAGCCTTGCTCGCCATCCCCCGCCTTACGAATTGTAATTATCCGCCGGGTAGTCGTCCATTATTTGTTACAAAATTGGTTAATACGGGTGCAAAGATACGAAAAATATTGTGATATGCAAGCAAAACGGCGTATAAATAATCACTTTTTTGTTTTTCTCATGTATTGGAGGAAAAGACATTGGATTGAGTGAATAACTCTTAAAGGCTATTCTTTAGTGTTTAAATATTGTTAAGTTTACTAACCTTTACGTCGTGTTTACTTGACAAAAAGAAATAAATACTATACTTTTGTTGCCGATATCAATTGCTAATAATGAAGTCAAACCATTTTAAACTTTACGACTATGAAATTCAATTATCTTTTCCCTGAGGTCTATAAGAAGATAGGATGGGGCATGTTTGTTGTTTTTGCGGTACTCAACGTACTTTGGATGACGGATACAATAGGCGCTTGGTTTCCGTGTAAGGTAATCAGTATTGTGCCTTCTTCGACTTTTGGCGACAGTTCGTTTCTCGTCCAGAACAATGGTTGGGAAGACGAAATCTGCATGGTGGGAATGATACTCTCATTGCTTTTCATCTCGTTTGCCCGACTGAAAGATGAGGATGAGTACACCATCAACCTGCGCATGAAATCAATGGCATGGGCATTCAAGGTTTTCGGCATCGTGGTCATCGTGGCCACGCTCACCATCTACGGAATGATTTGGTTCATTGTGATGCTCATTTTAGTCTATTTAATCTTTTTCCTTTTTATCGGGAAGTTCTATTACGAGCTGCATCAGTTCAGAAAGGAGGCTCAAAATGAAGAATAACATTCGGGTGGAACGGGCAATCCTGCGTATGACGCAGGCGCAGTTGGCTGAGCACATCGGTGTAAGCCGTCAGACCATCAATGCCATTGAGGCTGCCAAATATGTTCCATCTACCGTTTTAGCCCTCAAGATGTCGGTCATTTTTGGTAAGCCCGTGAACGAGTTCTTTCAATTGGAAGATGACGACTGAAAAACAAAAATGGTTGGGAAGGCCCAACCATTTTTATTACGGAAACGTTGTTTATCTGTGTAGGATGGCCGAACTGCCTGTGCTGCCGGCCTTGATGTCCTGGCGGCTGCTCTTGCGGCCGAAGTCGAACGAGTAGGAGAGACGCATATAGAGCCAAGGGCCGTAGGCATCGCGCTGCTCTTTTAGGTCATATTGATAATGCGTGTGGTCGAAGTAGAAACGGTGGGTCTTGTTCTTTAGGAACAGTCGACGGGCGCCGGCCTCGGCATAGAACCCCTTGTAGCCGTAGGTGGCACTGACGCCGTAGTCGGCCGCCGTCTTGTAGTGGATGTCGCTCAGCTCGTGGTGGGGCGTCTCGTAGTAGGCGCTCAGCGCGCAGTTGCCGATGTGGTAGATGGCCTTCAGGTTGCAATGGGCATGGCTCAGAGTGGAGCCTTCTTGCGTGGCCAGGATGTTGCGCTCCAGCAATATGCCGCCCTTCAGTTGCAGGTTTCTGTTCATGAGAAACCAGGTCTGCTGGATGTTCAGGCTCAGATTGTGCAGCGTGCCGTCGTTGCCGTAGGAGTGTACAAGCCGTTCGCCCTCCGGAATGTAGGTGCTGACCGTCAAGTTATCCAGTCGCTGGTATTCCAGATGTGCCATCAACCACCAGTTCTTCAGCATCAGGCTGTAGTCTATGTAGTAGGTGCTGAAGATGGTCTTCTCTAAGTCGGGGTTGCCCCTGAGAACCTCATAGCGGTTGACAATCTGCTCCACCTCGCTACGGTAGGCCGCATTCGGGTTGCTGTTGCCTAAGTAGACGGCCGATTCCAGACTGTTGTGCTTGTCCATCTGGTACTTGGCGGTGATGGCTCCCCTTGAGGAGAAGTAGGTCTCGCTGTTGGTCCGGGTCTTCCAGTAGGCCACGCTGAAGCCTAGCGGGCGGAAGTTGAACATCCATTTCTTGTTGGGCTTATAGGTATAGACGGGCCAGACGATGGTCTCCGACTCGCTGGTACTTTGGTCGGCCGGCAGCGTGCCCCGGTATTCGTCGTCGTAATGGTGGTAGAATTCCATGACGCGCAGCGAGAGACTGTTGCGTGGATTGAGGTTGTTCACGTAACCAATAGTACCATACACGCCAAAGGTTTTTTCCTTGGTATGTGAGGCAATGTCGTAGCCGTCGCTTTCCTGATATGTGTTGTCATATCTATTGCGGCCGAAGGATAGTTTGGTTTCATAGAACAAGCGCTGTCTGTCGGTGATGTCCCAGTCGGCAACCGTATTGACGTAGGTCGTCGTATTCTTTTCGCCTGTGGTGCTCTTAGCCGTGTTATTGGCCGTGATGTCGCCGCTGTAGGTTAGGTCTTCGTTGTAGCCGTAGTCGGGCGTTCTGTCCTGTGTGATGCCGACCTCACCCGTCAGTGCCAGTTTCTCCGTGCGATAGCGGGTGCGGAACACACCGTAGTTGCGCCATTCCTTGATATGGTCGTACTGGCTGACGGTAGATTTGTGGAATTGTTTGTCGGTCAGCAGGTCTTCTTCGTTCTCGTCGACGGCCCCGCGCTCGTTCTTGTAGCCGTTGCCCACGAGCAGCGTATAGTTCATATTCTTGTGGTCGAGGCTGGCCAGGATGTTGTTCTCACCTATGACGTGCAGGAATCGGCTGTGGTCTTTTACCTCCACGTAGCCACCGTAGTCATAATGTCGCATGACGAAGTTGATGACCACTTCCTTGTCGGCAAACTTGCCCGTAGGCATGTCGATGTACTCTACGCGGAGCACGTCCTTGGGGCGTATCTGGTCTATCTCGTCCTTGTCCACGATGCGCTCGTCGATGGCGAAGGTGATGCCCCTGTTGGTCAGGCTCTTCACTTCGCCGCTGATGCGGTTTACGTTTAATTGTGGAATCATCAGGTTGTCCAGCAGGCCGATGCCTCCATTGGCAGCATTGCGCTGCCGCTGATTGGGAATGTAGACGTCGCGGTCTGGTCTGCTGTGGTGCAGGTCGCCCTCCACCACCACCTCACTGAGGTGGGCTGTGGCCTCTTGCAGGACGATGTTGCCGACGTTGCCCGTCTCGCAGTTCAGCACCTGTGTATCATAGCCCACGCAACTGATGCGTATCTGAAGATGCTGCCTGGTGGTGGGAATCACGAAGTCGCCGTTCTCGTTGCTCACGCCACTGCTGATGGTGGCCGAGTCGCCCACGTTGAGCAGCGTGATGTTGGCGTAGGCGATGGGGCGCTTTCCTTTGTCTATGATTCGTCCGATAAGTTTCAGTTCGGTCTTGAGCATGGCCTCTACGAAGACAAGGCTGTCGCCCTCGACCTTCATGCTGATGGGATAGAAACCGATACATTCGTGGATGGCTTCGGGAATCGTCAGGCGGTCGATGCGTTTTGTCACCTTGTAGTCTTCCAGGTCGTTGTGGATAAACGCTATTTTGTATCGGCTGGTTGACTTTCGCAGGTCGATGAGCACTTTCGTCAGCGGCTTGTTTTTGTAGTTGCGGCTCACCGTTTGCGGGCTGGCCGTGAGCACGGCAAGGCATGACAGCAGCAGAACAGTTATTCTTTTCATATATGCCATTTTTTATTTGATGATGATGCTGTCGCCCTGCAGGATGATATTGATATGGTCGAAGTGGTTGATTTCGCTGACGACTTCGCTGATGCTGCTGTGCTGGTCCCATTCGTAATAGAGGCGCAGATGGCGGGCCTGCTGCTGATGGAAATCAGGCTTGACGCTGTAGTAGCCGGACAGGCTGTCTATGATCTGCTGCAGCTCTGCATCCTCGAAGGTGACAGTGCGCATGGCTGCTCTTTTTTCTTCCTTTTCTTCCACGGTCTGTTTTTGTTCGGTTGGGCTTGTCCGTGCCGTTTGCAGCGCCTGCTCTCCTGCGTCGTGGTGCGACATCATTATTGCCGCAAATGCAAGGCCGGAGATAATCAGTATGCCTGCGAAGGCGGCCGCCATCTTGAGCAGCGGGCTCTTGCTTTGCATGGATGTCTGCTGTGGTTCCTCCTCAACTGGGAAATGCTTCGATGCAAACCGTTTCCAGGCTTCGTCGGTTTCTTCTTTGCCTACGGTTTCTCCGCCAAATACCTCCTGCCACTCTTCGTCGCTGTAGCGGTTGGGATGTTCGGTCATTTCGGTCAGTTTCTTCAGTCTTTCCATGTGAATTTTTTTTTAAGGATTTTCAATGCTTTGTTCAGATGCTTATAGACTGCCACCCGGCTGATGCCAAGGTCGGAGGCGATGTCGGAATATTTCTTTCCTTCGCTGTAGCGGAGCATCATCACTTCTTTGGTCTGTGGCTTCAGCTCGTTTGCGATATAGTCGAGGATGTCGTCGAGAGGCAGTTCGGTGTATGTCTCTTCGATGACCTCTTGCACTTGCTGCCGGTGGGCATGTTCTGTTGCCATCCTGTGGCGGATTCGGTTGAGGCAGGTGTTCCTTACGCTCACTAACAGAAAACTCTCCACGTGGTTCATGTCGAGTTCCTGTTGGCTGTGCATCAGCGTCTCAAACACGTCGCCGACCACGTCTTCTGCCTCTTCTTGGTTGCGAAGCAGTGTGCGTGCGGTGAGCAGCATCCGGCCATAGTGCTTGCGGAACAACAGTTCTATCGTCTTTTTGTCTTGCATCTTTTTATCTATAGTACAACCGAAAGACTAAAATGCTAACCATGGAAGAACAAAAAAACTGTCTCCATCCCTCGTGGGGGATGGGGACAGTTGAAAAACAATTAGTTGGCTCTTATTTCTCGGGAATCTCCTCGAGGGCTTTCTTCAGCGTGGCCCAGAAGGGTTCGGCCGAAGCCCAGAGGGCGCGCTCGGTGGTGGTGTGAGGTGAGCGGATGGTGGGACCGAACGACACTACCTGCAGGTGCGGGTATTTGCCGAGGATGATGGAGCATTCCAGTCCGGCGTGGTCAATCTCCACGGTGGCTTCCTCGCCGTTCTGCTCGCGGAACACTTTCAGCATGTGGTGCAGGATTTCGGAGTCGGGATTGGGATCCCATCCGCCGTAGCTGCCAGCGGTCTCTACCTTCATGCCTGCCATATTGAAGCAGCTCTCCAGGGTCTTCACCAGATAGTCTTTCATGTCTTCGCGCGAACTGCGACCGAGAATCTTGAAGCTGGCCTTGCCCTCGCCGATGTTGATGATGGCGAGATTGGAAGAAGTCTCCACCACTTCGGGATAGGCGGGAATCATGCGCAGCACGCCGTCGTGGCAGCCATAGATGGCATTGATGAGGTTGTCCTGTATTTCCACGGGCACTTCCATCTTCGGGGTTTCCACATCTTCGGCAATAAGCTCTACGCCCGTTTCGATATGACGGAACTGATCGATGAGGTCTTCCTTCCAGTCGGCCACGAGTTCCTTTAGTGCCTCCACGTTTTCCTTAGGGAGCGTGAGCACGGCCTCGGCCTTGAAGGGGATGGCATTGCGCATGTTGCCGCCCTGCCAGCAGGCCAGTCGGGCCTCGCATTCCTCGATGGCTTCGCGCACCACGCGCACCAGCTGTTTGTTGGCATTGGCACGTCCCTCGTGGATTTCCAGTCCGGAATGACCGCCACGGAGTCCTTTCAGCGTGATCTTCACGGCTGCATCCTCGGGGTCTGTCTCCACTTCCTGGTAGTCCAGTGTGGCGGTGATGTCGATACCGCCGGCTGATCCAATTACGAATTTGCCCCATGTCTCGGAGTCGAGGTTGAAGAGAATATCACCTTGCAGTTCACCTCCGGGCAGTGCGTTGGCACCAAACATTCCCGTTTCTTCGTCGGCAGTGATGAGTGCCTCCACCGGTCCGTGCTTCATGTCTTTCGATTCCATCACGGCCATGATGGCAGCCACGCCTAGTCCGTCGTCGGCGCCGAGGGTTGTTCCCTTGGCTTTCACCCATTCGCCGTCAATCCATGGCTCGATGGGGTCGGTCTCGAAGTTGTGGGTCGATTCGGGAGTCTTCTGCGGCACCATGTCCATGTGAGCCTGCAGGATAACGCCCTTGCGGTTTTCCATGCCGGGAGTGGCAGGTTTGCGCATGACGATGTTGTCTGCGGGATCTTTGAATACTTCGACGCCAGCCTTTGTTCCCCAGTCGATGAGGAACTGCTGTATTTTCTCTAAGTGTCCGCTTGGTCGTGGCACCTGTGTCAAACTGTAGAAGTTGCGCCAGATACATTCCGGCTTCAGATTTAAGATTTCGTTCATAGTTGTTTTGTTTTATATTGAAAAATAATAAAATCATTTTTGGGCGGGCTTACGCCCTTGAAATTAAGTTAAAAATTCAATTTAAAATTCTTTGCCGCCACATCAAAATAATTATAAATATAATTTTAAAAATAATTTCGAGCGAAGTGACCGGATGATTACATTAGCCGCACTTGTTCTATGTGTCCTGTGTCAGGGTCGAACTTGTACCATGCCGAATATAGATGCTGACTGCCGAAATTGATGAGCATACCATAGGGTTGTTGAGTCAATCGCATGTAGTTCCACAACTGCTTGACGTGTTCGTCGGTGGTGTGTTTTACAGCTTTCAATTCACAGATGATATTGCCGTTAATCACTAGGTCGATTCTATATGTCTGATCCAGTTGTACTTCGTCCCAGTAGATAGGAAGCAGCACTTGGCGCTCTACCTTGTAGCCTTTTTGTTCCAGCAGATATTTCAGGGCGGCCTCGTAAGCGCTCTCCAATAATCCCGGTTTGTATTTCCGATGGACGCGCATCGCCTCTCCCGTTATGTTGCGGAAGAAATCCCATCGTTTATTATGTTCTTCAATCAGGTTCATGAGGCTCCAAAAATTTTTGTAAAGATTTGTAAGATTTCTGGCCGTCAGGCCACTCCTTTTACCTCTGAAAAACTCAATGCAATAGCGGAATAGATGCCGAGAGCGATGACCAGCATGGTCTGGACCGTGTGGACAATGAGCACGAAATAGAGGGCTTTCACATCGGCCACGCCATAGAGAATGAGCATGGTCTTTACGGCGAAATGCCACGGACCGGCACCGTTGGGCGTCGGTACAATGACGGCTATCGTGCCCACGATGAAAGTCACCAGGGCACAACCGAGTCCGAGATTCTCGGTGAAGTCGAAACAGAAGAACGTCAGGTAGTAGTGCAGGAAATAGCTGCCCCAGATGGCCAGGGTGTAGAAAATGAATAGCGGCACGTTCTTCACGTTCTTCATCGAGAGTACTCCCTGCCAGATACCTGTGAGCGTAGTCTTCACCTTATTATATATTGAAAGGCGCTTCAGTAGCAAGTGGACAAGCAGCAAAGCGGCCACGCCACAAACGGCCGTCACGAAATAGCCGGCAGGCGAGAATTGCTTGAAGATGGTGTCGAGCGAGGTGCCTGTCTTTTCGAAGAAAGTGCCGAAGGTGGACATCTGGAACAGGATGGTGAGTCCGGTGATGATCATCACCAGCAGCGAGTCGATGGCCCGTTCGGTGACCACTGTTCCTAAAGCTTTCGGGAAGGAAACGCCGTCGTATCGTTTCAGTACGGCGCAGCGGGCAAACTCACCGATGCGGGGCACCACCAGCGAAGAGGCGTATGAGATGAAGATGCTATGGATGCAGGTGCTTGTCCGCGGATGTTCGCCCAGCGGCTCCAGCGTCTGCTTCCAGCGCCAAGCACGGAACGTCTGTGCCAGGATGCCGAAAGGAAACGAAAGCAGCATCCATGTCCAGTTCATTTCATGGAACAGCACGTGGTGAATGCTCTGGAAGTCAAATCCACGATACATCCAATAAAGAATGGCACCGCCCAACAGCATAGGCAGTGCAATCTTCATCGTATTGCTCAAAACCTTTTTCACGCCCACAAAGGTACTACTTTTTATCGTACTGTAAGCAAAAAATATACTAAATTTGACTAAAATCAATTGCTTTGACTTGAGTCAAATAATTGTTGGTTTTACAATTGTTTGCCGCCTTTTTCTTTGGTCGTATGTAAAAACCTGCTACCTTTGCACCCGAAAACAAAAGGATAACAATAGAACTGAAGCCCGCAATCGGGCTGTGATTTAAAAAGGTAAAAAGATTATGTTACAGTTAATGATGACACTCTCAGTTGTAGTTCTGATTGTTGCAAGCCACATGGGGCTTACTTCAAAATAAAAACTACTGAATCCCTTGTAAAGGGTTAATTTGAATAAAAAGGCGAGACCCTGTGTCCGCCCTAGTATAATAAGGATAACAAGTAAAAAGAAAGGAAAAGATTATGGGAATTTTTATGACATTGGCTGTTGCCACAGTGATTTGTGTAGCCACCGTTTCTTTCGGAGCATATATCGGAATGAAACTCTAAGCACAAGCATTAGAATTTAAGTATTTAGACATAAGGAAAAGGCGAGACCCTACAGGTCCCGCCTTTATTCTTTTTAGTAGGTATTAGGTATCCACCATCACCCAACACCCATTTTCCATCAACTATTACCGGTTTGCCATCCGGTATACGGTCTTCATCTCCTCTGGGCCTAAAATCTCCAGAGAACCTACCGTAATGCTATATTCGCGGCTGCACATCTTGGCCATGTGTTCAATCTCTTCCTCGCTGGCGGTCTTGCCAATAAGTTCGCTGATGCAGGTGGGCATACCTATCTGACGGTAGAACTGCTCGATGGCTTCCACGCCTTTCAGGGCTGTGCGCTCCACGTCGGTAAAATCATTTGCAACGCCCATAACGTTGACGGCAAACTGGGCAAAGCGACGGGCATGTCCCTTCTGGATGCAGTAGCGTGCCCATGAAGGCCAGATGGCAGCCAAACCGGCACCGTGGGTAACGCCGAAGAGTGCACTCAGTTCGTGCTCCAGGCGGTGGGTAGCGAAGTCCTTGATCGTGCCGCATTCTGTCAGGTCGTTATGAGCCAATGAACCAGCCCACATAATCTGGGCGCGGTTACGGTAGTCTTCAGGATTCTTCATTACCTCTAATGCGCAGTCTTTCACAGTGCGTAGCAGCGCTTCGGCAATGGCATCGGTCAGCGTCATATCCTGCTCTGGCGTGAAATAGCGCTCCATGGTGTGCATCATAATGTCGGTAGCACCGGCGGCTGTCTGATAAGGAGGCAACGTAAATGTGCGTTCGGGATTCAGAATGGCAAACTTGCAGCGGCACAGGTCGCTGTTGAATCCGCGCTTGTTCTTGTCTTCATCACGAGTAATCACACAGGAATTACTCATCTCGCTGCCGGCAGCCGGAATAGTCAGCACAGCACCGATGGGCAGACAAGCCTTTGGGGCAACGCCTTTTCCCCAGAAGTCCCAAGGATCACCGTCATAGCATACACCATAGCCGATAGCCTTCGATGAGTCGATGACAGAACCGCCGCCTACAGCCAGGATGAAGTCTACACCTTCTTTCCGACAGAGCTCAATGCCTTCTTTCACTTTGGAAAGTAACGGATTTGGAACTACGCCTCCCAGTTCTACATAAGGGATGCCTGCCTCAGAGAGCAGCCCAAACAACTTATCGAGAAGTCCAGAACGTTTGGCGGAACCTCCTCCATAATGTACCAAAACCTTTGTGCCGCCGTATTTCTTAACCAATGCGGCCACTTTTTCTTCCGATTCCTTGCCAAACACCACTTGTGTAGGTGCATAGAAATTAAAGTCTTTCATAATCGAATATTTTGTTTTATAGATTGCTAAGTGTTTGCAAAGATAGCATAAATGAGTGGAATATCAAAACAAAAAATCCCCCTTTTTTTGGATTATCCCAAATAAATTCTTTCGCTAAATCAAAAATTTCGTATCTTTGCAGCAAACTTTTCGAAAAGAAAGTACACATGTTAATTACTGAACACAAAGACACGAAGATACAAAGGGCTGCGCAAAGAAAAACTTTGTGCCTTCGTGTCTTTGTGTTCCATTTATCATATAGAAGTCGATGAAACAAGTAAGACCGAAGAAGAACCTTGGTCAGCATTTCCTGACTGACCTCTCCATAGCGAAAGCCATTGCCGATACGGTGGATGCCTGTCCTGAACTTCCAGTGCTGGAGGTGGGTCCGGGTATGGGCGTGATGACGCAATATTTGGTGGAGAAGCCTCGTCCGCTGAAAGTTGTGGAGATTGACCGTGAGAGTGTAGCTTGGCTCAACGAACATTTCCCAAAGTTAAGAGAGAATATTCTTGGTGAGGATTTCCTGCGCATGGATCTGCATACGGTATTCGACGGCCAACCTTTTGTCTTGACCGGCAACTATCCCTACGATATCTCGTCGCAGATATTCTTCAAGATGCTGGATAACAAAGAACTGATACCTTGTTGTACGGGTATGATTCAACGCGAGGTAGCTCAGCGTATGGCTGCAGAACCAGGCTCTAAGACCTATGGCATTTTGTCGGTATTGATTCAAGCGTGGTATAATGTGGAGTATCTCTTTACCGTGGATGAGCATGTGTTCAATCCGCCTCCAAAGGTAAAGAGTGCCGTCATCCGTATGACACGCAATGAGGTGATGGATTTGGGATGCGATGAGCGGCTGTTCAAGCGACTGGTGAAGACTGTTTTCAACCAACGACGCAAAATGCTACGCGTCTCGCTGAAGCAGATGCTGCCTGCTGATTCTTCATTCTTCACTCTTCACTCTTCACTCTTGACCAAGCGCCCGGAACAACTCTCCATCCAACAGTTCGTAGAACTTACAAACTTAGTAGCAGCAGCGTTACCACCGTCAGCAGGAAAATGACGGGGATGGCGAGCACTTCTTTCGAGCGATAGATTTCCATATATAGCGGCAAGGCCAAACGCTTTGCTGCTTTTCTGTATAAATAGAATATAAGGAAGGCAAACAGGGTTCCGAGCAGGGCTCCACAAAGAATGTCGGTAGGATAATGAACTCCCATATACATCCTACTGTAACAGGAGCCGATGGCCCAGAGAAAAGCCGATAGCGTGACCCATCGGTTACGTAAGAGCAATGCCAGGAAAGTAGCGGCAGCAAAACCGTTGCTGGCGTGATTGCTGGGAAATCCGTATGCCCCACCTCGATAGTCGTTCACGTAACTGAGCAGATTCATCACGGCAGGATCATGGCTGGGTCTTGGGCGGCAGACGACATTCTTGATAAACGAGGAAACGACGAAGTCACTCAGCAGGAACAGCAGAGCCACGCTGCAAACCATCAACAAGCGGTGACGCCAGTTGCCAGGGCGCAGCAGACAATAGATAACGACCAACATGAAGGGAATCCATGTCCATTTGTCGGTATACATGGCCCAGAAGAAGTCATAGCCTGTAGGGCCATCAAAATTGATGGTCGTCAGCAGACTGCAATCGCTTTCGTTGATGGTACTGATAATGCTTTCGTATTCCATGCGACTTCTTTTTGGATGCAAAGTTAATAATTTTTCTTTGTTTTGTTGCAAATGTCAGATTTAATCTTTAACTTTGCTGAGAAAAACCTAATATCACGAAATATGATTGACGTAAAAGCAACTTTGAAAGAAAGTGAAGAGCGCATGGAAATGGCCGCTCTCTTTTTGGAAGACAGTCTGAATAGAATCCGTGCAGGACGTGCCAACGTGGCTATCCTGTCAGGAGTACGCGTGAATTCGTATGGTCAGATGGTTCCCCTGAATCAGGTGGCCAGTGTTACGTGCCCCGATGCCCGTACGATTGCCATCAAGCCATGGGATCGTAAGGTTATTCGCGATATAGAAAAGGCGATTATGGATTCCGATGTGGGCATCACGCCTGAAAACAACGGTGAAGTAATCCGTCTGGGCATCCCGCAGCCTACTGAGGAGCGTCGCCGTGATCTGACCAAGCAATGCGCCAAGATTGCCGAGAAAGCCAAGGTAGAGGTGCGCAATGTGCGTGGTGAAATCAAAGATAAACTGAAGAAGGCTATCAAGGACGGTCTTTCTGAGGATAACGAGAAGGATGCTGAACTTGACTTGCAGAAGATTCATGACAAGTATATCAAGAAGATTGATGAACTTCTTGCAGCCAAGAACAAGGAGATAATGACCGTATAGTGCAGGGGTTAGTTATCAAGAATACAGGATCGTGGTACACCGTCCTCACCGACGACGGTCGTACCATCGATTCAAAGATTAAGGGTAATTTCAGACTGAAAGGTATCCGCAGTACCAATCCGGTGGCTGTGGGTGACCGTGTGAGCCTTTCCCTGACCGAGTCTTCTGGTAATGAAACCACTGCCTTCATTACTGATATAGAAGACCGTAAGAACTATGTGATCCGTAAGGCTTCCAATCTCTCCAAGCAGAGCCATATCCTGGCGGCTAACGTAGATCAGGTTTTTTTGATTGTCACGGTGAATTATCCCGAGACCTCTACCACCTTCATCGACCGTTTCCTGGCCTCGGCTGAGGCTTACCGCATTCCCGTGGTGCTGATATTCAACAAGACCGACCTGCTCTCGCCCGAAGAACTTCATTATCAGGAGATGATGGTGACGCTCTATGAGAATATCGGCTACCAGTGCTTGCAGATATCTGCCATTGAGACACGCCCCGATGCGTCGTGTGATGAACGGCTGGAAGAATTGCTCAAAGATAAGATTACGCTCTTTTCAGGCAACAGTGGGGTAGGGAAGTCCACCTTATTAAATAGACTGATACCCGGCGTGGAACTGCGCACGGCCGAAATCAGCGATGCCCACAATACGGGCATGCATACCACCACGTTCTCGGAAATGCTCCGTCTGCCCTTTGGCGGATGGGCTATCGATACCCCAGGCATCAAGGGCTTTGGCACCTTTGACATGGAGCCTGAAGAGCTGAGCGGCTATTTCCGCGACATTTTCCATTTTGCCAAAGACTGTCGTTTCTCCAATTGCACGCATACCCACGAGCCCGGCTGTGCCGTATTGAAGGCCGTGGAAGACCACTATATTGCGCAAAGCCGCTACCAGAGTTATCTTTCCATGCTGGAAGATAAAGATGAAAGTAAATACCGCGAAGCATTCTGATAGGTCTGAATCTTTATGAAGAAACCGCTGATAGTCCTGATTTCTGCTTTCATAGCCCTGCTTTTGGGGGCTTGCAACCGTTCTGCCGTTGATGCTGAACAGGAAAAGGCTGCTGCCAGGGCTGACAGCATTTATGGGGCAATCACAGACATCGAACGGTTGGAAAGTCTGCGCGACAGCCTGTTGCTGAAGAACGACATCCTGCAACTCACTTTTGTCTATAAGCAGTTAGGGCGTTGCTATCGTAACAACAGCCAGTTTGCTGATGCCCTGCGCACTCACCGGGAAGGACTGAACTGCTGTTTTGAGCGCAAGGACACGGTGGAGATCGTCAGGGCTTATAATCAGCTCGGAACCGATTACCGACGGATGGGAATGACCGAGGAGGCCGCGCAGAACCACTATCAGGCTTTGGAACTTTGCGAGAAGTATTCCGATAAAAAATCGTATGCTGCCCGTAAGAACCGTGTGACGTCGCTCAACGGTCTGGGCAATATGTTCCTCTCACTCAAGGAATTGCATCTGGCCGACAGCCTTTTCCGTCTGGCATTGGAAGAAGAGAAGAGCCTGGGGAGCCATAACGGACAGGCCATCAACTATTCCAACTTGGGCAATATCTTCGAAACACAGAATCAGTTGGATTCAGCCCGCGTCTATTACCAGTATTCCATGGCCCACAACCGCGAAACTAATAGTGAGTTGGGCATCAGTCTGTGCCATATCAATTTCGGGCGTCTTTACGAGAAACAGAAACAGTGGTCGCAGGCTCAGAAGGAATACCGCCAGGCCTATGACATTATGAAAGACCACAGCGACCGGTGGCACTGGCTGGAATCGGTGTCAGCACTGGCCAATATCAATATCCTGCAAGGGAAGTTTGATGAGGCCCGGCGCTATATCGACGAAGGTGATCAGGTGGCCACCGATATCGGCTCTGTCACCCATCTGGCTGAAATGAATCGGCTGCGTTGTCAAGTCTATGAGCAGCAGGGACGTTATTCCGAGGCTTTGGCTGCCATGAAACTTTATCAGCAATTCAATGACAGCGTGAACAGTCCTGAGAAACTGCTCGGCACGCAGAATTTCCGTGTCCGCTATATCGATGAGCATTACAAGGGCGAGATCAAGAATATCGAGGATACCAATCGCGAAGAGAAGCGGTTGATGCGCTTTTTCCTGATTGGCAGCGGCTTGATGCTGCTGCTGATGCTGGTGGCCCTGTTTATGTTGCAGCATTCCCTGCGTGTGCGTTCAAGGAATATGGAGATGGAAAAACAACTCGAACGCTCACGCTCCGATTTCTATCGCAACCTCACCCATGAGTTCCGCACACCGCTCACCGTGGTGATCAGTACCGGCGAACAACTCTTAAGCGAACACCAGCCGAAGGCTGCCACCCTGGCTTCTATGGGAGAAGCTTTGAGCCGGCAGGGAAAACGGATGCTCAACCTGGTCAATCAGTTGCTCGATATTGCCAAACTCCGCAGCGAAGTGGAACAGGTGGACTGGCGCCATGGTGATATCGTGACTTATGTGAAGATGCTTGTGGCCAGTTTCCAGTCGCAGGCAGAAAGCCTACAGTTGGATTTGCGCTATACGCCTGCTGAGCATAGCGTGGAGATGGACTTTGTGCCCGACTATATAGATAAGGTGTTCTCGAATCTGATTTCCAACTCTTTCAAGTTCACGCCAGCCCATGGCTATGTTCATATCAAGTCGAAGACAGCTGACGATCATATCCAGTTTGAGGTTGCTGACAACGGATTAGGTATCTCTGAAGCTGATATCGACCATATCTTTGATGAATTCTATCAGGGGAAACCAGGGCCGGAAACAATCGGATCGGGTATCGGACTGGCTCTGGTGAAGAGTATCGTCAATGCCATTGGTGGTGAGATTGAAGCCGTCAGAGGCTTGAAGACCGGAACTACATTTGTGCTGCGCATTCCCCTTCATCATGGAGAAGGGGGCTGGAAACAGCTGGATGTGGAGGACGTGAGGCAGTCTGTTGATAATGGCGAATCGCTACTTACAGCTGACAACGAAGAGGAAAGCATGCCCGAAAATGTGCCCATCGCTTTGGTTGTCGATGATGAGCCCGACGTGTCTTATTATATAGGTCTTCAGCTGAAGAATCAATACCGGGTGTTTTATGCCAAGGATGGACAGGAGGCGTTGGAGAAAGCCAAGGAACTCTTGCCCGATGTGATTGTAACCGATCTGCTGATGCCTCGCGTTGACGGCTTTGAGTTGTGCCAGTCGGTGCGCAGTTCCGAGTTGCTCAATCATATCGCCGTCGTGGTGCTTTCAGCTCGTGGTGGCGATGAAGACCGTATCAGGGCTGTTGCCGAAGGTGCAGATGCTTTCCTTGCCAAGCCGTTCAATGGCGAAGAACTGCGTGCCATCGTGGCGCGCCTGTTAGAGAATCGCCGCGTGCTTCGCCAGCGTTACTCGCAGGCTATGCTCGCTGGTAAGCAGGATGAAGTTCCAATCGCACAGTCGGATGCGGACTTCCTTGCCAAGTTGGTCCATGAGATTGAAGCACAGATGAGCAAGGGAGAGGTTTCCGTGCAGACCATGGCCAATCATCTTTTCATTAGCCGTTCTCAGTTGGCCCGGAAGGTGCAGCTCATTACGGGTATGAATACCTCCGAATATGTGATGCGTATTCGTATGACGAGGGCTCGCCGTCTGCTCGAAGAGGGGCATCTAAGCATCAGTGAGGTTGCTACCCGTTGCGGTTTTACAGACCAAAGTTATTTCACCCGCATGTTCAAAAAGACCTATAATCTTACCCCTACGCAGGTAAAGAAGACTATCGTTTGACAAACCGTTTTGTACTTTCCAAATCCTTGATTTATAGCCGTTTGGACAAATTGTATGCGCGATTTGTCCTAATCGGCTAATTCATTTTGACTCCATTTTAATAATTTTTGGTAGCATAGTCCAAAGTCTTTTTGAGATTTGGACTACCTTTGCACTCAGAAAGTAATAGTTATTATTATAAAGAAATCATAAAGCTAATAGTTGACTACTAAAAAAACAATCAGGGGCGGCTTCTTGCAAAAGGCAGGAACCGTCCCTGATTCTATTTTGTACTAATTTGAGGGCGCTACTATTTGATGGTAATCGTGTATTCTGATAGGAAGGATGCTCCGGGTTGCAGATGATTCATCAGATATTTCTGCCGGAAGTCGCCGCTGTATTCCACCTTATCATGAATACCGTACCACGGCTCAATGCAGACGAAAGGCGCATGCTTGCCGTAGGGGGCCCAGATGCCCACACAGGGAGTCTTCATATCTAGGGTTACTACCGGCTGTCCGCTTTCATCGAGCAAAGCCACTTGTTTCACCTGACTCTTGTCGATAATCACGCAGTCCTCCTTGAAACTGTCCTCGTTGAAATGCCAGATGCCGTCCTTGCTGCCTACATCAAAGCGTCCTGGTATGATGCAACCTTTCATGTTCCCGATCAGGCGTTCTATATGGCCGGTATTGTCAAAGCGGATGGTGCCCTTCACTTCGTCGCCTTCTTTCATACCCGGAATCATAAAGGCAGGATGACCGCCAATCTGGAAATGAATTTCGTTGGTCTCGGTATTGTGGACGTGCCAGATAATGTGGATCTTATTCCCGTCCAGTCGGTAGGTGATGCTCAGCATGAAACGATAGGGATAGCAGCGATGGGTCTCAGGTGAGTCTTCCAAAGCAAAGGTAACCTTGGTGTCCGTCTTATTGATGAGTTTGAAGTCCAGGTCGCGGGCAAAACCGTGACGCTGCATCTTGTACTCATAGCCGTCCAGACGGTAGCAGTCATCCCAAAGGCCGCAGACTATCGGGAAAAGGATGGGCGAGCGGCGGCCCCAGTATTTAGGGTCTCCCTGCCATAGATATTCGTTACCTTCAGCATCCTGGATGCTCTGCAGTTCGGCACCATGTTCTGACACCTGGATCTGCAATTGTTCGTTTTTCAGTATTTCCATAATGTTGCGTGAGTTTGTAAGTTTGTGAGTTTTTAAGTTTATGAGTTGATTCTTACTTTACATTTTCCTGTCTGTCTTGCCAATACGCTTGGATGCGCCGATGGCGCCTGTGGGGCATACCAGACGGCAGAGATGACAACCTACGCAACGCTTGCCCTGAATGTGCGGCTGGCGGTCTTCGCCAAAAGTGATGGCCTGATGTCCGCCGTCCATACACGACGTATAGCAGCGTCCGCAACCGATGCAACGCTCGCGATCAATCTTTGGGAAAACGATGGTCTCACGGTCCAGGTCGGTGGGGGTGATGAAGCGCGGTAGTTCTTCACCTACAAGGTCGGACAGCTGACTGATGCCGCGCTCCTGCATGTAAAGCTGCAGGCCCAGCAACAAATCGTCAATGATGCGGTAACCATACTGCATCACGGCGGTACACACCTGCACGTTTCGGCAGCCCAACTGAATGAATTCCAGCGCGTCGCGCCATGTCTCGATACCGCCGATACCACTGAATTGGATGTTCTTCATGATGGGATTCTTTGCCATTTCCAGGATGTGCCGGAGGGCGATGGGCTTCACGGCCCGCCCAGAATAGCCGGAAATGGTCTTTTGCTCAGATACGGCAGCACGTTCGTCCATCGTGACCGACTTGATGGTGTTGATGGCCGAGATGGCATTGGCTCCGGCAAAGTAGGCACCCATGGCCGGCTGGTTGATTTGCGTGATGTTGGGTGTCATCTTCGGGATGACGGGGATGCTTACGCTGCGCTTCACATAAGCCGTATAGAACGTGACAAGCTCGGCATTCTGTCCTACATCGCTGCCCATGCCTGCCAGTCGCATCTGCGGACACGAGAAGTTCAGCTCCACGGCATCCACTCCCGCTGCTTCTGCCATCTTGGCCAGTTCAATCCATTGTTCCTCCGTCTGTCCCATGATGCTGGCCACGACAATCTTCGTGGGGTAGTCCTTCTTCAGCCGGTGCAGGATGTCGAAGTCGACGGCTGCTGGATTCTCAGAGAGTTGCTCCATATTGCGGAAGCCGAAGAAATCAGCCGTTCCGCCATCGCTCACGGCATCGAATCGTGGCGACACCTCGCGGATGACGTCCAGACAGATTGTTTTGTAGAACACGCCTGCCCATCCCGCTTCGAAAGCTCTCGCCACCATTTCATAGTTGGTGCAGACGGCGGAAGAAGCGAGGAAGAACGGATTCTCACATCGGATGCCGCAGAAGTCTATTTCCAGCGAAGGCATAGGCTTTTCCTCATCATTCCGGGCAATCCCCTTGATCATCTCCCTGATACGGATGGGACGGTCGTAGTGGATGCAGGCTTCTTCGGCGGCCTGCAGGTCTTCTTCGCTGCAAACTGCCACCCATTGATGTGCCATCTCCGCGTTGTCGAAACGGATGGCGCGGATAGCCCTGGCGGGATCTCCGTTCTTGCAAACACGGCTGCATGGCGCATCGGCGCAGAGCAGGCATCGGCGTGCCTCGTCTTGTATGTTAATTCCTCTCTTCATATTTTGGCATTTTTAGTTAAAACATATTTCCTCCCATTCGGAGCATTTCTGCAAAGATAATGTTTTTCCCGGAATTATGCAAATATTGTAAAGCAAATTCCAAATTGTTTGCTTTTAGTCATAAAGCTTGGTTCTTTCCTTCAGCCTTAGAAAGCAACGCAGAAGGGACATGAACCCCCACTCCCTTGTGGATGCGTGTTTTCTGATGCGATACACTTCTTGGCCGCATTCATCCTCATATGTAACCAGCGAAACCGTTTTCAGGTTGACTTTCTGCCAACTTTCCAGGTGGCATCCAGATTCCAGTAGGATAAACCGGTCTTTGCCGTCTTTCCTTTTCAAATATAGTGACAAACCCTCCTGGCTGGGCACTACAATAGCACGCCTGTAAACTCGCCTTTCCTGACGGGTAAATTGGCGAACTGACTTTTCATGAAGCGATTCCTGAACGATGACTTGTGGATTAATTGCAGGCGTTGCCTTGGAAGGAATGATCACCGCTGCAATCAGTTTGTGGTGTCTTTCCTCGTATTCCAATCCTAACGATAAAACCAAGTAGACGTCGGAAAGACTTTCCAACGCGTCTGGATTCTGATTGATATATGCATAGAAATAAGGGTCGGTAACGGAAAAATCGTAGGTCACGCCATTATACCTGAAGGTCATGAAATATTTTGCCCGAACCTTTGTGGGATCAAGATGAAACGAAAAACTTTCCGGATGAATCAGCATCAATGAATAATCTCCCCGGTTGTAGGCGTCGATTGAAATAGAATATTCTGAATCATAAAACAACACAGGGTGAACATAGTCGGCCAGTTGCCACATCACTTCTGGATAAGGAAGTACCTTTCCGATGGGGAACATACTGTCGAAATAGGCATCTTCGCTATGCGCGTATTGAGGACACGGAATGACGTCTGTTATTTTGACAATAGAAAGCAGAGGCAGGAAATGGGCATCGCCTTCGGGAATCTCACCGTATTCCGTATGCCTGTCAATAGGGCGAATCCAAATAGGTTTCCCTGTTGTATCCTTTCTAACACTCCATCGATTATCTGCATCGATGTCGATTTCAACGCCAGCTACGCATCGTCCGCCTCGTTTATATGAGTTTGCCAAACAAATGAAATGCTTGTCCATCAGTCGTAATATTCTTCGTTCTCAGTTCTGAAACCTATTTCTTTGTTCTTTAGCCGGTATGCGTCGTTTAATTGCTGAGTTGCTGTGTAGGAGCCGAAAAGCTCGTCAATCTCTGGCAGCACCCGCTTTCTGGCTTTCAGGTATTGTTCCACCATTTCCCGTTCCAGACTCTTATGACTCACGGACGTGCCGTCGCTCAGGATATGATTCACGACCAATCCGTGCGTATGAAAATAGCGGGCCACAAGAGCAAAGCGGTGGCATGTCAGCGGGTTTGCTTCCGAGCACATCAGCGTCACGTGCTGGTAGTCGTTCAGAATCTTTTGCATTCGTGTGATGCCTTGTTGAAAAGAATCCGTATCTACAGCCTTCTCGAAGTCAACTTGTCCTGTATCATCCAGGCTGTCAAGACGTCGTGCTCCAAACTCTTGTCCCATAAACACATATGCAATACCTTTCCCCCGCAGAAAGGAATCCAATGCTTCTTGGTTGAACTGCGGATTATAGTTGCTTGCAGGTATGCTCCTCACATCTATCAGGCAATCCACATGATAGGACTGTAGTAGTTGCAAGAATCTTTCCTGTGAATGGTTAGAATGTCCGATTGTATATAGAATCATGCAGGCAAAGATAGATAATAATTTCCGAAGTTCCAATTTTTGGGACTATAAATGCTGAAACTCCGATAAAACTACTTCATTTCAAGTTTTCGTATAGAGATTATTTTTGATTTAGGGGTGTAAAGGTGCCACATCGCTGATAAACGAGAAAAAATCTATATAATAAACATGAAGATTCTGTATATGCGTTGCTTTATGTCTCTTCGGGCCATGAAGTTAGGCTGCATTCGGGAAAAAATCAAAATAAATTTTGTTTTTTCCGCTCATTTGCACTAACTTTGCCCACATGAAAGACGAAGAACTTCAAGACAAGCGAATAGCGGTGCTGCTCTCGGGCGGCGTGGATAGTTCGGTGGTGGTCTATGAACTGGCCAGCCGCGGACTGCATCCCGACTGTTTCTATATCAAGATCGGACCTGAGGAAGAGGAGGAATGGGACTGCTCTTCTGAGGAGGATCTGGAGATGGCAACGGCTGTGGCTCATCGCTTTGGCTGCCGACTGCAGGTGGTGGATTGCCATAAGGAATACTGGAGTCAGGTGACACGGTACACGATGGACAAGGTGAGGGCGGGATTCACGCCTAATCCCGATGTGATGTGCAATAGGCTGATTAAGTTCGGAGCCTTCGACGAGAAGATGGGGCACGACTACGACCTCATTGCTACGGGCCATTATGCGCAGACGGAATGGATAGACGGGCAGAAATGGCTCACCACGAGTCCCGACCCCGTGAAGGATCAGACGGATTTTCTGGCGCAGATATACGACTGGCAGCTTCGCAAGGCTTTGTTTCCCATTGGTCATTACATGAAGGACGAGGTGCGACAGATTGCGGAGCGCGAACACTTGGTGAATGCCAAGCGCAAGGATTCGCAGGGCATCTGCTTCTTGGGCAAGATCAAGTATAATGATTATATAAAGAGGTATCTGGGCGAGAATCCCGGCGACGTGCTGGAATTGGAGACGGGCAAGAAGATTGGCGAGCACAAGGGCTTGTGGTTCCACACCATCGGCCAGCGCCACGGATTAGGCTTCGGCGGCGGCCCGTGGAATGTGGTGAAGAAGGATGTGGAGAAGAACGTGCTCTACGTGACCAAGGGCTACGAGCCGAAGAAGGCATGGAGCAAGGAATTCCGGTTCCATGATTTCCATCATCTCACTCCAGCCGAGTTGCCCACGGAGGTGACATTCAAGATCCGCCATACACCGGAGTTCCATCAGGCCCGTCTGGAAAAGACGGCCGAAGGTTGCTACACGGTCTTTTCGGATTATCTCATTCAGGGCGTTGCTCCCGGTCAGTTCTGCGTCATTTATGACAAGGAGCATCACCGCTGTTTCGGGTCGGGAGAGATTACTGTTTAGTTTAGAGTTTAGAGTGTAGAGTTTAGAGTTATGATTACTTTTTAATGTAGAATGTAGAGTGTAGAATGTAGACGAGTTGTTGAGCTTAAACGAAAAATTATGATTACTTTCGGAGGCAGATTCCTGCGTAGATTCCGGGCGTGCGCGGTTATCATAACTCTACATTCTACACTCTACATTCTCAATTAACAAGTCCCATTTTTCGCAGAGTTCGGGCATGCCGCTCAACACGATGTCGGCACCGGCTTCCCATAGTGTTTTGTCGGGCAGGATGCCTGTGTTGATAGCGATGGTAAAAGCTTGGGCGGCATTTCCGGACTTAACGCCCAGCGGGGCATTCTCTACGACGATGGTTTCCCACGGCCGCACACCGCATTTCTCCATACCCATCAGGTAAGGGTCGGGTAGGGGCTTGCCGCGTTTCACGTCGTAGGCCGTCACTAGGCGTTCTTCGGTTACCCTCGGAAATTCCTTGAGCAGACGGTTGATAAGTGGGCGCTGGCCACTTCCCGTCACGATACAGATGATGAGTCCGTCGCGATGAATCTTCTCGTGCAGTTCCAAGGCTCCTTCCATTACCTGCGCCTTGGGCAACAGTCCGAACTGACGGGTTTTCTCATCGTACATTCGCTGGGCTTCTTCCAGCGTGATGATTTCTCCCTTTTGCGCTTTCACCAGATTGCGGATTGTGTCGATACCGCGTGCTCCCTCGGTGGCGTAGGCATCCGCTTCGGTCATCTTCAGACCGAAGGAAGCCATCGACCGCTGCCAGGCAATGGCATGGTTGGGCATGGAGTTCATCAGCACGCCATCCATATCAAAGAGAACGGCTTTGGGCGTGAAAGCCGCAAAGCCTGTTCTCTGAAGATATCGGAAAACGACCCCCTCCAACCTCCCCGAGGGGAGGCTTTCAGAACTCCCCTCCCTCGGGAGGGGTTGGGGGTGGGGTTGGTTTTTCACTTTTTTTACTTCTCTTTTGCCAGTCTTTCCTTGATGGCCTTTGAGTCAGCCTCATAGCCGGGCTTGTCGAGCAGGGCGAACATATTCTTCTTGTAAGCCTCCACGCCGGGCTGGTTGAACGGATTCACACCGAGCACGTTGCCGCTGATGCCGCAGGCAATCTCGAAGAAATAGATGAGCTGTCCGATGTAGTAGGCGTTCAGTTCGGGAACGGAGATGCGGATGTTAGGCACGCCGCCATCCACGTGAGCCAGACGAGTTCCCAGTTCGGCCATCTTGTTCACTTCGTCCACGCGCTTTCCAGCCAGGAAGTTCAGTCCGTCGAGATTCTCCTCGTCGTTGGGGAAGAGTACCTTCTTGTTGGGCTGCTCAATGGAAATAACAGTCTCGAAGATGGTGCGCTCACCGTCCTGAATCCATTGTCCCATGGAGTGAAGGTCGGTAGTGAAATCTACGCTTGCGGGGAAGATACCCTTGTGGTCCTTACCCTCACTCTCGCCGTAGAGCTGTTTCCACCATTCGCTCATGAAGTGCAGCTTGGGCTGGTAGTTCACCATGATCTCAATCTTCTTGCCTGCCTGATAGAGACCGTTGCGCACGGCAGCATACTGGGCTGCGGGATTCTCCTCGAAGGCAACGTCCTGACCGCAGGCTTTCTCCATGTCCTGTGCACCTGCCACCAGTTGTTTGATGTCGAATCCGGCTACGGCGATGGGCAGCAGACCTACGGGAGTGAGCACAGAGAAGCGTCCGCCCACGTTGTCGGGAATGATGAAACTCTTGTAGCCTTCTTTATCGGCACATGTGCGGGCTGCACCACGCTTGGCATCCGTCACGGCCACGATGACCTTCTTGGCGAATTCCTTACCGCACTGGTCCTCGCACTGCTTCTTCAGCAGACGGAAGGTCAGGGCAGTCTCGGTGGTCGTTCCACTCTTTGAGATATTGATGACACCGAACTTCTTACCCTTCAGGTAGTCGGTCAGTTCGGCCAGATAGTCTTCACCGATGTTGTTTCCGGCAAACAGGATGGTGGGATTGCTCTTGTCGCCCACGAGCCACTGGAAAGAATTGCTCAGGGCCTCAATCACGGCCTTTGCACCAAGATAGCTGCCGCCGATACCGGCTACCACCACGGCCTCGCAGTTCTCGCGGAGCACCTGTGCCGATGCCTCCACCTCAGCGAGGAATTCGGGCGTGATGCTTGATGGCAGATGGAGCCATCCTAAAAAGTCGTTACCTGGGCAGGTGCCCTCTTCCAAAGCTTTTTGCGCAGCTTTTACTTGTGGTTCAAAAGCCTTCACGGCTCCAGCCTCCAAGAAGCAAGCAGCCTTTGTGATGTCAAGTTTGATGTTGTTCATAATTGTGATTGAAGTTATTATTAAGTTTATGATTTGGATGCAAAGATAATGTAATTGCGCGGAATATCAAAATAAAACACATTTTTATTTAATTAACGGGCTTTTTGGTTATATGTAACCGTTTTGTAACACCCTTTTCTTTTGTAAAACGGAGATTATTTATACCTTTGTATGCAAAATCACAATATCTGACTTTATGACTATCAGTATTTTTTTTAAACTCTTGGGTTCGCTGGCGCTGCTCATCTTCGGTATGAAGATGATGAGCGAGGCGCTTCAGAAGATGGCGGGTCCGAGTCTCCGCCACGTGCTTGCAAGGATGACAGCCAATCGTTTTTCGGGTATTCTCACCGGTGCGCTGGTGACCTGTGCCGTGCAATCGTCGTCGGCAACCACGGTGATGACCGTTTCGTTTGTTTCGGCCGGATTGCTCACGCTGGCCCAGGCCATCTCCGTTATCATGGGTGCAAACATCGGCACCACGCTCACGGCGTGGATCATGTCGCTGGGATATAATGTGGATTTGTCTAACGTGGTATTCCCGGCCTTCCTGGTGGGAATGACGCTTATCTATAAGAAACGTCACCGAGTGGTGGGCGATTTCCTTTTTGGACTGGCATTTCTGTTCTGGTCGCTGGTGATGCTCAGCAGCGTCGGCAAGAGCATGGACCTGGAGCATAATCCTGATGTGGTGGCATTCTTCTCGTCGTTTGATACGGGCAGCTATCTTACCATCCTGATCTTCCTGGCCGTGGGTACGCTGATCACGTGTATCGTGCAGTCGTCGGCTGCCGTGATGGCCATCACCATACTGCTCTGTTCCACGGGCGTTCTGCCCATCTATCTCGGTATAGCCTTGGTGATGGGTGAGAACATCGGTACTACGGCCACAGCCAATCTGGCAGCCCTCGGCGCCGGCTTGGAGGCCCGCCGTGCTGCATTGGCCCATCTGTTGTTCAATGTGTTTGGCGTGTGTTGGGTGCTCTGTGTGTTCTATCCCTTCGTGGATATGGTGTGTAAGCTGGTGGGCTATAACCCTGCGATGAGCGGTCAGACCGCGCTCTTGCCCATCGTGCTCTCGTTGTTCCATACCTGTTTCAACGTGCTCAGCACGGCTCTGCTGCTTCCTTTCATCAAGCAGATGGAACAATTGGTATGCCGTCTGCTGCCCGAGGGCAAGGAAACGGAACGGAAGCCCGTCGTGCTCCACTTCATCGATGGCGGACTGATGGCTACGCCCGAAATATCGGTACTTCAGGCACAGAAGGAGACCGTCCATTTTGCCGAGCGCATGCAGCGTATGTTCGACATGACGCGCAGCCTGCTCGACGAGAAAGACAAGAAGGAGTTTGCCCGTCTTTTTGAGCGCGTCAGCAAATATGAAGAGATTGCCGACAGCATGGAAATTGAGATTGCCACCTATCTTGAAAAGGTCAGCAACGAACGGCTCTCTGACGATACGAAGGGAAAAATCCGTTCCATGCTCCGTCTGATTGGAGAGTTGGAATCCATCGGTGATGCCTGTTTCAAGATGGCACGCACCCTTAACCACCAGCGGGAGGAACGCGAAGACTTCACGCCCCAGCAGTATGCCCGTCTGAACGAGATGCTGCGCCTTGTGAACGAGTCGATCACGCAGATGATGGTTGTCGTAAGCGGCCGTATCGAAAATGTCTCGATAGAACCTTCAATCGCGATTGAAAAAGACATCAACCTGCTGCGCGATCAGGTGAAGCTGGAAAACGTGAAGGATGTGGACGACCACGCCTATTCCTACGCTTTGGGTTCGCTCTATATGGATCTTATAAACGACTGCGAGAAACTGGGCGACTACGTGATGAACGTCGTGGAGACACGTCTCGGCAAGCGCTATCTCACTTTCCAGGGTCTGCAAGTGAACCTCGACAAGAAGACCGTTGTCGTAGATGGTTCTCTGGTCAGTCTGACGCGTACGGAGTTCGACTTGCTGAGTATGCTGCTCCAGAACCGTGGACAGGTATTCTCGCGTCAGCAGTTGATGGAAAGTATCTGGTCGGGTGTCATTGTCACCGAGCGCACTGTTGACGTGAACATTGCCCGTCTGCGGAAGAAGATAGGCCCATATGCCCAGCATATAGCCAACCGCCAGGGTTACGGCTATTATTTCGACGAAGACATCATCGAAAGCCCTGCGGAATAGCAGGCATAGGCTATTTTAGGGCTTTTTCCCATATTTCATAACTCGCTCGTCGCTGATCACTCCCTGCCAGTTCATGCCGAAAGCGAAGTCATAGGCATGGCCGTCGGCATCCTGATAGCAGCGCATGTCGCGCGGCACGTCCTCCAGTTGTTCTTCCACCGTCTTCATGTCGGCAGGCATCTGCATGGGCAACAAGGCCGATGGTTCTGCCTTTCCGCTGATAATGTCGAGCAATGCCTGATGCTGTACGTTGAAGGACACCAGAATGGCATCGGCAAAGGGTTCTATTTCTGAAAGCACCACCGGACGGCCAGTCTCCAGAACCACGATGACGGGCTTTTCGCCCATCTCCTTCTTCGTGTTCCTCACCAGCAGCATGTCATCGCGGTTGTAGGTCTTTACCGTTTTGCCCTTGAAACTCCGGTTGGTGAATTTCTCCATGGGGTCGCCGCCGGCAATGCTCACGCTGCGGGCATAGCTGGCCGTATAGTCGTCGTATTGCAGGCTATAGGGTACGTAACCATTGCCGCCGCTCTTCACGTCAGCCGTGCTATAGCCGAAACCGGCGCTGGGTTCTTCTATCAGACAGATGGCAAAGTCGGCTTCTCCCGGTTCTTTCACCACTTCGAAATACTTTCCCACCAAGGCGAGGTCGATTGGCTCCACCGTCTTTTCCTCGGAGATGCCGCCCCAGAGACCTGGGATGGCGGGGAAGTGGCGCTTGGGAACATACACCTTCTTCTTCTTTTTCACGGGAAGCGTCTGGTTACTGTGGTTCTTCAGCATCACGACAGATTTCAGCTGGGCCTCGTAGCCCGCTTTCATAAATTCAGGATTACCCACGGTTTTCTGCGACTCGGCAGGGTCTAAATATGGATTTTCAAACAGTCCCACGCGGAAAACATTGAGCAGCAACCGGCGTGCCGACTGTTCGAAACGCTCGCGGGCGCTGGCCTCGCCCTGATCCTTAGCCCACATCTTGTAGGCCTCGAGCACAGGACCAATCTCGTTGTTGCCGCCAAACTGATCCACACCCGCCTGCAGAATCTTGTAGTGGCGCTCGGTCTCGGTGAGCGATTCCGCGCCCCAGGGCTTGCCGCCCCTCGGACTGTCGAGCACCTTCATGTCCTTCGTGATGCCCCAATCGGTGCAGACCACTCCCTCAAACTTTGCTTCGTCGCGGAGTTGTTGCTGAATGAGCCAGCGGCTATAGCTGCCGCCCACGTTCTCGCCCGATGGGTCTTGATTCCAGAGAATGCTATAGATAGGCATCACGGCCGAAGCCATCTCCGTGCCGCCTTTCAGCCGGAAAGCGCCCTCCGCGAACGAACGTTTATGCATAGCTAGGTTCTTGCCTGGATATACGGCATATTTTCCAGAGGCAAGATGAGAGTCGCGGCCGCCCTCCTGTGCTCCGTATCCATACCAGTGTTTCACCATCGCATTGACGCTCTTCAGGCCCCATCCTTTGGAGTTGGGGGTTGTCTGGAAGGCATCGCAGTAGGCTTGTGCCATATCTGTAGCCAGCTGCGGGTCTTCTCCAAAGGTGCCGCTGAAACGGGTCCAGCGTGGATCCGTGGCAATGTCCACCTGTGGCGAAAGGGCGGTGGCGATGCCCAGTGCGCGATATTCCTCGGAAGCTATCTCGCCGAAGCGATAAACCAATTGTGGGTCGAAGGTTGCCGCCAGTCCGAGCGATGTGGGCCAGAGGGAAATCTGACCGCCAGCGCCCGCATTGTATTCGGTGGTGGCCTTGGCCTCATGGCGTGGGTCCGAACTGGTGTTGGCAGGAATGCCGTGGTCGAGTGCTTCAACGTAGGCCTGCATATTGTTGTTCCATCGGGCAGCTACCTCGGGACTCTCCACGCCCGTCATCAGGACTGCCCGCAGATGGTCGTCGCGCAGGAATTTCTTTTGGTCGTCGGATAAGTCGGAGGGCTTGGCACCGCTTTCCTCAAACGACTTTCCTCCGTAGGTTGATTCCCCGAACCCCATGTGCGAAACCATCGGCACCGACTGATGACAGCTGTAGAGCATCAGTCCTGCAATCTCCTCCACCGATAGTTTCGATGCCAGGTCGGCAGCCCGTTCCTGTGCCGTCAGTCGCCAGTCCTCATAGGCATCCAGTGAGTCGTTTCGGTTCAGGTCCTTGAAGGCATAGCCGTCAATGGTTAGGATTTTGACGCCCGACTGAGGCGAATAGCCTAACGCAGGCCCTCCCTTCTGGGTGACCAGCATAAAAGAATCCACTTGCTTCTCCGTCCATTTCTCACCGTCGCAGGCTGTAAGGGCAACGAGCACGTATCCCATCGCCAGTAAGGAAACTATTCTCACTGTTTTCATTTTCAGGTTCGTGTTTTTATTTGTTAGGTAATTTAGACAGCAAATATAAACAAAATTTATGAATTATTGCCTGTCAGGTGGAAAAAGTAAATTGGCTAACCCAACGGTTAAAGGAGTACCTTTAATTGTAATCTCTTTATTTCCAATCTTTTACACCAATATGAAGAATCTACGTAATAAAACAAAAGGAAATGGATCTTTCCTGATACTTGTTTTCTTACATGCTATTTCTATCGGAAGGAATCTGTGAGGAGCTTGATTTCTATCTGGGGATTGATGCGCTCGTACAATATGTTATATACGGCATCGAGGATGGGCATGTTGACGTGCATGTGGCGGTTGATCTCCTTCATACACTTGGTGCCAAAGAATCCCTCGGCAATCATCTCCATCTCTATCTGAGCTGACTTCACGCTGTAGCCTTTGCCAATCATGGTGCCAAAAGTGCGGTTGCGGGAGAAATTGCTGTAGCCGGTCACCAACAGGTCGCCCATATAGACAGAGTCGTTGATGTTACGGTCGAGCGGAGCCACGGTGCTGAGGAAACGGTTCATCTCAAGCGCGGCATTTGACATCAGCACGGCCTGGAAATTGTCACCGTATTTCAGACCGGAACAGATACCGGCGGCTATCGCATAGACATTCTTCAAAACGGAGGAATATTCGATGCCGATGACATCGGTGGAGGTTTTGGTCTTGATGTACTCGGAGGCGATAAGGCTGGCAAAAGCCTGTGCCTTCTCTTTATCGGCACAACCGATTGTCAAGTAGGACAGACGCTCAAGGGCTACTTCCTCTGCATGGGATGGGCCGCCGATACAGGCGAGGTTCTCGTATGGCACGTCATAAACCTGATGGAAATACTCGGAGCATACCAGATTCTCGTCGGGCACGATGCCTTTGATGGCCGTGATGATGAACTTGTCGCGAAGCCGGGTCTTCAACTTCTTCAGATGGTTCTTCAGATAAGGTGAAGGGGTGACGAAGATGAGCGTGTCGTATTGCTGAACGATTTTGTTGATGTCTGAAGAGAAGTCTATCTCGCTGATGTCGAAATGGACGCTCATCAGGTAGGCGGGATTATGGCCAAGGCGCTTGAAGTCCTCAATGCGGTCATCGCGGCGCATATACCATCCGATGTGGTGGGTATGTCCCACCACAATCTTGGCGATAGCCGTTGCCCAACTGCCGCCGCCAATGATGGCAATGGACCCACCCCCGGCCCTCCCTATAAGGGAGGGAGTGGTATCTTTTTGTGATGAGAACATATCCATAGTCTATAATTCCGCCAAGTATTGGTAAACTTTTAAATCGCCTTTGAGAGTAATAGCCCCTCCCTTATAGGGAGGGTTGGGGGAGGGTCTTTTTTATCCACTCCTCTATTTCCTGTACAGAGGGCTTCTGCATGTCGAGTTTGTACTTCTTTACGATGTCGCCGATTTTCTGCTGCAGGCCTTGGGCCTTCTGGTCGCGGATGTCCTGAACGAGATAGAAACCGGCCTTGTTGAGTACGGGAACCCATTCTTCGGGAACACCGATTTCGGCCCATTCTGCGGCAGAACTACGCGGGGCTTTCTTCTCGGGCTTCATCTGGGGGAAGAGCATGATCTCACCGATGGCAAACTTACCGGTCATGAGCATCACCAGACGGTCGATACCGATACCGATACCAGAGGTGGGAGGCATGCCGTATTGCAAGGCGCGGAGGAAGTCGTGGTCGATAATCATGGCCTCGTCGTCGCCTTTGGCAGCGAGTTTCATCTGGTCGATGAAACGCTCTTCCTGGTCGATGGGGTCGTTCAGCTCGGAGTAGGCATTGGCCAGCTCCTTACCGTTGACCATGAGTTCGAAGCGCTCGGTGAGTCCGGGCTTCGAGCGGTGCATCTTTGTCAGGGGCGACATCTCCACGGGATAGTCGGTGATGAAGGTGGGCTGGATGAAGGTGCCCTCAGCGGTCTCGCCGAAAATTTCATCGATAAGCTTGCCCTTGCCCATGGTCTCGGTGTCTTCGATGCCGAGTTTCTTGGCAATCTCGCGGATTTCGTCCTCGGTCTTGCCGTTCAGGTCGTAGCCGCTCTTCTCCTTGATGGCGTCGAGGATAGGCAGACGACGATAGGGGGCCTTGAAGGAAATGACGTTGCCGTCGATTTCCACTTCGGGCTTACCGTTGACGGCAATACAGATTTCCTCGAGCGTCTGCTCGGTGAACGACATCATCCAGTTGTAGTCCTTGTAGGAAACGTAGAGTTCCATACAGGTGAACTCGGGATTGTGGGTCTTGTCCATGCCCTCGTTGCGGAAGTTCTTGCCAATCTCATAGACACCCTCGAAACCGCCCACGATGAGGCGCTTCAGATAAAGCTCGGTGGCGATACGCATATACATATCGGTGTCGAGTGCGTTGAAATGGGTGATGAACGGACGGGCTGAGGCTCCGCCGGCAATGGTCTGCAGCACGGGGGTCTCTACTTCGGTGTAGCCGTTGCGGTCGAGGATGTTACGGAGGGTGCGGGTGACGACAGCACGCTTGAGGAAAGTCTCCTTCACGCCATCGTTGACCACCAGGTCAACATAGCGCTGACGGTAGCGCAGTTCGGGATCGTCGAACTTGTCGTAGGCCACACCGTCCTTGTATTTCACGATGGGCAGGGGCTTCAGCGACTTCGAGAGCAGCGTGATTTCCTGTGCATGGACGGAAATTTCGCCCATCTGCGTGCGGAACACGAAGCCACGGATGCCGATGAAGTCACCAATATCGAGGAGTTTCTTGAACACCACGTTATACATATCCTTGTTCTCATCCGGGCAGATGTCATCGCGGGTAACATAAACCTGGATGCGGCCCTTAGAGTCCTGAAGTTCTACAAAAGAAGCTTTACCCATGACGCGGCGGCTCATCATGCGGCCGGCAATGCATACCTGTCGGGGCTCTTCGTCATCCTTAAACTCGTTCTTGATGTCCGTGCTGAAAGCGTTGGTGGGGTATTCAGCAGCGGGATATGGATTGATGCCCATATCGCGCAGTTGCTGCAGACTCTCGCGTCTGCCAATCTCTTGTTCTGATAATTCTAATACGTTCATATTTTGAGTTTCAAATTTCAAGTTTCAGGTTTCAAGTTTTTACCTTTTACTTTTAATTATAATGACCGTAACGGTATTTGGGGGCAAAGGTACAACAAAAAAATAAGAATTAAGAATTAAGAATTAAGAATTTTTCGATTAAGTGAGAGCCATGATGCTTGCATCAATGGCCGAGCGTGAGAAAAATCGACGCAATGCGTCAATGAAGTTTTTACTTACCCTTATTAAAAGGCTGCTTCGTGGAGGATTTCAGAGAGCGTGGGATGGATATGGATGATGTCTGCAAGGTTGTCAAGAGTGGCCTGGGAATGGATGAGGGCGGTCACCTCTTGCACGATATCGGCAGCATGGGCACCCAATACGTGACAGGCTACAATCTTCCCGTCAGCATCAGCCAGGAGTTTTAACAGTCCGTCGGTGGCATCCATGGCCAGAGCCTTACCATTGGCGCGGTAGTAGGTCTTGCGGCAGATATAGTTACCATCCGTCTGCTCTTTCAGTTGGTCTTCGGTGGGCCCTACGCCAGCCATTTCGGGATTGGTGAAGACCGCAGCGGGCATGGCCGTGAAGTCAATATCATCTTTCTTTCCCAGTATGTCATTAACGGCACGGATGCCTTGGAAGGTGGCAGCATGGGCCAGCATCTGTAGACCGTTGACATCGCCGATGGCGTAGATAGACTGAGACCCTCTAAATCCCCCTGAAGAGGGGGACTTTCTGATTACGCGGAAATTCTCATCTACGGGGATGGCACCCTTGGGGGTACATTCGATGCCGGCGGCAGCGAGGTTGAGTCCCTCAGTACGCGGACGGCGACCGGTGGCAATCAGAATGGTGTCGGCCTCGACGGTCTGTTCCTTCCCCTTCCGCTCGAAAATGACGGAATGGCCGTCTATTTGTTTCACGGTCGACTGCATGAAAAATTCCACGCTCCGTTTCTCCATCGTCTTACGAAGGCGTTTGGCAAGGTCGCTATCCATTGGCGGCAGGCATTCCTTCAAAAATTCGATGACCGTAACCCGACTGCCGAAGGAAGAGAATGCCGAAGCGAATTCCATGCCGATGACACCCGCACCGATGATGCACAGATGCTCGGGAACGTGGTCGATGTTGAGCAGGTCGGTGGAAAAGCCCACCCCTGACCCTCCCATAGGGAGAGAGGTAAGGAAAGGCGGGAGGGCTGCTTCGGAACCTGTGGCGATGATGATATTCGGTGCTGTGTATTCCTCTTCGCCGATGATGACGGTGTGGTCGTCCTTGAATTGAGCTTTGCCTCTTACCAAGGTGATGCCGGGCTGTGAGAGCAGCGTTTCAATTCCTGTGCGCAACTGTTCCACCACCTGCTGTTTGCGGGCAACGATAGCGGGGAAATCCACTTCGAACTGCAGGTTTTTCAGTCCGTTGGTTTCGGTCCGTTGTAGATTGTCGATGATTTCAGCATGGTGGCAAAAAGTCTTTGTGGGAATACACCCGCAGTTCAGACAGGTGCCGCCCACTTCTTCGGCTTCGGCAACCACCACTTGCAGGCCGTTCTTCGCTGCATATTCGGCCGCCCGGTATCCGCCGGGACCTGCCCCTATGATGATTAAATCGGTTTTCATGTTTTAGTTTTTTTATTGAACACAAAGACACAAAGGCACAAAGATTTTTGAGTCTTCGTACCTTTGCGTTTTAATGGTTTACAATTCTTGCTGCATCTGGCGGAAGGTGACCACGGGATGCTTGGCGGCAAGCACATCGTCGACGCGGCCGATGGGCGTCTGGTGAGGAGCGGTCTTCACTTGCTCGGGATTCTCGCGGGCTTCACGGGCTATCTGACGCATCACGTCGATGAAACCGTCGAGCGTTTCCTTCGATTCGTTCTCCGTGGGCTCAATCATCAGACTCTCGTGGAAAAGCAGCGGGAAGTAGATGGTGGGTGCATGGTAGCCGTAGTCGAGCAACCGCTTGGCCACATCCATTGTGGTGACGCCTGTCGACTTGTCCTTCAGACCGTCGAACACGAACTCGTGCTTGTTCAGTCCGCAGATGGGCAGCAGATAGTCGTCCCTCAGACTCTCTTTGATATAGGTGGCGTTGAGGGTAGCCAGCGGTCCTACCATCTTGATGTTCTCCTTACCTAATGAAAGAATGTAGCAATAGGCTTTGATCATGACATTGAAGTTGCCGAAGAAACTGCCGATACTGCCCAAAGACTGTTCGTAGTCGCCTGTTTCAACAGCGTATTCGTTTGTCTCCTCGTCGTACACCACGCGAGGGGTGGGGAGGAAACTTTCCAAACCTTTGCGCACGCCTACAGGACCAGAACCAGGACCGCCACCACCGTGAGGCGTGGAGAATGTCTTGTGGAGATTGATGTGCATCACGTCGAAGCCCATGTCGCCCGGGCGGCAATAGCCCAGCATGGGGTTGAGGTTGGCTCCGTCGTAGTACATAAGTCCGCCGCATTCGTGCACCAGTTTCGCAATCTCCGGGATGTTCTTTTCGAAGATGCCGAGCGTATTGGGGTTGGTCATCATCATGGCGGCGATGCTGTCGCCCTGTTCTTTAACTAGTTGTTCTAGGTGTTCTAGGGAAACAAGTCCGTTTGGATCAGATTTCACCTCAACGACCTCTAAGCCGCAGACGGCTGCCGAGGCAGGGTTGGTACCATGGGCAGAGTCGGGGATGAGCACCTTTGTTCGTTTGTCGTCGCCGCGGCTCTCGTGGTAGGCGCGGATAACCATCAGTCCCGTCAGTTCACCGTGGGCTCCTGCACAAGGGTTGAGCGTGAACTCGCTTAGTCCGGTGAGTGCGCAGAGCTGCTTTTGCAGGTCATGATAGATGAACAACAGCGTCTGGCAAGTCTCGGCAGGCTGAAGCGGATGCTTGCCGGCGAATGCCTGCAGGGCAGCCAGTTCCTCGTTGATGACGGGATTGTACTTCATCGTGCAACTGCCTAACGGATAGAATCCGTCGTTCACTCCGAAATTGTTGTGAGAAAGGTTGGTGTAGTGGCGCACCACAGTCATCTCATCGCATTCCGGCAATTCGGCATTCTTTGCCCGAAGCAGGTGGGCAGGCAGTTCCGTGAGCTTGTGCCTATACTCGTTCTTGGGCAGGGAGTAACCCCTGCGTCCTGTTTTCGAGAGTTCGAAAATCAGGTTTCCATAAAGTCTGTTGTTCATGCCTCTTGCGTTTTAATTTCAATGATAGAATCCACGAGGTCGTCAATCTCGTCGGGTGTACGCTGTTCGGTGACGGCGAACATGATGGTGTGTTCGTCAATTTTCACACCAGCCATGTAGCCCCATTCGGCACATTCCTGCTGCAGCTTGTCCACGTCACCATCGTAGGTCAGACAGAATTCATTGAAGAAAGGCTGGTCGAACTTGGGCTGGAAATAACCGGTGGCCAGCAGCTTGTCGTAGAGTTCGTGGGCTCCAGAATATGACAGTTCGGCTGCCTCGCGAAGTCCCTGCCTGCCCATCACGGAGAGGTAGATGGTGACATAGAGAGCCATCAGACTCTGGTTCGAGCAGATGTTCGATGTGGCCTTCTGACGGCGGATATGCTGTTCGCGGGCTTGCAGGGTAAGCACGAAAGCACGCTGTCCGCGACTGTCCTTTGTCATGCCCACAATGCGTCCCGGCATCTTGCGGATGAGTTTCTCGGTGCTGCACATATAGCCGATGCCCGGACCGCCGAACGACATCGGGATGCCCAGGCTCTGACCTTCGCCCACCGCAATGTCGGCACCCCATTCGCCGGGCGTCTTCAGTACGGCAAGGTCGGCAGCCACACTGTTGATGATGAAGAAAGCCTTCTGCTCGTGGATGGCATCGGCCATTCCGGTGAAGTCCTCGATAATACCATAGTAGTTGGGTGCCTGCACCACCACACCTGCCACACCGCCCTCAGCGAGTTTCTTCTGCAGGTCGTCGCAGTCGGTCACGCCATCCTTCTGGGCAATGCTCACGATGTCGATGCCATGGAAATGAGCATAGGTATCGACCACCCGGCGCGTCTTCGGGTCAAGGGTTTCGCTCACCAGCACCTTTGTGGCTTTCTTGGCGGCACTGAATGCCATCATCACGGCTTCGGCCGTGGCGGTGGCACCGTCGTAGAGCGAAGCATTCGAGATGTCCATGCCAGTCAGTTCGGCCATCATGCTCTGGTATTCAAAAATGTAGTGGAGCGTGCCCTGCGAGATTTCCGCCTGATAAGGAGTATAGCTGGTCAGGAACTCCGACCGCTCGATAAGGTTTTGTACAATGGATGGCGCATAGTGGTCGTAGCATCCTGCACCGGCAAACACCGTCAGCGGTGCATCCAGTTGGGTCAGGGCATGAAGGTATTCGCGGAGCTCAATTTCGCTCTTTGCCTCGGGCAAGTCGTAATCGCCTTTGAAGCGGATAGCCTCGGGCACATCGGCATAGAGTTCATCCAACGAACTCACCCCCGACTTTTCAAGCATCTGCTTCAGGTCGTCGTCGGTATGAGGAAAATATTTATAAGGAGCCCCACCCCCGTCCCCTCCCCGAAGGGAGAGGGGAGACTGGGATTGCTCTTGTTTGTTATTTGGATTCATTTTTCAGCTTGTTTTTGGTTCCTGAAAGCCCCTCCCTGCGGGGGAGGGGTTGGGGAGAGGCCTTTACTCCTTTTCGCAGAAAGCCTGATAGGCGGCGGCATCCATCAAGTTGCCGAGTTCGTCTTCGTCGGAGAGTTCCACTTTGATAATCCAGTTGGCGAAGGCATCCTGATTAATCAGTTCGGGCGTGTCCTCCAAGGCTTCATTCACCTCCACCACCGTTCCGCTGACGGGTGAGATGAGGTCACTGGCAGCCTTTACGCTTTCCACGGCGCCGAATTCTTCACCGGCTTCCACCTCGTCGTCCACTTCGGGCATGTCCACATAGACCACATTGCCTAATGCATTCTGGGCATAGTCGGTAATGCCAACGTAGCCATACTCACCTTCGATTTTCACATACTCATGACTCTCTGTGTAGTAGAGTCCTTCAATTACTTTTGCCATAGTTGTATTTTTATTTTGTTATTACGGTTATTCGGTTATTTTTTATAGTGTTTCTCGTAGAAACGCTTTTTCACCACCTTCCCGGGGAATACCTTCTTGCGAATCTGGATATCCAACGGGGTGTCGAGTTTGGCATAGCGGCTGTCAATGAGTGCCATGCACACACTCTTGTCGGTGGAGATAGTGTGGTAACCAGTGGTTACTTCACCGATGGGCTCGCCGTCTTTCAGAACCGTGTAGCCATGGCGCGGAATGGCTTTGTCGGCCAGTTCGATACCCACCAGTTTCTTTTCCACACCTTCTGCCTTCTGACGGACGAGGGCTTCCTTGCCGATAAACTCCTCCTTGTCGAGTTTTACGAAAATGCCCAGTCCGGCCATGATGGGAGAAATGTCGGCCGAGAGCTCGTCGCCATAGAGCGGCAGTCCCACTTCGAAACGCAGCGTGTCGCGGCAACCCAGTCCGCAGGGCTTGCAGCGTCCGCTGGCCAACAGCTTGTCCCAGCATTCGCGGATGTATTCGGGCGTGCCGTAGATTTCGAATCCGTCCTCGCCTGTATAACCCGTACGGGAAACAATCACATCGCCAATGGTCTTGAAAGTATAGAACGTGAGGTCCTGGCATCTGATGTTGAGCACTTCTTCCATTACGTCTTCGGCTTCAGGTCCCTGTACGGCCAGCTGTCCGTAGTCGTCGGAGCAGTTACGGAGTTCCACATCGAACCCCTCGGCCTGTTGCTGAATCCACTCCCAATCCTTGTCGATATTGGCAGCGTTGATGACCAGGAAGAAATCACCGTCGGCCATCTTATACACCAGGAGGTCATCAACGACGCCTCCGTTTTCATAGCACATCATTCCATAAAGAATTTTCCCAGGTTCCATCTGACTCACATCGTTGGTGAAGATATGGTTTACATAGCGTTCGGCATCCTTTCCCTTTACCGTCACTTCGCCCATGTGGCTCACGTCGAATACGCCACAATGCTGGCGTACGGCCTGATGTTCGTCGATGATGCCAGAGTACTGGATAGGCATGTCGAAGCCTCCAAACGGGCTGATGAGTGCCCCGAGGTCTACGTGTTTGTCATACAGACAGGTTCTTTTGTTTTCCATTTCTTTATTCTGGATTTTTAGTTGTTGTATTATATAGTTGAATACTTGTCTATGGATGAAGCGAATAATTATCGGATAATCTCATATTTCTGCTCCAGTTTTTCAATACCTGAGATGTCATTATCTGTCAGCAGGAGTTCCCCCTCACATAGTTGCAACTGGATAAATTTCCTGAGTTCTTCAATATTGTAGGAGATATAGTCTTTGAGCAAACAGATGCGTTGTCGGACACTCTGCACGCCGTTCTTCAGCAGTTTCTCCTGTGTAGGCGTGATAGCATGCGTCATGTGTTCCATATTGGTGTCATAGAGCAAGGTCCCGTGAACGATGCAATGGCCGTCTAACTTGTAGCAAGCCGTTCCACTTACCTTCCTATCGCCAATCATAATGTCGTTGTGGTGGCTGCCTACAGCTTCTACCCCCAGTTTCCGTAAAACCAGAATCACCATATTTATATATTGGTTGAAGGCAATCCCCACATTCTCTTCCCGTGTGATGAGTGAGAGCATCAGATTGTCCTGATCGGCATATACGCATCCACCTCCACTCTTGCGGCGGAATACCTCGATATTGTGTTGCCGGCAGTAGTCTATGTTTACTTCATTCTCGAAAAACTGATTGCGACCAAATATCACACTGGGTTTTACCTGCCACATGAAGAAGCAGACAGATTCGTCGACATGGCGTGCCACGTATTCTTCCATAGCGAGATAGAAAGACAGTGCCCTTACTCGGTTGTCGGGAAGTTGAACGTATTTCATAGACTCAAACTCATCGTCAGTAGTTTCGATTTGGTGCAAATATATGAAGATTTTATGTATTAACCAAAGTTTTACGGAAGATTTTATTTATTTTATATAAGCTACTTTCGCTCGACAAATCAAAAACAGTAAACTTTTTTGTTTCGTGCTCACTTATTCGTAACTTTGGCTTCGCCGAAAGTACTCCCGCTCGGAAAAGCTCAAATAAATTTGGCCTTTCGCTCACTTGTTCGTACCTTTGGCTTCGCCGAAAGTACTTCCGCTCGGAAAAGCTCAAATAAATTTGGCTTTTCGCTCACTTGTTCGTACCTTTGCACCCCGAAATGCATTATCTTGGTGAAATCATATCACTCACGGTAGCCGTCTTTTGGACAGGTGCAGCCTTGGCCAGCGAAATGGTGTCCAAACGTTGGGGCGTCTTTGTCTCCAATGTGTGGCGGATGCTGATTGCCACCTCATTCATAGCCGTTCTCTGCTGGCTGACGCTCGGACAGCCCTATCCCGTCTATGCTGGTGGCAAGGCTTGGTTTTGGCTTGCGTTGTCGGGAGTCGTGGGCTATGCGATGGGCGATTACTGCCTGTTCAAGAGTTATATTCTCATTGGTTCCCTTTACGGCCAACTCTTCATGACATTGGCACCGGCAGCAGCAGCTTTTTCAGCATGGGTGATGCTGGGACAACAACTCTCTTTTCAGAATTTGCTGGCAATGGCCATCACAATGGCGGGTATAGCCCTATCCATTCTTGGTCGCAGCGAAGGACATAAACTCACATTGCGTCTTCCTTGGAAAGGTGTACTGATGGCAGTTGGCGCAGGTGTCGGCCAAGGAGTGGGACTGGTTCTCAGCAAGATAGGCCTTGATCATTATACACAGGATGTTCCTGCTGACATCCTCCCGCAGGTAGTCAATGTGCTGCCTTTCAGTGCCAATATGATTCGCTGTATTGCCGGATTCTTCTGCTTCTTGCTTATTATGTGGATTCATCAGGGTTTTGATGATTTCAAACGGAGCAAAACTGACGGACGCGGTTTCTTCTATGTCATATTGGCCGTCATTTGCGGTCCTTTTGTGGGAGTAGGCCTCTCGCTGATGGCTGTACAGTTTACTGCTGCCGGCATTGCCTCCACGCTGATGGCACTTACACCCATTATCATCATCTGGCCCAGTCATTGGCTTTTCAAAACCCCCATTACGCTGAAGGGTATTGTGGGAGCCATCATCTCTTGTATCGGTGTCTCACTCTTTTTCTTGTAGTAATAGGATGCCGTCTATGATATTCGTTGGCGAAGCGACTTTGTCGATTCCTTCATTCTGCACTGATAATCTTCGTTAATTATTTGGCATTTCCCCAATTAATCTGTATTTTTGCAAAAACAAAAAGACAGCAATCAATATGGATGTATCATCTATTAGGGAAATCATAGAGCGGCAGCCCAACCTGTCCACAGCTTTGGGTATGGAGTTTATTTCTACTCCGGAAGCTGACACTTGCATGGCTCGGATGATGGTCGATGAGCGCAACCGTCAGCCTTTCGGTTTTCTCAGTGGTGGCGCTTCTCTAGCTTTGGCAGAGAATGTCGCTGGTGTAGGCAGTTCGGCCCTTTGTCCTGGAAAGATTTGCGTGGGTATCAGCGTGAGTGGTGAGCATGTGAAGGCAGTTGCTGAAGGTGATACCGTTACAGCTTATGCCCGACTTGTTTCCAAAGGGCGTTCCCTTCATGTCTGGGATGTCCACCTAAAGGACACGGCAGGCGACCTGATTTCTACAGTTCATGTAACTAATTATATTATTTCCCCCAAGAAGCCCAAAGATGAGTAGTTTTGCAATCTTCCGGTTGCCATTTGCCCAGAGTTGTACGCTGATGGTGCAAGAGGAAGGGGAGCCCGAGGAATTGAATCGGCTGACCTCTCTTAACGACCGTCAGGGCTATGTCTTTGCACCCTTTGCAGCCACATCCAATCATCCTGTCTTGTTGCTCACGCCGAGTCGTGTTGAGACGATGGATTGCAAGAAAGTCTTTTCGGTATGTTCCACAGGGATTCTTTCCGATTATGAGTTTCCCAACAAAACGGTGAAGTCAACCTTATCGAGTCATCATCAGATGCGCTATCATCTTGATTTTTGCAATTTCTATGCGCAGCTTCAGGAAGGTGCATTCCGTAAGATTGTTCTTTCCCGTTGCCTGGATATGGATATTGCAGAACCGGAGTCGCCTTTTATGCTCTTCCAAAAAGCCTGTGAGCGTTATCCACGGATGTTTATCTCTCTAGTGAGCACTCCTCAAGGTGGTACGTGGTTGACAGCAAGCCCTGAGATCCTGTTGGAGAGCATTTCTCCTGAAGATTCCACTTTCAAGACTATTGCACTTGCCGGCACGATGCCTTTTGCGGAGGATGTGAGATGGAGCGAGAAGAATATCCGTGAGCAGCGCTATGTGGCTACCTATATGATGGAAACACTCGAACAGTTTACCAATCGGATAGGCGAGGAGGGACCCTATACCACAAGGGCGGCCAATCTTGCTCATTTGCGTTCGGATTTCACGTTCACCCTTTCTGACTCCCATCATCTGGGTACACTCTTGCAGGCCCTTCATCCCACGCCGGCAGTCTGTGGACTTCCCAAGCGCGAAGCCTTTGATTTCATTCAACGCAATGAATCCTCTCCGCGACTCTACTATAGTGGTTTTCAGGGTCCCCTTCAGCCTGGTGGTGATACTCATCTCTATGTGTCCCTTCGTTGTATGATGATTAATGGGGGGCATTATTCCCTCTATGCGGGTGGCGGACTACTGAAAGACAGTATAGAAGAATCGGAATGGCAGGAGACCGAAGCCAAACTTAATACGATGAGAAATGTACTCGAATAAGGAGAATGTAAACATATTGACCAGTCTGCTGGTGGCCCACGGCGTGCGCCATGCGGTGGTCTGTCCCGGTAGTCGCAATTCACCCATTGTGCACAATCTTACAGAGTGTCCCGACATTACGTGCCATCCCGTCACCGACGAACGGTCGGCTGGGTTCTATGCCCTGGGCATGTCATTATGTCTGTGCGAACCTGTGGTTGTCTGTGTCACCAGCGGGACGGCACTTTTAAATCTTGCACCGGCCGTTGCTGAGGCCTTCTACCAGCATGCTTCATTGATAGTCATATCCGCTGACCGTCCACCGCAATGGATTGAACAGTTGGATGGGCAAACACTCCCGCAGCCTGGTGTTTTCGGCAGTTTTGTAGGGAAGTCCGTGTCGTTGCCCGAACCGCATGACGACGAAACCCGCTGGTATTGCAACCGATTGGTGAACGAGGCCCTGCTTACATCCCGCTATGAGGATGTCCCTGTACATATTAATGTGCCGATTAGCGAGCCGCTGTTTGACTTCACGGTTCCGTCTTTGCCGCAAGAGCGTACCATAGAACGCATACATTGTTTTCCTAATTTCGAGGCTATAGCCGTTGACGTGGGTGAGCGTTTCCTGAAAGCTTCGCGCCCTATGATTGTGATAGGGCAGACCAAGGATGACGGATATGCCGAACACTATGCCGACGATTACCATTTGGTGACCGACTATGCTGTGGTGCTTCACGAGTCACTCAGTGGTTTCATCAGTCCCAGTCATTTCGATGAGGTGCTGAGTCGGGTGGGGGAACGGCCTGAATACCAGCCCGATTTCGTACTTTATCTGGGCGACACCATTGTCAGTAAGCGGCTGAAGAAGTTCCTTCGCGGATGTAAGGACTGCTATTTTGTGGCAGCCAATGAGAGTGGGAACCTCAGTGACACGTTCATGAATCTCCACCATTGGGTGCATTGCGACACATGGACCATGCTGCTTACGTTGGCTGATTTGTTGCGGGAGAAACATTCACAGCCTACTACTTTCCGTCAACTATGGGTTCAGGTGCTAGCTCATGCTAAATCCCATGTCGACAATTTCAATCCTTCATTCTCGCAGATGGCGGCAGTAAGAATGTTTGAGCAACACTACGGCTGCTGCAAACATTTCGTTCACTATGCCAACAGCATGGCCATCCGTCTAGCCAACATCTATGCGCGCCATTACGTCTATTGCAACCGTGGGGTGAACGGCATCGAGGGCTCACTTTCCACGGCTGCCGGTTTTTCCTTAGTCGCAAAGAATCCTGTCTTCATCGTTATCGGCGACCTCAGTTTCTTCTATGATAGCAATGCCCTGTGGAATAAGGAGTTGAAAGGCAACTTCCGTATCCTTTTACTTAATAATGGTGGGGGCGGCATCTTCCGCCAGTTGCCGGTAGGCGACGGGCGTTCCTCTGCCCTCGATTACGTGATGGGCAGTCATCAGACTTCAGCTGAAGGCATTTGCAAGAGTTACGGGGTGGAATATCTCAGTGCCCGTAACGAGGTCGAAATGGAAGAAGGCATCCGACTCCTTCTGCAGCAAGAGAATTCACGTCCCCTCCTGCTGGAAGTCTTTACGGATGCAGCAACCGACACCCAGGTCTATAAAGATTATTACCGTAGTCTTACATTATAGGGAAGAGGCTATTCTTCATCCTCTCGTTTTCCGCGCATCTTGTGAAGGAAAGCATTAAAGGCTTCGAAACAGAGGAGTACAATCACCGTGCTCACGGCAGCCAGCGTGTACATGCCCACACCGCAGGCCATACCCACGGCAGCAGTAACCCATAGACCGGCTGCCGTAGTCAGTCCTTTCACAACGTTCTTCTGAAAGATAATGGTTCCCGCACCGATGAAACCGATGCCCGTCACCACTTGGGCAGCAATACGAGCGGGGTCCATACGGAGCGTCATCTGGTCTTTCGGCAGGTCGTCGAAGCCGTGAACGGAGATAATCATAAACAGGGCAGAGCCTAAAGCCACCAGCACGTGTGTGCGGAATCCCGCAGCCTTCGTGCGGTACTCACGGTCCAATCCGATGACGGCTCCCAAAGCGGTAGCCACCAGTATGCGGATAATGAATTCAGTTGTCATTGTATCCATATTATTCAGTTGGATTTGCCAGTGCGTTGAACACCTTGATTAAGTTTTGGGCATCCTGACGGTCTTCATAGCCCTCGTCCATCGCGTCATCCATGTCGGCAGTGGTTTTCTGTTCTATACAGTGTCCGTTCTCGTCCAGATAGTAGCGCCATTCCCAATGGTTATCTTCTTCCTTGCTACTGGTATAACTGAAAATCAGGTCGTGATTCTGGGGATTAAAGAGATATTCTACATAGCAGTCGAAGCCCATATAGGTGCGGTGCATTGAGATGAAGTAGCAGTGGTTGTTTCCCTCGTTACTGTTAAAATAGAAATTGTATTCCGTCTTTATCGGGCGACCGTCGTTTTCCAATTCGTCGTGGAGTACAATCTGCAGGTAATGGGGGTCATCACTCTTGTCGTTAAGAGCAATCATCTCTTTGGCCTTAGCGTAAGTACTGCGGATGAACTTCATACGCTCGGCCTTGGGCGTGGCCTTCTTATTTCCGTACACTATTTCTTCACCATATTGTACACGGCATGCTATTCTGTTGAAGATGTCTTGATAGATACGCCCATTTTCTTCCACGAGTCCCGCATTGTTGTGGTCTGGATTGTTGTCCTCGGTAAGTTTCTGGTCGTACATACCTTGTTTACCTATGCGTTCGATGAGTTTGCCCTGTTTGTCGTAGTAGTAGCGTTGTTCCATGATGTAACCTCCGTCTGTCTCGGTTTTGTCGAAGCAGAACATCAATTTTCCGTCGGCAACATTGAATAGGTGCTCGCTCTCTTTACTGTGTCCTGCAGCATACCAGTTGTCGGTGACAAAGTAAGGCTGGCGGTAGGTGTACGTAAGACCGCCTTCATCCTTCCGCTCTTCGGAGTCGAAATAGATATTCAGATGTTGTTCTGACTGTATGTCCGGTTCGCGGCTCACTTCATCGGTGAACGTAATCTGTATATCCTTCGGGGCCTTACCGTTCTTGCCGTTCTGCGCAATCTTCTGCTTGGCTTGGGCGTAAGCCTGTCGGATGAACTTCACTCTGTCGGCTTTTGTGTTCTGTGCCTGAGTCTGCCAGGCTATGGAAAGCAGACAAACCATCATGAATAGAATCTTTCTCATACTCTCTTTTTGCGGCAAAAATAACACTTTTAGCGTTAACTTCCAAAAAAACTATACGAAAATGTTTTGTTTAATTTGCTTTTGTTCTCACTTCTTCGTATCTTTGTCGCATTAATTATAGTTTTTGGAATATGGAGCAAAGAAAATGGAAACCGACGCACACGTTCAAGGAGATACTCTTTGAAGAGTATAATCACATTGCAAAGATTACCATCAACAGGGCACGCTACCGCAACGCGTTCACCCCGCTGACGACGTTGGAACTCTCGCAGGCTTTCTCTATTTGCCGCGAGGACAGCAACATACGGGTTGTGATTCTGACAGGTGCGATGAGCGAGGTGCCCGAAGGTAAGCGGCTGGAGGATGTGAAGCATGCTTTCTGTTCGGGAGGTGACATGCATGTTAAAGGACGAGGTGGCTATATAGATAAGGAGGGTGTACCTCGTCTGTCGGTTCTTGACGTTCAGATGCAGATCCGTCGTTTGCCAAAACCTGTGATTGCAATGGTGAATGGCTATGCCATTGGTGGTGGACATGTCTTGCATGTGATGTGCGATTTGACCATTGCTTCTGAGAATGCCATCTTCGGACAGACGGGTCCGAAGGTAGGTTCCTTCGATGCTGGATTCGGTAGCAGCTATCTGGCCCGTATGGTGGGGCAGAAGAAAGCGCGTGAGATATGGTTCCTCTGTAAGCAGTATACAGCAGAAGAGGCCGAGCGGATGGGAATGGTGAACAAAGTAGTTCCAATCTCTGAACTTGAAGATACTTGCGTGGAATGGGCAGAAATCATGATGGAACGTTCACCACTGGCTCTGCGTATGATCAAGGCCGGACTCAATGCGGAACTCGACGGACAGGCAGGAATCCAAGAACTGGCGGGCGATGCCACAATGCTCTACTATACTATGGACGAAGCTCAGGAGGGCGGTAAGGCCTTCTTGGAGAAACGCAAACCTGACTTCGATAGATATCCGAAGTTTCCATGATTTTTATTAATATGAGAATCAGAATATTATCTTTGTTGTGCCTGTTGAGTGTCGTGACCTATGGGCAGACCGCTGATGTCTCTTCCTATACCGGCGGCTTCTCTATGGGCACAGGACCCGAAGTGATGGACAAAGGGAAATGGATGTTGGAGACGGGTGTCGGATCGGAGTTCCTGAAAGAGACGGATTTTGAGACCGACATTTGGTCGCTGAATACCTCGGTGATCCGCTATGGTCTGACCCATACCACAGAAGTGTTTGCTCAGACGGGATTTGTGTTGAGCGATGTGGGTGGAGAGGTTACCAGCGGTTTCGCTCCTGTTGTGATAGGTGCCATGATGAGAGTCTGTGAGGAGCAGGGCATCGTGCCGCTCACTACTTTCTCGGCCTGGGCCATATTGCCCGTCGGTATTGAGTCCATACGTCCAAACGAAGTGGCCCCTGCTTTCCATGCCCTTTTTGGCCATACCTTGTCATCGCGTTGGGGACTGTCTTATGATCTCGGTTTGGAATGGGACGGCGAATCACCGAAACCTCTTTCATTCGTCTCGGTGGCTTGCTCCTATGAACTGTCTTCGCGAACCGGCCTCACGCTGGAAAACTACAACATCTTCCGCAGGCATCAGTCGCCAGACTTCAACATTGACCTGGGTTTCAAATGGAAGCTCAGCCGGAAGGTGCTCTTTAGCGCCATGGGAACGGTGGGCTTAAACTCGGTAGGAGATGAACTGGGCTTCCTGACGGGTATCAGTTGGCTGATTAATTGAACGAAAAAGATGAAGATCGATATTGAGGAACGAGTGTTCCACTTCAAACAGCCTGCTGGTACTTCGCGGGGCGTGTATACCGAGCGGAGGTCGTGGATTGTGCGTGTTAAAGAGGAGAGAATTGGAATCGGAGAATGTGCTCCTTTGCCCGATTTGTCATGCGACGCCTCTCCTGATTATGGGAGAACGCTACGGACTTTCTGCGATAAGGTGGAAAAGTCAGGGCAGATTCCCTATGAATTGATGCGACCTTATCCTTCTATGCTCTTCGGACTGGAAACTGCATTCTGGGATTTAAAACATCAAGCGCTTCCTCTCCAGGAAGCTTTCTCTATCCCCATCAACGGACTGGTATGGATGGGGACATTCGACGAGATGTACCAGCGTATCGAGGATAAGTTGGAACAAGGCTTCCATTGCGTGAAACTTAAAATTGGTGCAATAGATTGGAACAGAGAGATAGAACTGATAAGGTTCATACGCAGCAACTTCTCGAAGGAACAGATAGAACTGCGCGTGGATGCCAATGGTGGCTTTACACCTGAAGATGCCATGCGGAAGTTGGAACAGTTGGCAGCGTATGATATTCATTCCATCGAGCAGCCTATTCGTCAGCATCAGTGGGCAGAAATGGCACGCCTTTGTCGCGAGACACCATTACCCATTGCTCTGGATGAAGAACTGATAGGAGTGAATCTGCTTCAGATGAAGGCAGCATTGATTGACACCATCCGTCCACATTATATTATCTTGAAACCGTCGCTTCACGGTGGGATGAAAGGCTGCCGCGAATGGATTCAGTTGGCTCAAGAACGTGGTATCGGCTCTTGGATGACTTCGGCTTTGGAGAGCAATATCGGGTTGAACGCCATCGCCCATTTCTGTGCGGAGGTGTATGGGCCGGATATCAAGATGCCACAGGGCTTAGGAACGGGTATGCTCTTCACGGATAACATCCCCATGCCGTTGGAAATCCGCGGAGAGAGGTTATGGGTGGGACCCCCTACCGACTCCCCCGAGGGGGAGAGGACAACTCATGGACAAACTCTTCCCCCTTGGGGGAAGTCGGAAGGAGGGGCGATATGACTTTAGAAGAGTTCTTGCAGGAGTGGAACAATGATTCCGAAAAAGTGCTGGTACATACCAGCGGCTCTACGGGAAAACCGAAACCGATATGGGTGGAGAAACGCCGTATGGAGGCTTCTGCAAGGATTACTTGTGATTTTTTGGGACTCAAGGAAGGGGATACCGCTCTGCTCTGTATGACATTGGATTACATTGCCGGGAAAATGATGGTCGTCCGTTCCCTGGTCAGGAATCTAAAGCTGATAGTGGTGGAGCCAACGGGGCATCCACTAGCAGACGCGACCCCCCTCCAACTCCCCCGAGGGGGAGGGCAAACCCTTGAGCAGAACTCTCCCCCTCGGGGGAGTTGGAGGGGGGTCTTTGCCGCTATGGTTCCCATGCAGGTTTATAACTCTTTGCAGGTTCCGGAAGAACGTGAACGTTTGAAGCAGATTAAACATCTGATTATCGGTGGCGGTGCCATTGATGAGGCTATGGCTTCGGAATTAAAGGACTTTCCGAACTATGTTTGGAGTACTTATGGGATGACGGAGACGCTTTCACATATAGCTTTGAGACGTTTGAACGGAGTAGATGCCAGTGACTGGTACACACCTTTTGCTCAAGTGCAGATTTCTCAGAATGAGGATGGCTGTCTGGTCATCGATGCTCCTGAGGTTTGTCCAGAACGATTGGTCACCAACGACATTGTGGAAATCAGCGAAGCGGGATTTCGCATCATTGGCCGTAAAGACAATGTGATTTGCTCGGGTGGCATAAAGATTCAGGCAGAGGAAGTGGAGCGCGCATTAAAGCCCTACCTGCACGTTCCCTTTATGATTACCAAGCGTAAGGATTCGAAATTCGGCGAGATAGTGGTGCTTCTCACAGAATCAAATGAGTTGGGAGAAGTGAAGCATGTTTGTCAGCATCATCTTCCCAAATATTGGCAGCCTCGCGATGTTGTCTTTGTGGAAAAAATACCGATGACAGAAACAGGGAAACCCGCACGTCGGCAAGCTGAAGAATGGGTATCCACTAACACCTAACACCCATCATCCATCACCTATTAACCTTCGCGATAGAAATCAAGGGCTTCCTTGATATCTTCTACTGTTGCTGTTTGGTTGATGCGGATGTCTCCGATACCGCCTAAAAGCGTGAAATTAATCTGTCCGGATGTGTTCTTCTTGTCATGGGTCATCAATTCCAGCAGTTCGGGGTAGTCGTCGCAGGTAATCTGCATCTGTCCATAATGTTCACGGATGAAGGTCACCGTCTGACGCAATTTGTCCTGAGGGAAACCACATTTCACAGTACTCAGATAGAGTTCACCGATAATGCCATAGGCAACAGCATAGCCGTGGAGTATCGGTTTCCCGGTTTTCATGGCAAAACTCTCGAAGGCATGACCGATGGTGTGGCCCAGATTCAGAGCTTTCCGAATGCCATGCTCCTTGGGGTCTTCGTTGACAATGCACTCTTTCACCTTGACGGAATCAGCCAGAAGTTGGTTTAAGGTGGAGAGTTTATGGTTGATGGTTGCTTGTTGTTTCTTGTCTTGGCTGTCATCCATAAACCATAAACTTTCATCCATAAACCCAATCAACTCCGCCCACATCTTTTCGTTTGAAATCAGACCGTGCTTCAGCATCTCGGCATAGCCCGAAAGAATGTTTTCGCGGTCGAGTGTTTTCAGGAAATGGGTGTCGAGAATCACGAATTTGGAATCGTTGAAGACACCGATTTCGTTCTTCAGTCCGCCGAAGTTGATGCCTGTCTTGCCACCAACCGATGCATCCACCATAGCAAGCAGTGTTGTGGGGATGTTGATGAAGTCGATACCTCTTTTAAATGTAGAGGCAGCGAATCCTCCAAGGTCGGTGACCATTCCGCCGCCGAGGTTGATTAAGCATGAGTGGCGGGTAGCCCCCATGCGTTGGAGTTCGCTCCAAACATGGCTGACAGATTCGAGCGACTTATTAATATCGTTGGCTTTGATGGTTATCAGGTTGGCCTTGCGCAAGCAAAGAAAAACCTTGATGAGCGGCCAGCAGGCCTTTTCTGTATTCTCATCAGTAAGCACGAAAAGTTTGTCGTGCTCACATTCTGAGATTGCCGTTGCCAGTTCCTGATGTAAGTTTCTTGAAATAATAATTCTCTGCTCCATAACCTCTTTATACGTAAAACTGGGTGCAAAGATACGATTTAGCGAGCACAAATGCAAAAGAAAGCTTGCTTTTTTTGCTTTGTCGAGCGCAAGTATCTTATCTAATGATACGCTGTTTTATCGAAAAATGAAATAAAAAAGCTTTTTTTTAACTATTTTACGACTCGGGATTAAACTAATCCGGAATTGGTACGTCAAAAAAAGCGTAAATCATACAATCAACGGGTAAAAAGTATAAATTATATATTGAATCAGATGAGAAAGATCTTTTTGTTGATGGTGGTAGCCTTGTTGGCAACCGTATCGGCACAAGCCCAAGAGCGGAGTGTTACAGGTACACTGACTGACCGCGACACCAAAGAGCCTGTCATGCAGGCGACAGTACAACTCCTTAAGACAGACAGTACGTTTATCACTGGCACATTAAGTGACGAGTCGGGAAAGTTTAGTATTACTGCTCCCGAAAATGGCCGGTATCTGGTGAAGATTTCGGGTGTAGGCTACAAGCCGATTGTAAAGAATGTCAACATCCAAGATGATAAGAATGTGGACTTGGGTTCTATGACTTTCAATTCCGATGCTATCATGCTTAAAGGTGTAACTGCCACGGCCCAGGCTGCAAAGGTAACAGTAAAGAAAGACACCTTTATCTATAATGCAGCCGCCTACCGTACTCCAGAGGGTAGTGTTGCCGAGGAACTGGTGAAGAAGTTGCCAGGTGCACAAGTGGATGACGACGGTAAGATCACCATCAATGGTAAGCAGGTTAAAAAGATTCTCGTTGACGGTAAGGAATTCATGACGGGTGACACACAGACTGCCATGAAGAACCTGCCGACATATATCATTAATAATATTCGTGCCTACGACCAGCAGAGTGACCTTGCCCGTGTGACGGGTATCGACGACGGTAACGAGGAAACCGTTCTGGACTTCGGCATCAAGGCGGGCATGAACAGGGGCTTTTTTGCAAATGCCGACTTAGGCTTGGGTACGAAGAATCGCTATTCGAGCCGCGTGATGGGATCTTATCAGAACAGTACCTCTCGCATCACAGGTATGTTCAACGCTAATAACACGAACGATATGGGTTTCCCAGGTGGTGGCGGTGGTGGCCGCTTCGGTGGTCGTAACGGTCTTACTGCGACCAAGATGACGGGTGTGAACTTTAACTTCGACAATAACAAGAACCTGGAGTTGGATGCCAGTCTGCGCTGGAATCACAGCGACGGTGATACTTGGTCGCGCACGGCAACTGAGAACTTCGGTTCCAACCAGTTTTCAAACAGCATCAGCACGAACCTTAGCCGTTCGAACAACTGGAATGCCCAGTTACGCCTGGAGTGGCGTCCTGACTCGGCTACGAACGTCATGTTCCGTCCGAGCCTTCGCGTGACGAACAGTGATAGCCGTAGAAATCCCGCCGACAACTTCTCGGCCACCTTCAATAAGGATCCGTACCTCTACGTAGCTGACCCGCTGGCAACTGCTTCCATCGAAGAACTTGCTGCCGACAACATTGTCGTGAACACGAACAGAAACGGTTCACTAAGTAACAACAGCAATACATCGGCTAATGCCATGTTGCAGATTAACCGCCGGTTGAGTAACAATGGTCGAAACGTAACCTTACGCGGTGACTTCAGTTATGGAGACCAGGACAGCAAGAGTCTGTCATTGTCGGAGGTGACATACTATAAAATGATGCTGGAAAGTGGTAATGCAACACAATATACCAACCGGTATAACCTGACACCGACGAAGAACTGGAGTTACGGCATCCAGACGACGTACAGTGAGCCGATTGGCCTGCGTACGTACCTGCAGTTCAGTTATCAGTACAAGTATAGTTACAACAAGAGTGACCGCTCGACCTATACGTACAGTCCTCTGGGCGATATCTTCAGCGGAATCGTACCTGTCTATGGCGGTTTTGACGACTATCTGTCACTGATATCGAATCCGGTGGGTATAGACTCCCCGTACTATGATGAGAATCAGAGTCGTTTCTCAGAATATAAGAACTATATTCACCAGTTTGACGTGATGTTCCGTAAGATCCGCGACAACTACCAGTTTAATGCCGGTTTGATGTTCCAACCGCAAAAGTCGCATTTCATCCAGGATTACAGAGGCGTGCATGCAGACACTACACGTACGGTCTTCAATGTAACCCCGACCATCGACTTCCGTTATCGTCCGAACTATACCACAGAGTTGCGTATCAACTACCGCGGTACCACACAGCAGCCGCAGATGAGCGACCTGCTTGATATCACTGATGACAGCAACCCGCTGAATATCACTCAGGGTAATCCTGGCCTGAAGCCTTCGTTCACCAACAGCCTCCAGGTGAACTACAATACATACTTACAGGATCACATGCGTTCCATCATGTTGTTCGGTAACTATAGCAATACCCGGAACTCCATCTCGAATATGGTTCGGTATATCGAAGATACTGGTGGTAGAATTACCAAACCGGAGAATATCAATGGTAACTGGAACGCCAGTTTGGGCTTGATGTTCAACACGGCTATCGACAGCGCAGGTGTATGGAACGTGAACACGTTCACCATGCTCAATCATAATAACTCTGTGGGTTATCTGTTCAACAACGATATAAATGAATCTATCAAGAATACCACTAAGAACACGATGATTATGGAGCGTCTGCAGGGTAGTTTCCGTAAGGACTGGTTCGAGATAGCACTTGATGGATCCGTGAACTACACACGTGCCCGCAATGAGTTCCAAAGCCAGAGTAACCTTGACACCTGGCAGTTCTCTTACGGTGGAAGCATCAACATTTTCGCACCGTGGGGTACCAGCCTGTCAACAGACCTCCACAACCAGAGCCGTAGAGGTTATAACGACAGTTCTATGAACACCAACGAACTGATTTGGAATGCACAGATATCGCAAGGCTTCCTCAAAGGCAATGCACTCACCGTTTCCATACAGTTCTATGACATGCTGCACCAGATGAGCACATACAGCCGTTCGATCAATGCTATGCAGCGTACCGACTCCGAGTATAATAGCATCAACAGTTACGCTATGGTACACGTTATCTACCGTTTCAATGCCTTCGGCGGCCGTCAGGCTCGTCAGATGATGCGCGGTATGGGTATGCCCGGTATGATGCCTGGTATGATGGGTGGCATGCCTGGTGGCCGTGGTGGCCGTGGAGGCTTCGGCGGTGGTGGCCGCGGTGGTCGTGGTGGTTTTGGTGGTGGCTTCGGCGGCGGTGGTCGTCGGTTCTGATACTTGCTTATACTCCCATATAGAAAAACTTCGCAGATTCTTTTTACGGAAATCTGCGAAGTTTTTTATTTCTGCAAGCTGTGAATGATTTCCTCAATCACTTTCGGAAAATGTTCCATTTCCAGCAGGTGCTCCTTGTGGGCAATGTCATCGGGAGTGTCGTCGGGCGAAAGTGGTGTGCTGAACTGCGCAATAATCTCGCCGCCGTCGCAGACGTTGGAAACATAGTGAACGGTCATGCCGGTTTCTTTTTCGTTGGCTGCCTTTACGGCTTCGTGCACATGATGGCCATACATGCCTTTGCCGCCATATTTCGGCAACAGGGCAGGGTGGATGTTTATCATGCGGCGGTCGTAAGCCTCGATAAGGAAGTCGGGCACAATGAGCAGGAACCCGGCCAACACGATAAACTGGATGTCGTATTCTTTCAGAAGCGACATCATCGTCTGACGGTCGTTGAAATCCTGCTTGGTGATGACGGTGGTGGGTACTCCCTGATTCTGGGCGCGTACCAAGGCAAAGGCATCAGCTTTGTTACTCACCACGAGGCGGATCTTCACTTTTTTAGAATTCTTGAAGTATTTGATGATGTTTTCACAGTTGGTGCCGCCTCCCGACACGAATATGGCTACGTTTGTCATTATTTTTTTTGCTCTAGAGTGTTAATCTTCGCCGAAATTGAACTCGTCATCGTCATCTTCGTCCATGCCAAAACCGAAGATGGCTGGGTCTGTGAAAGCATCCATGGCGCGACGGTCCTTTTTGGTAGGACGGCCTGTGCCACGCTGACGGTCGATGAATCCGCTGATGCGGCTCATTTCCAGGAGTTCGTACTGTTTGGGGTCGGTGACATTCTCGTAAATCTCAGGAATGAGCTTGGCACCCACACGCTGTTCGATGCATTTCAGAACGCGGAAAGAGTAGGTGATGGGCGGTTTACGCACATGAACCACTTCGCCCACCTTCAGCGGACGGGAGGGCTTCACATTGGCATTGTTCACCACAACGCGCCCGTTCTTACAGGCATCTGCGGCAATGCTGCGTGTCTTGAAGATACGTGCAGCCCATAGCCATTTGTCTATTCTCGCGGTTTCAGTCATGTGCTTGTTCTTTTGCCTTTTTGCCTTTATTGTTGTACTGATTCATCGTAATGTCGATGCCTGCCAGTACAAAACTCTTGATGACCTCAACGGCTGTGTCAATAGCAGGCTGAAGGATTTGTTTCTCTTCGTCACTATATTTTCCCAACACCCAGTCAATCTGTCCGCCTTGTCTGAACTCATTGCCGATACCCATACGCAGACGGGCATACTGCTGGCCAATGAGTTGCTGGATATGGCCCAGTCCGTTATGGCCGCCGTTAGAACCGTTGGCTTTCAGACGGAAAGTTCCCAAAGGCAGTGCCAGCTCGTCGACGACCACCAGCAGACGTTTCTGGTCAATGTTCTCTTTCTGCATCCAATAGCGCACGGCGTTTCCGCTCAGGTTCATAAACGTGGTGGGCTTCAGCAGAATCATCTTGCGGCCTCTCAATGTCGTTTCGGCCACAAAACCATATCGTTTGTCTTCGAAAACAATATTGGACGCCTTAGCAAGGGCGTCCAATACCATAAAACCTGTGTTGTGGCGGGTGCCCTCGTATTCAGCACCGGGGTTCCCCAAGCCCACAATCAGATATTTGTCCATCTGAATTTCTGTCTTTTTGAAGAAGCGGAGCAGATTACTCAGCAGCCTCCTCATTCTCACTAGCCTGAGCGGCAGCGTTGGACTTACGGGTAGCCTTGATGGTGCAAACCACAACTTCCTTGCTGGTTACCATCTCCAGACCCTCGAACTGCAGATCACCTACCTTGATGCTCTTGCCGATGGTCAGGTTGGTCACGTCGATATCCAGTACTTCAGGAATATCTGTGTACTTAGCACGAACGTTCACCTTGCGGACGATGAGGCTCAGACGACCACCGTCGCGAACACCCTGTGCCAGACCATTGAGCTTCACGGGAACACCCATCACGATAGGCTTCTCCTCGTTCACCTCATAGAAGTCAACGTGAAGCAGAGCGTCGGTTGTGGGATGGAACTGCAACTCCTTGATGATGGCATTCTTCACCTCACCGTCGAGGTTGATGTTCACCATGTAGATGTTGGGAGTATAGACCAACTTGCGGAGTTCAGACATGGGGCATGTGAAAGCCACTGCCTCGGGCAGACCGTTCTCACCACGCTTCTCACCATAGAGGTTGCAGGGGATAAGTCCTTCTTTACGTACTAATTTGGAAGCCTTCTTGCCAAGGTCGCTTCTCTTCTGACCTGAAACATTAATCTCTAACATAATGTGTTACTCTAAAATTAAGTTGTTAAATGATTTAAACTGCTTGCTTAATTTACCATCACACTTTTTGAGTGCTTTTGGAAAAGCGGTGCAAAGGTAGTACATTTTGAACGAATAAAAAAATAAAAGAATAAAAAAATGAAAAATATAAGGTTTTTTCTTGCGTGATATACATATTTTATGTAATTTTGCATCGTTAATAGATTAGCGAATGTATAAAAACACAAATTAGATGATTAATAGAGAACTGATTCGAATAAAGATTGTCCAGTTAACCTACGCATACTATCAAAACGGAAATCGGAATATGGACAATGCCGAAAAGGAGTTGCTTTTCAGCCTCTCCAAGGCATACGACTTGTATAATTATCTCCTGGCCCTTATTGTTGCTGTGACGCGCGAGGCCCGTCACCGTGTGGAGGTGGTAACCGCCCGCGTAAAGCGTGAGGGTGGTGAGATGCCGTCTTCCAAGTTTGCTGATAATAAATTTGCCCTCCAGTTGGAAGAGAATAAGCAACTCTGCGACTTTATAGAAGCTCAGAAACAGACTTGGGAGGATGACATAGAGTTTGTACGTAAATTGCTTGATCAGATTGAACAGAGCCAGATTTATCAGGATTACATGGCTTCCGAGGAGGATTCCTATGATGCCGACCGTGAGTTGTGGCGCAAGATCTACAAGGTTCTCATTATGGACAATGGCGACCTTGATGCCCTCCTCGAAGAGAAATCACTCTATTGGAACGACGATAAGGAGACTGTTGACACCTTCGTGGTGAAGACCATCAAGCGCTTTGATCCCAGAAACCAGAAAAACCAGGAACTGCTTCCTGAATACAAGGATATCGAAGACAAGGAGTTTGCACAGAAACTTTTCCGAGCAACCATCCTCAATGGAGACCAGTATCAGCGCTATATGAGCGAGACTTCGCGTAACTGGGACTTCTCACGCCTAGCCTATATGGATGTGGTGATCATGCAGATAGCCATTGCCGAGATGCTTACCTTCCCGGGTATTCCCGTTTCTGTAACCATCAACGAGTATGTGGAACTGGCAAAACTGTATAGCACGCCCAAGAGTGCCGGCTATATCAACGGTATGCTTGATGCCATTGCCCGCTATCTCAATGGGACGGGTAAGATGCTGAAACCGGTGCCTGAACGTCATACGCGCTTTGAGCACCATTAAAAAAATAAGATTTAGAATTAAGAATTAGATAGACAATGACAACATTATTCTTAGCAGCCCAGGCCGCACAAGGTGGTGGCGGAGGCATGAGTTTCCTGATTATGATGGTGGCTATCTTCGCCATCATGTGGTTCTTCATGATTCATCCTCAGCAGAAAAAGCAGAAGGAAATCCGCAATTTCCAGAACTCGCTGACTGAAGGAACAAAAGTAATTACCGGTGGTGGTATTTATGGAACCGTGAAGCGCATCAACATGCAGGACAACACCATCGAGGTGGAGATTGCCCGTGGTGTGATTATTACCGTAGATCGTGGTTATGTCTTTGCTGATGCCTCCGGCATGCAGCAGGCACAGGCTAAATAAATGGGCAGACGCGGGGTACGCATATTCAGCATAGTCAGGAACTTCTTGTCCTCCATCGTGAACAAGGAGTTTCTGATTTTTTTGTTCTTTCTCATCGTCAGCGGCCTCTTCTGGCTCGTGATAACGATGACAGAGACTTATGAGCGTGAATTTTCCGTCCCTCTGCGATTGGTGAATGTGCCCAAGGATGTAGTGGTAACCAGTGAAGTGGACGACACGATAAAGGTTGCTGTCCGTGACAAGGGCTATATTCTCTTGGCCTATAAATACAACTTAACCTCCAAACCAATATCCATCGACTATCGCCATTACGCCCAAAAAGACGAAAAAGGGACCGTGAGCACCAGCGAGTTGCAGAAGCTGATTTATCAGCAAATGTACAAGTCTTCGCGAATCATTGGGATGAAGCCCGACCGTTTGGTCTTCTATTTTACTCGAGGCAAGAGCAAGACGGTTCCTTTGCGGCTGAACGGAAAGATTGTGACCGGACAGAGTCACTATGTCTCCAAGATTGTCTTTTCTCCTGAGCGGGTAGATGTCTATGCCCGAAAGTCACTGCTCGACAGCATTCATTATGCCTTTACGGAGAATATGATCATCAGCAATCTGACAGACACCGTTGTCAAGACTGTGGACTTGAAGAAGATTCCCGGCGCGAAGTTCGTGCCTTCGGAGGTAAAGGTGACCATCTATCCCGATATCCTGACAGAGGCTAATGTGGAGGTTCCCATCACAGCCGTTAATATGCCGGCGGGAAAGACGTTACGCACCTTCCCTTCGCGTGTAAAAGTGCTTTTCGTGACGGGTGTCGGAAATGTACGCAATATCTCCGCCAGTCAGTTCCGGGTGGAAGCCGACTATCAGGATATTGAGGCTCATCCCTCAGAGAAGTGTTCGCTCTCCATAGTTGGGACGCCTCAGGGCGTACGTAATCCCCACCTTGAAATTTCAGAGGTGGACTATCTGATAGAGACTCAATGAAGATAGCCATCACAGGTGGTATCGGCAGTGGCAAAAGTTTTGTGTGCCGTCAACTTGCCGAACGGGGTATCCGCGTCTATGACTGTGATGCGGCAGCCAAGCGGTTGATGCGTTCTTCCGCTGTGCTTCAGGAAAAACTGAAGGAACTCGTGGGCGCTGAAGTCTACCACGACGGACAGTTGGTGAAACCGGTAATGGCTGCATTTCTCTTGGCTTCCGATGAGAACCAAAAGGCCGTAAACAGTATTGTGCATCCTGCAGTTGCCGAGGATTTCAAGTCGTCAGGCTATGACTGGATGGAATGTGCCATACTCTTTGAGAGTGGTTTTGACCACTTGGTTGATTGTGTCATCTGTGTGACGGCTCCGGAAGAAGTGCGCATTCAGCGAGTGATGAGTCGCGACGGCCTTTCCCGTGAGCGAGCGCTTGAATGGCTGGCCAAGCAGTTTCCTCAGGAAGAAGTGCTTCGCCGGAGTGATTATGAGATTGTAAACGATGGACAAAGCGACATCGGCCAACAAATAGATACTATTATTCAACAAATAAACAACAAAAAGAAAATGCAACAGACAATTCTTTCCATTGCAGGAAAACCAGGCCTCTATAAACTTGTTTCAAGAGGTAAGATGAACCTCATTGTTGAGGCTTTGGACGAAACTCACAAGCGTATGCCCGCATTTGCCACAGACCGTGTGACTTCGCTGGCAGATATTGCCATGTACACCGATGCTGAGGATGTACCTCTGATGAACATCCTGGCCAGCATTCGTGATAAAGAAGAGGGCAAGGAAGTGTCCTTCAACTTCAAGAAGGCTTCCAGCAAGGAACTGCGCGATTATTTCGCACAGATACTTCCCGATTTTGACCGTGACCGTGTACACGATAGTGATATCAAGAAACTGTTCACGTGGTATAATATCCTCGTGAAGAATAATATCACCGATTTCGAGGAGTCTATGTCACCCACCGAGGGCGACAATGTGGATGATCGGAAATAAGTTTTAGTTTCGCGTTATATCGTGATGACGTTATAACGACCAGAAACCTGAAACTTGAAACCTGAAACCATTTATTCCATCGGGAATAATCCGTAGAGTTTGGCGTCAATCTGATCTGTGACTTTCTGAAAGTCCTGCGGATTCTCGCCAAACTTGCATGTATCCCCGTCGATAATGATCAGGTGTCCCTTGTATCCCTCAATCCATTCTTCATAGCGGTCGTTGAGTCCTTTCAGATAGTCAAGGCGGATGGTCTGCTCATAGTCACGGCCTCGTTTCTGAATCTGATTCACGAGATTCGGGATGCTGCTGCGGATGTAGATCATCAGGTCGGGCAGTTTCACCAGTGAAATCATCAGGTCGAAGAGATCTGCATAATTGGCGAAGTCGCGGTCGCTCATCATTCCCTGGTCGTGCAGGTTCGGGGCGAATATCTTGGCATCTTCAAAGATGGTGCGGTCCTGGATAATCGTATCCTCACTTTTTGATATCTCCACCACCTCCTTAAAACGTTTGTTCAGGAAGTAGATCTGAAGGTTGAATGACCAGCGCGTCATGTCGGCATAGAAATCGCTCAGATAAGGATTGTTGTCTACAGGCTCGAACCTTGGAGTCCAGCCGTACCGTTTGGCAAGCATCTTGGTTAGGGTGGTCTTGCCGCTTCCGATATTTCCTGCTATTGCGATGTGCATGGGTTATTAGTGATAAGTGATGAGTGATAAGTTTATGAGTTCATAAGTTTTTCAGACTCCCCTCCCTTCGGGAGGGGTTGGGGGTGGCCCAAATATTCCGAATAGTTGGGCATCGATGCGGTCCACGATGCTACCGAACTCCTTGGCGTTGTGCTCGAAGTCGGTTTGGTCCTTTTCAATGACCAGCACGCGTCCTTTATACCTATTAAATATAAAGTCTTCGTAACGGGTGTTCAGGTTCTC